>Ga0209254_10003092_pt1 | contig 15202 bp, 14 predicted proteins | sample FrelakmetDIP11DI_FD_187148 | JGI IMG/M metagenome (GOLD analysis project Ga0209254, IMG submission 187148) | Freshwater lake sediment microbial communities from the University of Notre Dame, USA, for methane emissions studies - DIP11 DI (SPAdes)... | ecosystem: Environmental > Aquatic >...
TGACGGACGCCTCGGCGAATGAGGTCTTCGCCGTGCAGCCCATGGGGCTGCGGCAGGCCATCGAGCGGGCCACGCACAACGAGGACCGCGAATTCGCTGCCACCCGCTGGTCGGACGCGAGTTCGGCCGCTGGCGCGCAGCGTGCCTGGGCAGGCGTGCAGCTGGGCACGCGACTGATCGACACACGCAGCATCCATGTCGAAGCCCCGCCCTCTGCGGCCTTCGCACCCATCCGGAGGATCGGCGGCGAGCAGGGCTGGTATCATGCCGACTGGCTGTGGCGCGTCCGGGGCTTCCTCGATCTGTTGGTGGGCGGCGTCGGCCTGCGCCGCGGGCGGCGCGACCCCGAGCGGCTCGCGGTCGGCGACGTCCTCGACTTCTGGCGCGTCGAAGCCTATGAGCCCGACGAGCGGCTGCGGCTGTGGGCCGAGATGAAGGTGCCCGGGCGTGCCTGGCTGGAGTTCGAGGTTCAGGCCGACGCCGGCGGGCGCGGCTCGACCATCAGGCAGACCGCAGTCTTCGATCCGGCCGGGCTCCTGGGCCAGCTCTACTGGTACGGGATATACCCCCTGCACGCCAGTGTCTTCCAGGGCATGCTCCAGGGCGTTGCCAATCGGGTGACCACATGCGACCGCTCGTAACAGGCGCCACGGGGTTCATCGGATACGAGGTCGCGCGGCAACTGGCGGCTGCCGGGACGCCGAGCCGGTTCCTGATCAGCCGTCCCGAGCGGGGCCGGTTGCTGTCCGGACTGGATGCGGAGCTGGTGCTGGGCGACTTGACCAGGCCCGCCAGCCTCGCCCGCGCGGTCGCCGGAATGGACACGGTCATCCACCTGGGTGCCCGCGCCACGTTCGAGGATATCTCCAGGCTCCGGCCGAGCATCGTGGACGGCACCGTCGCCCTCGCCGAAGCAGCGGCGGCGGCCGGGGTACGGACGTTCGTCTACGCCAGCAGCCTGCTGGTCTACGACAGCAGTCCCGGCCCCATCGGGCCGGACACACCCACCGGGCCGCGTCTGGATTACGGGCGCGCGAAAGTCGAGGCGGAAGTCGCGCTGGCGTCGATTGCGAAACGCGCCGCCATGAAGCTGGCTGTCCTGAGGCTCCCGCACGTTTTCGGGGCCCGCGACCTCATGTTCGAACAGATACGGCGGGGACATCTTTTCTTGCCGGGCCGAGGCCGCAATCTCTACGGCCACATGCACGTCTCGGACGCGGCCCGCGTCATGATCGCCGCAGCGGAAGAGGGCTGGACGGGGACCTCTCCGGTGGCGGACACTCTTGCCGTCACCTGGCGGGGATTTGCGGGCGTCATCCGGGAACACTACGCGCGCTTCCGCACCTACTGGATCCCCTCCTGGATGGCCCTCTGCGCCACCGCGGCGGCAAGCGCGGCGCTGTCCTGGCGAAGGCAGCCCACCATCATGACGCCCGGCTCCGTCATCGGGTTCAACCTGAACCTGCCCGTCGAGCCGGGGCTTGTATGGCGGGATCTGGGCATCTCCCCGCGTTACCCAACGGTGCGCGAAGGGATCCCCGCAGCCCTTGACGAGTGCGTCGCATTCCGCTGGCGGCACCCGGTGTTCGACCGCAAAGGATGGTAGTCCGCCGGCCAGGCTCCGGCCAGAACAGTCGTGCTGAGGACTGATGTGGTCCTGGTCTGATAGTGTGGGCGGTCTTTGGAGGCTTGGCTCCAGTGATCAACTTGCATCACGCCGACGTCGTCCTCGTCGGGGGCGGCCTCGCCAACAGCCTGATCGCGATTCGCCTGCGGGCCCTCCGCCCCGAGGTCGGGGTGCTGCTCCTCGAGAGGGACGAGCGTCTGGGCGGCCGCCACACCTGGTCGTTCCACGCGGATGACCTGACCCCGGACGAGCACGCCTGGATCGCGCCGCTGGTGGCCCGCTCCTGGCCCCGGCAGGAGGTCCGCTTCCCCGCCTACTCCCGGCGCCTGGAGAGCGCCTACTTCTCGATCACCTCGGAGAGCCTGCGCGCCGTGGTGGAGAAGACTCTCGGCGAGGGCGTCCGCACCGGTGTCGACGTCGCCGGGGTGAGCGCCGACGGCGTCGCACTGGGCGATGGGACGCGGATCGCGGCGGGCGCGGTCGTCGACGGTCGAGGCGATCCCGGCCGCGCCCACCTGGAGCTGGGCTTCCAGAAGTTCCTCGGCCGGACCTTCGCCCTCGAAGCGCCGCACGGGCTCGAGGGCCCGGTGCTGATGGACGCCACGGTGCCCCAAACCGACGGCTTCCGCTTCCTCTACACGCTGCCATTCGGCGAGCGGCGGCTGCTCGTCGAGGACACCCGCTACAGCGACACGCCTGGCCTCGAACGGGACGCGCTGCGGGCGGCGATCGCGGCCTACGCCTCCCGCCAGGGCTGGCATGTCGCCGGAGTGGAGGAAGAGGAGGAAGGGTGCCTGCCCATCGTCCTCGACGGGGACATCGAGGCCTTCTGGGAGTCGGGGCCTCCGGGAGTCGCGCGGTCAGGAATGAGGGCCGCCCTCTTCCACCCCACCACCGGATACTCGCTGCCCGAGGCCGTGCGCCTCGCGGACGCGATCGCCGTCTCCCCCGACCTGCGAGGTCCCGCCCTCTGCTCCCTCACGCGCGGTCGGTCGCGGGAGGCGTGGCGGCGCGGCCGCTTCTTCCGTCTGCTCAACCGTATGCTGTACCGGGCCGCGAAGCCGGAGGAGCGCTACCGCGTGCTCGAGCACTTCTACCGCCTGCCCCAGCCGCTTGTCGGGCGGTTCTACGCGGGGCGCCCGACGTGGGGAGATAAGTTCCGCATCCTGAGCGGCCGCCCGCCGGTGCCGGTCGGTAAGGCCCTCCGGGCCCTCCTCGCGCCGCGGACGCGTCCCGAGGCCACCGTTGCCACAGATCGAAGGGAGGACCTCAAGTGAGCGCACAGCGACCGACCGCCGCGGTGATCGGCAGCGGGTTCGGCGGGCTCGCCCTGGCCGTCCGGCTCCAGGCCGCCGGCGTCCAGACGACGCTCGTCGACCAGAGGGATCGGCCCGGGGGGCGCGCCTACGTCTACGAGGACGAGGGATTCACGTTCGACGCCGGTCCCACGATCATCACCGCCCCGCACTGCCTCGAGGAGCTGTTCGCGGCGGGCGGACGGACGATGGCCGACTATATCGAGTTGCTGCCGGTCACCCCCTTCTACCGGCTCTACTGGGAGGACGGCTACCGGTTCGACTACTCGAACGACATCGAGCAGCTCGACGATCAGATCGCCCGGAAGAGCCCGGGCGACGTAGACGGCTATCACCGCTTTCTCCGCTACACGGAGGAGGTGTTCCGGGAGGGCTACGAGAAGCTGGCCCACGTCCCCTTCCTCGACTTCTGGAGCATGATCCGGGTGGCGCCCCAGCTCGTGAAGCTCAAGTCCTATAGGAGCGTCTACGACGTCGTGTCGAGCTTCGTCAAGGACCCCCACCTGCGGCAGGTCTTCAGCTTCCACTCGCTCCTGGTGGGGGGGAACCCGTTCACGACCTCCTCGATCTACACGCTCATCCACCAGCTCGAGCGGCGATGGGGCGTCTTCTTCGCCCGGGGCGGGACGGGGGCGATGGTGCGCGCCCTGGTCCGCCTCTTCGAAGACCTGGGCGGAACCGTGCGGCTCAACTGCCCGGTCGAGGAGATCCGGACCAGGAACGGGCGTGTCGTCGGACTCAGGGCCGCCGACGGCTGGAGCGCGGACTTCGACGCTGTGGCGAGCAACGCCGACGTCGTCCACACCTACCGCGACCTCCTCCGCCACGAACCCGCGGCCGCGGCGAAGGCGTCCCGCCTCCTCCGCCGCCGCTACAGCATGTCGCTCTTCGTCCTCTACTTCGGCGTTCGGCGCCGGCACACGCAGCTCGCCCACCACGACATCCTCTTCGGGCCCCGCTACCGGGAGCTGATTCGGGACATCTTCGAGGGCCCGGTCCTCGCCGAGGACTTCTCGCTGTACCTGCACGCCCCGACGCTGACCGACCCTTCGGTCGCCCCGGAGGGATGCGAGGCGTTCTACGTCCTCTCCCCCGTACCCCACCTGGGCACAGCCCGGATCGACTGGGAGAAGGAGGGGCCGCGTTACCGCGACCGCCTTCTCGACTACCTGGAGAAGCGCTACATCCCGAACCTGCGCCAGGACCTCGTCACCACGCGGATCTTCACCCCGCTCGACTTCCAGAGGGTGTTGAACGCCCAGCACGGGTCCGCCTTCTCGCTGGAGCCGATCCTCACCCAGAGCGCCTGGTTCCGGGTCCACAACCGGGACGACCGCATCGGCGGCCTTTACTTCGCGGGGGCGGGGACGCACCCGGGGGCCGGCGTGCCCGGCGTCGTAAACTCGGCCAAGGCCACGGCGGGGCTCATGCTGGCCGATCTTGGCGTGGCGGCGCGCAGTTAGATCGGCGACCCATGGACCCACTCGTCGCGCGCAGCAAGGCGGCGATCGAACGCGGCTCGAAGAGCTTCGCCGCTGCCACCCGCCTCTTCGCCCCCCCGACACGGGAAGGCGCGCTCCTCCTCTACGCGTGGTGCCGCCACTGCGACGACCGCATCGACGAGCAGGTTCTGGGCTTCCGCACAGGACGCCCCTCGTCCGAGCCGTCCGCCGAGCGGCTCGCCACCCTGGAGCGCGAGACGCGCCGCGCTCTCGCCGGCGAGTCCGTCGAGGACCCGGCGTTCGCCGCCCTCCAGGAGGCCGTCCGCCGCCACCACATCCCCGACCGCCACGCCCTCGACCACCTCAACGGCTACAAGATGGACGTCATGGGGCAGCGCTACGAGACGCTCGAGGAGTGCTGCCGTTACTGCTACTTCGTCGCGGGCGTGGTGGGCGTGATGATGGCCCACGTCATGGGGGTGCACGACGAGGACAGCCTCGACCGGGCCGCGGACCTCGGCATCGCTTTTCAGATGACGAACGTCGTCCGCGACGTGGTGGAGGACGCGGGGGCCGGCCGTGTCTACCTGCCTGGGGAATGGCTCCGCGGCGCGGGCGTCCCGCCGGGCGAGGTTCGCCGGCCCGAGCACCGCGCCGCCGTCCACGCCGTCGCCGTGCGCCTCCTCGACGAGGCCGACCGCTACTACGCGTCCGGGGCGGTGGGCCTCGCCCGCCTGCCGTTCCGCTCGGCCTGGGCCGTCGCCGCCGCCAGCCGCGTCTACCGGGACATCGGCCGGCTCGTGCGCGACCGGGGCCCGCATGCCTGGGACCGGCGGGCGAGCACGGGCCCGGTGCGAAAGGCGTTTCTCGTGCTCGCCGCAGTTTGGGACGCCGCCACTCGCCGCCTCGCCGGGGCGCACCCGCGGAACGGCCTCTGGACGCGGCCGCATTGAGGCGGTTCGTCAGCCCAGGACGGCTGACATCCCCACGCCCATCAGGGAGCGCACCATCTCGTCGAGGGGCCGGCCGGCGGCGCCCAGCGGGTCGAGCGCCCGCTCCGCCGCCTCGAGCCGGTGGCAGGCCTCCGCCCTCGCCTGGTCCGGCCCCAGGATGGAGACGAGCGTCTTCTTCTCCTTGTCCTGACCCACGTCCTTCCCGGTGGCCTCGAGCGTCCCGAAGCGGTCGAGGAGGTCGTCCATGATCTGGAACATGATGCCCATGTTCATCGCGAACGACCGGATGGGCTCGATCCAGTCGGGCGGGACCCGCGCGATCCGGGCCCCCGTCTCCGAGGCCGCCACGAAGAGCGTACCGGTCTTCTGCTCGTACATCGCCTTCAACTCCTCGGCGCCGGGCGTGCGGCTCTCCGAACGGAGGTCCTTGAGCTGGCCGGCGATGACGCCCTCGCTCCCGATGGTGTCGGAGAGCAGGCGGACCAGGTCGATGCGCTGCCGGTCGTCGAGGCCGGGGGCCCGGGCCAGGACCCCGAAGGAGCGACTGAGGAGCTCGAGGGAGGCGAGGGAGGCGATGTCCTCGCCGAAGACCTTGTGGTTCGCCGGCTTCCCGCGCCGCGTCGTGGCGTCATCCATGAACGGCATGTCGTCGACGATGAGCGAGGCGGTGTGGACCATCTCGATCGCGCAGGCCGGGTCGAGGCTGACGTCGGCCTCCGCCCCAAGGCGGGTGGCGGTGAGGATGGTCATCAGTGGCCGGATCCGCTTGCCGGGGGCTACGAGGCTGTAGCGGATGGCCTTGTGCAGCTGCTCGGGCGGCGTGTCCTCAGGGGGCACGAGTTCTCCGAGGCGCGCGTTCACTCGGGCGCGAAGCTGGAGGACTTCTTCCTGGATGCCTGGAGCCATGCCGGCTTCCCCTTTTCTATCCACCTATCGCGGCGGGGCGGGGGGATCTCCCCTCCGCGCGTAGAGACGCTCGGCGTAGGCAGCGTCGTCCACCCACAGGCGCCGGGCGGAGCGCTCGATCAAAGGCCGGATGAGACGGCTCAACCTCACCGCGTGGCGGAACCCCTTGCGATCGGATGTGGCGAGCGTCGCCTCGACGACCGCGGTCCGGCCCGGCTCGATCGGCGTTGCGTGCGTCTCGACGACCGACCCCTTCCCTTCCCCCTCCACGATGGTCATGACGATCGTACGCGGCTCCGGGCTGTGGAACGTCGCGTCGGTTTCGGCGCAGAGGCGCCCCACGAGCCGCTTGGCGACCCGCACCTTCAGCACATCGTCGTCGGAGCCGAGGACGGTGAGGGCGGCGAAGGAGTACGGGTGGAGATGGACCCCGTGCCACGGGTCGAGCCGGTTGGCGATGACGTCCTCGGGGCCGCAGCGCGCCTCGAGGCGGATGGTGCCCTCCATGAAGAGCGTGGGCCGCGGCGCGAGCACCGGCTTCGGCGTCGCGGGATCCTCGGGCCCGATCCGCACCCACGTGAGTACGCCGTCGTCGTGCACCGCGTGCGGTTTCCAGGGGCCGTGCCCTCCCTTCCCCAGGGCCAGCCCGTGCCACGGGCAGACGAGCCTGCCGTCCCGCACGCGGCACCCGTCGAGCGAGGCGCCCATGTGGGGGCACGCCTCGGGGGCCATCACGACCTCGCCGTCCGCGCGCCACGCGACGAGGTCCTCCCCCGCGATTCGGAATCGCCGCGGGGTCGCGGCGATCCGGCGGGAGGCCTCGACGACGTACCAGTTCCCGTGCGGCCGCGCCAGCGCCCGCTTCAGGGCGCGGGCGATCGCCGCCGGCTGGGCCTGCTTCCAATCCGGGGTGGTGCGGACAGCCTCCGGGATCTCAACCGGCGGGAGCGGGGGGCCAAACCTCCAGATCGTGCTCATCGCATTCGACTCGCTTCGGTCTCGGACGGGCGCCGTCCCAGGATCCCGCGCCGCGGAATCGAGAAGACGGGCTCTGCCCTCACGCCATGCGGAGCGAGGAGGTGGCTGGCGGCCAGGAATCCCGACGCCACCGCCCGCTCCATCAGTGCGCTGGGCAGCGGCAGGCGGACGAAGTCACCGGCGAGGGCGACGCCCTCGTGCGGCGTGGCAACCCCCGGCCGGTCGGCGTAGGATCCGGGCGCGAAGGCGGGGCAGTCGCGCCGCATCAGGAAGCGCTCCTCGAGGACCCGCGCCCCCTCGTACTCGGGGTAGAAGGCGTGGAACGCGTGCCGGAGGTCCTCGCGCAGGGCGGCCTCCGTCGTGCCCGGCTCCACGGCGTAGGCGTGGAGCTCGACGACATCTCCCCCGTTGCGCTCCGCCCAGCTCCGGCTCTCGTCCTCGAACAGGTGGTAGAGCGAGATGTTGTCGAGGGAGCCCACCCCGGTCGTGCCGGCGAAGGGCAACCGGCCGGGCTTCCCCTTCCGGTCGAGCCACAGCCGCCACACGGCGAAGGGGTGTGTCACGGCGAGGCCTTCGACGGAGCGGCGGAACGAGGGATCGCCAAGGTCGGGCGACGCGGCCACGACGGCCTGGAGCCCGGGGACGTCGAGGGCGAGGACGACGAGGTCGGCCTCCCTCGTTTCGCCGTCGAGCGCGACGCTCCACCGGCGCGCGCCGTTTCTCGCCACGCACGAGACCGCGCACCCGGTCCGCACGTCCACGCCCAGGCCGGCCAGGCGGTCCTGCATGGGCCCCCAGATGGAGCGGGAGAAGGGCCGCTTCGAGACGTCGAAGATGAGCCCCTCCGGGTTCCCGGCGAAGTAGAAGTGGAACATCATGAGCAGCTCGCCCGCCGACATCGCCTCCTCGGGGTTGAAGAAGGAGTGGGCGAAGACGTCGAAGAGCATGCGGCGCGCGTCGGGCGGGAAGGCGAGGGAGTCGAGGTAGGCGCCGGCGGTCTCGCCGTCGTAGCGGCCGTAGGTCCAGCCGCGCTCGTACCGAAGCATCGCGAGCGCGGCCCGCCCGTTCACGCGCGTCAGGTCGCCGAGGGAGAGCGTCGGCGTCCGCCGGGTCAGCTCGATCACGTTCCAGGGCGGCGTCTTCGGCAGGCCGGAGAAAGACTCGACCTGCCCCCCGGGCCCGAGGATCGGGTAGTCATCGAGGAGCTCGAGGAAAGAGAGATCCGGTTCGGTGCGGCGCAGGAGCGCGTGGAGGTTGTAGTACTGACGGAAGAAGGCGTGGAAGCCGCGCTCCATCTCGAAGGGCTCGCCCGTCGCGAGCCGGTCGGTCCACGCCCCCGCACGGCCCCCGAGGAAGCCCTCCCTCTCGGCGAGCACCACCGAGACGCCCCGCTCGGCGAGCACCGTCGCGGCGGCGACGCCGGCGAGGCCCCCGCCGGCGACGACAGCGTGAAGGGGCGAGCGCACGCGGTCGTGCCCGCCCGGGCCTGGAAGGACGAGCGTCTCCGCAGGGCGCGGGCGGTGCGGGGACGTCCGTCTGTGGGTCATGGCCTCGCTCTACTTGACACGGATTGTAACTTGCTTGGTCTCCCCCGCGGCGAGGTCGAGGCGCGCCGCCTCGAAGTCCGGCGGGCCGAAGGTGCTGCGGGCGTCGCGCGAGAAACCGTAGTCTTCGGACGGGATGCCCAGGAGGTCCGTGTCCAGCACGCGGTCGGCGTCCTTGTCGTGGAAAGCGGAGACCGCGACAGGACCGGAGGGCACGTCCTCGAACTCCGCGACCGCCTCCCCATTCCGGATCGGCAGGGCGATGCGACCGAACGCAGACGCTACGTCGTTCGGCCAGCCCTTGGCGCTCAGGAAGAGCGCGACCAGCGCCTGGCCCTTCTCGTTCGGGAACCCGGTGACCGTCACCCGGACCGTTCCCCTTCCCGGCGGCCGCGGCTCCTCCGGCTTCGGCGGGGCCGAGGCGCAGGCGGAGAGCGCGATCGCGCAGGCGCAGGCGCCAAGGAGCCGCAGACGGGCCTTCACACGCTCTCCCAGCGGCGGGCGAGCAGGCGGGCCAGGAGGAGCAGCACGACCGCGGCCGCGACGAGCACGGCAACCTCGGGCAGGAGCGCGCGCAGGGGGAGGCCCCGCCAGAAGACCTTCGTGTAGCCGTCCAGGGCCCACGCGTTGAACGTCAGCCGGCCGACCTCCCGCATCGTCCCGCTCATGACGTAGCGGGGCACCATGCTCCCCCCCAGCGCGGACATGGTGAGGATCAGGACGATGGCGACGGCGTTGAGTTGCGCGCGGGTGCGGCACGCCGCGGCCAGGGCCAGCGCCAGGCTGCTCGCGGCCCCGGCGGTGACGACCGTCATCACCGCGAAGCCGGGGAGGTGGCCGAGGAGGTCCACGCCGAACACGGCCTGGGCCCAGGCGAACATGACCGTCACCTGCGCGACTCCCACGATCGTCAGGAGCAGCCACTTGCCGGCGAGGAGCCGCGTCATGCCGAGCGACGAGCACATCAGCCGCTCGAGGGTCTGGCTCTCCTCCTCCTCGAGCAGCGACCCGGCGCCCCCGACGGCACCGAAGAGGAGGAACATGACCGCGATGCCCGCGGCGTACATGGACACGACCGGGCTTGCCTTGCCCGCGGCGAGGATCTCGACCACCTCGATGCCCACCGGCCTGGTGAAGCGGGCCGCCGCCGAGGCGTTGAACGGGGCGGCGGAGGGTCCCAGCATGGCCTCGATCTGCTGCCGGGCCAGCTCGGCGCGGATCTGGCCCGCGACCTGCCGGATGAGGGCCGAGAGGACCTGCGTCGCCACGGGGTCCGAGGAGTCCGCGAGGATCTGGATGTCCGAGGCGTCCGTCCCGGTCCCCCGGAAGGAGGCCGCCCAGCCGCGAGGAACGACGACCGCCAGCGGCAGTCCCCCCTGGAGGACGAGTTCCCGCGCCGGACCGACGGCGGTGAAGGTGACGGGCCCGCCCTTCCCGCCCTCGGGGGCGTACACCCGCAGGGTGTCCTGCCCGGCCAGGGCGTCGAGGAGCTTCCGGCTGAGGTCCGTCCCGTCCTCGTCGACCAGGGCGACGTTCACGCGCGGCGACTTGCCCAGCCCGACCTGCCCGCCGAAGATGAATGCGAAGATCGTGAAGAACGCGATGGGGACCGCGAAGTCGAGCAGCAGCGCCACCCGCCCGTGCCACATCCGCAGCAGCCCGACGCGCACCACCATGCCGATCATTCCCGCAGCTCCCGCCCGGTGAGGTGGATGAAGACCGCCTGCAGGGAGGGCGCCCGGACGTCGACGTCGCTCACCTCGCCGCCGGCCTCGCGGGCCCTCTCCAGCAGAACCGGCAGCTCGAGGGCCACGTCGCCCACCTCAGCCACGAGCTCCAGCGGGCCGGCGCCCGCCCGGAAGCCCTCGGGCCTCGGCCCCGGCGCAGCCAGGCGGAGCGTCACCCGGCGCTTCGGGCCGACCGTGGCCTCGATTAGCTCCGAGAGCGTCCCCGCCACGATCACACGGCCGTGGTCGATAATCACGATGCGGTCGCAGCGCTGCTCCGCCTCGTCCAGCTGGTGTGTCGTCAGCAGGATCGAGGTGCCGTGGCGGCGCAGCTCGTCGAGCATCGCGAAGATGCGCTCCCGGCTCTGGGGGTCGACCCCCACGGTCGGCTCGTCCAGCAGCAGCACGAGGGGCCGGTGGAGGACGCCGCAGGCGATGTTGACCCGCCGCTTCATCCCCCCGGAGAAGGTCTTCGTGAGCTCGCGGGCCCGGCTGGAGAGGCCAGTCCACCCGAGCGCCCACTCCACGGCCTGGCGCAGCTCCGGGCCGCGCAGACCGTGGAAGCGGCCGAACGCCTCGAGGTTCTCCCGGGCCGTCAAGTCCGGGTAGAGCGCGATCTCCTGGGGGACGAAGCCGAGCCTCTGCCGGCCGCCGGCCGGCGGCAGGCGCTCGCCGAGCATCTCGATCTCCCCTGCGTCCGGGGCGACTCGGCCGCAGATGCAGCGTACGAGCGTCGTCTTGCCGGCGCCGTTGGGCCCGAGGAGGGCCAGGCGCTCGCCCCTCCGCAGCTCGAGGCTGGCGCGATCCAGCGCGACCACGCTCCCAAACCGCTTGGCCACGTCCCGGACGCGAAGGGCTGGGTCTTTGTCGGTGATCGCGCTCTCGCTCATGGGCGCCCCGAGGCCGGGGACAGCCGGATGTTAGCACGAAGGTCGGCGCTCGCCGTGGGGAGCGGGATCGTCGGGTTCCCCCTCCGGATGACAATCGCCCGCGGCACGCTACGACATCTGCCCCCGGAGATCGTCCGCCTGCCGGCGGATCCGCCGCACGTCGGCGGCCGCCTTGCGCGACAGATTCCTGAGCTGCATCGTCATCCGCTGATTGCCGGCGAGCAGTGTCTCGTGCCGCGCAAGAAAGTCCCAGTAGAGCGTCGTGAACGGGCACGCGTCGGGGCCCGTGGCCTTCTTCGGATCGTAGCGGCAGCCCTTGCAGGCGTTGCTCATGCGGTCGATGTAGGTGCCCGTCGCGCAGTAGGGCTTCGACGCCATCACGCCGCCGTCTGCGAACTGGCTCATGCCCAGCGTGTTGGGCAGTTCCACCCACTCGACCGCATCGACGTAGACGGCGAGATACCACTCGTGCACCCGCCGCGGGTCGACGCCGAAGAGCAGTGCGAACAGGCCCGTGACCATCAGCCTCTGGATGTGGTGGGCGTAGCCGTACTTCAGCGTCTGGCCGACGGCGTCCTTGAGGCAGTTCATCTCGGTGTCGCCGGTCCAGTAGAGGTTCGGCAGCGGCCCGTCGGCGCCGAGGGCGTTGCGGTCGCCGTACTCCGGCATGAAGTGCCAGTAGACGCCGCGAACGTATTCCCGCCAGCCGATCACCTGCCTGATGAAGCCCTCGGCCGCCTCGAGCGGCACCCCTCCCTCCCGCCAGGCCCTCTCCGCGCCAGCGACGACGTCGCGCGGGTCGAGCAGTTTCATGTTCATCGCCTGCGACAGCCGCGCGTGGAAGAGCCAGGGCTCACCGGTCCAGATCGCGTCCTGGTAGCGGCCGAAGTTCACGAGGCGGTGGGCCAGGAAGTCGTCGAGCGCCGCGCGGGCGTCGGCCGGCGTCACGGGCCAGTCGAAGTTGGCGAGACTGCCGGGATGGTCGGCGAACCTCGCGTTCACGAGGTCGATGACGCCGCGGGTGACGGCGTCCGGAACGAAGCGAGCAGGCGCAGGCAGCACGCCCGGTCCTCCCTTCGGAAACGCGCCGCGGTTCTCGGCGTCGTAGTTCCACTGGCCGCCGGCAGGCTCGCCGCCGTCCATCAGCACGCCGAACTTCTTCCGCAGCGGCCGGTAGAAGTACTCCAGCCGTAGTTGCTTCCGGCCGCGGGCGTGCTCGGCGAACTCGTCGCGCGTGGCGAAGAAGTGCCGGTCGGGACGGATCTCGAGGGGGATGCCAGCCGACTTCGCGACACCGCGGAGGGCCTCCTGCACCCGCCACTCCCCCGGCTCGACGACGACCAACTGCTCCGGCGGGCGGCCTTCCACGGCCGCCCTCGCCAGCGAGGCCCGCAGCGCCCCGGCCAGATCCCGCGGCTCTCCGGCCGTCGGCCGGGTCTTGAGTTGCGTGTACTCGACCTCGATCCCCTCGCGGTCAAGCGCGTCGCGGAAGTGCCGCATCGCGGCGAGGAAGACCGCGATCCTGGCCTTGTGCGTCCAGACGCGGGTCGACTCCTCGGCGACCTCCGCCATCCACACCCGATCCCGGCCGCGGTCGAACCCGTCGAAAGCCGCGCCGCCGCGGTCGAGTTGGTCGCCGAGCACGAGTACGAGTCGGCCGGCCATAGGCAGATCTTAGTTGAAGCGTGCTCCGGGCCGAGGGCGGTTCAGTTGGACGCTGGATCGCCACGGCAGCCGCCTGCGTCTGAGGAGGTGCAGCAGAAAGAGCACGTGACTTGCGCGTCGACTGCCGGGCACACAGATGTTGAGCCAGTCATGACGCCGTCACCGCCGCCTGATTCCGATGAGCTTTTTCACCGTCGCCCTGTTCTCTGCCGTGATGATGTTTGGTGCCCTGTCGGTTAGCGCGGATCCAGATCCGCTGTCGGCCTATCGCTGGAAGCATCGGCTGCTCGTCCTCTACGTGCCCGACACCGAGTCCGGCCGGGCGACGCTCCGCACCTTCCGCGCGTCACTCGACGACCGGATGGAGGACGTGCTGGACCGCGACCTGCTGGTGGTCCCGGTCGGCGATCTGCCTCGGCCAGACGACGTGCTGCGGCCCGCGGTCGACGTGGGTGCCCCGGGACGCTCGCACGTGCGGCGGCGCTTCGATTTGCAGGGACGGGAGGCTCAACTCCTGCTGATCGGGAAGGACGGCGAGATGAAGGCGCGGCAATCGGGGGGGACGCTCGATCTGGAACGTGTCTTCGAGCTCGTCGACAGCATGCCCATGCGCCAAGCGGAAATGCAGCGACGGTGACACCCGCGGACTACTCTAACCTGAACGGAACCTGGAGCGGCCAGGACGACCGAACACACGTATTAGGATTCTGGAACCGAGGCAACGATGGCCACCAAGACGACTGTTCCTTCTTCCAACACCACTGGACTGACGCGGAGTCTCAACCAGGTGCTCGCCGATTCCTACGCCCTGTTGTCGCTGACCCATCTGGCGCATTGGAACGTCGAGGGCCCAGGCTTCTTTGCGCTGCACACGGCTTTCCAGACGCAATATGAAGAGTTGTTCGTGGCGATCGATGAAATCGCCGAACGGATTCGGGCGCTCGACGCGTACGCCATAGGGGGCCTCGGCACACTGGCACAGGCGGCGCAGATGAAGGAATTCGGGTCTCCGCTGGCGCAAGAGGATTACGTCCGGGCTCTCATTGCCGCCAACGAGAAACTCGTGGGCGACGCCGCTCGCGCGCGCGATGTCGCGGGGTCGGCGAACGACGCCGAAAGCCAGGATCTGATGATTGGGCGGATCACGCTTCACCAGAAGACGATCTGGATGCTGAAGAGCTTCTTGAAGGGCTGAAGCGGCGGCGGTGACCGATCTGATTGGATGGCGCTCCCCGTGCGGGCGGCTGCGGGTCTGGTGGCCGTGCTCATGCTTGGTGCGGTTGTCATGCACCTCAAGGTCGGCGACCCGTTGAAGAAGGCGCTCCCCGCCGTGCTGGTGCTCGCACTGAGCGCCGCAATCGTCGCACTGCGCTAGTTCTGCGCCGATACAGCCACGTTCCGTCGCTCCGGCGCGTTCGCCACGAGCGATGGAGCCCCACGCCCGGGCAGGAGTTGCGCCATGAAGATCGCGCTGTTCAGTGCCAAGCCCTACGATGTCGCCAGCTTCACGGCCGCCAACGGGTCGTTCGGCCACGAACTCGAGTTCTTCGAGGATCGCATGCGTGGACGGGCCGCCCCGCTGGCCGAGGGCTTTCCGGCCGTGTGCCTGTTCGTGAACGACATCGCCGACGCCCGCGTGCTCGCCAAGCTGGCCGACCGGGGTGTTCGCTACGTCGCCCTTCGTTGCGCCGGCTTCAACAACCTCGATCTCCGGGCGGCCGGGCGACTCGGCATCGGCGTCGTGCGGGTGCCCGCCTACTCCCCCAACGCGGTGGCCGAGCACACCATCGGGCTCATCCTGACGCTCAACCGCCGCATTCACCGGGCCTACAACCGGGTGCGTGACGGCAACTTCTCGCTGGACGGGCTGGTCGGGTTCGACCTGGCCGGGAAGACCGCCGGGGTGGTCGGCACCGGCAGAATCGGCGCGCTCGTGGCCCGCCTGCTCTGGCACTTCCGGTGCCGCGTGCTCGCACACGACATTCACCCGGATGCCGGCCTGCAGCACCTGGGCGTCGAATACTGTGACCTCGAGACGATCTGGAACGCCAGCGATCTCATCAGCCTGAACTGTCCGCTGACGTCCGAGACGCACCACCTGGTGCGAGCCGAGACGATCGCCAGGATGAAGCCGGGGGTGATGATCGTCAACAC
>Ga0209254_10003093_pt1 | contig 15200 bp, 16 predicted proteins | sample FrelakmetDIP11DI_FD_187148 | JGI IMG/M metagenome (GOLD analysis project Ga0209254, IMG submission 187148) | Freshwater lake sediment microbial communities from the University of Notre Dame, USA, for methane emissions studies - DIP11 DI (SPAdes)... | ecosystem: Environmental > Aquatic >...
TGACCCGGTATTCGTGCGGCTGGTCCAGCTGGTACTTGATTCGCACCCGCCCGCCCTTTTGAAGGAGACGGCCGTCGCGGTCCGTTTCCGCCCAGATCTTGTTTTGCTTGAAACGCATCCGCACCCAGGCGGCGCCCGTCGCGTCGGTCGCATGCATGGAAGATTTCGGGTTCATGGGCCTCCGCAAGGGGGGGCATGGAGCATAGGGCATAGGGCATGGGGAAAAAGTCAAAAAACGGGCAGTTCACCCTATGCTCTATGCCCTATGCTCCCTGCCCGGTCAGTCATACAAGTGATGCTCCCGGCTCATCGCCTTGAACTCTTCCAGCGGGCCGCGCCAGGAGGCCTCGATCCGCTCGATGGGCTCGAGTTCTTCGAGGCGCTGCCGGATCGCCCGATCGCCGATGAGCAGGTCGATCGGCATTTTTTCGCGCTCGTACTCGTAGGGCGGCGGGCGCCAGGCGAACTCGCGCGGGTGGCGGCGGAGGATCGCCTGCAGCAGCCGCAGGGTCACGGCGTAGGGCGCATAGCGCTGCGGGTCGGTCGGGTGGATCTGGAACCCGGCGCAGCAGCGGCCCTGCCACTTGTTGGACGTGGGCTCGAAGACCGCCGGCCTCAGGACGGCTCCGGCGATGGGCGGCTCGGCGAGGTCGGCCGCCAGACGGCCCGTGTCGAGGAACGGCGCTCCGCAGAGCTCGAAGGGCTGGGTGGTGCCGCGCCCTTCGGACACGTTGGTTCCCTCCCACAGCACCTGTCCGGGATAGACCAGGGCCGCCACCGGCGTCGGCAGGTTGGGAGAGGGCGCCACCCAGGGCAGGCCGGTGTCGCCGAACAGCATGCGGCGCTGCCAGCCCGCCATCGCGATCACCTTCAGGTCGCAGCCGATGCCGAAGCGGCTGTTGAAAACCCGCGCCAGCTCGCCGATGGTCAGGCCGTGGCGCATGGGCATGGGGAAACGGCCGACGAAGGAACTGCATTCGGCCGCGAGCAGATTGCCCTCGACGGCGGTCCCGCCCACCGGGTTGGGCCGGTCGAGAACCACCACCTGCCTGCCGCAGTCCCGCGCGGTCTCCATACAGTAGGACAAGGTGTAAATGAACGTGTAGACCCGGGTGCCGACGTCCTGGAGATCCACGAGCAGCGCGTCGATCTCGCTGAACATTTCCGCGCTCGGGACCCGGGTGGCCCCGTAGAGGCTGAAGACCGGCAGGCCGAGGACCCGGTCGGTCATGTCCGCGGACTCGATCATGTTGTCCTGTTTCTCGGCAAAAAAACCGTGCTGCGGGGAAAAGAGCGCGCGCAGGGCGCCGGGAAAACGCTGCGCCAGCAGATCGCGGGCGTGGCGGAACCGGCGGTCGACCGAGGCCGGGTTGCACAGCAGGCCCAAACGACGGCCCTTGAGCCAGGCCGGCGGGTCGGCCAGCAGCTGTTCTATGCCGGTTCGTACGGAACTCATCGTCGGTGAAGCCTCCTTGCAGCCGGTGGGTTCGTCGCGGCGGGCGTCCGCCCGTGTTCGCGCGTGTCTTCTTACCACACCCGCCGGCCGGGCGGAAGCCCGGAAAGCGGGCAAGCGGCCTGCAGGCGAACGGTCATAAATAGGTCCAAAAATAGGTCCAAAAAGCTTGACAGTCCTATGATTAACCTCTAAAAAGATTTGTTGCGTTTTTGGCTCCGTCGGCCGGCGGGATTCGGCGCGATCCCGACCTGAAAGATGGAAACGCGGAGGGGTCGGGGTGGATCTGGGACTGGAAGGCGTCGTCGTCATTGTCGGCAGCTACGGCAGCGGCAAATCCGAAGTGGCGGTCAATCTGGCCGTTCACCATCGCCGGGCGGGCATGCGCGTACGGATCGCGGACCTGGACCTGGTGAACCCCTACTTCCGATCGCGCGAAGCCGAAAGACAGCTCGTCGAGCTCGGCATCGAGGTGGTTTTGCCGCCCAGGCCCTACGTTCATTCCGAACTTCCGGTGCTGAGCCCGCTCGTGGCCGGGATGATCCGCCAGCCGGATGGACTGGCGATCCTCGATGCCGGCGGGGACCCCGTCGGCGCCATGGTCCTGGCGGCCCTGGGAGATGCGTTTGCCGGCCGCCGTTGCGAGGTGCTGCAGGTGATCAACCCGCTGCGTCCGGACACCGGCAGCGTGGAGGGCTGCATCAAGGCCCGTCGGCAGATCGAGGCGTCGGCCCGGTTGGACGTCACGGGGCTGATCGGCAACGCCAACCTGATCGACGAAACCACCCCCGCGGTCATCATCGACGGCTATGCTTTCTTGCAAGAGATCTGTGCGGCGAGCGGCCTGCCGCTGGTGTTCGTGACGGTGGCCGAGGAGTTGCTGGCCGAGGTGGATGCGGCGCAGTTCGGCTGCCCGGTTCTGACGATCCGGCGCCAGCTGGTGCCGCCGTGGAAGCGCGCGCGCAAGCTGTGAGGAGATAGGATCAATGGCCTATGAACATAGGGTGGACAAGGACCGCTGCAAGGGCTGCGGCCTGTGCGTCACGGTCTGTCCCAAGAACGTTCTGGAAATCGCCAAGGAGATGAACACCAAGGGGTATTTCCCCGCCTACCAGGCGCGGCCCGAGGACTGCATTTTCTGCGCGATCTGCTGCACGATGTGCCCGGATGTGGCCATCGCCATCAACGAAATCGCCGAAACCGCCGCCAGCCCGGCCAAACGGAGGAAATAAGATGGGCAAGGTGCTGATGAAGGGCAACGAAGCGATCGCCGAGGCGGCCATCCGCGCCGGGTGCCTAAACTATTTCGCCTATCCGATCACGCCGCAGTCCGAAGTGGCCGAGTACTTGTCCAAACGGCTGCCCGAGGTGGGCGGGGTTTTCCTCCAGGGCGAGAGCGAGGTGGCGGTGTCCTATATGATTTTCGGCGCGTCGGCCTGCGGAGCGCGGGTGTTCACCACTTCCTCCAGCCCGGGCATCAGCCTCATGAGCGAAGGCCTCAGCTATATCACGGCCGCGCAGTGCCCGGCGGTGTTCGTCAACATCATGCGCGGCGGGCCGGGGCTGGGCGGGATCCTGCCGTCCCAGGCGGACTATTTCCAGTCGGTCAAGGGCGGCGGCCACGGTGACTACCGGCTGCTGGTGCTGGCGCCCGCCAGCGTGCAGGAAGCCGTGGAGATGGTCATGACGGCCTTCCCGCTGGCGGAGAAATACCGCAACCCGGTGATGATCCTCGGCGACGGCCTGATCGGCCAGATGATGGAGCCGGTCGAGTTTCCCGACCATCTCAAGCGCCCGCCCTCGAACAAGGACGACTGGGCCACCAGCGGGATGGACACCCGCGGGAGCACGAAGCGCAACCTGGTGAAGACGCTCTACCTGGTCCCGGAGGAGCTCAACGCCCACAACCTCAAGCTGAAAGCCAAGTACGACCGCATGCAGCAGGAGGAAGTGCGCTGCGAGACTTACAATCTCGAGGGCGATTACCGCATCCTCATCGTGAGTTACGGCACCATGAGCCGGGTGTGCCGCACGGTGATCGACAATTTCAAGGAACAGGGCGTCGAGGTCGGCATGGTGCGGCCGCAGACCCTTTTCCCCTTTCCGCGCAAGTCGGTCCACCAGGCGGCCACCAAGGCCAGCTGCCGGGCGGTCATCAGCATCGAGATGAGCATGGGTCAGCTGGTGGAGGACGTGGAGCTGAGCGTGCGCGGCGCGCGCATGGTTCACTGGTACGGCAAGTGCGGCGGCGAAGTGCCGACGCCGGAAGAGACCATGGAGGTCATTGCGAAGCTGATGGCTTCGTGATTAATTAAAATTTTTGCGGTGGACTTGGCTGCAAACGTCACGCGACGCATGGCATACCGTTTTATGGTGAAAGCATAGCAGCGCTCTGACAGCAGTCCAAATTTTAGGAGCAAAAAATGGGGAAGGCGTTTCATCGTCCGAAAGCCCTGGCCGATGTGGTCACGCACTACTGCCCGGGCTGCACCCACGGGGTGGCGCACCGGCTGGTGGCCGAGGTGATCGACGAGCTCGGCGTTTGCGGCCGCACGGTCGGCATCGCACCGGTGGGCTGCGCGGTGCTCGCTTACAACTACTTCACCTTCGATTTCCAGGAGGCGGCCCACGGGCGGGCTCCGGCCATGGCCACGGGCATCAAGCGGGTGCGCCCGGACCTGATCGTCTTCACCTATCAGGGTGACGGCGACCTCGCCAGCATCGGCATGAGCGAGATCATCCACGCCGCCAACCGCGGCGAGAAGTTCACCACCATCTTCATCAACAACGCCGTTTACGGCATGACCGGCGGCCAGATGGCGCCCACGACCATGCCCGAGCAGCGCACCACCACCTCGCCCTTCGGCCGCAAGACGGTCCAGACCGGCATGCCGATCAAGGTGGCCGAGCTGATCACGGCTCTGGAGACCCCGGCCTACGTCGTCCGCGAGGCCTTGATCAAGCCCAAGTACATCAACAGGGCCAAGAAAGCCGTTCACAAGGCGTTCAGCTACCAGGTCGCGAACACCTGCTTCAGCCTGGTCGAGCTCATCAGCACCTGCCCGACCAACTGGGGGATGACGCCGGCGGACGCGCTGAAATGGGCCGAGGAAAAGATGCTGCCGTATTATCCGCTGGGCGAACTGAAGACCCCGGAGGCGGGCCGCACGGCGGGGAAGGGGGGGGGCCAAGATGCAGCGTGAGGTCCAATTCGCGGGCTTCGGCGGGCAGGGGGTCATGCTGATGGGCCAGATCCTGGCGCAGGCCGCCATGCACGAGGGCCACGAGGTGGTGTGGATCCCGTCCTACGGCCCGGAGATGCGCGGCGGAACCGCGTACTGCACGGTGGTCATCAGCGACCGGCCGGTCGGCTCGCCGATCATCCGCAACCCGCAGCACCTGGTGGCCATGAACCGGCCCTCGCTCGAGAAATTCGCGCCGACCGTGAAGAAAGGAGGGGTCATTTTCGTCAACGCCTCCATCATCCCGGTCGGATCCGGCCGCAGCGACGTGGACGAGCTGCGGGTGCCGATCATCGAACTGGCCCAGGAGCTGGGCAACGTGAAGGCGGCCAACATCGTCGCCCTGGCGGCCTTCGTCGCCCGCAGCCGGATCGTGAGCTTCGAGGCCCTGGTCGCGGCCGTCAAGGACAAATTCGCCGAGAAAGCCAAGCTGATCCCTCTCAACCTGAAAGCCCTCGAAGCCGGCCGAAAGGCGGCCGAGAGGGGGTAGCGGGGATTCTCGGGCATCCTCGGCATACGGAGTTCAGAAACCGCCCCGCCTAGCCAGGCCAGAATCAAATTCGAAATTCGAAGCTCGAAATTCGAAATAAATTCGAATGTTCTAAATTACAATGACCAAAACCACCGTTGCCGCATTCCGAAATGGCTTTTAGTATTTTGGTCATTCGGTCATTCGGATTTGTTTCGGATTTCGAATTTCTTGCTTCGGATTTATAACATCACCGGCATGTCAACTCCAATAGCCTCCAGGTTAAACGAAAGTTCACCCTCAAGAGACGAATGTGAAGCTGCCCGTCCCTGAGCACATCCTATCCATCCCGCTCTACGTCCCGGGAAAGCCGATCGAAGAGCTCGAGCGCGAGCGCGGCATCCGGGACTCGATCAAGCTCGCCTCCAACGAGAATCCGCTGGGCCCATCGCCCAAGGCGCTCCAGGCGCTCCAGCAGACGCTGGCCGGCATTCACCGCTACCCGGACAGCGGCGGCTACGAGCTGAAGCACAAGCTGGCCGCGCGGCACCGGCTGGACCCCGGGCAGGTCGTTCTCGGCAACGGCTCGGATGAAATCATCAGCATGCTGGCCAGGGCGTTTCTCCAGCCGGGAGACGAGGCGGTGATGCCCCAGCCGGCGTTCCAGATGTACGAGATCGAGACGCTGGCGGCCGCCGCCAGACCCGTCCAGGTCCCCCTCCGGGTCCTGCGCACGGATCTGGACGCCATGGCGGCCCGGATCACCGGACGCACGCGCCTCGTGTTCGTGAACACGCCCCACAACCCCACCGGGAGCCTCGTGACGCGGTCCGAGCTGGAGGCGTTCATGGCGCGGCTGCCGGAGGGCGTTCTCCTCGTGCTGGACGAGGCCTACATCGAATTCGCCCGCGACCCGGACGGGCCGGACAGCCTGGATTACGTAAGGGACGGCCGGCCGGTGGTGGGGCTGCGGACGTTCTCCAAGGCCTACGGCCTGGCGGGTCTGCGCGTCGGCTACGGGGTCATGCCGGCCGCCGTGGCCGAGGTCCTGAACCGGGTGCGGCCGCCCTTCAATGTCAATCTGCCGGCTCAGGCCGCCGCAGCGGCGGCGCTCGACGACACGGCGTTTCTCCAGGAGACCCTGCGGGTCGTGCACGCGGGCGTGGATTACCTGCAGGCCGCACTCGCGGACCTGGGGCTCGTCTCCCGGCCCACCCAGTCGAATTTCATCATGGTGCGCGTACCGGGCGAGGGGCGCCATTTCTTCGAAGCGCTCCTCGACCGCGGGGTGATCGTCCGGCCGCTCGCCAGCTACGGTTTCCCGGACTGCATCCGCGTGACCGTCGGGCGGCCGGAGGAGAACCGGCGGTTCATCGAGGCGCTGCGGCAGGTGCTGACGCTTTAAAAACCGGCAGAGAGCAGAGAGCATAGGGCAAAAAAAACAGCCGTTTTTTTCTTTACCCGTTGCCCTATGCTCTCGGCCCTATGCCGGGCAGGGACACCGAATTTTATGAAAACGCTCCTCATCACCATCGACGGTCCGGCCGGGGCCGGCAAGACCACCGTCAGCCGCGTGCTGGCCGACCGGCTGGGCTACCGATATGTCGACACCGGCGCGCTTTACCGCGGCGTGGCCTATGCCGCCCGCCGACGGGGGATCGCCGCTGAAGACGATGCCGGGCTGAGCGGCCTGCTGGAGGGCCTGGCGTTGAACTTCGTGCCGGGGAGCGCCGGGCAGCGCCTGACCGCCGACGGCCGCGACATCACCGAGGCGATCCGGACGCCGGAGATCTCGATGCTGGCATCGGCGGTGTCCGCCCGGCCCGTCGTGCGCGCGTTTCTGCTGAAGGTCCAGCGCGACCTGGGACGGCAGAAGGCGGCGGTTTTCGAGGGCCGCGACATGGGGACCGTGGTTTTTCCGGACGCCGACGCCAAGTTCTTCCTGGATGCCTCCCCCAAGGTGCGGGCACAGCGCCGGTTCTCCGAAATCGCCGCCAAATCCGGCACTTCGATAGAAGCGGTGGAGCGCGACATGGAGCTGCGGGACCGCCAGGACAGCACCCGGGCGCTGGCGCCCCTCCAGGCCGCCGCCGATGCCGTGACGATCGACGCGACGGCGCTGAGCGTCGAGCAAGTGGTGGAGCGGATGCTGGCTCACGTGCAGATGCTTCGGGGCCGCCCCTGAGCGCCATCGCCCTGTCCGTGCGGCCCCCCGCCTATTTTATCGTTGCATTTTCCTGCCAATCTGCTACAGATAGCCGGTTATCACACTATCTTTTGGGAACCCTATTCTCAAGCCAAGGGGGAAAAGGCGTGTATGGTCAACATTACAACCAACTCTGAAAAAGACCCGATTAGCGAAAAACAGAATGCACCCGGCATTGCCGAAGGCAAGGAGCTCGGCATGGAGGCTCTCGAAGGCGCAGAGCCCTCCATGAACATGTACGAAGACAGCTTCGGCCAGTTCAAGGAAGGCGAAGTGGTCACCGGGGTCATCACGGCGATCGACAAGGACCTGGTGCTCGTGGATATCGGCTACAAGTCCGAAGGGCAGATCCGCATCAACGAATTCCGGGCCGAGGACGGCAGCATCACCGCCAAGATCGGGGACCGGATCGAAGTGATGGTCGAGTGGTGGGACGACGAGGACGAGCGCGTCATCCTGTCCAAGGAAAAAGCGGCGAACATCAAGGTCTGGGAGAACATCAAGAAGCGCCATGACGAGGACAGCACGATCCGCGGGACCATCACCAGCCGCGTGAAGGGCGGCTTTTCGGTGGACATCGGCGTGCCGGCCTTCCTGCCCGGATCGCAAGCGGATCTGCGTCCGATCCGCAACCTGGACGACATGGTGGGCAAGGCCTACGACTTCAAGATCCTCAAGTACAATCGCAAACGCAGCAACATCGTGCTTTCCCGCCGGGTGCTGCTGGAGAAGGAGCGCGAGAGCAAGCGCGCGGCGACGCTCTCATCGATCCACGAGGGCAAGGTGCTGCCGGGCATCGTCAAGAACATCACCGAATACGGCGTATTCGTGGACCTGGGCGGCGTCGACGGCCTGCTGCACATCACGGACATCTCCTGGGGCCGGGTCAAGCATCCGTCCGATCTCTTCAAGATCGGCGATCAGATCAACGTCAAGGTGCTCAACCTCGACCTCGAAAAGGAACGGGTGTCGCTCGGCATGAAGCAGCTCGCGGCCGATCCCTGGACCGTCGCGGCGCAGAAATACCCGGTCGGCACGCGCGTCACCGGCCGCGTGGTCAGCCTGACGGACTACGGCGCCTTCGTGGAGCTGGAAGAGGGCATCGAGGGCCTCATCCACGTCTCCGAGATGTCCTGGACCCGTAAAGTCCGGCATCCGTCCAAGGTGGTTTCGGTCGGCGAGGAGGTCAACGCGGTGGTCCTCGACATCAAGCCCGAGGCGCGTCGGATTTCCCTCGGCATGAAGCAGGTGGCTCCCAACCCCTGGGATGTGATCTCCGAGAAATACCCCATCGGCACGACCATCGAGGGCAAGATCAAGAACATCACCGACTTCGGCATCTTCATCGGCATCGACGAAGGCATCGACGGGCTGGTGCACATCTCCGATCTCTCCTGGACCAAGCGCGTCAAGCACCCCTCCGAGCTTTACAAGAAGGGGGACGTGGTGCAGGCCATCGTGCTGGACATCGAAAAGGACAACGAGCGCTTCTCCCTCGGCGTCAAGCAGCTTCAGGCAGACCCCTGGAAGACGGTGGCGGCCCGCTACCGGGTCGGCAGCGAGATCACCGGCACCATCACCAACGTGACGGATTTCGGCGTCTTTGTGGAGCTGGAGGAGGGCATCGAAGGCCTCGTCCACGTATCCGAGATCAGCAAGGAAAAGATCAAGACGCCGGTCGGCAAGTTCAACGTGGGCGAGACGATCACCGCCCGGGTGATGACCATCAACAGCGATGAGCGCCGCATCGGCCTGTCCATCAAGCGCCTAGAGGTCGAGCGCGAGCAGAGCCTGCTGAGCGATTACGTGAGCAGCATGGGCCAGTCGCCCACCACCACCTTCGGGGAACTGCTGCGGGAGAACCTGCAGGAGAAGCTCAAAGAGGAATAGGGATCGGAGAACTCATATCCGGCCCGCGGACCGGGCACCGGATATCTCGCCTCGATAACCCCGCTCGTTTCGAGCGGGGTTATTTTTTGGACAACCCCTTTGATGGGTGGCTTTGCCGGCGAACGCCCCGCCGTCCGGCTTGGCGGGCGCTTGCGGCTCAGGGCTTCGGCTTGCGCCGGTTGCGGAGCTTCTCGCCGATGACCAGCCCGATGATGAGCGAGCCCAGCCCCAGCGCGACGATCATCAGATAGTCCACGCGTTCCTCCCTCGACCGAGTCCCTTACCGGTTGTATTCTCTTTTTCTTTCTTCGACATAGCTGTGCATGAACCGGTCGAGGCCCGAATCCAAAAAGCGCGCGAGGCTCCAGGCTTCGCTGCTCAGCCGCTGCTCCTGTCCCGCGGCGATGACATAGGCCCAGGCGTCCAGCCGTCGACCGTCCTCCGGAACGACCCGGAGCGCGCGCCGGGAGTAGAGCTCGCCCTCGAAGCGGTCGAGGATCGCCAGGTCCTCTTCACTGATGTCGGCGTAGAGGGTCCCCGGCGTTTCTGCGGCAGGCCGGCGGACGATTCCCGGATAGCCGGCCGCATTGACCCGGAAGCGGGCATAGCCCGGCAGGCGGGCCGGCGTCCCCGCAGGGATGCGGCCCAGCACCGCCTGAACCACGTCAGGCACTTGAAGGGTCCCGTAGCAGAAGAGAAGTGCCATATGCGCAGCGGGCTCAACCCAGCGCCACGTCGAGGGTCATCATGATGGCGAACCCCAGCATGACGCCCACGGTGGCGAAGTCGCTGTGCTCCTCCTGCCGGGCCGAGGGGATCAGTTCCTCGGCGACCACGTAGATCATGGCGCCGGCGGCGAAGGCCAGCGCGTAGGGCAGCAGCGGCTTCATCAGCACCACGGCCACGGCGCCCGCCACCCCCGCGAGCGGCTCGACCATGCCCGAGAGCTGGCCGTACCAGAAACTCTTGCCGCGGGACAGCCCCTCGCGGCGCAGCGGCACCGACACCGCCGCCCCTTCCGGGAAATTCTGAATCCCGATGCCGAGCGCCAGGGCCATGGCGCCCGCCAGCGAGGCGGACGGGATGTCGGCGGCCAGGGCTCCGAAGGCGACGCCCACGGCCAGCCCCTCGGGGATGTTGTGGATGGTGATGGCCAGCACCAGCAGGACGCTGCGGCGCCAGGTGGTGTGCAGGCCTTCGGCGGTCTGCGTCGGCATCCCGATATGCAGGTGGGGCAGGAGACGGTCGACCAGCCAGATGAAAAGGCCGCCGGCCAGGAACCCGACGGCCGCCGGGACCCATGCGGGCCCCCCGGACTCCTCCGCCATCTCGATGGCCGGCGCCAGCAGCGACCAGTAGCTGGCGGCGATCATGACGCCCGCGGCGAATCCCAGCATGCCGTCCAGCACCCGGCGGTTGATGGTCTTGAAGAAGAAGACCAGACCGGCGCCGAGGGCGGTCAGAAACCAGGTGAAAAGCGTTCCGCACAGCGCCTGAGCCACGGGGCTCAGGTTGGAAAACCCCTCGATCGACATCTCGGATCGTCCCTTATGAAAGATTGCGGTTCAGCGCATCGCCGACTTGGACTCGACGGCGTTTTTGGGCCAGCGCCGGATGACTTGCATGAGCCCGCGCACCCAGGCGCATTCGCACTCGGCCGGACAGGGCGAGAGCTCCGAGCGTTTCAGGCAGAAACCCCGGCAGTCCTTCTCGCCGGTGCGCCGCTCCCTGAAGACCGGCCCGATGCAGAGATCCTTCAGCAGACCCGCCTTTACGGCAAGCGTCGTCTGGCAGACGCCGTGGTTGAACAGCAGCAGGCCGAGGACGAGATCTTCGAAGTTTACCTGATAGCCGATAAGGAGGATATCGCCGTCCGCGAGGAACTCTTCGCGGGAAGTCCAGGTCTGGCCACAGAATGGGCATGTTTTGAAACTATAGCTCATCGGGTCGCCACCTCGTCAAGGTTCCGCGGCGCGCCGGCCGGCGGGGGCATCCGCAAATCCAGGTCCGGCGGGTCGCCTTTTTCCGGGGCGCGCTGGAGGGTGATCGCCTCCGACGCGCAGCGCGGCACGCAGCTTCCGCAGTCCCAGCGCCTCGGCCTGCGATATCCAGTGGCTTTTCGCGGGGTGATGTTCGGCAATGAAACCCGCCAAAGGCTCGCCGATGATCAGGCAGACGTCCAGCTGAAACCATTCTCGGATGCGTTTCATTGCCACTTCATATTACACATGAATCAAGGATGTAAACCCCTGCGCGGACAATTAGCTTGCTTCAAGCACGAATACGCGTTAATTTAATTTTTTACGGCAGTCCGGTTGCTTGCCGGCGCAAATCATGGAGGTGATCCATTGGCCAGGACGAATTTCAAATTCACCAAACGGCAGAAGGAGCTGGAGCGCAAGAAGAAGATGGAGGAGAAGCGGCAGCGTAAGCTCGAAAAGAAAGGCGTGCCGAACGAGATGCCTGGCGACGAGGTTCAACCCACGGCAGGTGAGGAGAATTCAACCGCGTCTCCCGACTCGGCTGAGGTTCGATAATCCATACGAAACCGTACTCTTGCCGTTGAATCTCCAGCGTCGGACAGAAAACGGGGAGGAAACCATGCCGCCCGCACCCATCCCCAGCCCCCCGCAGCTTTCGCCGGATCATCTGAACGAACGGATCGGTGTGTTGACCCGGCGCGAAGTCGAAGCGCGGCTGCTCGCCCCCTTCGTGGCGGCCCTGGGCCGCGAATTCGGAGAGGACCGGGTGCTGCGGGTGCTCCGGGACACGGTCGTTTCGATCGCCCGCAGGCAAGGGGCCGAATTGGCTCAAGCCATGGGCGCCAATTCGCTGAAGGAATTCAGAGAGGCGCTCGTGCACTGGACCAGGGACCGGGCGCTGGAGATCGACGTGGTCGAGGAAGAAGAGGGCATCCTGGCGTTCAACGTCACCCGCTGCCGCTACGCCGAGATGTACCGGGAGCTGGGGATCGCGCGCCTGGGGCCGATTCTCTCCTGCTCGCGGGATTTCGCCCTGATCGAGGGCTTCAACCCGCAGATTCGCCTGACCCGCACGCAGACCCTCATGGAGGGCGCACCCTGCTGCGATTTCCGCTATCGGTTCTTGAAGTAGGCCCCGGAGCGGCAGCCGCGGCAGCAGTCGCCGGCACGCGGGTCGAAAGCCTCGCCGCATCCCGGGCAGATGCGGACGGACTCCTTCTTGGGGCGCCTCAGGAAATCGGTCACGACGACGGGCCGAGAGGCAAGCACCGCGCGGCGGGCGTCGAAGATGGCTTCAAGCAGGACCTCCAGCGGCAGCTCGCTTTTAGGCGTCTTTTTCAGGAACCAGCCGTGAGTGGAACTTCCGGATCTCCTCCAGGACCCGATCAGCGGGTTTCCCGCACAGGGTCAGATCGGAACGAAATGGTTTCATGGTCGCTGCGAGCCTAAGGCAGTTTCGCCGCGGCGGAGCGTTTGAGGATCGCAAACAAGATCATCGCTGAAGCCGCCAGTCCCAGAAAAACATAAAATCCCTGAACATAGCCCGACTCTCCCTGCATCCGCACGAACAGCCCCATGACCGGCGGCAGCACGAACCCGCCGAATGCGCCCAGGCCGCCGATGATTCCGGCGGCGCCGCCCACGGCCTTGGGGGTGAACTTGGGCACCAGCTTGAAAACCGCCGCGTTGGCGACGCCCATGCCCAGCGCCAGCAGCATCTGCCCCAGGAAGGCCGTGAGGAACGACCCCTGCCCGGCGATCAGGGTCAGCGCGCCGGCCGCCACCACCAGGAAAGCGACCTGAGCCACCAGCAGGCCCCCGAGTCTGTCCGCAGCGATTCCGCCGACCACGCGCAGGAGGCTGGCCGAAAGCGAAAAGGCCGCCGTGAGAAGCCCGGCCTGCAGGAGGCTCGCCTTGAACCCCTCGACCCAGAACGTCGGGAACCACACCGTCAGGGCGATGAACCCGCCGAAGGTGATGAAGTAGAAATAGGTCAGCGCCCAGGTGCGCCAGTCGGCCCCGGCCCTGCGGATCGAGTCCATGGCCTTGCCGGTCGGGACCAGCTCTTCGCCGCAGGCGAGCAGCAGGGCATCGGGGTCGATGTCCATCCCCATTTCCTTGTACTGGAAATACGGCGCGTCCCGCATGCGCGCGAATACCAGCCAGGTCATCCCCAGCAGCGCGACCAGCCAGGCGACATAGGACCAGGTGAACCCGAGGCGTTCGACCAGAAAGGGCAGCAGCAGCGCGAACATTCCGGGCGCAAGGTTGCCCAGGCCGCCGTAGACCGCGAGCGCGGTCCCTTGTTGGCGCTGGGGGTACCAGTAGGAGACGGCCGGCACCCCGACCGAGAACACGGCGATGCCGCAGCCGCATAGGATGCCGAAGAGGAGAAAGAAGGGGAAGTGGGCGGGCCGCGGCGGGCCTCCGAGGCTGAAGATCAGCGTGATGCCCGCGACGCCGGCGGCGGCCAGGGCCAGGAGAATCAGGATCGGCGTCTTGCCGCCCATGCGGTCGACCAGGGCGCCGAAAGGGATCCGGAGCAGGGAGCCGGTCAGCGCGGGCGAGGCCGCCAGGATGCCCATCAGGAAAGGACCCACGTCCAGGGCCTGCTTGAGCTTGGGCACGATCGGCCCGAAGGCCGAAACCCCGGCGAACCCGGCGAAGAACGCGAGCGTCGTCCAGGCCAGCGCCGCGCGCGGGTTCGAGACCGCGTAGCAGACGTTTTCGTTTTCAGCCATCGATAGCTCCTCAACCCATAGGTCTCAGGGTTCAGGGTCAGAGTTAAGGAATCAGGGTTCAGGGTTCTGGGTTCAGGGTTCAGGATTCAGGGTTCGGGGTTCAGGATTCAGGGTTCAGGGTTCAGGAAAAGATCTATAAGGATATGTCGCATTATGAAAAACGGCCTTTTCTGACGCTGATCGGAGCCAGTGGCAAACGGTTTCGGCTATTTGTTTCTTCCCTGAACCCCGAACCCTGACCCCTTTCTCATGCCGCCACCTGCTTCCGGAACAGCAGCGGTCGCCGGAAGATGTAGAACAGCGGCACGCTCCAGATGTGGACCAGGCGTGAGAACGGGGAAAAGGCCAGCAGCGCGAAGGCCGAGAGGATATGCAGCTTGTAGGCCAGCGGCACCTCCGCCATCAGGCTCGGGTCGGGCTGCAGGGTGAGGATGCCGCGGATCCAAGGGGCGATGGTGTCGAGCACGTTAAAACCACCAAAGAAGACATCGTAGGTCCCGATGCCGGTTACGAACGCCAGCCCGAAGAGGACGGCGAAATCCGTCGGGGTGGTCATCAAACGGATGCGCTTAATGAAGAGACGGCGTGCGAGCAGGATCAGCACTCCAAAAAAAGCGGCGAAGCCCACGACCCTGCCGACATGGTGCGCCAAGGCGGTGTGCGCGGGCGTGTCGATCCCGACCATGTCATACACGGACTGAGGGATCAGCAGGCCGGCGGCATGGCCTGCCAGCGTGCCCAGAATGCCGATGTGGAAGAGGTAGGAGCCGAAGAACAGGGTTTTCTTTTCGATGAGCTCGCTGCCGTGGGAATTCCAGGCATAGCGGTCGGTGATATAGCGGTAGGCATGGCCGACGACGAAAACGGCCAGGCACAGGTAGGGGTAGGCCACAAAGGCCAGAAGATCGATCGTGCGCATGTCAGGCTCCTATGACTAAAATCCGAAGCACGAAATTCGAAATCCGAAACGAATCCGAATGATTGAATGACCGAAACCTTAATGAACCACATCATTTTGCGCCGCATGCGCTGTTTGATCAACCAAGCGGCACAGCATCTCCAGCAGAGGGGCATACAATGAACCGTTCTCCCGCAGGCATCCGGTTATCGCGGGCAGCACGGACAGGCAGCGTCCGATCAGCGGATGGATCTCAGACTGCGGCGCTGCCGCCATGAATTCGAGCAGCAGGGGCAGATAATCCGGCAAGTCGTCGACG
>Ga0209254_10003094_pt1 | contig 15200 bp, 12 predicted proteins | sample FrelakmetDIP11DI_FD_187148 | JGI IMG/M metagenome (GOLD analysis project Ga0209254, IMG submission 187148) | Freshwater lake sediment microbial communities from the University of Notre Dame, USA, for methane emissions studies - DIP11 DI (SPAdes)... | ecosystem: Environmental > Aquatic >...
CGGCAATGCCGGCCGCGCCGCCGATCATGCAGTTGCGTCCGATGCGCGCGCTGCCGGCCACCCCGACGCAGCCGGCGATGACCGTGTTGGCGCCGACGAAGCAGTTGTGGCCGATCTGGATCTGATTGTCCATCTTGACGCCGGACTCGACCACCGTGTCGCCCATCGTTCCGCGGTCGATCGTCGTGTTTGCGCCGATCTCGACGTCATCGCCGATGACCACACGGCCCAGTTGCGGAATCTTGATCCATTGCCCGTCGAGTGGCGCAAAGCCGAAGCCATCGGCGCCGATCACCGCACCGCTGTGCACGATGCAGCGTTCGCCAAGCGTGCAGTCATCCAGTACGACAGCGCGCGGATACAGGCGCGAACCGGCGCCCAGGACACTGCGCGCGCCGAGATGAGCTCCCACCCCGATGGTGGCGCCCGGCCCCACGACGGCGGCAGCGCCGACAACGGCCCCGGCTCCTATCGAAGCGGTCGGGTCGATGCGTGCGGCGTCGCCGATCAACGCGCCGGAATCGATCCCCGCTGCCGCCGGCGGCGACGGATGCAGCAGCTGCGTCGCCAGTGCGAACCACGCATACGGTGTATCGACGATGACCAGCGCGCCGTTTGGCCGCGCTTCAAGCGCGTCGGCATCCTGCGAAGTAAGCACTATGGCGCCGGCCTGGGAGCCCTGCGCATCCCGCCGGTAACGCGGGTTTGCAAGGAAGGCGAGATCGGTGGCGGAAGCCGTTGCAAGCGGCGCCACCGAGGTGACGTGCAGCTCCGCGCTGCCGCGCACCGTGGCACGCAGCCGACCCTTCGTCGTTTCAATGATGGCGACTGTCAGGTTCGACAGCGACAGTCCGCCGGCGGCCATCGGCTACTTGGCGTTGTTGAGTGCGCGCAGCACCCGCTCCGTCATGTCGATGCGCGGATTGAAGTAGACCGCTTCCTGCACGATGAGGTCGTACTTCTCCTGCTCGGCGATCTGGCGAATGATGCGGTTGGTACGCTCGAGCAGGCCCTGCAGTTCCTCGTTGCGGCGCTGGTTGAAGTCCTCGCGGAACTCGCGCTGCTTGCGCTGGAATTCGCGGTCCATCTCGGCAATTTCGCGCTGCCGGCGGACACGATCGGTTTCCGACATCACCGGACCGTCCTTCTCGAAGCGCTCGGCGGTCGACTTCAGTCGCGCGCCCATCTCCTGCATGTCCTTGTCCCGCTTGGAAAACTCGGCCTCAAGCTTTTGCATCGCCGCCCGCGCGGGCTGCGAGTCGCGCAGGATCCGATCCGAGTTCACGACTCCGACCTTCAGTTCCTGCGCACCGACAAGCGGCGCTGCGGCAAGCAGCGCGGCCACGGCTATTGCCGAGAGCCACTTGGTCATGGGATTTCCTGCCAGCGTTGAAGCGCAGGATTTTGCCACATCAGAACCCTGCGCCAATCTGAAACTGGAAGCGCTGGATCCGATCCCATGGCTCCGAATTCAACGGGTAGGCATACGAAAGGCGCAGCGGTCCCATCGGCGAGATCCACGCAATGCCGATGCCCGCCGAATACCGGACCAGGCTCCAGTCGACCCCCGAAGTGTTTCCGTAGAACGGTCCGGAACAGTACGCGGCAGGGTTCACTGCAATATCTGCGAACAGTGCACCGGCCTGGTAGATGCCATTGCAGCCGGGCCCCCAGACCTGGCCCATGTCGAGGAACAGCGCAGCGCGCAAGGTCTTGTCCGCGCCGGGAATCGGTACCAGCGCCTCGAAGTTGGCGTTGAATCGACGGGTGCCCCCCAGCGGGTCACCGTAGATGTCGCGTGGGCCGAGCGTGGCCGCCTCGAAACCGCGCACGCTGCCGATGCCGCCCAGGTAGAAGTTCTTGAAGAACGGGTAAGGCCTGTCGCCGTAACCGTTGCCGTAGCCCAGTTCGGTATTCACGGCGAGCGACAGCCAGCGTCCGAGGGGAACGAACTGCTGGAACTGGTAGGTCAGCCGGTAGTACTCGAGATCGAGCACCGGCAGCGCGAATTCCGCAAATGCGCGCTGATAGCGACCCCGGGTCGGAATGATCAGGCTGTCGCGACTGTCCCGCGACCAGCCCATGGTCAGCGCCAGGGCATCCGACGACTCGCCGAACTCCTGCACGTACTCGATGTAGCGCGGCGGCGAAGCCGGGGTCAGGTCGATCGTCGTGCCTTCGTAGCGCAGCCCGAAGAACACCCGGTCGTACTCGGTGAAGGGAACGCCGTAAACCAGACCGGCACCACGGGTGTTGTACCCGACGCTCGAGAGCCCCAGCTCGGCCAGGTCCGAGTTGCGGTAGTAGACCTCGACGGTCCGGCTGATGCCTTCCGGCGTGATGTACGGATCGGTGTGCGTGAGCGCGACGACGGTGTTCGACTTGCTGGTATTGAGTTCGAGCGACAGCGCGTTGCCAGTGCCGAACAGGTTCTGCTGCGACAGCCCGGCCGTCAGCACCAGCCCTTCGGAGCTGGAGTAACCGGCACCGAGCTGGATGTTGCCGGTCGCACGCTCCTTCACCGTCACGTTGACGTCCACCTGGTCAGGCGCCGTCGGCACTGGCGGTGTGTCGACCGTGACGGTCTCGAAGTAGCCGAGGCGATCCAGGCGCTCCTTGGAAAGGCGAACGCGGTCGGCATCGAACCAGCCGGCCTCGGCCTGCCGGACCTCGCGCCGGATCACTTCGTCACGCGTGCGCGTGTTGCCGCCGATGTTGACGCGGCGCACGTAAACGCGCCGGCCGGGATCCACGAGGATCGTGAACGCCACCTCGCGCGTTTCCTTGTTGGCCTCGGGCACTGGATTCGCCGACGCGAAGGCGTAGCCCAGCGTGCTCATGCGGTCCGTCACCGCCTTGCCGATCGAGTTGATCTGCTCGGCGTTGTAGACGTCGCCCGGTTTCACGTTGATCAGCGGCTTCAGTTCTTCGTCGAGCCCCAGCAGTTCACCACCGAGCGTGACGCCCGATACCGTGTAGGGCTCCCCCTCGAAGACGTTGATCGTGACGGCGATGTCCCGCTTGTCGGGCGTTATCGAGACATTGACCGAGTCGATGCGGAAATCGAGGTAGCCGCGATTCAGGTAGTACGAGCGCAGGGTCTCCAGGTCGGCGCCAAGCTTCTGCCTCGAGTACTGGTCGCGCTTCGTGTACCAGGAGATCCAGTTCGGCGTCGAAAGCTCCATCTGCGAGCGCAGCGTGCGGTCGCTGAACACCTTGTTGCCGGTGAATTCGATGCTGCGGATCTTGGAGATCTCGCCTTCCTCGACCGCAATGGAGATGTTCACGCGATTGCGCTCGATCGGCGTGACGGTCGTCTTGATCTCGACGCCATAAAGGCCGCGCGACAGGTACTGGCGACGCAACTCCTGCTCGGCCCGCTCGAGCAGCGACCGGTCGTAGATGCGGCCATCGGTCAGCCCGACGTCGCGCAGCGACTTCAGCACCTGGTCCTTTTCGAACTCCTTGACACCGCTGAGATTGATGGTCGAGATCGCCGGTCGCTCTTCGACGATGACCACCAGCACGTCGCCGTCGACCTCGAGAAGCACGTCCTTGAACAGACCGCTCGCGTACAGCGCCCGGATCGCCTGGGTGCCGCGCTCCGGATCGAATCGGTCACCAACGCGGATCGGCAGGTAGGTGAAGACGGTGCCAGCCTCGGTACGCTGGATGCCCTCGACGCGGATATCGCGCACGACGAACTCCTGGGCATGGGTTCCGATGCAGTAGGCGGCCAGCACAGCCGCTGCAACGCGACGCAACGTCAGCGGGCCGCTGCGCCTAGATGACACGCGGCGCTCCAACTCGGTTGTCCATCATGCCGCGATCAGGAGAGCAGCCGCATCAAATCGTTATAGAGCGCCAGCATGGTCAGCAGGCCCAGCAGCGCTACACCAGCGCGTTGCCCCCACTCAATGACCCAGTCCGCAGGCGGGCTGCCCTTGAGAATTTCGATTAGATAATACAGGAGGTGCCCTCCATCGAGCATCGGAATCGGCAGCAGGTTCAGCACCGCGAGGCTGATGGAAACGAGCGCAAGGAAATTGAGGAACGGCGCGACACCGATGCGCGCGGTCTGGCCGGCGTAGTCGGCGATCGTGACCGGACCCGAGAGGTTCTTCCACGAAGCCTCGCCGGTGATCATCTTGCCGAGCATCTTCACCGAGAACACCGCGGTGTCCCAGGTCTTGCCGGTCGCCAGCACAACGCTTTCGAGTGGCCCGTACTGCACCTTGATCAGTGGGGGCCGGTCGCTCAACTCCGCGCCGATGCGACCGATGGCCTTGCCCTGCTCGTCGTTCACTAGCGCCGGAGTCACGGCGAGCCGCACGAACTCACCGTCACGATCCACGCCCAGTTCGAGGGACCGGCCCGCCGAGGAACGAATGCGCTCGATCAGGTCGCGCGCCGACGTGACCCTGCTGCCGCCCGCCTCGACGATGGTGTCACCGACGCGCAAGCCGGCGCGCGCCGCGACGCTGTCGTCGGACATCCGGTTGATCCGTGGCGGTCCGGTGTAGGGCAGCACGCCCAGGCGGGCCACGACGTCCGTCTCGAGGTCCGCGGAAGACAGTTCGCCCGGGTCGATGGTCAGGCTGCGTCGCTGCCGGTCGGCACCTTCGACCTCGACCGATATCGGCGCCTGGGCCACCGCCTTCTGCAGCAGCAACCAACGCAGTTCGTTCCACGAGCGCACCGCAGCGCCGTCGACCTCGACGACGGTGTCGCCGGCTGCGACGCCGGCACGGGCTGCTGCAGTAGCCGCGGGCGGCGTCCCAAGCGTCGCGCGCGGCTCGAACACGCCGATGACGTTGAGAAGCCAGTAGACGAAGATCGCCAGCAGCAGGTTGGCCACCGGACCGGCCAGAACGATTGCAATGCGCTTGCCGACCGTCTGCCGGTTGAATGCGCGTGCGGCCTCCTGCTCGGAGGCCGGGGCCGCCTCCGGATCGCGCTCGTCGAGCATTCGTACATAGCCACCGAGAGGCAGCGCCGAAACCACCCATTCAGTCCGGTCCGGCCCGCGCACCCACCGCGCGATCGGTCGGCCGAACCCGATCGAGAAGCGCAGCACTTTGACGCCACACCAGCGCGCGACCCAGTAATGGCCGAGCTCATGAATGACGATCAGCACGCCGAGCGTGACGAGGAATGCAACGACGGTGGTCATCAGGTTCATGCGGTTCCTCAGGCGTGCTCGGCGACGGCACGCGCGGCGCACTCCCGCGCCAGCGAGTCAATCTCGAGAAGGTCGTCCACCGTCGCTGCCGGCTCGGGCTGGTACTCGTCGAGCACCTGCTCTATCGTCGGCGCGATCCGGATAAACGGCAAGCGCCGCTCCAGGAACGCTTCGACAGCGACTTCATTGGCGGCGTTCAACACCGCGCTCGTCGCGCCTCCGGCACGCAACGCGCGATAGGCGAAGCTGAGGCAGGGGAAGCGCGCCAGGTCCGGTGCTTCGAAGGTCAGCGCACCCAGGCGCTTGAAATCGAGGCGGTTCGCACCGCTTTCGACCCGGTCGGGCCACGCCAGGGCATACGCGAGCGGCGTGCGCATGTCCGGCGAACCGAGTTGCGCCAGCACCGACCCGTCCGGAAATTCGACCATCGAATGAATCACGCTTTGTGGATGAATCACCACGTCGATGCGCTCGGCCGGCATGCCGAACAGCCAGCTCGCCTCGATCACTTCGAGGCCCTTGTTCATCAGCGTGGCGGAATCCACGGAAATCTTGCGCCCCATCACCCAGTTCGGGTGGGCGCAGGCTTCGTCCGGCGTAACGCCAGCAAGATCCAGTCGATTGAGGAAGGGTCCGCCGGAGGCGGTCAGCACAAGGCGCGCCTGGCCACGCTGCTCGTCGTTCGATCCGGCGAGGCACTGGTGGATCGCATTGTGTTCGCTGTCGACAGGCAGCAATTCCCCGCCCGCCTCGCGGATCGCCGCCATCAGCAGACTGCCGGCACAGACGATGGCCTCCTTGTTCGCCAGCAGCAGGCGCTTGCCGGACTGCGCCGCCGCAAGCGTCGGCATCAACCCTGCCGCTCCGACGATTGCCGCCAGCACGGTGTCGACTTCCGGCGCCTGCGCCACTTCGGCGAGCGCCGTTGGCCCGGACCGCGCAACGCAATTCGAACCTCGCGCACGCAACGCGTCGCGAAGCTCGCCCTCGCGACGTACGTCGCCGATCACCGCCACCGACGCGTCATGGCGTGCGGCGAGTTCGGCGAGCGCCGCCGCATTTGACTGAGCTGTCAGCGCGTGTATTCGGTAGCGGCCGGGATGGCGCGCGACGACGTCCAGCGCGCTGGTGCCGATCGACCCCGTCGCTCCGAGCAGCGTGATCGTCCGCATCAGTGGGCCCAGGTCCAGAACAGCGCCGCGGCAGGCAGCAGGGCCAGCATCGCATCGAGGCGGTCGTAGAAACCGCCGTGGCCCGGCAGCAGGTGGCCGCTGTCCTTGGCTCCGGCCTGACGCTTCAGCAGGCTCTCGAAGAGATCGCCGACAATCGACACGGCCACCAGGAAGGCCAGGGCAGGAAGCGCGGCAATGAATCCAAAGGCGTCGAGCAAACGATTGGTATAGACAGGCGCTGCGGGGACCGCCTTCCAGGCAATCAACGCCACGATGATGACCGCAGCGATCGCTCCCCAGACGCCGGCCCAGGTCTTGCCGGGGCTGATGTGGGGAGCAAGTTTCCTGCGACCAAATGCGCGCCCACTGAAGTAAGCCGCCGTGTCGGCGAGCCACACGATGACCAGCACGGAGAGCAACGTGGCCGCGCCAACGTGCAGGAAGAGCATCAGTGCACACCACGCCGCCAGCGGAAGCAGCACGGCGAGCAGAGTCGACACCCAAGGGGCAATGCGCACCGGCCCGCTTTGCTCGGACCGCAGCAGCAGGCTGCCCACCACGAGCCACACGACCGTGGCTACAGTTACCAGCGGCATCGTCACGGCGTCAACCGGGGACGGAGCTGCGACCAGCGCGACGACCTGGGCGGCGCCCAGCGCGAGCGCCACCGCAAGCGCCGGCGCGAAACGCCAGCCTGCGAGCTGCAGCCACTCGGCCTGCGCGAGCGCGAAGGCGAGCGTCAGCAGAACGGCAAACGCAAGCGATGACCAGGCCAGGGCCCCCAGCAGGAGTGCAACGAGGACAAGCGCCGTGATGACCCGCTGCTTCAGCACGCAGCGGTCCTCAAGCGGCGTTCTGGATTGATGACTCGGACTCGATCTGCTCGCCAGTCAGCCCGAAGCGGCGCTGCCGGCCGGCGTACCAGCGCAATGCCGCGTCAAGCTCGACCGCATCGAAATCCGGCCACAGCACATCACTGAAGTACAACTCGGCATAGGCCATCTGCCACAGCAGGAAGTTGCTGACTCGGCGCTCACCGCCGGTGCGGATCAGCAGGTCCGGATGGGGCGCGAACGCCAGTGCAAGGCGCTGCTCGATCGCCTTCTCGTCGATGTGCACGTCGTTGCGGCCGGAGGCCAGCTGCTCGCGTGCGGCGCGTTCGGCCGCCTGCGCGATGTCCCAGCGGCCGCCGTAGTTCGCGCAGACCGTCAGGTGCAGCCGGTTGTTGCCTTCGGTGCGCCGCTCGGACTCGGCGATCAGTCGCCGTAGATCCGGATTAAAGGCGGCGATGTCGCCGACGATGCGCATGCGAACGCCGAGTTCGACGAGCTTGTCGATCTCGCGCTGCAGCGCCATCATGAACAGGCGCATCAGCGTCGAGACTTCGTCGGCTGGACGACGCCAGTTTTCCGAACTGAAGGCGAACAGCGTCAGGTACTCGATGCCACGCTCGCCACACGCACCCAGCGTCGCCCGCACCGCCTCGACCCCACGGTGGTGCCCCGCGACACGCGGATTGCCGCGCGATAAGGCCCACCGGCCATTGCCGTCCATGATGATCGCGACGTGCCGCGGCCGGACGGCTGCAGCAGGCTGCGCTGATCGCGGGTCGTCGCTCACGGAACGTCGCCAGCCGCCTAGACGGTCAGCACCTCTTTTTCCTTCTCGGCGACCATTTTGTCGACCTCGACCACGTAACGGTCCGTCAGCTTCTGGATCGCCTCCTCGGCACGCCGGTCGTCGTCCTCGGAGATCGTCTTCGCCTTGAGCAGTTCCTTGACCTGATGGTTGGCATCGCGACGCAGGTTGCGGATTGCCACCTTCGCATTCTCGCCCTCGTGCTTGACGACCTTCACCAGTTCCTTGCGCCGCTGCTCCGTCAGTGGCGGCATCGGCACGCGGACGAGGTCGCCCGTGGTCGCCGGATTGAGTCCGAGGTCCGAGTCACGGATCGCCTTCTCGACGACCGGGACCATCTTCTTTTCCCACGGCTGCACGGTGATCGTGCGGGAATCTCCGAGACCGACCTGCGCCACCTGGGAAAGCGGCACCATCGAACCGTAGTAGTCCACCTGGATGTGGTCCAGCAGGCCCGTATGAGCACGGCCCGTGCGGATTTTCGAATAATCGCCGCGCAACGCTTCGACCGACTTCTGCATCTTCTGTTCGGTGGTCTTCTGGATCTCAGCAATGTTCATACGGCTCTCCTTGCACTGGGTTCCTCACACGTGCACCAGCGTGCCCTCGTCCTCGCCGAGCACGACGCGCTTCAGTGCACCGGGCTTGGTGATATTGAACACCTTGATCGGCAGGCGCTGATCGCGGCACAGTGCGAACGCGGTGGCATCCATGATCTGCAGGTTGCGTCCCAGGGCCTCGTCGAAGGTGATCGTCGAGTAGCGCGTCGCCTGGGGATCCTTCTTCGGATCAGCGGAATAGACCCCATCGACCTTGGTTGCCTTCAGCACGATCTGCGCGCCGATCTCCGAGCCGCGCAACGCCGCCGCCGTGTCGGTCGTGAAGAACGGGTTGCCGGTGCCGGCCGCAAAGATGACGACACGGCCCTCTTCCAGATAGCGCAGCGCCTTCGGCCGGATATACGGTTCCACCACCTGCTCGATGTTCAGCGCCGATTGCACGCGCGCCTCGATCCCCGCGCGGCGCATCGCATCCTGCAGCGCCATCGCGTTCATGATGGTGGCCATCATTCCCATGTAGTCGGCCGTGGCACGGTCCATGCCGCCAGCGCCGAGCGCTACACCGCGGAAGATATTGCCACCGCCGATGACGATGGCGACCTCGACCCCCAGCTGCACCACCTCGCCGATGTCAGCGACCATCGCTTCCACGGTCTGGCGATTGATGCCGAAGGCATCTTCGCCCATCAGGGCCTCGCCCGACAGCTTCAGCAGGACGCGTCGGTAAGCGGGAGTCGTCGAGGTTCCGGTCATCGCTCCCCCTGTCGCCTCAGCCCCGCGCTGCGGCCGCCTGCGCAGCGACCTCGGCTGCGAAGTCGCTCTGTTTCTTCTCGATGCCCTCGCCGACGACATAGAGAACGAACTGGTTCACTGTCGCGCTCTTCGCCTTCAGCAGCTGCTCGATCGTCTGCTTGCCGTCCTCGGCCTTGACGAAGACCTGGCCCAGCAGCGTGACTTCCTTCAGGAACTTCTGCACCGTGCCCTCGGCGATCTTCTCGAGCATCGCCTCCGGCTTGCCGGCCTCGCGTGCCTTTTCGATCGCGATGCGCCGCTCGGCATCTAGCAGGTCGGCCGACACGCCGCTTGCGTCGAGCGACTTGGGCTTGCTCGCCGCGATATGCATCGCGACATCCTTCGCCAGGTCACCGTCCGCGCCGGTGATGTCGAGCAGCACGCCGATCTTGCTGCCGCCGTGCACGTAGCTCGCCAGCGTTCCCGCGGCTGCAACGCGCGCGAACCGGCGGATCGCCATGTTCTCGCCGATCTTGCCGACCAGCGCGGTACGCACCGTTTCGACGGTGCCGCCGGCCAGCGGCAGGGCCGACAGTGCGGCGACATCGGCCGGGTTGCTGCGCGCCACCAGGGCCGCAAGGTCCTTGGCGAACTTCAGGAAGTCATCGTTCTTCGCGACGAAGTCCGTTTCCGAGTTGACTTCGATGATCGCGCCCACCTTGCCGTCGATGTGCACGGCGACGACGCCTTCGGCCGCGATGCGCGTTGCCGCCTTGCTCGCCTTGTTGCCGAGTTTCACGCGCAGGATCTCTTCGGCCTTCGCCAGGTCACCGCCCGCCTCGGCAAGCGCCTTCTTGCACTCCATCATCGGCGCGTCGGTCTTTTCGCGCAGTTCCTTCACCATTGCTGCGGTGATTTCCGCCATTCACTGCTCCTGCATTCGTTGAACTTCGTTCGCAAAAAAGGGGCTTGCGCCCCTTCTTGCCGCCTGCACCCGCGCGGGCTACTGCTGTCCTTCGGCGACCTCGACGAACTCCTCGTCGCCGCCGGCAACGGCCTGGACGACGCCCTGCAGCGCGGCGGCCTTGCCTTCCAGCACCGCATCGGCGATGCCGCGGGCATACAGCCGCACGGCGCGGCTCGAGTCGTCGTTACCCGGAATGACGTAGGTGACGCCTTCCGGGGAGTGGTTCGTATCGACCACCGCGACCACCGGGATGCCAAGCTTCGCGGCCTCCTGCACGGCGATCTTGTGGTAGCCGACATCGATGACAAACAGCGCATCCGGCAGCGCGTTCATGTCCTTGATGCCGCCGATCGACTTGTTGAGCTTCTCCACTTCGCGGGCGAAGTCGAGCGCCTCCTTCTTCGTCAGGCGCTCGGTGCCGTTGTCGGCGATGATCTGTTCCATCTCCTTGAGGCGCTTGATCGACACCTTCACGGTCTTGAAGTTGGTCAGCATGCCGCCGAGCCAGCGCTGGTCAACGAACGGCATGCCGCAACGCTTGGCCTCCTCGACGATCGTGTCACGCGCCTGGCGCTTGGTGCCGACTAACAGGATCGTCCCGCGATTGGTGGCCAGCTGGCGAACGAACTTGGTCGCGGCCTGGAACTGCTCGAGCGTGCGCTCGAGGTTGATGATATGAATCTTGTTGCGGTGACCGAAGATGTACGGCGCCATCTTCGGATTCCAGAAGCGGGTCTGGTGACCGAAATGAACACCGGCCTCCAGCATTTGACGCATGGTCACGGACATGTCTGCATTCTCCAAGGTTGGGTCCAGCGCAGTCGCCGACGCAGCCCGGTGTCGATCCTTATGACGCCGGAATGCACCTTGGTGGCGGTGCGCGCGATTTCTGCCTCGCAAGACCCCGTGAGCCAGGAGCCCATCACCTGCCCGGGCTCCGATTTCGGGAAACTTGCCTAAGCTTTTGATTTCAAAGCGCGAGGCAGCCCGATATTATAGCCACCTGAAGCGCTTTGCTCAAGCCGCCCGGACCGCACCTTTTATGACCATCGTGATCAAGACGCCCGCCGACATCGAAGCGATGCGGCTCGCCGGCCGGCTGGCCGCCGAGGTGCTCGACTACATCGCCGCTTACGTCAAGCCGGGCGTGACCACCGGCGAGCTGGACCGGCTGTGCCACGAATACATGGTCAACGTCCAGGGCACGACCCCGGCGCCGTTGAACTATGCCCCGCCAGGTTACCGGCCGTTTCCGAAGGCGATCTGCACCTCCGTCAACCACCAAGTCTGCCATGGCATCCCGGGCGACCGGGTGCTCAAGAACGGCGACGTCGTCAACATCGACGTCACGGTGATCAAGGATGGCTACCACGGCGACACCAGCCGCATGTACTTCGTCGGTGAGTCGTCGATCGCTGCCCGTCGCTTGTGCGAGGTGACGTACGAATGCATGTGGCTCGGGATCGAGCAGGTCCGGCCGGGCGCCACGATCGGCGACATCGGGCATGCCATTCAGACCCATGCCGAGAAGCATGGTTACAGTGTGGTGCGCGAGTTCTGCGGGCACGGCATCGGGCGCAAGTTCCACGAGGAGCCGCAGATCCTGCACTACGGCAAGCCCGGTACGCTCGAGAAGCTCGTCGCCGGCATGACCTTCACGGTCGAGCCGATGATCAACGCCGGTCGGCGGGAGATCAAGGAACTGGCCGATGGCTGGACCATCGTGACGAAGGACCACAGCCTGTCAGCGCAGTGGGAGCACACGGTCCTGGTGACGGAGACCGGCTACGAGGTCCTGACCCGCTCTGCCGCCACCCCGGCACCGCCGCGCTTCGTAGCCGGTGAGTGGACCGGCGTTACCTCGCCCGAGCCCGCCACCGCGTGATCGGATGAACGACGTCGGTCTCCAGCAGCGGGATCGCCTGCGACTGGAGCGTGATGCCCTGGTCGCACGCTTTGAGGCCGGCGGACCGGTCGAAGGGCTGCTCAAGGGTCTGGCGCGTTCGACGGACGGCTTGCTGCGCGAACTGGCCCGGAGCACGGGCCTGGAGCAGCACGCCGCGCTGGTCGCCGTCGGCGGCTATGGCCGGGGTGAGCTCTTCCCGCATTCCGATGTCGACGTCCTGATCCTGCTCGAGCACGAGCCCGACGCCGCAGAACGCGCCACGATCGAACGGCTGGTCGGTTTGCTGTGGGACTTCGGGTTCGCGTTGGGCCACAGCGTCCGCACTGTCGACGAGTGCCGGGCCGAGGCGCGGGCTGACGTTACCGTGCTGACTTCACTGCTCGAGGCGCGCCGCATCACCGGCCAGAAGCGGCTGTTCCAGCGCTTGCAGAGCGCGATCACCGAAACACTGGATCGCACCGCCTACTTCCGCGCAAAGGTGCTCGAGCAGCGGCAGCGCTACATCAAGTACAACGAGTCACCGTACAGCCTCGAGCCGAACGTGAAGGAAAGCCCGGGCGGACTGCGCGACCTGCATGTGCTGCTGTGGCTCGCCCGCGCCAGCGGCTACGGCAGACGCTGGGCGGAGCTTGCTCGCAACGGGCTCATCACGGCCGAGGAGGCGGGACTGATCCGCCGCAGCGAACGCCGCATCAAGGAAATCCGCGCCTGGCTGCATCTCGAGACCGGCCGGCGCGAGGACCGGCTCGTGTTCGATGTGCAGCAGGCCGTGGCCGAGCGCGCCGGTTACCACGCCACCTCGGCACGCCGCGCAAGCGAAGTGCTGATGCAACGCTACTACTGGTCGGCCAAGGCGGTCACCCAGATGAACACCATGGTGCTGCAGAACATCGAACTGCGGCTGTTTCACCCGGCCGATGAGCCAGCGGTACCGCTCGACGAAACGTTCGCTACCCGCAGCGAACTGCTCGACCTGCGCACCCCCGATGCCCTCGACAGTGACCCGAACGGCATCCTGCGGGCCTTCCTGGTGATGGCGCAGCACCAGGAACTGCGCGGCATGTCGGCGCCGCTGATGCGCGCGCTGTGGCATGCGCGCGTCCGCATCGATCCGCAGTACCGGCGGGACCCGCGCAACCGCGCAACGTTCATGGCCATCTTGCAGCAGCCCAAGGGCGTGCTGCACGAACTGCGCCGCATGAACCAGCTCTCGGTGCTCGGGCGCTACCTCCCGGTGTTCCGCCGCATCGTCGGCCAGATGCAGCACGACCTCTTCCACGTCTACACCGTCGACCAGCACATCCTGCAAGTCCTGAGGAACCTGCGCCGCTTCGCCCTGGCTGAACACGCGCACGAGTATCCGCTCTGCAGCCAGCTGATCACCGACTTCGACAAACCGTGGCTTCTGTACATCGCGGCGCTTTTCCACGACATCGCGAAGGGGCGCGGCGGCGACCACAGCACACTGGGAGCGCGCGACGCCCGGCGCTTCTGCCGTGACCACGGTCTCTCGGCGGAGGACACGGCGCTGGTCACGTTCCTGGTGGTGCACCATCTGTCGATGTCTCAGGTCGCGCAGAAGCGGGACCTGGCCGACGAGGCGGTGATCCAGCGCTTTGCCGCCCTGGTGAAGACCGAGCGCCGCCTGATTGCGCTCTACCTGCTGACCGTGGCCGACATCCGCGGCACCAGTCCAAAGGTCTGGAACGCCTGGAAGGGCAAGCTGCTCGAGGACCTGTTCCGTTCGACGCGCCGCCTGCTCGGTGGCGGCAGCGTGTCGTCGACGGCAGTGCTGGAAGGACGCAAGGAGGAGGCGCTGCGCATCCTGCGGCTCTACGGGCTGTCCGACAGCGCGCGTGAGGGGCTTTGGGAGCAGCTCGACGTCGTTTACTTCCTGCGTCACAGCGCGCAGGACATCGCCTGGCATACGCGATCGCTGTTTTCGCGCGTGCGCACTGAGAAGCCGGTCGTGCGCGCGCGGCTCGCGCGCATCGGCGAAGGCGCAGAGGTGCTGATCTACGTGCAAGACCAGAAGGACCTTTTCGCTCGCGTGTGCGGCTATTTCGACAGCCGAAACCTCAGCATTCTCGATGCGCGTATCCACACGACCCGACACGGCTACGCGCTCGACACGTTCCTCGTTACCGACAACGGCCACACTCCGCACTACCGCGAATTGCTGGCGCAGGTGGAACATGAACTGGCCGAATGGATCGCGAAGCGGCACGAACTGCCGCCACCGGTGAAGGGACGGATGTCACGCCAGTCACGCCATTTTCCGGTCACTCCGGAAGTGCGCCTGGTGCCGGACGAGCGTGGCTCGCGCTTCCTGCTGTCCGTGACGGCCACCGATCGGCTGGGATTGCTGTACTCGATAGCGCGCGTCCTGACTCAGCACAACCTGAACGTGCACACGGCCAAGGTGCTGACGCTCGGTGAACGCGCCGAAGACATCTTTCTAGTGTCGGGCGCGGAACTTGGCCAGGAGCGCAACCAGCTGGAGATCGAACAGGATCTGCTGCAGGCGCTCGCGCCCTAGGGCGCGGTCAGTCGTCCGGCTGCTCCGCCATTTCCGGGAACAGCACGTCGGTAAAGCCGAAGCGCGTGAAGTCGCGCACCCGCATCGGGTACAGCACGCCATCCAGGTGATCGCATTCGTGCTGCACCACGCGAGCGTGGAAGCCTTCCGCAACACGCTCTATCGGTCGCCCCTCGAGATCGAAGCCGCGGTAGCGCAGGCGGCTGTGACGCTCCACGACGCCGCGCAGGCCGGGCACCGACAGGCAGCCTTCCCATCCTTCCTCGGTTGCGTCGTCCAGCGGCTCGAGCACCGGATTCAGCAGGATCGTCTGCGGCACGGGATCCGCATCCGGATAGCGCGGGTTGCGCAACGCGGGGTCGGCGTAGCCGAAGATGACGACGCGCAGCAGCACACCGATCTGTGGCGCCGCGAGCCCGGCACCGTTGGCTGCGTGCATCGTGTCGAACATGTCGGCGACCAGGGTGCGCAACTCGGGAGTTCCGAAATCGCGTACCGGCTCGG
>Ga0209254_10003095_pt1 | contig 15196 bp, 11 predicted proteins | sample FrelakmetDIP11DI_FD_187148 | JGI IMG/M metagenome (GOLD analysis project Ga0209254, IMG submission 187148) | Freshwater lake sediment microbial communities from the University of Notre Dame, USA, for methane emissions studies - DIP11 DI (SPAdes)... | ecosystem: Environmental > Aquatic >...
CCACACGGCGGAGGTTCTCGATCAGGGCGAGCCGCAGCATGATCGGGATCGCCCAGAGCTCCCCGAGATTCAGTGGCGAGACGCTTTCGTACGCAGCAACGAAACGAGTCAAGCCCACCAGGTCGACCCGCCCGTCGCCATGCGCGATCGTCTCGAGCGCGATGTCCCAGACCCTCGGGAAGCCGGCCGACGCTCCATTCGCGAGGCGTGGGAGTTCCCTGCTGTAGTTCTTCGGCAGGTGGCGCTTGGCGGTACGGATCTGGTCCTCGATCAGGTAGAAGTTGTCGAGCAGCCACTCGCTCGCAGGCGTCACGCGGCGGCCTGCCGTGACCGCCTCGGTCAGCTGCTCGAATACCCGCTGGAGAATCGCCTCATTGGCCGCCAGACGGGGCAGCAACTGGTCCGGCGCGGGACCCGACGCGAGCACGTGCGATTCAGCGAGATACCGGCCGTGCTGCTCCATCTGGTCGGCGCTGTAGAGCTCCGACCTCAGGGGCGGTTCCGCCAGCGACGCGTCCGCCGCCAGGCCGCGTGGACGCGACCAGGCTGCGAAGCCTCGCACTCGGGCAAAGAGGCCGTCTTGTGTCGAACTCATCGGGGGGAACCATGACTGCGGGTGGATGCGAGGCCAGTATGGACGTTCAAGCCTTCGTGCATTCAACGATCAATCGGTCTCCACCGGGCGGCAACCGACGTCCTTGCCCGACCCGGTCTCGATCAGGGCGAGCAGCGCTGCAGGCGGGGCAATGTCGACGAGAGCCGCCGCCAACGCCGCACGTGCGACGAGCCGCCCGGGCTGAGGGCTCAGTTTCGGATCCTTGAACGTGCCGCGTACTTCGAGGGCGCAGGTCGGTTCGCAATCGCGGTTCGCGCAACCGCAAGCTGCCTTCTTGGATCACCAAATCATCGAACGAGCTCACTCGTCGCGACTTCGTTGGCTCCCGGAGTCGCCAGTGCGCTTTCCCTTTGGCGCTTCGCTCGAGGTCCACCGCGGGACTGAGGAGTTCGATCCGGGGAATCGTACTCGAGCGTCCGTGCACGCAGATGCTGCGCGCCAATGCTGCAGGTTCCAACCGGCGCAGGCCCAGACGCTCTGTAGGAACGAGCCCACGATCGGTGCCGTGCCTCGGCGGCCGACACGGGTCAACGTGACCTCAGGCGGAGTTGCCGAAGCAGGTCGACCAGTGGGACGGATCGTGCGAGACGACCCGCGATGCTGGGCCGCGTCGCCAGGATCGCGACCCCGACAAGAGCCAGGGCCGAAATGGCGCCTCCACCGGTCAATGCACGCATGGTCGTGCTCCGTGGGAAGCGTCCCGTCGAACCCTGCACATCTGTGACTTCGGGCCGCAGGATCTGGCGGACCTCGCGGCGCGTCGCGGCCAGCCTGTCGAGCGCATCGGGGGTGTCTGTAACAGCTGCTTCGGTCATCAGTGAGTCTCCCGTGCCGCGAGGATTTCCCGCAGTAGCTCCCGATCCCGGTTCCATGCGGTGCTCAGACGCGGAAAAACCCCGTTGGATTTCGTCCGCTCACGCCGCGCCATACCGCCGGTGACGATCGCGACGACGGCGAAGGCGAGCGCCAGCCCGGCAACGACGGCACTCCGATACCGCGTGTCCCAAGCCATCGTGACTGCCAGCAGGCAGAACAGCACCACTGCGACGCCTGCAGCAAACGTACTCGCGACCGTCGCGACCAGGCGCTTGCGCAGCCGGTCGCCGAGGCTGTCCAGTTCCTCGACCGCCAGATCGGCGTAACCGAGGGCGTGCCTGGCCAGCACGGGAGCAACACGGGGCAGCGCAGTCAGCATTCTCACCGGTGGTTCCGCGTACTCAGCAACACGGCGATTGCCGCTCCGGCCGCGGCCGCAATCCCGATCGCCGACCAGGGATTCGCGTGTACGTACTGGTCGGTCGTATCAGCGGCCTCCTTCGCCGTGGTCCTCACGCGCTCCGTGCCGTCGTGCACGGCCGCCTTGGCCGCGGTCAAGGTCTTCTGTAGCTTCTCGCGAACCCGCGCAAGGTCCGCATCGTCCACGTGCGCGACCCGCTTGATCAGTTCTTCCACGTCGGCAATCAGGTTGCGAAACTCCTGCGATCCGGTACGAGCGGCCGTTCGGACCGAGTCCTGTACCGGCTGCATCGCGTTTTCCACGGTGTCCATCACGTTGGCGTTGCTGTTCATCTTTACGGCTCTCCTCGGTCGGGGTTCGATCTGGTTTGAGCACCCCGTGGGGGTGCATGCAGATTGCAACACCTGTGGGTTCGCCGGCGTGTAGGTGCAGGCAGGCAGGAGGCGTAGGCGGATGCCGACGCCGACGGGCGCTGCGTGGTGTCACGGAGCTCCGCGGCCACGTCGGCCAGCGTCGTTTCGGTGCCGGGCTCGAGTCCCGTCATTCTTTGTCGTGGGGACGTGCAGCCGGTGAGGTCCCGGCATTACCGCTCAGGAAGTTGCTCCAGTGCCGGGCAACGCTCTGGACTCCGACTGGTGAAACATGTCGCGCCTGCGTAGTGGCGATGCGCTCGAGGGCTCGCGCGAAGTTTTCCGTGCGGAATGAATGCGTGCTCTGCCTTACCTGGTTTGCAAGGTTGAGGAGCGAGACCACGACTGCGATCGCGCTCACGAACTCGCCCAGGTTGGCCAGGGTGTCGAGGTCGAGGCTGTCCGTCATGCCCGCCGGAGTCTCCTCGTGGGATATGCGGTCAGGAGTTACAGCGGCCGCTAGACCTCAAAACTGTCGCGGTTGGGTCGGTTGGGGTCGTAATCCTCGTCCTCGAGTTCGACCTCAGCCGACCGAGGCAGATTCGCGATGATCTTCACGAGCATCCTGACGTGCTCGGCCTCTTCCTCCCGCAGCTCCTCGAACAGCGTCCGAACGTCGGGCTGGGCCACGTACTCGAGGGCCTCGTCGTAGAACGCGAAGGCCTTCTGCTCGGAGTGCAAAGCCAGCTGATACGCCTTGAACGCCGACATGTTCCAGCGTACGTCACCGACTTCGGGAGCCTCCACGTCGAAGATGTCGTCGAGCGTGACCTTGGCCGGCTTGTCGCCGAACAGGGCGAGCCGGCGCTCGGCGATTTCCTCGCAGTGCTTGGTCTCATTGACGGCCATCGATCGGAAGACTGCGCCGGCATCGTCGACACCGCGGGTTCCGAGTGATTCGGCGAATTCCGTGTACCGCTTCGTCGCTTCGAGCTCGATCAGGGAGGCCAGGTCGAGGGCGTCCATCAGGGCGAGCTTGGAGAAATCGAGTCTCGTGGACATGGCGGTCCCCTCGTCTGGCGGTCGCACGAACGCTATCACCGCGCTGACGTTCGGGTCAAAGGGCGTCCCGGTTCAAGCGACCGCAAGCCTAGCCCTCGACGTCCTTGATCTCGAGCCGCCGCAGTCGCACGCCGGTCGTGACCGACGGGTCCCAGGTGATCATCCGGTTGCGCCCGGCCGCCTTCGCCAGCGTCAACGCCTGGTCCGCCCGGTCGATGGATTCAAGCGCATCCACCTCCGGGTCCAGCATCGCGATACCGAACGACACCGTAAACTGGAACGCGATTCCATCGGCGCCGACCGACGTGAGTCCGCGCGTGACGGCTTCATGGAGCCGCATGATCACCGTCTTGCCGGACGCGAGATCCGTTCCGGACAAGCGGATGAGGAATTTGCTCGCGTCGTAGCGGAACACCTTGTCGGACAGCCGAAGGTGCGCGGCAATGATCTTCACTGCCGTCACGAGTGCCTTCGCGCCCACGGAGTCGCCGTGAATCGCGTTGATCTGCCGGACGTTGTCGAGTTCCATGAGGGTGATGCAGCACTGCCGGCCGGGTTGCCTGGCGAGCGCATGCCACTCCCGAAGGTCTCGCAACATGTAACTCGAGCTGTGCGCGTCAGTCAGCGCATCGCGACTGTTGAGCGCACATTCGATCTCGCGCCTGATGAAGTACAGCGCGAAACTGAGCCGCGAGCTCGCTTCCTCGAATTCCTCGATGGCCGTCCGTGCGACGGGCACACGTGCCAGCGTGCCACGCAGAAGCGTGGCGGCGATCCGGTGCAGGTTCTCGTGCTCGGCACCGATCATGGCGAATGACCGCAGTCCCCGCAGTTCGGGAAGCGCCCATTGGAAATACCATTGACCAAACAGGCAGCGACGGTGCGCATCTGCCGCGAGGTCGACCGGATCAAGCGGCAGCCGACCCGAGATCACGCGCAGCAGCTGATCGCGCCACACGGCATGGTCGAGCGTGGCCTGTTCCAGCTGCTTGAGGGCCTTCTGGAGGATGGACGGGTTCGTCGTGAGCATCGGCGTTCTCCCCCGGTGGCCTGACAGCTTCCGGATCCGCCCGGGGTTACGCAAGCCCCAGACAAGAGGCCAGCAGGCAGAACCGTGCGCGCCATCACGATTCCAGGAGCCTGCGGCCGGGAGGGCCCGCTCCGGGATGACCCCGGAGTGGGCGTAAGTCATTGATCCCCCGTACTTTGACCTACTCCGCAGCTCGGGTGCGTGTCGCGCCACTGAATCCCGTGGCCGTGACGGTACGTGTGCGCGTGCCGGCATCACGATCATTCACGACCGTCGCATTTCGCGTCGCCGTCTGGCCCTGTGCGTTGGTCGCCGTCGAACTGCGCGTAAAGCCTGCGTCGGTTTTCTGAGTCACATCCTGGCGACTCGCCTGGCGTCCCTCAGATCCCCGCCACAGCACCTCGCGCGTTCGAGTCTGGGATTCCCTGTCGTTCGTAACCACGCCCTCGCGGCTCGCGGTGCGGCCTTGCGAGTTCGTCCACGTCTCGCTTCGGGTGTGACCGTTGGCAGTGCGCTGCACCTGGCTTTCGCGGGAGTAGTCGCCCTGTACGCGCGCGTGGTCCTGTCGCTGACGCGTGTCCCGCGCCTCTGCAGCCATGGCGCCGAACTGCGTGGCGACGCAAGCGCTGGCGAGCAGCATCAGCATCGGTCGGGCGGGCTTGTTGAACTTAATCATCACGTTTTCCTCCATTTGGGTCGGTGTATCCGGCTCATTCTCGTTTCATGACGAGTAGAACGCCGGAGCCCGAAGGAGGTTGACTCGGCTCGGCCGAGAGTAGGGCACGACCGAACCGTCGTCAGATCAGCCCGCCGCGGAACGTGGTTGTAGTTCGGCGGGGCGGAAGCGGCCCGTGGCGGTGAGATCCACACAGGCCGCCCGTTCCGCACGCAGTCGGGCGCGGCGGACCATGAAGGTCGTCTTCGCGATATCTTCCAGCGAACTCGAGCCGGCGAACAGGAACCCCTGGCCCGCAACGCAGCCGAGGTCGAGCAGCGTGGCCACCTGGTCCTCGTTCTCGATGCCCTCGGCGATCGTCTCGAGGCCGAGCGTCGTACCCAGCATGACGACCGCGCGCGCCAGCTCCGGGCCGCCGTTCTGCTCGGTCATGCGGCTGACGAAGGCCCGGTCGATCTTCATGATGTCGATCGGGAAGCGGTGCAGGTAGGACAGGGACGAGTAGCCGACCCCGAAGTCGTCGATGGCGAGCCGGACACCGAGCGCCTTCAGGTCGCGAAACCGCTCCAGGTTGACGCCGGTGTTCTGCATGATCGTGCTTTCGGTCAGCTCGATCACGAGGCTACCGGGCTCGAGGCCGGAGACCTCGAGGGCGTGGCGCACGTCCTCGGCCAGGTTGCCCTGCTGCAGGTGGCGGCCGGAGATGTTGACTGCGATGCGCAGGTCCCTTCCGGCCGCGATTGAATCGCTGAACGCGCGGACCTGCGTGCAGGCCTCGACCAGGACCCGGCGCCCGAGCTCGATGATCCGGCTGGACTCCTCGGCGATCGGAATGAAATCGGCGGGCATCACCACGCCGCGCTGCGGGTGATTCCACCGCACCAGGGCCTCGACGCCCAGCAGCTCGCGGCTGGTCAGGTCGACGACCGGCTGGAACTCCAGGAAGAACTCGTCCCGGGCCAGCGCCAGGTCGATGTCCTGCTCCAGGCGCAGGCGGTCGTGGAGCTGTTCCTGCATTTGCGGCTGGAACACCATCAGGCGCGCCTTGCCAGCCGACTTCGCGCCGTACATCGCGATGTCGGCGTTGCGCAGCAGCTGCTCGGCGTCGTCGCCCGGCCGCGAGCAGGCCACGCCGATGCTGGCCGTGGCCTCGGTTTCCCGGCCGTCGAGCAGCAGCGGCCGGTTGAAGGCCTCGCTGACGGCGCGGGCGACGCGCTCCACGTCCGTGTCGCCGCCGATGCCCTCGAGCAGGATCGCGAACTCATCGCCACCCAGTCGTGCCACCGTGTCGGACGGCCGCGTCGACTTGACCAGTCGCTGCGCCGCCGCCTGCAGCAGCCGATCGCCGGCATCGTGGCCGAGCGAGTCGTTGACGTTCTTGAAGTTGTCGAGGTCCAGGAACATGACGGCCACGCGCTGCGACGTACGCTGCGCCAGCGCCAGCGCGTGCTCGACGCGGTTCCAGAACAGGCTGCGGTTGGCGAGCAGCGTCAGCGGATCGTGGAACGCCAGCTTGCGCAGCTGTTCCTCGAGCGCCTTGCGCTCGGTGACGTCGCGGAAATTGAGCGTCAGGCCGGCGATCGCGGTGTCGTCCATCAGGTTGCTGCCCACGCACTCGAGCGTGCTGCGCCGGTCTCCGGTCTCGACCACGGCCTCGACGGGACCGATCGTCCGGCCACGCGAGGCAGCGACTTCGGCCAGGAATGCAGACAGTCGCTCGCGCTCGCCGTCCGCCCACAGGTCGAGGAGATTGCGACCGACCAGCTCGTCGGGCTGGATCGCGAACGTGCGTGCCGCGGCGGGCGAGGCGAACCGCAGCTGGCCCTCGGCATCCGCGATCATGATCACGTCGGAGGCATGCCTGATCAACGAGGCGTAGCGGGCCTCGACGAGGCCGGCCGCCCGCTGCTCCCTGAGGAGTGCGTCGTCGCGCAGCAGCACGCCCTGGCGAACCATCACGAGCGCGGTCAGCACGAAGATGATCATGGTCATCAGGTTGACCGGGCTCGTGGCCGAGCTGCTCTCGACGTAGACCAGCATGAGGAACGAAACCATCATCGCGATGTAGGGCAAGCCCTCGACCAGCACGCTGGTGAACGCGCCCGGAGCCCGCCGGATCGGCGGCGTACCGCGCAGCTGCTCGCGCGCCGCCGCCGCCAGCCAGACGTAGCACGACAGGTACATGGCGTCCGAGACACCGCCGGGCAGGTAGCTGCCGCCGACTTTCGACATCGCCCAGACGATGTCGGCCAGGGACATCGACGCGAAGCCCAACGTCAGCAGCAGCAGGGCCCGGCGCGGGATCGGCGCGGCGCCCGAGTGCATCAGCAGCACGCCGCACGCCAGCAGCACGACGCAGTTCATCGCGATGTAGCCCTGTGCCAGCACGAACCGGAGCATGTTCTCGTCGTGCGGCGAGGCAGCCGTGGGCGCGATCACGAAGAACCAGAAGAACCCGCCGAATCCGAGCAGCAGGATCGAGGTGTCCAGGGCGAGGCGGCCCCATTGCACGCGTACGGCGGCGGCGCGGACCACCGTCAGTACCGCGGCGAAGACGAGCGGGTAGAAGGCGAGGTAGAACACGTCGCCGATCGACGGGAAAGGGTCGACGTCGAACAGCCAGTAGGTCGCGTGCAGCAGGTTGCCGGCGGTGTAGCTGGCGAGCGCGCCCGCGAGCAGCCACCAGGTGCGCCTCGCCGCCGGGTCCGAAGAGCCGCGCGCGGCGGCGGCGGCAAGGATGGCCGCGACGATCGATGGGGGAGCGTCCGAATAGAGCGTGAAGACCTCGTGGGCGCGCGATCCCTCGTTGTTCAGCAGGGTCAGGAGTATTGCAATCAACGTGTACGCGAACAGCGCGACGGTGACATAGCCCGTCCAGCCGGAGACGAACGGCTCGCGCTTGTTCTTGACCACGTTCTTGGGCGGCCCGTGCAGCATGTTCTCCAGCGCTTCCAATCGACGCCGCAGCTTCTTTCAGACCCAGTGCATGTAGCCTGAGTTGGACCCGGTCCATCCGTGAATCGCGTCGGAAAGCAGCTACACGCTATGTGACGTGGCGCACAGTTAGAATGCCCGCGGCCTCGACCCGACCCGACCCGACCCGACCCGACACGCACGGAGACTCGCGATGAATTCACACGGGCGCATCCTGACCACCCACGTCGGCAGCCTGCCGCGACCCGACGACCTGGTGGAGATCATGTTCGCCCGCGAGGACGGCATCCCGATCGACCCGTCGGCGCTGCAGGAGCGGGTGGAGCATGCGGTCGAGGAGGCCGTCGCGCGCCAGGTCGCGGCCGGCGTGGACATCGTCAACGACGGCGAGTGGCCGAAGCCGAGCTACGCCACCTACATCAAGGACCGGTTGAACGGCTTCGGCGGGTCGGGCACGAGCTACGTCTTCCAGGATCTCGAGGACTATCCCCGCTCCAAGGCCCGCATGGCAGGCGACCCGGGTCGCAAGCATCGCAAGACCCCGGCCTGCAACGCGCCGATCACGGTCAGGGACATGGACGCGCCGCGCATCGACGCGGCGCGGCTCAAGGCCGCGGCGCTGCGGCACGGCGCCGTGGGCACCTTCATGAGCGCTGCATCGCCCGGGGTCGTGGGCCTGTTCTTCCGCAATGACCATTACCCGGATCACGAGAGCTACGTCTTCGCGCTCGCCGAGGCGATGCGGCACGAGTACGAGGCGATCGTGCAGGCCGGCATCCTGCTGCAGGTCGACTGCCCGGACCTCGCGATGGGCCGACACACCCAGTACCGGGAGCTCTCAGTGGCCGGGTTCCGCGAAAGGATGGAACTGCACATCGAGGCCTTGAACCGCGCGCTGGTGAACATCCCGCCCGAGAAGGTGCGCATGCACCTGTGCTGGGGCAACTACCCGGGGCCGCATCACTGCGACGTACCGCTCGAGGACATCGTCGATGAGGTCTGGAAGGCCAAGCCGTACGCGATCCAGTTCGAGGCGGCGAATCCACGTCACGCGCACGAGTGGTCGGTGTTCGAGCAGGTCAGGCTGCCGGAGGGGAAGGTGCTGATCCCCGGCGTGATCGAGGTGCAGTCGAACTACATCGAGCATCCGGATCTCGTCGCGCAACGGATCCTGCGCTACGCCGACCGCGTCGGGCGCGACAACGTCATGGCCGGGACCGACTGCGGGTTCAGCATTCACGTCGGTACGGCCGGCGTGGATCCGGACGTGGTCTGGGCGAAGCTCGCGGCGCTGGCGCAGGGTGCGGAGAGGGCGAGTCGGAAGCTCTGGCCCCGAGGCTGAGGCCCTCACCACCGCCCGTGATCGCCGCGCTCGACGTTCGTGCCCCCCGGCTCCGCGGCCGGGGGCGCTCCGAGCGGTTGCGCCCCCGGCGGCCGCGCGACCAGGCGGCGCACCCGGAACTGCTCGTCGTCGACCAGTTGCAGCAGGCGTTCGCGCACGGCCTGGTCCGACTCGGTCGGTCGGGTGCGCCAGCGCAGGTAGTCGAGCCAGGTCGGGAACTCGAAGCGCTCGACCCACAGGTCGACCGCGTCGACGTCCTGGCTGATGGACCAGGCGCGGGCTCCGTCGCGTCGACGGATGCGTCCGACCTCGTTGATCACGGCCGCGAACTCGACCGCGTTCCAGGGTTGCACGCGGTACTCGATGGCCACGACGATCGGACCCGACGCGGAGTGGATCTCGACGCTGGGCGGGTTGAGCTCGACCCGGGCGCGCGGGTCGAGCGAGCCGAGCCGCTCGACGGAGATCGGCAGCCAGCGCGCAGCCGCAAGCGATACCAGCGACGCAGCCCCGGCGACGGTCAGCGCCTCGCGCAGGCCCACCGCGCTCGCGAACTCGCCCCACCACCAGCTGCCGAGCGCCATGCTGGCGAATGCGACGGTCTGGTAGGTCGCGAGCATGCGGCCGGTTACCCACCGAGGCGAGGAGAGCTGCACGGCGATGTTGTAGTTTGCGAACGCCAGCGTCCACACGGACCCGGCGAGCACGTGCGCGAGCATCGTCAGCGCGTGCCAGCGGCTCTGGCCGATCCCGATCATCGCGACGCAGGCGAGCGCCGACAGCAACCGCAGCAGGGTGTCGCTGGTGAACCGGTGGCGCAGCGCGGCGCTAGAGAGTGCGCCGAGCATCGCGCCGATGCCGAACCCGCCCAGCAGGATGCCAAAGGTCGCCGCGCCGCCGCCCAGCAGGTCGCGCGCCACGATCGGCATGAGCGCGGGAACCGCGACGATCGGAATCGTGTACAGGGCGCAGCGCAGCAGGATGGCGAGCAGGTGCGGCGAGAGACTGACGTAGCGCAGGCCGGCTGCGATCGCCGTTCCCAGCGGCTCGGGCGGCAGCTCGCTGCGTACCCGCTGCGGACGCCACCAGACGAGGGTGGCGATGATGCCGACGTACGACACGGCGTTGACGACGAACGCGGCGGCTGCACCGACGGCGGCTACGATGACGCCGCCGATGGCGGGCCCTAAGCTCCGGGCTAGATTGAAGCCGACGGCATTGGCCATGACCGCGGGCGCGATCTGCACGCGCGGCACCTGGTCGCCGATCGACGCCTGCCACGCCGGCGCGAACGCCGCGGCGCCGCAGCCGATGAGGAACGTGAGCCCGAGCAGCAGCCACGGCGTGATGGTGCCCATGAGCGCGACCGCCGCGAGCGCTGCCGACGCGAGCAGTGACAGGACCTGCGAGACCAGCATGATGGAGCGTCGGTCGCGCGTGTCCGCGAAGGCGCCAGCGACGAGCGACAGGAAGAAGAACGGCAGCGCGCTCGCCGTCTGCACGAGCGCCACCATCACCGGCGAGGGTGCGATCGTGGCCATGAGCCATGACGCGCCGACCGTCTGGATCATGCTGCCGAACGACGATGCCAGCGTGGCCCACCAGAACAGCGAGAAGGCGCGATGCTCGAACGGGGCGAGCGTGGCCCGGCGCCATTGCTCGAATCGCGTGGGCGCGTGCACGATGATTGCGACCTTAAGCCCCCGTCGTCACGGCCGAGGCCTCCGGCTGGCCTGCGGCCTGCGCAACCGCCAGCGCCGTGATGTTCACGAACCGGCGCACCGTGGAACTCGGCGTGAGGATATGAACGGGCTTGGCCGCGCCGAGCAGGATCGGACCGACCGTGATGCCTTCGCCCTGGGCGGCCTTGAGCAGGTTGAGCGAGATGTTGGCGGCATCCATGTTCGGCATCACGAGCAGGTTGGCCGGGCCCGTGAGCCGCGAGTCCGGGTGAACTCGCACGCGGATGTCGTCCACCAGCGCCTGGTCGGCCTTCATCTCGCCATCCGCCTCGAGATCGGGCGCGAGCTCGGCCAGGATCTCGCGTGCGCGGCTCATCTTTATCGACGACGCGCACGGTGTGCTGCCGAAGCTCGAGTGCGACAGCAGCGCGACGCGGGGCGTCAGGCCGAAGCGCCGCACCTCGGCGGCTGCGAGCACGGTCATCGCGGCGACGTCCTCGGCATCGGGGTTGTCGTTCACGTAGGGATCCGTGATGAACAGCGTGCGCTTCGGCAGCATCAGCACCGTGAGCGCGGCGAACAGTCGCGCCTTCGGCGACAGGCCGATGACGTCGGCGATGGGCTTGAGCTGCTGCGCGTACAGGCCCGACGGACCGGCGATCAGCGCATCCGCCTCGTTCCGGCGCAGCAGCATCGCGCCGATCAGCGTCGTGTTCTGCCGTATCTCGGCCTGGGCGATCGCCGGCGTGACGCCCTTGCGCGACATGATCCGGTAGTACTCGTTCCAGATCTCGCGGTACCGGGGGTCGGAATCCGGGTTGACGATCTCGAAGTCGCGCTCAGCCTGCAGGTCGAGGCCGGCCTTGCGGATGCGCATCTCGATGACCGACGGCCGGCCGATCAGGATCGGGCGGGCGAGGCGCTCGTCGATCACGACGCGTGCGGCCCGCAGCACGCGCTCGTCCTCGCCCTCCGCGTAGAGCACCCGGCGACCCGAGTCACGTGCGGTGGCGAACACCGGTCGCATGATCGTGCCCGAGTGATAGACGAAGTTCGTCAGCTCGCGGACGTAGGCGTCGAAGTCCGCGATGGGGCGCGTCGCCACGCCGGACTCCATCGCCGCGCGCGCGACCGCCGGGGCGATCTTGATGATCAGGCGCGGATCGAAGGGCTTCGGGATGATGTTCTCGGGCCCGAACGCGAGGTCGGCGCTGCCGTAGGCGTTCGCCAGCAGGTCCGACGGCTCCGCGCGGGCGAGATCGGCAATCGCGTACACGCAGGCGAGCTTCATCTCGTCGGTGACGCGGGTAGCGCCGACGTCGAGCGCGCCGCGGAACAGGAACGGAAAGCACAGGACGTTGTTCACCTGGTTAGGGAAATCGGATCGACCCGTCGCCACGACGCAGTCCGGCCGGGCCGCTTTCGCCACGTCCGGAAGGATCTCCGGCACCGGGTTGGCGAGCGCGAGGATCAGGGGGGCGGGGGCCATCGTCCTGACCATGTCCGCCGTCAGCACGCCGGCGGTCGAGCAGCCGAGGAAGACGTCCGCGCCGGCGACGATGTCGGCGAGCCTGCGCGCGCTCGTTTCCTGCGCGTAGCGCGCCTTGTTCGGCTCCAGGTCCTGCTCGCGGCCGACGAAGATCACGCCCCGGCTGTCGCAGACGTACACGTTCTCCTGCTTCACGCCGAGCCGGACCATCAGGTCGAGGCACGCGATGGCCGCGGCGCCGGCGCCCGAGCAGACGACCTTGATCCGGCCGATGTCCTTGCCGACGACCTCGAGGCCGTTGAGGAGCGCTGCGGCGGAGATGATCGCCGTGCCGTGCTGGTCATCGTGAAAGACCGGGATCTTCATGCGCTCGCGCAGCTTCTGCTCGATGTAGAAGCATTCGGGCGCCTTGATGTCCTCCAGGTTCACCCCGCCGAGCGTCGGCTCGAGGGCAGCGATCATGTCGACCAGCTTGTCCGGATCCTTTTCGGCGAGCTCCAGGTCGAAGACGTCGATGCCGGCGAATTTCTTGAACAGGCAGCCCTTGCCTTCCATGACGGGCTTGGCGGCGAGCGGGCCGATGTTGCCGAGTCCCAGCACCGCCGTGCCATTGGTCACGACACCCACCAGGTTGGCGCGCGAGGTCAATGCGGCCGCTTCGGCCGGATCGGCGACGATCGCCTCGCAGGCAGCTGCCACGCCCGGCGAGTAGGCCAGCGCGAGATCCCGCTGATTGATCAGCGCCTTGGTAGGAACGACGGAAATCTTGCCCGGCGTGGGATGACGGTGATATTCGAGCGCCGCCGCTACGAGATCCTTGTCCAGGGTGCCAGAGCTCACGGTCGTCCCCTCGTGCCGGATGGAGCAGCCGGATCTTAGCGTGCGGCGGAGGAGAACAAGAACGGCGGCGTATTTTTCAACGCCGCCGTCCGATCACGGGTCGAAGTGGAATCAGAGCGTGAAGCGGTCAAGGTTCATGACCTTGTCCCAAGCCGCCACGAAGTCCTTCACGAACTTCTCGCGCCCGTCGTTGGCCGCGTAGACCTCTGCCACCGCGCGCAGCTCGGAGTTCGATCCGAACACGAGGTCGACCGGGGTGGCCGTCCACTTGAGCTTGCCGGTGGCGCGGTCACGGCCCTCGTAGATGCCCTCGGCCTGGGCCGACTTGGACCATTGCGTCGACATGTCGAGCAGGTTGACGAAGAAGTCGTTGCTCAGGGTGCCGGGCCGGTCGGTGAACACGCCGTGGACGGTCCGTCCGGAATTGGCGTTCAGGGCACGCAGGCCGCCGACCAGCGCGGTCATCTCGGGCACCGTCAGCGTCAGCAGGTTCGCCCGGTCGACCAGCATCTCCGCCGGCGAGGCCCAGCTGCCCGTGCCGAAGTAGTTACGGAAGCCGTCGGCCGCCGGCTGCAGCGCCGCGAACGAGTCGACGTCCGTCTGCGCCTGCGACGCATCCGTGCGACCCGGCGTGAAGGGCACCCGCACGTTCTGACCGGCCTGCTTCGCGGCCCGCTCGATCGCGGCCGCACCGCCGAGGACGATCAGGTCGGCGAGCGAAACCTTCTTGCCGCCGGTCTGCGCGCGATTGAAGTCGGCCTGGATTCCCTCGAGGACCTTCAGCACCTTCTCAAGCTCGGCCGGGTTATTCACCTCCCAGCTGCGCTGCGGCTCGAGACGGACGCGCGCACCGTTGGCGCCGCCGCGCATGTCGCTGCCGCGGAAGCTCGACGCCGACGCCCAGGCGGCACGGACCAGCTCGGGGTCGGTGAGCCCGGAGGCCAGGATCTTCGACTTGAGCTGCGCCACGTCCTGCGCGTTGACGAGCGGGTGATCGACGGCCGGGACCGGGTCCTGCCATAGCAACTCCACCTTGGGCGCGTCCGGCCCGAGGTAGCGCGAGCTGGGTCCGAGGTCGCGGTGGGTCAGCTTGAACCAGGCGCGTGCGAAGGCATCCGCGTACAACTGCGGATCCTTGCGGAAGCGTTCCACGATCTCGCGGTACGCCGGGTCGAATTTCAACGCGAGGTCGGTGGTGAACATGATCGGCGCGTGCCGCTTGGTCGTGTCGTGGGCATCCGGCACCAGGTTGGCGGCCGAGCCGTCGGAAGGAACCCACTGGATCGCGCCCGCAGGGCTCTTGGTCTGCACCCAGTCGAAGCCCATCAGGAAATCGAGGTACATCGTCGTCCACGCGATCGGGTTCGCGGTCCAGGCGCCCTCGAGGCCGCTGGTGATCGTGTCCGCGCCCTTGCCCGTGCCGCACTTGTTGGCCCAGCCGAGGCCCTGCTGCTCGACACCGGCCGCGGCGGGCTCCCTGCCCACGCAGTCATCGGGCTTGCGGGCACCGTGCGCCTTGCCAAACGTGTGGCCGCCCGCGATCAACGCGACGGTTTCCTCGTCGTTCATGGCCATGCGACCGAACGATTCGCGGATGTCCCGCGCCGCGGCGAGCGGGTCGGGCTTGCCGTTCGGACCCTCCGGGTTCACGTAGATCAGGCCCATCTGCACCGCAGCCAGTGGACGCTTGAGGTCGCGATTGCCGCTGTGGCGCTCGTCCGCCAGGAACTTGCCCTCGGGACCCCAATAGGTGACGTCGGCTTCCCAGTCGTCGACGCGCCCGCCGGCGAAGCCGAAGGTCTTGAAGCCCATGGACTCGAGCGCGACGTTGCCCGTCAGGACCATCAGGTCGGCCCAGGAGATCTGCTGGCCGTACTTCTGCTTGATCGGCCACAGCAGGCGCTTGGCCTTGTCGAGATGCACGTTGTCGGGCCAGCT
>Ga0209254_10003096_pt1 | contig 15195 bp, 18 predicted proteins | sample FrelakmetDIP11DI_FD_187148 | JGI IMG/M metagenome (GOLD analysis project Ga0209254, IMG submission 187148) | Freshwater lake sediment microbial communities from the University of Notre Dame, USA, for methane emissions studies - DIP11 DI (SPAdes)... | ecosystem: Environmental > Aquatic >...
TTCCGACCAACGCGGCTGGACCTGATGATGGGACCACAATAAGGTGTTTCGATGACCCGAAGATGAAATAGGCGATGAGGGAAACCATAGCCGCATATAAGCCATATTCTGTGGGAACCCCTGCAAGACTGGCATAGCCCATGGCGGCGGGTATTATCACCATTCCAGCGGTCAATCCGGCCGTCAAGTCCGATTTTAAGAATGACTTATCATATCGAGGGAGCCAATCAAGGACCGGGACTGACGACTTCAATCGCTTACTGACCTTGATTCTTATTCCTCCTCTCCACTGACCATTTTCTACGGTAATCCAACGAAGTAATCGAATAATAAATAATCGGTTCTTGAATCTACCTGATTCAGTCATTTTTGGAGAAAGATTCGCCTAGGTCGCTTTGCTAATGCAAGCAGACACGGAGATGTGATTATGACAATGGAGAACGCTGGGAGGACCTTCAAGGAGGTCAAGCAAGCAATCTGGCATTGGCGGGGGACAAAGTAGGATCACCAATCCAGCGGGATTATGTTACTCTCGTAACCATAAACCTTTGATCGAGGATGTGCTGAAGAGGAGAGGGCTTGTATCTGCTGTCTCGCCATTAACCTTATCCTAGAGTCCGGACCTAGCTGCAACCCTGCTGCCAATTTTAATATCGCTCCTCCGCATTCCAAGAACTCGCGTTTCTTGTCGAGAGGCTTGAAAGCATGAGGAATACGAAAATGACGGCTAGCGACCCCGTGTCCCTACCGGTACCAGCATTTGCGGGCGGAACTAAGGCTATCACTACGACGCCGATTGTCGGAAAGCCGAGGCGGATGTACGCCGAGATGTACGTCCCTGGAGAGGAAGAGCTCGAGATTGGCGAGATGCGAGTGACGGTACTCGGCAGTGGCAATCCCTGGGTCACCCGCGGTCAGGCCTCAGCCAGCATCCTCGTCGAAATCGGTAACGCTGAGCATGACCTACTGGTTTTCGACCTCGGGAGTGGCTCACTCGCGAACTACGCGAGCCTGAAGCTGCCAGTCAACAAGCTCAACAAGGTGTTCCTGACTCACCTTCATGCCGACCACATGGGCGATCTGCTCACCCTTTCCGGCAGCTACGCGAAGGTGGGACGAGCGGACGGACCGATCTACGTATGGGGTCCTAATGGGACTGAACCTCGCCTGGGCACGCGGCACTTCGTCGAATCGATCCAGGAAGCGCTTGCATGGGACACCGAAGCCGGTGGCGGGGCCATCAACCCTGACAGCATGAGGATCGTAGTGTCCGAGTTCGACTTCAGCCAGACCCAAGTAATCTACGAGAAAAACGGTGTGAAGGTGACGTCATTCCCTGTCGTCCACGCAATAAGCGGCGCCGTCGGATATCGTATCGACTTCGCTGACCTGTCATTCGTTTACTCGGGCGACACTCGCGCGTGCTGGCCGCTCGTGCGTGCCTGCAAAGGGGGCGTTGACCTGCTCATCCACGAATGCTTCCCACCTGCTGCGGCGCTCGCGACCGCATCGGGTCTCTCCATTGAGCGAGCGACGATTGCGCTCAATGCCGCTCACACCTCGCCGAAGGCCGCCGGCAAGGTGTTTGGGCTTGTGAGACCGCGCATGGCTGGCCTCTGGCATACGCTCTTGTCGCCTCAAGTGATCACCTCGGTCTTTGCGGAGCTTAGGACAGTATATGACGGTCCATTAGTCCAGACCCAGGACCTGACGGTGTTCAATGTCACGAAGGAGGCGGTGGTCGCTCGCCAGGCAAGGGTATTGGACCAACAACCGCCGACTCCAGGGATTCCGCGAGTGGCCTACACGCCCGTCGCGCAGAAGCCTCCCGCTTGGTGGGCAGAGGTGCTCATCCCATTCGATGACCTCTAGATAGTACTGGGGGGCCATAATCAGGCAATCGAATCCAGTGTCACGGTTCCAGTTAAGAATACATGTCCTATGGCTCTTGGTTATCAGAATGTTCTAAGGATTCCATAGGTCTATGAGAAGCGCACGGTCGGAGTGAGCATATTCTTCAGGGCTGTCCTCACAATGACCTCGCTCGCATATTCCATTGGTTGGTGAGATAGATGGTTCCCGGTAACATGGAATGGTTCGCAATATCTACGAGAAGACCGGCCAGATAAATGATAGGAGTGTTTGGGGTGAGACATATCGAACGGTGAAGTCAGGGGGATTTCTTTTCGATATGGTCAGCCAACTTAACGGGTTAAAGCTAAATACGTTCAACTGATTCCTCGGGGAAGTGAGCAACATCGCGGTGGACCCTGAGGTGATCGAGTACATCAAGCGCTCAGGAAAGGACTTCAGGGTGTCCACCGACTGCTCCGGGCCGGTCCTGCTGCCGACCGAGCTTAAGCCGCCCAAGGACTCGGACCTGCGATTCCAGGTGGGCAAGAATACGCTTTTCGTCTCCCGGTTGCAGGCACGCTACATCGACAGGGTGACGATGGACATGCTCTACGACCCCAGCCGCAGGCTCAACTGCTATCTCTACGACGATATCTGATCTCCTGAGCCCCGTCCGCCGAGCTTTTCACCAGGCCAGGGAAGTCTACCTTTTCTTGCTGAGAAATCAAATCCTCGAGCTTGCACATGGTGATGGGGCGCTTGGGGACGGCCTTGCAGGCCGAAGGCGCACTTATGGAGATCTCATAGGTCCCGATGCCCTTGGCGATGCCCTCGATCTCCAGCTTGTCCAGGCCGATCAGCGGCCGGAGCACCGGGAAACGCAGCTCGTATGACTCCACCTTGAGGTTGTGCAACGTCTGTGAGGCTACCTGGCCCAGGGACTCGCCAGTCACCACCGCCTCCGCGCCCAGACTCATGGCCACGGCCTTGGCCACATGCAGCATGGTGCGCTTGCACAGGACGCATTGGTAGGGGCGGGAGCAGCCTTGCAGGAATAACTCTTGGGAGGGGCCGTGCGGCGCGACGAAGAGAGATATCTCCCGCTTCAGCACCAGCTCCAGGCGCTCTCTAAGGTCCAGGACCTTCTCCATCTCCGAGTCATCCGCATAGGGGCGATTGTCCATGTGCAGGAGCACCACCTCGGCGCCCTGCTTGGCGATGCCGTAAACGGCAACCGGGGAATCGATACCCCCAGACAACAAGCAGACCGCCTTCAGAACGCCTCGCCTCCGCTCACGTGCCCTCTATTAATGAAGTGAGAGAATCAGGGAAAAGGGTTTGCCTCAGTTGTTGAGCCGGAGGTTGTCCGCGGCCCCCAGCCCAGGATAGGGGATGTAGTCCTCGTCCTCATCCTCTGACTCGATGATTATGCTGAAGAGCATGTTGACGATCTCGCGCATCTGCCTGAGCTCGCTCTTCAACTCTGCGATCTCCTTGGAAAGGTCCTCATTACTCTTTGCCATCTTCCCGCCCCCTTGTCCATCCTTCTGTTGCGATATAGAGTTTATCTTGTGAATTTCAGGGCGAAAAATAGCCCTGATGCTGTTCAGAACTCGACATCGCCGTAGTCGTCCGCGATCTTGCGCACTTCGTTCCGCTCACAGTTGGCGCAATATAAGCCTTTGTCCTTGCGCACCAGCGGGGCACGGCATCTCTTGCATAAGGCCTTCACCACCCCCAGATGGGGGCCGGCGGTCGTGAGCTGTACCGATGGCTTACCCTGCAGCACCTTGGCGCGGATGATGTCGCTCGGCCTGACCTCGCGACTGGCATCCTGCACGTAATCGGAGGAGAGCTTGGATATGTGGATCGTTCCAGAGGTGTCCCCCGCGATCTCCCTCTCCCGGCCCTCGATCGCCACCACCTCGCAGATGGCCATGACGTTCTTGACATCCGTCACGGCGCAGAAAACGAGATCGCCAGGCTTCAACTCCGCCAGGGGGTTGTAGGGCTTCACCCTAGCCACCTTCTCGCTGTGGTCCAGCTCCAGCTCGCCCATCATCGCGGCAAAGACCTTGCCGTCCTCCTCGTACGTGCCCTCGGACGGGAGGAACTCCTCGACCTCCGCTACCTCCTCGCCGGGTAAAACAGACCTCTTCTCTATCATCAGTAGTCACCGTGTGTCTGGATGCGGAGCAACAATACCTCCACATCCCTCTTTGCCTTCTTATGGAACGCGAAGGTATGAGGGATTTCGAATTTATACCTTTTTAGTACCTTCGCTTGGCCCCCTGCGGACGATATCATCTGCAATAGGAACTCCTGGGTCACGGCATTGTGCAGCGAATAGGAGACGCCCGCGACCTCCGTCGCCTTTTCCAGGAAGGGGCGGTCCGCGTGCCTCGTCTGCGACCCGAAGGGAGGGTTCATGATCACCGTGTCCACCTTTTGCACGAATTCGGACACATCACCTTCCATCAACCGAAGCTCCACGCCCTGGGCTTGCGCGTTCTGCCTGGCCAATCCTAGCGCCCGGGGGTCGTTGTCGATGCCCCAGACCTCTGTGGCTCCCAAGAGCGCCGCGGCGATGCCCAGCATCCCCGTCCCGCATCCTAGGTCGGCGACCTTCCTGCCATGGATGTCGCCCAGGGAGAAGGCGGTGAAGGCCATGTCCGCGGCGATGACCGCCGGGGTGGGGTACTGCTCGGCGGAGGGGTCTGGCTCCTCGAAGGGGCGCACCCTCTGCAGCGCCATCTCCAGCTCCTTCTTCTTCATGCGCCCCTCTTCGTCGGGTCAGAACTGGAAGTCCACGACCGTGCGCTGCTCCCGCACCTTCATCACCAGCTCCGCCACCTTGTCGTGCTCCGGATGCTTGATGTAGCGTTCCAGGTCCTCGAAGCTGTCGAAGTCCACCATCAGCACCACATCGTAGCTGGAGGGGCCCTCGACCTCATTGATGCCCACCATTATCCAGCGCACCAGCCCCGGCACCTTCGTAGGGAGCTCCTCCAGGGCCTTCTTGAGCCTTTTGGCGTTCGCTTGCCGGTCCAGGCCGTCCGCTTGCTCCTTCAGCTTCCACATCACGACGTGTCTGATCATTGGATCACTTTCCTCTGAATCTCACTGGTTCAAGCCCAGGTTGAGGAAGTCTGCGCTGGTCAGGATGCCCACGATCTGGCCCTTGCGGGAGACGAGGACCGCCTCCTCCCTCTGCAGGTGCACCGAGGCCAGCTCGATGGGCGTGTCCTCGGACAGGATGGGGAAGGGGTCCATCATGACCTCCTCCACCTTGGTCTGCATGACCGCATCGTAGGTCTTGCGGTTGCTGCGCGTCTCCTCGATGGTGTAGTCGCGGATGCGGTCGTCGGTGATGCCCCCAACGACCTTATCGCCGATGACCACTGGAAGTTGGGTGAAGCGGCCCTTCATCATGCGCTCTACGCATTCGCCCACGGACTGCTCCGGGCCTACCATGACCACGCCACGCGTGGCCAGGTCGCCCACGGTCAGCTGGGCGCCGAGCTTCATGCCCTCCACCTTGCGACGGCGGAGCACCTCCTCGAAGGCCATTAGTATCTTGCGAACGTTGCTGTAGGAGGGGTCGATGGAACCCCTCTCTATCTTAGCGATCAGGGATTGGCTGACGCCTGCCAGGGACGCGAGCTCGCGTTGGGAGAGGTTCAGACGCTTTCGCATCTGCCTTATCTTGTCCAGGTCAGGCAACTGTGGGATAAGGGCCATCCGCTGAGTCGTCAAGGGATTCACTCATGAGAAAGATGATTAGTACAGGAATAAAAAGGATTCCTATGATACACACTGCGATTCCGAAGAGCATTGTTACCAGATTTACTTCTAGTTAGTACGTCTTGTATTTATATCGGGCAGGGAAGAACACGGAATTCAGTGGTCATGCCCGCCGAGATTGAAAACTCAATATGTCTATTTTTCAAGCTATAAATCTACGAATAATAGTAATTGAATGCTAGTATTCGTTTCAAGATTTCGATTTTCGCACAAAAACATTCATTTATGATTCAAACGAACAGAAATGCTTAATATTGGGATTGGAAGTCAGGGCGAGCATAAGGCGCGCTGGGACCGGGAGGGCCAAGCTGGAGGGCCGCCAGGGAGCGGTTGGACCAACGCCGCGACAGCGGGCACGCGATGAAACTCGCGATACCAGAAGGAGCAAAGACCAGATATGTTGGCGCGGAGGAGTGCTCGACCCTCGACAGGGCTTTACGATCTTGGAGCTGATGATGACATTGGTCTGCCGGTGCCTGAGAGGTACGGAGCCGTCCGGCCTCCGGGCCTGAACTACCAGATGGGGGGGTGCGGCATCGCTGGCTGCATCAACCTGGATGGAGGGAGGATCTCCGGGGACGTCATCGCCCGCATGCTGGAGACCATGGGGGAGAGGGAGAACGGGCTGGGCGCGGGGTACGCCTGCTACGGTCTCTTCCCGGAGCACAGGGACGAGTACTGCATGCAGTTCTTCTTCGACCAGGAGGAAGCGAAGGTCAAGGTGGAGGAGCTGCTCAATTCCATGGGCGGCATCTCCAAGGAAGAGAGGGTCTACACCCACCGGGTCAAGACCATGCGACCGCCCTTCCCCCTCGTCTGGCGCTACTTCTTCCGACCCAAACAGAAGCTGGAATGGAGGGGCAGGACCGACCTCTCCAATGACGATTTCATGGTGCAGCTGGCCATGCACGTCAACTCCGACGTCGAGGGCGCCCTATGCGTCTCGAGCGGCAAGGACATGGCCGTCTTCAAGGGCAACGGCTTCTCCTACGAGATCTCCAAGTTCTACGACCTCGGCAGGTACTCGGGGAAGATGTGGACCTCCCACTCCAGGTTCCCGACCAACTCCCCTGCCTGGTGGGGAGGCGCCCATCCCCTCAGCATCCTGGACTGGTCGGTGTGCCATAACGGGGAGGTCACCTCCTACGGCGTCAACCGCAAGTTCGTGGAGATGGCTGGATATCGCTGCTCCGTCCTGACCGATACCGAGGTCGTGGCCTATACCTGGGACCTCCTGGTGCGGAAGCACCGCCTTCCCATCACCGCGGCGGCCTTCGTCATGGCCCCCTGGTACCATGAGGACATCCTCCGCCTGGACCCGGAGAGCGCACGTCTCGCCACCTGGCTGCGCCTCACCTACAAGGAGGCGCTGCTGAACGGCCCCTTCTCCATCATCGTCGGGCGCCGCGAGCCCGAGGTCACCATGATCGCCCTGGCCGACCGCAAGAAGCTGCGGCCCCTCCTCTGCGGGCGCTCGCTGGACGGGAAGTCGGCCTACGTCGCCAGCGAGGAGTGCGCCGTGCGCATCGTCGAGCCAGGCGCTGAGACCTGGACACCCAACGCCGGAAGCCCGATGATCGCCCAGGTGGGTAAGGGCATACTCCGCACCGGGAACGAGCATCCGTTCGTGGGAGGCGTGTGAAAATGGCGCAGCAATCTTCCAGCAAGAGGAGGATGGAGCTGGATGCGCCGGAGCGCTTCATGCTGGTCGTGGACCACGAGCTGTGCAAGAAGTGCAAGAAGTGCGTCAACGAGTGCTCCTTCCGAGCGCTGGAGTTCGTCGACGGCGGGGTCAAGCCGGTGGGGGGATGCGTGGCCTGCGGCCGTTGCATCAATGTCTGCCCGGCGCATTGCCTCGAGATCCGCCAGGTCCCCTCCCAGTTCCCGGCGCATGCCAACTTCAACGAGCGGGTCCGTCGCGCCATAATGTCCCAGGCCTCGACCGGGGGCGTTCTGCTGACGTCCTGCGGCACGGACATAGGATATCCAGTGATGTTCGATGAGATGCTTCTGGATGCGGCGCAGGTCACCAACCCTGCCATAGATCCCTTGAGGGAGGTCGTGGAGACGACCACTTTCGTGGGCGGAAGGAAGGGCAGGCTGGAGGTCAAGGAGAACGGGCGCCTCTACATGGAGGAGGACCCCGCCCCCATGATCGCCATGGACATGCCCATCATGATCGGCCACATCTCCCTGGGATCGGTATCGTACAACGCCCAAAAGGCCCTTTTCACCGCCGCCCGGCAGCTCAACATCCTGGCAGGTTCCGGCGAGGGGGGCCTGCACAAGGACTTCCATCCCTTCGCCCCGAATGTGGTGAGCGAGATCGCCTCGGGCCGCTTCGGCGTCACGGGCGACTACCTGAAACGCACCGCGGCCGTGGAGATCAAGATCGGACAGGGAGCGAAGCCGGGGCACGGGGGCCACCTTCCCGGGGAGAAGGTCAGCGCCCTGATCTCGCAGACCAGGATGATCCCCCTGGGCACCGACGCCCTCTCGCCCTACCCGCACCACGACATCTATTCCATCGAGGACCTGCAGCAGCTGCTGTCCGTGGTCAAGGAGTCCACGGAGTACAAGGTGCCAGTGGGCGTCAAGATCGCCGCGGTGCACAACATCGGCGCCATCGCCTCCGGCATCGTCCGCGCCGGCGCGGACTTCATCACCATCGACGGTTTCCGCGGGGGCACGGGGTCCACGCCCCGCATCATCCGCGATCATGTAGGCTTGCCCATCGAGGTGGCCATCTCGGTCGTGGACCAGCGCCTGACGAAGGAGGGGCTCAGGAACCGCGTGACGGTGTTCGCCGGCGGGAGCATACGCTCCTCGGCGGACATGATAAAGGCCATCGCCCTGGGCGCGGACGCGGTCATGGTCTGCACCGCGGCCATGGTGGCCATGGGATGTCGCGTTTGCCAGCAGTGCCATCGCGGGGTGTGCTCCTGGGGCATCGCCACGCAGAGGGAGGAACTAGTCTCCCGCCTGGACCCGGACGTGGCCGCCACCAGGGTGGTGCGGCTGTTCCGCTCTTGGAACGAGGAGCTCAAGGAGATCCTGGGCGCCATGGGCATCGATTCCGTGGAGAGCCTGGTCGGCAACCGGGACAGGTTGCGCTACTTCGGCCCGAACTCCAAGATCGCCGAGATCATGGGGGTCAAGCACGTGGGAGAGGGGTGGGGCTGATGACCACCGACATCTGGGGGGAGAAGCGATCGAAGGAAAAGACCTTCGACCCAGCCACGGCCGTGGAGAGGCGCGACGGCCTGGTGGTGATCCATGCTGACCGCAGGGGCGAGGACGGAAGGCTGATCCATTACAAGATCCTGAACGACATCATCCGCCAGACCATCCTCGAAGGGTCGAGGCATATCGTGCTCGAGGGCGTGATGGGCCACAGGTACATCGCCTCCACGGCCGATCGCCAGGACCTCTACATCGAGATCCATGGCACTCCGGGTAACAACCTGGGCGCATTCCTGGACGGACCGACCATAGAGGTCTTCGGCAATGCCCAGGACATGACCGGGAACACCATGAACGCGGGCAGGATCGTCATCCACGGCAATGCCTGGGACGTCACCGGCCTCGCCGCCCGGGGAGGCACCATCCTCATCAAAGGGAACACCGGCTACCGCGTGGGCATCCACATGAAGGAGTACTGCGGGACCAGGCCGACCCTCGTGGTCGGGGGCACGGCCAAGGACTATCTGGGAGAATACATGGCCGGGGGGACGGTCGTCGTGCTCAACCTGAACGGAGAGGTGGAGGATTCTCCGGTCGGCCTGCGTCTGGGCGCCGGGATACACGGCGGTAAGATCTTTGTGCGCGGGAAGGTGGAGAGGCATCAGCTCGGGCCCGGCGCGACGATGAACCCGGTGACCGGGGAGGACGCCCCCGAGCTGGAGGCGTGCATCTCCGAGTTCGAGAAGGCGTTCGGGCTCACCGTGCCCAGGGACTGGGAGAACTATGTCAAGGTAGGGCCAGCGTCATCCAGGCCTTTCTCGGGGCATTACGACCCCACCAGTGTGTGAGCGCGCCTCAAACGCCGGGGAAGCGCATCACGCTCTCCAGGACTATTCGCAGCTCCAGGTCCCTGAGCCCCAGGGGGACTATCTCCCGCTCGATGGTCTCCTCCAAGGCGCGGTTGTCGGGGGCGTTGAGGCGCACCATGAGGCGCCTTCGGCCGCTGATCTGCAAGACCTCGAGCACGCCGGGTACTTTGGCCAGCGAACTGAGCTTCTCGGTGCTCGCGCCGTCCTCCAGATTGGCGAAGAGCACCCCCTCCACCTTCATGCCCATCCGCTCCGCGTTCACTATCGCCACGTACCCCACGATGACCTTGTCCATCTCCAGGCGGCGGATACGGTCACGAATGGTCGAGGGGGAGCGGCGCAATCTCTGCGCCACCTCGTTATAGGTCATCTTGCCATCGGTCATCAGGAGCTTCAGAATCTTCCTGTTCATCTCATCGACCGAGACCAACCCTCTTCCCCCGTGCATGAATTCTCTTTCTGTGCTAATAGAACTTGCTCAACATCGCTGTTTCAGCGAAAAATTATCGATTTCTTGATTATAATAGCGCCGCATGCCATCATGAAATGGAATGGCCAGTCGTGGAGCTTTCATAGTCCTTCGATCTTGACCGTCCTCTTGAGGAAGGCGCACCCCTCGCAAGGTATGTTCACCACGCACCGCTCCCCGCTGGGTATGCCCTTCAAGGCGCAGAGGATGGCGCCGTCCAAGGGTCGGAGCGGAGGCTTTCGGCCGTTGGCCCTGAGCACGGCCATCTCCGCCTCGGCAGGCGAGATGGCGCAGGAGCAGCCGCTCTCCACGTATTTCATGCACTTCGCCGCCTCCGAGGGAGTGCAGACATCGCACCTCGTGCCCACCTTGGACATCGGGCCGAAGAGATTCGCCAGGGGATCGAAGATGTAAAGGGATTGCTCCTTCCCCAGGGCGATGAATATGGTGTTGGGATGGGAGGGCGCGATGAGCTCCATCCTCGTGCCGCGCATCTTTATCTCCTCCATCACGGTCCAGAAGTCCCGCAGGTGGTTGTTCAGCTGGTACACGAGCTGATGGTAGTCGAGCTTCAGGCCGTCGGCGAGGACCTGCTTGGACATGGGCCCATCGAGGGCCCGGCGATACAGCGCCCTGAGTATCTCCTTCCTCAGGGGATGGTTGACGACATTGGAGTATGTCTCTGGGTCGATGTAGGCGATCTCCATCCTGCAGCCCTTGGCAGCGCTCACACCCGATTGATATAAGACTCAAATATTTAAGCGTGTCATCTGGCGCCCTGGACCTTGTTATTGTCGCCCTTCCTCTGCAACGCAACGCTGCGAGGGTAGAAGGAATGCGATCGGTAGAACGGGAGCACCCCCACGTTCCCCCGGGTCACGCTCAGCTCGATCCTCCTGGCGCCCTTGAGCTCCATCCGCTCCGTGGCGCGGGCATGAGCTCGTCGCCCAGGCCGTCGCCCCTGCAGAAGTGCCTCCTCAAGCCGGACCAGAGCGTGGCGCCTCGTCCAGCAGCTCCGCCCCGCCCCTCATGTCGCTGTATTACAAGCCCATGGTCCGCTTCAGGCTCCGTCCTTCATCCTGTAGGTGGGGTTGGGCCTGCCCGGCGAGAAGCAGTCGTCCTTGTAGTCGATGGAGGTGATCCCGTGCGCTTTGAGGGTGGTGAGCATGGCCTCGCGCATCACGTCGCGCAGCCTCTCCGGGGAGGAGACGACGCGCGCGTTCATGGTGATGATTGTGCTCCCTTTGGCCTTCCTGCCTCCCTTCACCCCGTCCACGCCGATGCTCTGGAACACCAGGCTCATCTTGAGCGCGTTCATCTGTGATTCCAGGAGCATCTTCACGTGGGCGATCTCCCCCGGTTGGTAGGACCGGGACACCTTGCCCATGATGTCCATGGCCAGCTGGTAGGAGTCCATCTCCGCGGGCAGGAAGGTGTGGTACGTCCCGTTGTACCAGCCCAGCTCGGCCTCGGCCTGGGCGTAGAGCTCGTAGTCCACGTCCACCGGCCTCTTCAGGGAGCGGTCGTGGGAGATTATGACCTGGGCGATCTCCTTCAGGCCTTCCTTGCTCACGGCCGAGTAGGGGATGACCCTCGCCCCGGGGTTCATCTCCTTGACTATCTGCAGAAGGCCCTCCATCTCGTCCTCGGGGACGAGGTCGGTCTTGGTGAGAACGATGACCTCCGCCTCCTGCACCTGATGCCTGCGCAGGTAGGCGCCGAGCGATCCCTCTTCCTCCACCCCCTCCGAGATCCGCGTGGAGTCCAGGAGGATCATCAAAGGGGCGACGTCGAACTCCGAGGGGAAGCGGAACTTCAAGGGGGCGACCACGGTCGCCAGGAGGTCGGTGCACGACCCGACCGGCTCGGCCATGATAATGTCAGGCCTCACGGAGTCCACCAGCTTGCGCGCGCTGTCGATGAAGTCGGGGAACTTGCAGCAGAAGCAGCCCTTGAGCACCTCGGCCGTCTCGATTCCCATCTCCCTGGCGAACTGGGTGTCCACCAGGACCTCGCCCTGGTCGTTGGTTATCACGGCCACGGACTTTCCCTGCCCCATGTAGGTCTTGGCGAGGTTGGTCATCAAGGTCGTCTTTCCAGCTCCTAGGAACCCTCCGATGATGGCGATACGGGTGCTCATGGGACAGCCTCAAGTCAGACCCCAGTTCATCGGGTGCGAGAGATTAAAGCGTTTGCATTTCTGATTTGGTTATCGGAGTCGGACCATCTTATAAAGAGAAAATAGAGGAAGGAAAGGATCTAAGGGTTTTAGCAGCCTGGATTGCGAGCCTGGCTGATAGCGCTCGCGGCGGCCGATACACCACCGAACGCCAGCACGGAGACGATGAAGACTGCGATGTTCTGGTAGATGTTGTAGTCACCGGCGTACTGCACCAGCCACACTACCATGAACACCAGCCAGGAGATGCCTGCCAGGACCGCGACCACCTCGCCTCCGCGCATCTTGTGCTGGGGCTTCTCCGCGAATCTGAGCCCGAAGGGCACCCACACCGACACCATGAGGGCCAGGAAGGCCAGCAGGGACAGGATGATGATGGCTATGTTCTCGTACACGTTGTAATCGCCGGCGTAGAAGGCCAGCCAGAGTATGAAGAAGGCCAGCCAGCCGAAGAAGCTGACCGCGGACGCGGACACGCGCCAGGCCAGCCCCATGCCGCTCATCTTCTTCATGACCTCGATGTCGCATTCGTCATTTTCGTGACTCATTCCTTTCACCTTTTAGCGCTCTCGCGCTGCTTTCACTAATCGTTGGTCACGGTACTTGGGATGAATGAGCAGAAGTGGTCAGGATGTGGCCACTTGAATCAGTTTAATGTGCACATGCCGCCATATGATGAGGGACCGATGTGAGGGAGTTCGTTCTCTGTTCGAGGTCGGGTAGGACCGACGGCAAGTTCCATGGCCTGCATGAGGCGGGGCGCCTGGATGTGGTCTACCAGTGCGCGCTCATGTCCTTGTACCGATCGTACGCGCTGCGCCGGGATGTGGTGTTCCATGCACTCCTGAATGGACCACCGGACCCGCCCAAGGAGCTGGTGGTGGACGGCTCGAGGCTGGAGGACGCCCCTCCGGACGAGGTGAGCTGGGAGGGCCTCCTGCGCCATGCACTGTCAGGGAAGCCGCACCCCGGCGTCTTCGTGAGGCGGAACAGCCTGCAGGCCCTGGTGCGAGATCGAGGGGACGTGTTCGTTCTGGAGAAGGGGGGAGAGGACATCAGGACCGTGGAACTGGGCGAGAGCCCGATGTTCGTCGTCGGGGACCAGGTCGGCCTCCCCAAGAAGGACGAGGACTTCGTTCTCCGCCGCGGCAAGAAGGTATCATTGGGAGGGAGGGAGTACCTGGCGGCGCAGTGCATGTGCATCATCAACTACGTCCTGGACCTGAGGGAGGCACAGGAATGATGAGGATGCGCCTTCCTAGGCTTTCCAGCTCACGGGGTTCGAGGCAGCAAATACGGGGAAGTTGGTGTACTCATGGCTAGGCCGAGGAAGATGTTGGTCCTGGAATGCATACCTCATAACCAGGGCAAGGACGAGGGGCTGGTGCTCTTCCATTTCCTGAGCATGAGGATGCCCCGCAGCGTGGACTATTATGTGCTCAAGGGGAAGAGGGACCTCCTCGAGGTGCTGGAACAGAGGGCGCCCGAGTACAGCATGGTCCATTTCTCCTCGCATGGCCATAAGGCGGGGTACTTCTCCCTGGCCAAGGGGTTCCTCTCCGCCGAGGAGTTCCCCGAGGGCTGCTTCAAGGACAGCGAGGTGACCTTCTCCTCATGCGAGGTGGGCAGGGCGGGCTTCATGGACAATCTGCAGGCGCAGACGGGCATGAGGATAGGCATAGCGCCGTTGAATGACGTGCTGTACATCGACGCGGCTATGTTCTACATCCATTACTATTATTTCCGCTGCCACAAGCGCTACTCGGCGTGGAACTCCTTCGCGCGCACGGACGACAAGCTGAGCGGGAAAGTGAAGGGCGGGTTCAAGTTCTTCGAGTGGCGCTAGCGACCCCTTAAATTCCAGTAACTCCTCGCATATGAGGCATGGAACCGCTCTTCGACGCCCTCAAGTTCCGCTTCCAGATCCCCATCGCTCCAGACAAGTCCGTGGAGAGGTCCGTTCATTGCTTCATCGTCTACGGCGAGGACATATGCGTCATCGACAGCGGGGTCAAGGGCTCGGAGTCGATGATCTTCGAGGCCATCGAGGCCAGGGGGCGGGACCCGACCGAGATCTCCGCCCTGGTGCATACGCACGCTCACCCCGACCACATCGGCTCCTCGGCCATGGTGGAAAGGAAGACAGGCTGCGAGGTCATGATCCATTTCTCTGAGGTCATGTGGCTCCAGGACCCCAAGCTGCAATGCCGGGAGCGGCCGGTGCCAGGGTTCGAGGCGCTGGTGAGCGAGGGGGTGATGGTCGGGCGCGAGCTGAAGGAAGGCGACAGAATCGACCTCGGAGGCGCCGAAGCGCTCAAAGTAATACACACACCAGGACACTCCCCCGGCTCCATATGCCTCTGGCACGAGGGATCGGGGACGCTGTTCTCGGGCGACGCCGTCCCCCTGGCGAAGGACCTGCCTATCTATGACGACGCGGTGAGCTCCATGGGGTCCCTGCGCAAGATATCGGAGCTGAAGGACATGAACTCCCTTTGCGCTGCCTGGGATGATCCGGTCCAGGGGGAGGACGCTAGGATGAGGATCGGGGAAGGCATGAGCGTCATCTCCCGGGTCCACGACTTGGTGCGCGAACAGTTAGCTCAGGACGCGAGCATGGGCCGGGAGGAGCTGTGCCGCAGGTGCGTGTCCGAGTTAGGACTTCTCCCCCAATTGGCGAATCCCCTCCTGGCGAGGACGTTCGAGGCCCATCGCCGGGCGTTGATGTCTGGGTTCCATCATCTTCCGTGAGCGGTGGCCGAGAGCGACATTGGATCATCGCTGCAAGAATGAAAGGCGAAGGTGTGGGCCGAGCTCTCCCGTTCTTCCACTCATCC
>Ga0209254_10003097_pt1 | contig 15189 bp, 10 predicted proteins | sample FrelakmetDIP11DI_FD_187148 | JGI IMG/M metagenome (GOLD analysis project Ga0209254, IMG submission 187148) | Freshwater lake sediment microbial communities from the University of Notre Dame, USA, for methane emissions studies - DIP11 DI (SPAdes)... | ecosystem: Environmental > Aquatic >...
GCCCATCCGCTGCGCGCGGTGCTCGAAGGTCGCGAGGCCCGCGGGGACTACAGCTGGACGCTTTGCATGCTGCCCACCGCCGCCCTCGCGCGCAACGCCGGTCTCAGCCTGCCCCGCTACACCCGCCAGGTGGTGAACGCCTGCTTTCTGGATGCAGCTGCGCCCGTCGCCGAATGGCAGGGGATCCATCGCCGGGCCGGCCGGATCAAGCGCTGGCTGGACCGTCTGCCCATCGCCCGCTTTCATGTCGAATCGGCTTCGACCGATCTGCTGGTCCCGCTGGGAGCGAAACGCCGCTGGGCCGGGGTCTCCGGCCGGAACATCCCCAGCTTCGAGTTGTTCGTCAGTCCGGACTGGCGCGGGGTGCGGGGCGTCTTCGGTGCGGACCAGCCGTCCTTTCGCAGCGGAAACCGCGTGCACGGCGTCCGCCTGGAATTCAAGGACGGCCGCGTCCTGCGGGCGACCGCGGCGGAGGGCGAAGGCTTCCTCAAAAAACAGCTCGCCATGGATGCCGGGGCCTCCCGGGTGGGGGAATTCTCGCTCACCGACCGCCGCTTTTCCCGCATCGACCGGTTTATGGCCAACACCCTCTTCGATGAAAATTACGGAGGCCGCTTCGGGAACTGCCACATCGCGCTGGGGTCTTCCTATTCCAACACCTACGCCGGCGACCCGCGCAGGCTGTCGCCGGCGCTGAAGACCGCCCTTGGGTTCAACCAATCCGCCCTGCACTGGGATTTTGTCAATACCGAGAGGAAGCGTGTGACGGCCGTTCTGTCCGACGGTGCTCGAAAAGTGATTTACGAGGATGGAGAGTTCGTCCGATAGCGCGCTAGAGGCTGGCCTGCTGCATGACAGGGCCCTCGGCGGGGCGCCGGGAGGCGGCCTCGGGCAGCGCGACGTCGGCGCATAGCTGTTGCACCGCCTCGACGATTTTATTCAGCGGAAAGGGTTTGATCAGCACCAGATCGAATCCGGCCTCCTGCATCAGCCACGGGGTCCCGGACATGCCCACGACAGGAGTCCATCCGCGCTCTGAGCCGCGGATGTGCTTTACCACGCCCTGGCCGTCGACCTCCGGCATGATGTAGTCGGTGATCACCACGTCAAAGCGGCCGCGGTCGTACTTGCGGATGCCTTCTTTTCCGTCCTGCGCGGTTTCCACCTGGTGGCCGAAATGCGTCAAAGCGGCCTCGATCAGCCCCAGGATCCCTTTTTCGTCCTCAATGACCAGTACCGATCCCATGCTGTCGCTCCCGGTTGCAGCCGGACGCGCGGTCCGCTGCGAACCGCTGTCTGCTATCGGTTTGTCGGAACGTTTTCGGGTGTGTGGATGAAAAGCGATGCGATGCCAACTCGATCCGGCTTATTTAGGGTAAAGGCTGAAGGGTTGTCAAACCGCAAAAAACTGGCCTGCAAGCAAACGATCCCTGAGTTATCAACAATTTTTATCTAACCGAAAGCATGAAGTTTTTCAGGATAAGCAGAATCAAATACAGGAGGACAGCGATTTGCGGCTGATGAGGATGATTCGTAAGGATTTCATTAGGATCGGCGCGCCGGCGGCGGCCTCGCGGGGCCGCCGCCGCTGCTTAAAGCTGCTTCAATCTTCGATTATCTCGATTTTTCGCTCTAACCGGGCGGTTCTCAGACCTTGTATTTGCCGAAATCCTCGGACGAGAGCTTGTCGAGATAATCGGCCCACTTCTTGCCTTCCTCGCTGGTATCGGCGACTTCCACGTCCGGCTCGCGGATCTTCGAATGCTGAATCACCGCATCCTCCACGAAGATCGGCGCCTCGAAGCGCAAGGCCAGTGCAATCGCGTCGCTGGGACGCGCGTCCATGTCGAAGGTCTTGCCCTCGGAGACAAAATGGATGCGGGCAAAGAAGGTGTTGTCCCGCAGGTCGCAGACCTCGACCCGTTCGATCGAAATATCCAGCTGCTGGGCGAAATTCCGGAAAAGATCGTGGGTCATGGGGCGTTCATATTTGATTTTTTGCAGCGCGGAGGCGATCGAGGTGGCCTCCAGCAGGCCGATCCAGATGGGCACGGCCTGTTCGTCATCCTCGGTTTTAAGGATGATGATCGGGGTGTTTGAAGCCGGGTCCATCGTCAAGCCGGCGATATTGACCTTGCGCAGCATATAGCACCTCTCTTTACGGCGGTCCGCCTGCGCCCGGTCGCTCCAGGCGCCCCCACAGCGAATGAGCCAGCGCCCGCTCGATACGAATCCGTGCCACCAGGCCCGGTCGGACGGAATCGGAGCACTCGCCAGAATCCGATCCGAGGAAATGCACGATCTTGTTCCCCGGGGTTCTTCCGGTCCATTGCATCCGCAGCTTCCGGTCGGCGGCGTCGGCGCCCGGCCGCTTGCTGAGGCCCTCGGTCAGGACCGGCTGCACCGAGCCGACCATGGCCTGGTGTTTGGCGAAGGTGACGCTCTGCTGGAGGGCGAGCACCGCCTGGAGCCGCTCGCGCTTCTCGTGCTCAGGGATTTTTTCGGGAAAGGAGCGGGCGGGAGCGTTCGGCCGGTCCGAATAGGTGAACGCGAAAACGCCATCGAACTCCACCTGCCGCATGAGCTCAAGCGTCGCCTCGAAATCGCTTGCGGATTCGCCCGGAAAGCCCACGATGATGTCGGACGTAACTGCAATCTGCGCACAACTATTCCGTAGTTTGGCAATGTTGTCAAGGTAATGCTCCCGGGTGTACCGCCGGTTCATGCGTGCCAGGATCCGGTTCGAACCGGACTGGACCGGCAGATGGATATGCGGGCAAAGCTTTTCGAGGATCGCAAACCTTTGAATGAGCTCCGCGGTGAGGTCCTTGGGATGCGAGGTGGTGAAGCGGACGCGTTCCAGGCCCTCCACGGCGTTCACCTGATCCAGAAGCTCAGCAAACGAGCAGATCCCCTCCTTGACGCCGTAGCTGTTCACATTCTGCCCCAGCAGCGTCACCTCGCACACCCCGGCGGCGGCCAGCTCGCGGATTTCCCTCAGTATCGCCTCCGGCGGCCGGCTGCTCTCACGCCCGCGCACGAAGGGCACCACGCAGTAGGCGCAGAAGTTGTCGCAGCCGCGCATGATCGTGACGAAACGCGCCACCTTCCCGGCCCCTTCGCCGGTCGGGCAGGCATCGATCTCATCCGCGGGCGAGTTCATCCCTACGTCCACGAGCGGCCGCGGATGAAAGGGCAAACGCTCCAGAAGGCCCCCCAGGCGGTGAATCGCCCGGGTGCCGACGACGAGGTCCACATGCGGCGCACGCTCGCGGATGCGCTCGCCTTCCTGCTGGGCCACGCAGCCGGTCACCACAACGACCATATCGGGCCGCCGGGCCTTGACGGCGGCCAGCTGCCCCAGCAGGCTGAAGGCCTTCTGCTCGGCCTTGGCACGCACGGAGCAGGTGTTCACGATGACGAGGTCGGCGGCGCCCGCCGTCGGCGCCGGAACGTAACCCCGCGGCGCCAGGCCGCGGGCTATGCGCTCGGAATCCGATACGTTCATCTGGCAGCCGATGGTGTGAATGTAGAAGGATTTGGGCTGCATAATGTTTGATCAGTATAACCACCGACCCTGGGATTGCAACCCGAAAGTCAGCCGATGTTCGGCGCGCTGCCGCCGAACAAGCGCAACGCAGAGCTTGGCATTTTTACGAAGCCATCGTTTTTGATTGAGTGCGGTCGCCGGATCGGGTATAAGACCCGCCTGATGGAAAAGCGCTGGCAAATAGCGGCTGCGGACAGGGGTTGCGTTTCCGCCTTGGAGCAGGCTCTGGGATGCCATCCCGTGATCGCCGCCCTGCTCGTCAACCGCCGGATCACCACCCCGGAGCAGGCCGACGCCTTTCTGAACGCCTCGATCACCCATCTGCGGCCGCCGACCGGGTTGAAGGATCTCGAAAAAGCGGTCGAACGCCTGGTCCGGGCGGTCACCACGCGCGAGCCGATCCTGCTGTTCGGCGACTACGATGTCGACGGGACGACCGCTACGGCCGTTTTGTTCCAGTTTCTGAGCGCCTGCGGGGCCAACGTTTCCTATTACATTCCGCACCGCCTCAGGGAGGGCTATGGGCTTCAACCGGGCCACATTGCGGGGGTGGCCGTTCCGCGGCGGGCGGCCCTGGTCATCACCGTGGATTGCGGCTCCAGCAGTCATGCCGCCGTGGATGCCGCCCGCGCCGCGGGGATCGACGTGATCGTCACCGATCATCACCACGTCGACCCCCCCCTGCCCCAGGCCGTGGCGGTCCTCAACCCCAAACGCAGGGACTGTCCGGGCGGATTGGACCGTCTGGCAGGCGTCGGCGTGGCGTTCTGCCTGGCCCTTGCCCTGCGGCGGCGGCTGCGCGAAACGGGGTTCTGGGCGCGGCGCACCGAGCCCAACCTGCGCTCGCTCTGCGATCTTGTCGCCCTGGGCACCATCGCCGACATGGTGCCGCTGCTGGAGGAAAACCGCATCCTGGCCAAAACCGGCCTGGAGGTGATGCGGTCCGGCCGCCGGCCGGGCATAGCCGCCCTGATGGAAGCCGCGGGGATCGCCCATCGCCCGATGGATGCCGATGATGTCGCTTTCCGCCTGGCCCCGAGGCTGAACGCCGCCGGCCGCATCGACCACGCCCGCCTGGCGGTGGAGCTCCTGACGGCCGAGGACATGGATACCGCCCGGCGCCTGGCGCAAACGCTCAATCAGTTGAATGCCGACCGCCAGGAGATCGAACGTCGCATCTGGGAGGATCTCGAGGGGCTGATCGTCCGCCAGCCCGAACTCCTGAACCGCCAGACCCTCGTTCTGGCCCATCCGGACTGGCACGCAGGGGTGATCGGCATCGCGGCCTCGAAGCTGATGGCGCGCTATCACCGGCCGGTGGTTCTGTTCGCCCTCCAGGGCCGATCGGGCCGCGGCTCGGCCCGCGGGATCCCCGGGGTCGACCTGTTCGCCTGCCTGTCGGCCTGCCGGATGCACCTGGAGGAGCTGGGCGGCCATGCCCAGGCTGCGGGACTCCACATCCGCACCGACCGGCTGCCGGATTTCCAGCAGGCCTTCGAAGCGGCCGTCCACGCCGCCGCCGGCCCGGACGCCTTCATTCCGCACCTGCCCATCGAAGCCGAAGTGGGACTGGATGAAATCTCGGAGGAGCTTGCGGACCAGCTGGAGCAGCTGATGCCCTTCGGGGCCGAAAACGCGGAGCCGCTGCTCATGGCCCGCCGGGTGGCGGTGGTCTCATCCAGCCGCGTAGGCGAGCACCACCGGCGCATGCTGCTGCGTCCGGCCGGCGGGCCGGCGCATCGCACGGTTGCGGCCATCCATTTCCACCCCGACCCTCACCAGGAATCGTTGACGCATTTCGAGCGCATGGCTTACAAGCTGCGCTGGAACCGCTGGAATGGAAGCAAGACCCTGCAGCTGGTCATCGAAGCGGTGTCCAGCCGCTGACGGCCGCAGCGGGTCACCGGCCCCCAACGGCGTGCGTCGGCGCCAAGCATATTTTTTAAGCATATTTTTTACTTGAAATATGATTCCACTGCTTCTATTATAAGACGTTTGGCAATCAAGACCGAACCGGCTGCTTGCGCCGGTGCGAAAGGGAACGGAAGTTATGGGAAAGGTCTTTCGACCGAGTACGCGCGAATCTTCGATTCTGTCCAAAATCGAATCCACCAAGGAGCACAAGCGCCGCCTGGCGATCAGCAGCCTGCGGGAATGCATGGACCCGCTTTCCAACGCGATCGCCATGAAGCTTGTGGAAAACAGCCTGGTGGAGACCACCAACAAAAACTCGCTGGAGGAGCAGATCCGTTCCTGCCTGGAGAAGCTGACCCGGGCGAGCGACTTCGACATCGACTATCAGATCGCGCCGGTTCGCAACCTGGTGCCGGACTTCAATATCGTCAGCCTTTACCTGACGGCGTTCATCATCGAAAAGCTCCTGGACCACAAGGACATCGTCGACATTTTCGGCTCGGACGAAGACATCTATCTGACGGTCAATCAGCAAGTCAAAAAGCACCTGCCGGTGTAATGCCTGCCCTGTTTCAGCCGCGGCTGATCAACGGACCCTTCGAAGACCCGGGGCTGCTCATTCCATTCCCCTTCGAGCGCCGCGCCATGCTCTTCGACCTCGGCGACCTCGCACCGCTGCCCCCGCGCGACCTCCTGAAGATCTCCCAGGTATTCGTCACCCACACCCACATGGACCATTTCATCGGCTTCGACCGGCTGCTGCGGTGCGTCCTCGGCCGGGAGAAGGACCTCGACCTTTACGGGCCGTCGGGGTTCATCGGCAACGTGGAAGGCAAGCTGGCGGGGTATTCCTGGGATCTCGTGGATCGATTCACCTCGCGCTTGGCGCTGCACCTGACCGAGGTCCGCGCGGATCGGCTTCTGCGACGATCCTATCACTGCGGCGACGGTTTTGCGCCTGCGGGCGAGATCGTCGAAGAGCCATTCGACGGTCGGCTGCACGCGGAACCCGCCCTCGAGGTCCGGGCGGCAGTCCTGCGGCACAGCATCCCCTGCCTGGGGTTCGCCCTGACCGAGCGGTTCCACGTGAACATCCACACCACCGGTCTGAAGGCGCTCGGGTTGGCCCCCGGCCCCTGGATCGCGCGCTTCAAGCAGGCGCTCTATGCCGGAGCGGACCGGCAGACCGAATTTCGGATCCTGCCCGTGCGGTCCGGGTCCGAACGCACTTTCGTGCTGGGGTCCCTGGCGGAAGAAATCGCGCGGATCACCCCCGGGCAGAAGATCGCTTACATCACCGATGTCGGCGACGGGCCCGACACGCGCACGGCCGTGACGGCGCTGGCCCGCGATGCCGACCAGCTGTTCATCGAAGCGGCCTTCCTCGACAGCGAGCGCGACCGCGCGGCGGCCACCCACCACCTCACCGCCCGCCAGGCGGGCGAGCTGGCCGCCCTGGCCGGCGTGCGAGGTTTTACCCTCTTCCACTTCTCCCCGCGCTACGAGGGCCGCGAGGCGGAACTCCGCGAGGAAGCCCGCCAATCCTACCTTCAGATGGCCGCCCGTGCGGGTCGCAAGATGGGGCACACTGGCATAGGGCATGGGGCATAGGGCATAGGGTTTCAAAAAGCAGGTGCCGTTTGCTCTTTGCCCTCTGCTCTATGCCCTATGCCCCTCCGCCGTTCGGGCCATCCTTTTCCGATTGCGGATCGCTGCAATGGCCGGCTAGTGCACCGTCGGCCCCGCGCCGTTCATCCGGCCGCCGAAGGCCGGCCGTTCCCGCGGGCGTTCCACCGGGGTGCAGCGGGTTTCGACAGCGGCGTATCCGACCAGCTCCCGCACTTCGCGTCGCAGCGCCGGTCCGGCCTTGAGGTGGAAGTGCTCCGAGAGCTCGATCAAGGCTTCCGTCTGGGTCGGCCCGCGCAGGTGCAGATAGGCCTTGCAGGGCCCGTGAAAGCGCTGCAGCAGCTCCCGCAGCTGGATCAGCAGCGCGCGGTCGGTGCGGCTGAGCTCCAGGTTGACGTGCACGCTGGCGGTCCAGGTTTCCTCGGCTTTCTCCAGAGTAATGATGCTGTCGGCGACGAGCTTGACCGACTGTTCGTCCTTCTGGACCTGGCCCTGCACCAGAACGGCGTTGTCCTCCGTCAAGAGGTCCACGCAGCCCGCGTAGAGTCGCGAGAACACCGTGACTTCCAGGGCGCCGTGCATGTCCTCGATGGTGACGAACGCCATGAGATCGCCCTTTTTGGTCTTGATCGTCTTGCTGCCTCTGACCAGGCCGCCGATGCGCACCGAGGCGCCGTCCGGCGCCTCCTTGATGGTGAGCGCGTCGGCCGTGGTGAACTTGCTGAGCAGGTCTTCGACCCGTTTGAGCGGATGACCGCTGAAATAAAACCCCAGCGACTCCTTCTCGAAGGCCAGCTTCTGACGTTCGTCCCATTCGTCGATGTCGGGCATGGCCGGCAGGTTCAACGGCTGCGGGCATTCCACCCCGCCGAAGAGCGTCATCTGTGGGTCGCAGCGCTCCTTCTGCGCCCGCTGGCCGTAATCCAGGGCCAGTTCCAGCGCGCCCATCATCTGCGAGCGCCGCAGCCCGGTGGTGTCGAACGCCCCGCACTTGATCAGGCTTTCGATGACCCGTTTGTTGACCTTCTTGAGGTCGACCCGCTCGCAGAAGTCGAATAAGGATTCGAACGGCCGCTCCTGCCGCGCCGCGATGATCGCATCGATGGCGCCCTCGCCCACGTTCTTCACCGCCACCAGGCCGAAGCGGATCCGGCCGCCGTCCACCGTGAAGTCCTTGAAGCTGCGGTTGATGTCCGGCGGCAGCACCGGGATGTCGTGACTGCGGCATTCGGCCACGAACTTGACGATGTTGTCGATGGAGCCCATTTCGCTGGTGAGCAGCGCCGCCAGGAATTCCACCGGGAAGTGCGCCTTCAGGTACGCGGTCTGATAAGCGATGAGCGCGTAGGCGGCGCTGTGGGACTTGTTGAACCCGTAGCCGCCGAATTTCTCCATCAGGTCGAAGATGTTGGCCGCTTTCTCCGGCACCACGCCGTTCTCCGTGGCGCCCTTGATGAACCGCTCGCGGTGGGCCGCCATGATCTCCGCGATTTTCTTGCCCATGGCCTTGCGCAGGTCGTCGGCCTCGGCCATGCTGTAGCGCGCCAGGGCGCCGGCGATCTTCATGACCTGCTCCTGGTAGACGATGACCCCGTAGGTTTCCTCGAGGATCGGCGCCAGCTGGGGCACGAGATAGCTGACCGCTTTGCGGCCGTGCTTGCGGTCCACATAGTCGTCGATCATGCCGCTTTCCATGGGACCGGGGCGGTACAGTGCCACCAGCGCCACCACGTCCGCGAAGCATTCCGGCTTGAGCCGCGCCAGCAGGTCCTTCATGCCCGAGCTTTCCAGCTGGAAAACCCCGGTGGTGTCGCCGGCGGCCAGCAGCCGGTAGGTGGCGGCGTCGTCCAGGGCGATGTCGTCCAGATCCGGCGGGGTCCGGCCCTGGCGGCGGATGATCTCCAGGGTGCTGGCGATGACGGTCAGGTTGCGCAGCCCGAGGAAGTCGAACTTGACCAGCCCGATCTTCTCCACGATCTTCATGTCGAACTGGGTGACCACCTCGCCCTTCTTGCCCCGGAACAGCGGCAGGTACTCCACCAGCGGGCGGTCGGAGATCACCACGCCGGCGGCGTGCGTCGAGGCGTGACGCGGCAGCCCCTCCAGCACGCGGCAGATGCGGATGAGATCGCCGTATTCCGGCTTTTTTTCGATCTGCTCCCGCAGCCGCGGCTCCTGCTCCAGGGCCTCGTCCAGGGAGATGTTGAGCACGTCGGGCACCATCTTCGCGATGGCGTCCACTTCCGCCAGCGGGATGTCCAGGGCCCGGCCGACGTCCCGGATCACCGCCCGCGTCTTGAGCTTTCCGAAGGTGATGATCTGGGCCACGTAGTCGCCGCCGCCGTAGCGGTCCACGACGTACTTGTAGACGTCCTCCCGGCCGTCGATGCAGAAGTCGACGTCGATGTCCGGCATGCTCTTGCGGGCCGGGTTGAGAAAGCGCTCGAAGATCAGGCCGTGCACCAGGGGGTCCAGATCGGTGATGCCCAGGCAGTAGGCGACCAGGCTGCCGGCGGCCGAGCCCCGCCCCGGGCCGACCGGGATGCCGCTTTGCTTGGCGTGGCGGATGAAATCCGAGACGATCAGGAAATAGCTCGGGAAGCCCATCTCCTTGATCACCTGGATCTCGTAGTCCAGCCGCGCCCGGTACACGGCCTCGTCGGCATCCGGGTTCTTGGCGCGCACGCGCGCCATGACGCGCTCGAAGCCCTCGCGGGCGCTGCGCTCGAAAAGCTCGTCGGCGGCTTGCTCTCCGCGGGTGTCGAACCGCGGAAAATGATAGGTCTTGAAATCGAACTCCAGGCGGCAGCGCCGGGCGATTTCCGCCGTGTGCGCGAGGGCCTCCGGCGTGTCCTTGAAATAGGCCGTCATCTCGGAGGCCGGCTTGAAATACAGCTGATCGGTGCGGAACTTGAGCCGCTCCGAGTCGTGGATCGTCTTGCCGGTTTGAATGCACAGCAGCACGTCGTGGGCGCGGACGTCCTCGCGGGACAGATAGTGGCAGTCGTTGCTGGCCACCAGCGGCAGCGACAGTCGCCGGCCCATGTCGATCAGGGCCGCGTTGACCCGCTCCTGCTCGTCGATGCCGTTGTTCTGGATCTCGAGAAAGAACCGGTTTTCCCCGAACACGTCCCGGTAGAAGCGGGCGGCCTGGTCCGCCAGCTCCACCCGTCCCTCCATGATCCGCCGCGGGATTTCGCCGTGCAGGCAGGCCGACATCCCGATCAGGCCGCCGGCGCAGTCCTTGAGGAGCTCGCGGTCGATCCGCGGCCGGTAGTAGAACCCTTCCAGCTGGGCGGCCGTGGCCAGCCGGCAGAGGTTGCGGTAGCCCTCCTGGTTTTCGGCCAGCAGGATGATGTGACACAGCTCGCGGTTGTCGGCCGGGTTCTTGTCGAATCGGCTGCGGGGGGCAATGTACATCTCGCAGCCGATGATCGGCTGGATGCCAGCCTTGGTCGCCTTTTCGTAGAACTCGACGGCGCCGAAAAGGGTGCCGTGGTCGGTGGTGGCCACGGCCGGCATGCCGAACTCGGCCGTGCGCCGGATGAGGTCGTCGATGCGGATCGCCCCGTCCAGCAGGCTGTACTGGGTGTGGACGTGCAGATGAACGAAGTCGGTCATGGGTAACCTTCGAAAGAAAAAAAATGCCGCGGATCGAATCCCGTTGGAAAGGCGCGCGAGTCCCCGCCGATCGGGGCGTGCTCCCTGCACGCCGCAGTCCGCCTGAGGCGGACGGGGCGCAGCGCAACGCCGAGCCTGGGCCTCCGGCCAAACCGCCTATTCGAGGCGGTAGTTGGGCGCCTCCTTGGTGATGATCACGTCGTGCACGTGGGATTCGCGGATGCCGGCGGCCGAAATCTTGATGAAGCGCGCCTTCTGCCTGAGCTCGTCCAGGCTGCCCGCGCCGCAATAGCCCATGCCGGCCTTGAGCCCGCCCACCAGCTGGAAAAGGTTGGCCTGCAGCGAGCCGCGGTAGGGCACCCGGCCGACGATCCCTTCCGGGACGAGCTTGTCGCCCTCGCTGTCGTCCCCCTGGTAGTAGCGGTCCTTGCTGCCCTTCTTCATGGCCTCGATCGATCCCATCCCGCGGTAGACCTTGTAGCTGCGGCCCTGATAGAGGATCAGCTCGCCCGGGCTCTCCTCGGTGCCGGCGAAAAGCCCGCCGATCATGACCGTGTGCGCGCCCGCGCCGATCGCTTTGGTCAGGTCGCCCGAGAAGCGGATGCCGCCGTCGGCGATGAGCGGCACGCCCGTCTTCTCGGAAACCGGCCGGCAGTTCATGATGGCCGTCAACTGGGGCACGCCCACCCCGGCCACCACCCGGGTCGTGCAGATCGAGCCCGGCCCGATGCCGATCTTGACCGCATCGACGCCGGCCTTGATGAGGTCGCGGGCGCCTTCGGCCGTGGCGACGTTGCCGGCGACCACCTCGACGTCCTTGAAGGTGCGCTTCAGGCGCTTGACCGCGTCGATGACGTTCTTGGAATGCCCGTGCGAGGTGTCGATGAGGAGGATGTCCGCCCCGGCCTTGAGCAGGGCCTCGGCGCGCTCCTCCATGTCCGGGCCGACGCCCACGGCCGCGCCGACGCGCAGCCGGCCCAGGCTGTCCTTGCTGGCGTTGGGGTATTTCTTGATCTTTTCGATGTCCTTGATGGTGATCAGTCCGGTCAGCCGGCCCTTCTTGTCCACCACCAGGAGCTTCTCGATGCGATGCTGGTGCAGGAGCTTCTTGGACTCCTCGAGGCCGATCCCATCGGTCACGGTCACCAGGCGGTCCTTGGTCATGACCTCCGAAACCTTCTTTTCCATGTCCGACTCGAACCGCAGGTCCCGGTTGGTGACGATGCCGACCAGCTGGTCGCCCTTGACGACCGGCACGCCGGAAATCCGGTATTGCTCCATGAGCGCCAGCACCTCGGCCACCCTTTGGTCGGGGTGGATCGTGACCGGGTCGACGATCATGCCGCTTTCCGACTTCTTGACCTTGTCGACCTCCATGGCCTGGGTCCTGATTTCCAGGTTGCGGTGAATGAACCCCAGGCCGCCCTCGCGCGCCATGCTGATGGCGGTTTCCGCCTCGGTGACGGTGTCCATGGCGGCGCTGACGATCGGTATACTGAGGTGGATGCGGCGGGTCAGACGGGTGCCGACCGTGACATCCTTGGGCAACACATCGGAAAAGCTGGGAAGCAGCAGCAGATCGTCGAAGGAATAGGCTTCCTGCAGCGACGAATTAGCCATCGAACTCCTCCTGGAGACGGGATTAGAAAAGCGTGCCCACGAATAACAGAGGGCCGCCCGTTTGGCAATCTTTATTTGGGAGCCGGGAAGGCCCCTGGATACGATGAATTATCATAAAAATTCAGATAATTACCTATATTTTTGACTTCCAAGCGGTCGGTGGTATAGAATAAGGCCCCTTTAAGGAGGGGCAACCCTATGCTGATCACGATCAACCCGCAGAACCCGCAGCCGAGGCTCATCCGGAAAGCGGTCGAAATCCTCAAGGCCGGAGGGATCGTGGTCTACCCCACCGATACCTACTATGGAATCGGCTGCGACCTGATGAACCCCAAGGCGATCGAGCGCATTTATCAGCTGAAGCGCCGTGAGAAGAGCAAGCCGTTCAGCTTCATCTGCTCGGACCTGACCAACATCAGCCAGTATGCCAAGGTCTCCAACTACGCCTACCGCACCATGAAACGCCTGCTCCCGGGGCCCTACACGTTCATCCTCGAGGGCTCCAAGCTGGTTCCCAAGATCATGCTCACCAAGCGCAAGACCGCCGGCATCCGCGTGCCCGACAACGCGATCTGCCTGGCGCTGGTGCGCGAGCTCGGCCACCCGATCATCACCACCAGCGCCGCCACCGCCGAAGGCGAAAGCTTCCACGACGCCTCGCTGATCCACGACCACTACGGCCGGCAGGTGGATGCGGTCATCGACGGCAGCCCGGTCTCGGGCGAGCCGTCCAGCGTCGTATCGCTGATCGACGACACTCCCGAGATCATCCGCCGCGGCGCGGGGGATGTCAGCCTGTTTGAATAAACAGCTCCACCGGTATGCGCAACTCCTATGACGCGCATCGCATTCGCAAGCGCTACGGTCCCGCCAAGTACAAGGTGCTCCAGGTTCCAGAAACTGAATGCCGTGAATGGGGATTCACGATGACTCAGGCACGCCCGAGAGAAAGAAGTCTGTGCGGTTTTTTTGAAACAAGCCCCCATGCTTTTTAGGCAATCTGTTGGCTTGTGATTAACAATCCAAACCCGGCAAAATTGAAAAGACAAGCAAAGATTGGTTTAATCGCCGAATGGTATCACTTAAGGAGTTTTCACTTTCGTTCAGTTAATCTTAATCCGCTCCTTGGTTTCAATTCGATCCCATGGGAAAATCCAATTTCAGAATACACCTTCGAACCTTCGCCGTAATCTGATGAACCGTCATCTTGTCAACTGTTTCAACACTCACAATGCGTCCACCGAGGTTACACTTTTCAAGGCGTTCTTTCAGTTCGCCCTTCGCTTCACTCTTATCTCTACCATTCATCAGCAACAGTCACGATAATGGCCTTCCTAATATCAATCCACAAATCTACTTTTGTTCGCAACGCTTCTCCTCTGTCGATTACCCTCTTTGTTTTCAAAGTGTTACCCCTGGTCGGTGATGTCCTCGATGACCAAAAGAATCAACGCCGATTCGCTATTTTCAGCATCAACGATCTGTCGTCCGGTCACCCGCAGAATCTTAAGCCCGATCTTCGGGAACTCATGCTTCACGGTGAAGTTTTCAAAGACCTTATTCTTAGGCAAAATATCTTTGAGCAACTTTTCGAGCTCGGGGATGTTCCACTGTCTATGCCCTAATTCAAAGAAAGGGGTATTCCTGATTTCCGCCTCTGACACCTGAAAAGTTTTGTAAAAAGATCGATTGGCCGAAACCACACGCAGATTGTCGTCGAGGACTAACAGCGGCTCCCGGATGGTGTCCACAACATGCTCAGCATAAAGCCTTGCCCTTCTCTCCCGCTGCTGGGCCAGCTTTTTATCAGTGATATCCATCAGCGTGATGACCAGACCGCCAACGCTATTATTCGCAGTTCGGTAAGGCATAATAACCAAGTTCAACCACTTGCCATCCGTGGCAACAACCTCTTTTTGCACTGGGACCAAATTCTCAAGCACTACCTGACAATCCGCGTGCAGCTGCTCATAAACGATCTTTGAGCTGATATCGGTGAGCGGTCGCCCGGCATCCGTGGGCAGAAGACTGAAAAATTGAGTGGCGGCCGGAGTAAAGCGCCTGATGTGTTGATCGTTATCAAGAAAAAGAGTGGCAATGTTCGTGCTGGCTAAAAGGTTACTGATATCGCTGGTTGCATTCTCTAACTCAGCGACTTTGCGTTTCAATTCAGCTTTCATGGCTATAAGTTCATCATCCATGCGTTTACTCCTCAAAACTTCATCGAATCAAAGCCTTCACCAAGCTTTTCTCTATAAGAAATTTCGAGTTAAGGTTTCGGTGCTGGCAACTGTAAGGTGATAGAGATAAAGGGGGTGACTCCTGCACGGCAGAGCGATTAAGATTTCGGGACCCGTGAAGAGGTTATAGGTGTGTGGTTGTTATACATTAAGCACCTGTTCGAAAGGGCATGCTGGAGTCGCAATGAGGACTGAGACCCAGTGAATGAGGCGTTGAGAGGGTGTTCCTATTACTGGCTGCCCAGAGCAATTCAGGGTCTCGCAGGCAACATTGGTCTGCATCACCCCCAACCATTACGCATCGGAAAGACTAAGGGTTACATCATTCCACCCATTCCGCCTCCCATTCCTTGGCCTCCTGGATGTACCTCCTTTTTCCCTTCGGGTTTTTCTGCAACCATGGCCTGGGTAGTCAGCATTAACGAAGCCACACTTGCTGCATTTTGCAATGCCAGCCGGACCACTTTGGTCGGATCCATTATACCCGCTTTCATCAGATCTTCGTAGGTGTTCGTTTCGGCATTGTAACCAAAAGCCCCTTTGCCGTTTTTTACTTTATCGATGACGATAGAACCCTCAGAACCGGCATTGTTGGCAATCTGACGAAGTGGCTCCTCC
>Ga0209254_10003098_pt1 | contig 15188 bp, 10 predicted proteins | sample FrelakmetDIP11DI_FD_187148 | JGI IMG/M metagenome (GOLD analysis project Ga0209254, IMG submission 187148) | Freshwater lake sediment microbial communities from the University of Notre Dame, USA, for methane emissions studies - DIP11 DI (SPAdes)... | ecosystem: Environmental > Aquatic >...
CCCACACAAACCACCAGCCCTGCCTCCCTGGATAATGCCAAATCTGCCTCGTATTCCGATGATTTTGAAGACGTGGAAAGCGGCTGGGAGCGCGATTATGGCGAAGGCTACAACCTGGACTATGCCCCGGAGGGCAATTACCGCATCGAGCTGTCCATCCCGGATAAAATGGCGGTTTCTGTTCCCCCTTATCCTTTTGAACACCCCATGTACAATATGGTCGTCAGCGTGCGGGCCAAAGGGGAGGGCGGAAACGGTTTTTACGGGCTGCTTTGCCACCTGCAGGACGGCAAGAGTTACTACCGGGCAGGTATTACCAATGGCTATTACACCATCCACAAGGTCATCAATAACCAGCTTACGCCGTTAACCGACCCTGTCTGGAAGGAGATCATCTCCTACGAACCGGATGCGGATGGTTACGTCACTATGACCCTGGCTTGCGAGGATGGCAGGATCCAGCTGCTGATCGATGACATTGGGCAGGAGATCATCACCGACACCGACCTGAACGAAGGCGACGGCGCCATTTTCGTATGGGCAGGCAACCAGCCTGATATTGAGGGTGTGTACATGCGCGGTTATTTTGACGATTTTTCTGCAGAACTGCCATAACGGGTTCTGATGAATGAGCGGAGGGAAGTCTCATGAACTGGAAAAATAGAACAGGCTGGCAGTCGTTCTCCATTAACCAAAAAGTCTGGGTGATAGCGGGGATTTGTTTAACTACCTTCCTGGCTATCCTGATCCTCCCCATCCTGCCGGTGCAAGCCGCTCCCGGGCTGTTGCCGGATATGCAGGAGGAGGAGCAGCCAGAGGGTTACTGGCAGCTGACCGGCAGCGATGCCAGCGACACCTGGCAGGGGGACAAATTCCACGGGTTGGAGTCGGAATACTACCCCATATACGGCGGTAATTCCCTGGGAGCCAACTACATCCAGTACAACCTGCGCTTCAACGACACTGCCCCGCAGACAGTAGCCAGCTCGCTGAACGGCACCTGCAGCTGGGATTGGAATGGCGGTTTTATCCCGGATAAGGTTGTACCCGGCACCAATTACCCCTTCAGCATGACAGCCAGCGCCAACTATGACGGCAGCCTGCTGCTGGGGGCCACTGTCAATGCCTACACCCAGACCGGCGGCAGCAACATCGCCTTTGCCCAGGCTTACCTGAACGTTGACGGTTCAAATACCTCGGCCAGCAACACAGCCAGCGCGGCTTTATCCTTTCCTCCCGGCCAGGATGAGGATGAATCTCGCTCAGTCACCCAGCTGTGCCAGGTGGATATTGTAAGCGTCCAGCAAATATTCACTTACCAGTGGAAGGAAACCAGCTGCAACGCCACCCTGACTTTGCCACCCGGCATGCTGCCGGACAAGGAGTTCACTCCGCAGGTGAGCGTGGTGGACAATGAAAACAAAACCGTGAAGCCGGATAAAGAAACGTGGTACTACAACGAGGCTGCCAGCACACTGCCCATGAAATGGGACGGCAAGGAAGCCACGGTGAAATACGAGTATGTCTGCCCCGGGGGCAGCAAGACCAGGTCTGCGTCCGTCACAATTCCCAAAGCGCCCAGCTGCACTGCTACGCTGAACCTGCCGGAGAAAATGGTGCCGGACAAAGAATTCACTCCCATCGTTTCGGTGCTGGACAGCGAGAATATGCCGGTCACGCCCGATAAAGAGACCTGGTACTACAACGATGCAGTAAGCCCGCAGACGATGAAGTGGGACGGCAAGCAAGCCATGGTTAAGTACGATTACATCTGTCCCAACGAAACGGAAACCAAGACCGTCTCCATCACGATTCCCCCGGCCAAAACCTGCACCGCCAGCATCGTGCTGCCGGACAAAATGGAGGCAGATAAAGAGTTCACCCCGCGCGCCGAGGTGGTGGATAAGGCCGAGGGTACCCCGGTGGTACCCCAGCAGGAAAAGTGGTATTACAACGGGGAACTAAGCGTCCTTCCTATCAAGTGGGACGGAAAAGAAGCCGCACTGAAATATGAGTACCTGTGCCCGCTGGACAGCCAGACACTGGACGCAGAGAAACAAATCCCCCCGGCGGAAGGCGGGAACTTTATCCTGGTGGTGGGCGGCCTGGCAGCTGTGGCAGCAGCCGGCCTGGCTGCTGCCGGTGCGGGAGCGATGGCCATCAAGGGAGGTCCCAAACAGGGCAAACCACCCGGTTACATCCTGCAGGTGGATAAGACCTACCTGGAAGTAAAACCAAAAGACAGTGTTCCCATATTCATCCAGGTGTGGAAAATTAACCCGGACGGCAGCACCGTGCCTGCCTCAGACGCCTCCATCCGGGTGCAGGTGCCTGCAGAGCATGCCGGGCTGGCAGCATCCCCCACCAGCGGGACGGGCAGCATGACGTGTGCCTTCTCAGTGCCCAATCCCAGGGAGTGTGCCGATGTGCCGGTGACTGTCTCCGCCACGGCTGGACTGCTGAAAACCAGTGCACAGGTGACGGTGAAAATCATCCCGCTCTACGAGATGGAGCTGTCCTGGGCTGACCCGCAAAATAACCGGCTGGAGCCGGGCGGGAACGAGATTTACGCCACGGCCACGCTGTCCGCCACCCCCATGCCGGATTCCCGCACTACAGCGGATGACCTGGCGGGGAGGATCACCCTGTCCGTGGACGGTCCCAACAGCTCCTTCGTGCAGCTTTCCACGGCGACCGGCGGGCAGAAACCTTATGTTAACAACGGCGTGCTGTGGATTCCCCTCAGTTTACCCACCCTGCCGCAGGGAACCAGCCTGGAAGATGGCAATCCCAACCTGACAGCCTCCTTCACAGACGGTAACCAGCGGCTGGAGGCGCTGCTTCCGCTGGAGATCAAGGGGGAAGTGGTGCTGGGCGCCTGGGTGCTGGGCAAGAAGCAAGCTGAGGTGATCTTCTTTAAAGATTCAGACCCTCCTGGCTGGGATGTGCCGGAGATCGTGGCCTACTTCCATGACCCCCTGGACGACAGCAAGCCGGTACACCCGGGATTTGAGTATGTGCTTGACGCTGATTGCGTGAAGTTCGATCCGGATGTGCTGGTGGTGAAAGACCTGCGGCCGCATGACCGAGACCAGTACACCATCCAGTGCGAAGTCAATCCGTCTGTGAACCTGGAGGATGCCTTTGGCAAGGACCTGGACCAGTTGGAAGGAATCGTCAAAGTCACCATCACCCCCAAAACCAATCCGCAAGGGAAGCTGACAGCTGAGGTGAAATACCAGTTCAGGCCCCAGTTTGAATTGATCGTCTATCCTGCCGCAGAAGGTGAGCGCACCTACAAGGGTGTGACTTTCAAGGAGTATGAGTTTTTAGCCGACAGCGACGACCGGCTTAAGTTGGGAATTGCCTGTGTGCGGACAGATATCCCCGGGGACCGCAACGAGCGCATCCAGCGCTCACTGGATCCCTCACTGTGGAACCTTCCCAAAATGGGGCTGGGTGGTACGCTGGCAGAATTATTTAAAACAGTCCTCCCTGAGGATACAGATCCTCATCTGAGTGTACAGATCCAGGCAGATGGACCAAAGCTCTACAAAGAGGATCGCAGCGGCGCCAGTCTTACCCTTGATGTTGAGGGCAAACTGGCAGATGCAGCCCCTCCCAACTACCGCGGGACCACAATCCTGCAGGAAACTACTGCCGGGCAGGAAATCCTCCTCCTGCCTCGCTTCCCTAATTTAAAAATATGGCTGGTGCCTGGAGAGGTGCGCAACCGGACTGAGGTTTGGATGGTATCCTACCTCGAAAAAGATCCCCGCCAGCGCCTGACGGATATCATCCTGGAGGTCAATGTGGAATCTACCGGCTCTGCCCGGCTCCTGACCCCGGACGGCGACACCAAGACTAGCGTGGTCACCAGCGCTGATGGGACGGAACAGGTCAACTTGTGGTACAGCGGGCTGAATTGGAGCACCTACAGGGATGCATTGTTTATGGTGAAAGCCTTTATCACCAGCCAGGAAGATGGGCTGCGCAGCGAGGAGGTGGCTGAGACCTTCAACATCCAGGAAAATGTCAGCAGGCTGCTGGCAGACCTGCTGGACCGGGCGGATATGCTCAAGCTGAACAACCCATACTACTTTGACGGCCAGCTTGGATTCCAGGATCTGATTGAACTGGTCTCGATGATGCCCAGCTGCACTCGCGGCCCAATCTGGAATTTCGGGGTAATGATGTCGGGGGCTGAGGCAGCCAGGTCTTCTGCCAGGAATACCGTGCAATTTATGACAGATTACACCTGCAATGAGTTCCGCGACCGCATTGCCGAGTGGTTGATTGCCCGCCGGCATTACCAGCGCGGCCGCCTGCACAGCATGGAAATGGCCAAACGCATGAACGGCATCGAGTTTGACCATTTTACGGTTGGGGGTGTTCACCAGTACGAAGCCCTGTTCCTCTCCGGCATGCAGCCGGAGGAGGATCCACGCGGCCTGGACCCCTGGTGGCACCAGAGCTGGAAAAATACAGCTTACCTGGACCCAGAAGGCCTGATAACCAACAACTGGGAGCGCACCTACAGCGCTGAAACAGCTGCCACACTGTCACTCAGCGCCACCGCAATTTGCCTGGTAATCATGCCCGGCTCAGTTCCTGCCATAGGCGGAGCTTCTGTCATTATCGCAGGTCTCGCCGCCACTTATGCTGCAGTTACTGCCGGCGAACTTGGCTCAAAATGGGAAATGGGCACATCATACCTGGGTGGTGTTTACCGCTGCAACAGAGACAATAACCTGTACACAAAACGCAGCGTTTTTATTGGCGAATGGGCCGCGGACCAGGGAGGGTAGAGGGGACGTCGAAATTTTTTTGTCATCCTGAAGCGGGGAAGGTTAACACAATCCGGATGAAATTGTTCAGCTGAAGGATCTTGCGTTTGAAAGGCAGGGTTGTCCGTCACGTGCGAGACCCTTCGACTCATACTATGCTGGAGTACGAAGCTGCCTTCTGAAGCCTGCCCGGAATATGAACCGGACCAGTATAAACCCCGGGTTTCAATTATAATTACAACCTGTCCCCCGCCAACTCGATAAAGAGGGCACGCAGACAACAATCAAGTCATCATCTTTTTCAAGCCAGGAATTTTGAAATGCAAACACCCCTTGATACCCCCAATCCATTATCCAATGAAATACTGGCCTGCATCCGGCATGCGCTGGCAGAGGACATTGGTCCGGGCGATGTGACAACAAATGCCATTGTATCATCAGACGCATGGATGAGAGGTCAAATTGTGGCCAAACAGGCAGGTATTGCTGCTGGGGTGGATGTAACCATGGCAGTCTACCGTCTCCTTGACGAACGGATAAACTTCGAAACCTTGGTTTCAGAAGGAAACGAAGTTGAAAACCGGCAAGTGCTGGCCAATGTAAACGGACCAGCCCGTTCCCTGTTGACTGGTGAGAGGACGGCCCTCAATTTTCTGGGACGAATCTCGGGCATTGCCACCCTGACTCACCAGTTTGTTTGCGCTGTCGCTGGGACAAAGGCTGTCATCCTCGACACACGCAAAACAGCCCCCGGGTTGCGTGCTCTGGATAAGCTGGCAGTGCGCCGTGGTGGTGGGCAGAACCACCGGCATGGTCTCTACGACATGATCCTGATAAAGGACAATCACATCGATTTTGCAGGCTCATTGGAAGAGGCTGTGCGGCTTGCCCGCCTGGCAGAAAGCAGCCTGGAAATTGAAGTGGAAACACGCACCCTGGAGGATGTCTCCCTGGCGGTTGGGCTGGGGGTGAAGCGCATCCTGCTGGATAATATGTCTATCAAAACCATGCGCAAGGCGGTGGAGTTTACTGCCGGGCGGGCCCTGCTGGAGGCCTCCGGGAATATAAACCTCGCCAATGTCCGCCAGGTGGCGGAAACCGGTGTGGATTTTATCTCATCCGGCTTGCTGACCCATTCGGCAAGGACACTGGATGTAAGTTTTGAGTATGTCAATTGAAAATCCCCTCTCAATAATTGGGGAAACATCCATGCTGTACAAGCGAAAATCAGAATCCCGTGCTTATTAAGCACCAACACCGAGAGGTATGAATGAATAAAGATGAAATGTACCAGAGCCTGAAATTAACCCTGGGGCACATCGTTCCAGATGCAGAGCTGTACTACAAGGCTGAAATTGCCGTCCAGATTAATGCCCTGAAGGAGGAACGCAACGCTGTCATCCTTGGACATAACTATATGGAACCCGTCCTGTTTCATTCAGTGACAGACATAAAAGGCGATTCCCTGGAGTTGAGCCGCAAGGCTGCCCAGACTGAGAAAGATGTGATCGTTTTCTGCGGAGTCAGGTTCATGGCGGAGACCGCCAAGATCCTGAACCCGACCAGGACGGTGCTGCTGCCTTCGGATGCGGGCTGCTCCCTGGCGGCAAGTATCACCGCTGAGGACGTGCGCCTCCTTAAACAGCGTTTCCCCGGCGTACCGGTTGTGACTTATGTAAACACCTATGCCGATGTGAAAGCCGAATCAGATATCTGCTGCACCTCGGGTAATGCTGTGGCAGTGGTTGAATCGCTGGGAAGCGATACGATTATCTTTCTTCCCGATGAATTCCTGGCACGCAATGTGGCTAAAGAAACCGGAAAGCACATTATTTTCCCTGCACTGGATTTGAATTCCAATCCGGCTGACACGCAATTGGATTACCAGATGATCGGCTGGCAGGGCCGCTGCGAGGTGCATGAAAAATACAGTGTTGCAGACATCCGTAGTATCCGCCAACAGTTTCCAGACGTGCTTATTTTGGCGCACCCGGAATGCAGTCCTGAGGTGGTTGCAGCATCTGATTTTTCAGGGAGCACCTCGGCAATGGTAAAGTATGTGACCAGCACATCCGCACCCCAATATCTAATTCTGACGGAGTGTTCCATGGGCGATAATATCGCTGCCGCCAACCCGCAAAAATCAATCCTGCGGCTGTGTACCGTGCGCTGCCCGCACATGAACCAGATCACCATGGAAAACACCCTGCATGCCCTGCGGACCAACCAGATTGAAATTACCGTCCCGGAGGAAATCCGGCTGCGTGCCCTGCAGGCTGTGAAGAGGATGATCGCCATCGGCTAGAGGGCAGCTGCTCTCCAACCGGCGCCCGGCAAGGAGAAATTGATATGCTGCAGACAGATGTATTAATCATCGGTTCCGGTATTGCAGGGGCGGTAACTGCCCTCAGGCTGGCCCGCAACCCGGATTGCCGGATTGTACTCATCACGCGCAGCCATAATCCGAACGAATCCAACTCGCTGTATGCCCAGGGAGGCATTGTCGGGCGTGGCCTGGACGACAGCGCCGAAGCCCTGGTCAATGACATCCTCCACGCCGGGGCAGGCGCCAGTTCCCCCGCCTCGGCCAGGATTCTGGCTGAAGAAGGGCCGCCCCTGCTGGAAGAGGTGCTTATTGGAACCGGAGGGATTCGCTTTGACAGCAACCCGGACGGCAGCCCCATTTTTGGGCAGGAAGCCGCCCATTCGCACCGGCGAATTTTACATGTGGGGGATGGCACAGGGCAAGCCATTGTTACTGGCCTGATGGAAGCAGTTCGCCGCTGCACTAACATCACCCTGTTAACCAATGTTACCGCCGTGGATCTGGTGACATTCCCGCACCACTCCTACGATCCTCTGGCCACCTACCAGGCGATTGTCTGCCACGGCGCCTATGCCTTTAACCGTAGCGAACGCACGGTTCATCGTTTCATCGCCCGGGCCACCGTCCTGGCGACCGGCGGATTGGGACGAATCTACCGCAATACTTCCAACCCGTTTGGGGCGCGCGGCGATGGGCTGGCCATGGCGCATCGGGCCGGGGCGCGCATTGTCAATGCAGAATATGTCCAGTTCCACCCTACCACCCTGGCTGTGCCGGGGGCGGAGGGATTTCTGATCAGCGAGGCAGTGCGCGGTGAGGGCGGTATTCTGCTCAATCCGGACGGTCAGGCTTTCATGGCGGAGTATTCGCCGGACTGGAAGGACCTGGCGCCCAGGGATGTGGTAGCACGCGCCATCCACCACCAGATGGAAACCAACGGTTACTCGCACGTCCTTCTGGATATCGCCTCCCATATGTCTGCTGAAGCGATCCGGTCCAGGTTCCCCAATATTTACACCCGGTGTTTGAAGGTGGGGGTTGATATTACCAGCGAACCGATCCCGGTGATTCCGGCCGCTCATTATTTTTGCGGCGGCATACTGGTGGATGAATGGGGTCGCTCCAGCATCTTAAATCTATACGCGGTAGGGGAGATCAGCTGCACCGGGCTGCACGGGGCTAACCGGCTGGCTTCCACCTCGCTGCTGGAGGGACTGGTCTGGGGAAACCGGGCGGCAAGTCATATCCTGGAACAGCTGGACAGTGCACCTGTCCACCCGCTGCCCGGCAAAATGGATGTCCCGCCGTGGGACGAAAGTGGACTGGTTACCGAACCGGACGCCGCCCTGATTCAGGGGGACATGCAGACTATTCAAAATATCATGTGGCATTATGTGGGTCTGGCTCGCAGCGCCGAAAGGATGTCGCGGGCCATCCGCGAGCTGCGGCACCTCTGGAATGAAATTGAGACCTTTTACCGTAAAACCAGGCTGAGTGATGGGTTAATCGGGCTGCGGAATGCCGTTGAAGTATCCTTGATTATTGCCCAGGCTGCCTTGCATAACCGCCACAGCCGTGGCTGCCATTACCGTGAGGATGCTGTTGAGATTATAGGGGACCGCTTGATTTAAAATTACCCAAGCCCGGACCTGACTGACATCCTGCTCTGGAAAACTACAAAGATTCCCATGCTGGATGGGGGAGAATATCCAATAGAAGAAAGGATTCCACCTATTGGCAGTATTTTTTGTTTATCATCTCGACCAACGGTAGTCCCCGACGACGCACAGCTAGTCCTTTTTGGCATCGGAGAGAGTGAGACATAGCAGGAGAATGGTGCGGTCTATCACCTGCCTCGTAAAATAAGATGCCTGCCCCGACCACGTCCTACGGACGCGAGATGGAAAATTCTATCGAACGCAGGTTGGATTGAAGGGTAAGGGGATGCTGGCATGAATTTCGAGGCTGCTCCATTTATAACCCACCACCAGGCCGCCAGGATATCCAAGAACCGAAGGGTTACGGGCCGGGGAATTGGCCATTCAATGAATTTCTCTACCCGCCCTCAGTACCAACCTACAATAAATCCCATGTCATCTGACTGCTGCATTTTTGCAGGGGAGAGATCCCTCAGGACTCAGACTTGCACGAAACACAGGGATCTCTCGCTTCGCTCGAGATGACAAATCCAATCATTTTTTATGTCACTGCCCGCCAGGCGACCGCACAGCGGTTCAAGGCTGGTGAGGTCTCCTGGGGATTGGTGCGGCGAAACCGGAAAGTTGTACAACCGGTAAATCGCTGAACACTCCCTGCACTTTCACCCCAACCCGAGGGCATCCAGCACCACCCGGGCTGCATAAATGCCCACAAAGCGGTCGGACTCAACGGCACGGGCAGCGATGTGCGGCGTCAGGACGCAGTTGGAGGTGAAGCGCAGGCAGGAATCCTCCGGCAGGGGTTCCTTCTCAAAGACATCCAGCCCTGCCCCGCCGATCCAGCCTTCCTGCAGGGCGCAGCACAGCGCTTTCTCGTCCAGTACTGCACCACGGCTGGTATTGACCAGGATGGCTCCCTGCTTCATCATCCTAAGCTGGTTATTGCCAATCATGCCGCGGGTTTCCTGTGTAAGCGGCACGTGGATGGTGAGGATATCCGCCTCCGCCAGCAGTGTTTCCAGCGTCACCAGCTGCACACCCAGGCTTTCAGCCGCCTCCTGGTACTTCTCCGGATTGTGGTTGCCCGCCAATACCCGCATGCGGAAACCGGCTGCGCGCCTGGCCACCGCCTGCCCGATTGCCCCGAAGCCTAGAATGCCCAGCGTCTTGTCGTACACGCTCACCCCGCCCAGGGTTTGCCACCTTCCGGATCTTACCAGCGCATCCGCCCGCGGGATCCGGCGCGCCACCGCCAGGATCAGACCCCATGTCATATCTGCCACGGCTTCGGCGTTGCTGCCCGGGGGGAGCGCTTCCACCACAATGCCGCGCTGCCGGGCGGCCTCCACGGCAATGTGCCCGGTGGAAACGCCGTACATGCTGATCACTTTCAGCGAGGGAGCGTTGGCGATCATCGCCTCCGTCACAGGCACCGTTCCGGAAAGCAGCGCCACTGTTTCCTCCCGGCTCAGCAGTTCCGCCAGTTCTTCTTCTGCAGGCGCCCCCGGCTGATGCCGGTCCGGCAGGTACACCAGTTCCAGCCCTGCCTGGCACAGCAGGTCTGCCCCGCTGCTTTCTGTTTTTCCATAACTGCGGGTAGAAATTACCACCTGCATTTTCTGTGTCATTGGTCACCCTCCTGAGATGAAGATTTTTTCTGGTCACAGTCTAAAGCAGCGAACCGGGGGCAACTTTTTTGAGCATTTTTTCGGCTTTTTTAGCCGTGGCCGGGCGGGGGTTATGCAGTTCTCCCCGGGCGAACTGGATGACCTCCCCCTGCACATCCGTGGAGAGCAGCTCCCAAACCGGTTCCAAATTTTTCAAAGCATGCCCAATGGCAATGTTATCGCATTCTTCGGTGTCGTAGTGGTAATTTTTTACCTTCAAGATCTCCCGGGTGAGCGGATCGGCAAGGGTTGGTTTAGCCTTGATGACTTCGCCGAGAGCTTTTATGGTATTGCCAGCCGTGATCATTCTGCCGGTGTTCAACCTGGAAACCAGCTGCGGCAGAACAGGTTCAATTTTGTGATCCCGGTCGATGCGTGCCATATTGCCAATCACCAGGATTCCCGTCCAAAGCAGGATGTTGTTGGGGCTGTCCAAAAGGCGGACAAAATAATCAAAATCAGGGTAAAGAGTTTCCGGGTGGGATGCAGAAAGCTCCAAAATTCTCTTCTGCATCCCGTATTTTATTTGCGGATCTTTCGAATCGAGGCTTGCCAGGTCATAAGCTTTCATCCTGCCTCCTAACATTTGAAATCTCCAGCTGTTTATTCCTTGTTACTCCCGTTCTTCCTGCGGTTCAATCCACGTAACCACCGGCGCGCAGATCGGCAATGCATTCCTGCATTGAATCACGCCAGTCCGGCATGCTGAAGCCGAGCACGGGCTCCAGCAGGTAGCTTGTCAGGACGGAATAGCGCACGCGTTTGGCCGGCTTGTTCTGCTCGGCGATGGTTTTTACATCCACAAAGGAGGGGTCTTTGCCGGCAATATTCAGAGCGGTCTGCAGCATCCCGGCCCGCGAGATGACCGGGTTGCTGGCGACATGGTAGACGCCCCAGAACTCGGTTTCCAGCATGCGCCGCACGGCCAGGGCTACGTCGCGGCAATATGCCACCGTGGAAAAGGCATCACCCGGGGATGCGGTTTTCTTGCCCTCTTTGGCGGCGGCAAACATCTGGATAAGCTTGTTCTTATCTGGACCGCCGGTACGTCCAAAGAGCAGCGGCAGGCGCACCACGAAGTAGCGCTGCAGGTGCTGCATCACCAGGTTTTCGGAGGCCAGCTTGGTGCGCCCATAGACGCTGACCGGCGGACCGGTGACATCGAACTCGTGGTAGGGCTCATCGCGATCGCCGGGAAAGACACTGTCGGAGCTCATGTGGGCCATGATAGCGCCCTGTTCGCGGGCTGCCTGCACAACTGCCAGGGTGGTGAGGACATTGTTGCGCCAGCCGGAGGGCGGGTCGATCTCACACGGATCCGGATCGCGCCAGGCTGCCGGGTGGACAATCGCATCCGGTTTAACCCCGGCAATAAATTTTCGCACACCGTGAAAATCCTTTAAATCCAGGGTATCCCGGTTGGGGAATGGAATCACATCATGGGTTTCGCCAAGCGTTTTAATAAGCTCACCGCCCAGCATACCCCTTGCTCCAGTGACTGCAATTTTCATCGTACACTCTCCATTCAGGTTTAATAACCAGCTCAGTCTTTGGTTGAATCAAGCCAGGCGTTCGTCAGTCATCTTGCGGATCTCATCCACCAATGACTGCGGAATGGGGATGCCTTCCTTACGGCGGATGGCAGCCAAACGGGCTTCGCGCTCGCCGGGCATGAGAATCTCACTGACCCCTTTGGCTTTCCGGGTTTCTTTTATGCTTTTGGTAAAGTTCCCCAGGCGCTCTTCGTAATCCTTCCGGTCAATCAGGTCTCCCAGGTTAACCGCCAGGATGAACATGGATATTCCCTGGGGTTCGCCCGGTTCATGATGGAAGGAACCGATCTCGTAGTTGTAGCTACCTCCGGAAAGGATGCTGGTCAGCATTTCAACTGCCACCGCCAGGGAATAGCCCTTGGGTCCACCCAGCGGCAGGAGGATGCCCTTGATCGCCTCGGCAGCCGATGTGGTCGGCTCCCCGTCGCGTGATAATGCCAGCCCTCCCGGGATGGTATCGCTGTGGCGTGCCAGCTCGTAAATTTTACCCTTGGCGGTGGCGCTGGTAGCCAGGTCCACCAGCACGTTAAAGTCCTTGCCGGGAAAAGCGAAGGAAAGCGGGTTGGTGCCGATGGCCGGGGCCGATCCGCCAAAAGGGGCCACGGTCGGGTTGGAGTTATGCGCCATAAAGCCGATCAACCCGCGCGAAGCGATATAGTCGGTAAAGCAGCCCAGGGCTCCGCCGTGATTGGTATTGCGCACGCTGACCAGGCCAATCCCGTGCTGACGGGCACGCTCGATGGCCAGGTCAGCCGCCACACGGCCGGCAACCTGTCCAAAACCACCATCGCCATCCAGCCGCACCAGGGCGCCGCTCTGGCGCTCCATGCAGGGATTCCCGTGCGGGTTGATCCCGCCATGTGCCAGCCGGTTAAGGTAGGTGGGCAGCATGTTGAGACCGTGAGAGGTAATGCCGTGCAGGTCACACCAGTACAGCGAGTCTTTAACCATAACAATTAAGTCTTTGTCTACACCAAAGGCAGAAAGCGCCTGGCGGCAGAGATCGGCGTACTCCTGTTCAGACAGGGTAATTTTAGGCGGGGCTTCAATCATTTCTTTTTCTCCTCAATGGTATTTTTTCATGGATGGACACTACTTGAAAAGGACATCCGCTAACATTATAATCACAGGGCAGGTTTACTACAATCAATATTCCGGTTTTATCCAAAATTTCGTTAATGAAAGGCAGGGCAATGCCATGATTCTGGTCACGGGAGGAAGCGGGATGCAGGGCCAGCCGGTATGCAAAAGGCTGGTGGAGATGGGCAGGGAGGTGGTCAATTTCGATTTGAGGGATGGGGAGCGCTGGGCACAGCACCAGGTGCGGGCGGATATCGCCGACCGGGCAGCCGTGCAGGCTGTCTTCGAAAGTTTTCCGTTCGAGGCAGTGATCCACCTGGCCTCCCTGCTGCACACGGAATCCTGGAAAAATCCGGACCATGCCTTTGACACCAACGTTCTGGCATCGGCATACCTGCTCAATTTATGCCGGCAGCATGATGTCAACCGCTTCGTGTTCGGCAGCACAGTGGATGCCATTGGCTACCTGCCGCTGGAAGCCTGCCCGGTGGATGAAAGTTATGACATCCTGCCCAGTGATTTCTACGGGGAAACCAAGCGTTTCATCGAGAAAATGGGCAAAGCCTACGCTGAGCAGTACGGAATGCAGTTTATTTCGGCGCGCATCCCTTTCCTGGTGGGGCCGGGTGAGCCCAGCCCGACTTCAGCCTGGCGCATGGACCTGTTCAACCTGCTGCCATCCGGCGGCGTGCTGCAGTTCGGCTTCCCGGCCGAGGCAGTCATCCCCATGGTGGACTGCCGCGACGCGGCCGAGAGCATCATTACCCTGGCGCTGGCGGAAAAAGTCCGGCACAGCATCTACCACATTCCCGGCGAATCCTTCCAGCTCAGCCGGCTGGCGGAGGAAGTGCGGCGCATCGGCGCTGGCGTCGAAGTGCGCTACGGAGACAAAGACACCCATTTCTACCCGCCGGTGGTAAGTTACCAGCGCTTCTATGAGGAGTTCAAGTTGCCGCCTGTTTCGCTGGTGCGCAGGCTGGAGGAGTACCGGCAGGGCAGGGAATAATTCAGCAGCAGGCGTTCTTTTCCGTGGGATGAAATTCTATCTCATCACTTTTATGCTCAGAAACAGCCTTACCCTTTGAGGGATGTCTGATTTTCTCGATGGGTGGGATTGTTTTCGTAGCATCCCAGTTGGGATCCCATCACAATCGCAGCAATGCCTGCAACTGCTTCCACACCGAAGGTTCACCTTGGGTTGGCATGATACATATATCCACAATTAATAGTATTATCAGGCTGTTTCCTTAGACCCTGAATTAACAATGGGATTTGCGAAATCCCCCGCCATGATAAGCGCATCAAATTTGAGAGCTTTTGACCGCTATTGATAGCCATGCAGTGTTATCATTGGCAAAATTCATAGACGAGGAATGTTGTATTGAGAATAAAAATTTTCCGGAATAAAATGTTATGGTTGAGTGCTCTGGTGTTGTCAGGTGGTCTGGCATGCTGGGGAGCATACGCTCTCATCGGCTCGGAAGTTGATGCACAGGGTCTCCTGCATGAACCATTCTTTCTAATCCCAATTGGATGGCTGTTTATTTTCGCCAGCCTGACTGTTGCTGGTTTGTCCCTTATCATGTATCTTGTACAGGCACTTCGCAAATTATTGATACAGGAGAAAAACTAACCATTCTCATCTGTCACCGAATCCCTTCCGTTAAACGAGAATACCCCTCTATTTCCAACAGGGGTCCTTTCGCTTATAGATATGTTTTTCCTCCCCGCAAGGTTCTGAAGAGTCTTGAATAAGCATACCTTGGCGCGGCCTGTTTTGATGAAAAGCCCGACATTTTTGCACCGGACAGGTTCTGTTTCTTTGCTAACTTGCGGGGATTGAGTCCCAACGATAATCGATTCACATTTCCCCGTCGGATGAGATGATAGAACGCGTCGCCCCACTCCCGGTGATCGGGGACTAGCTTCCTAAAAGAATGTTGCGCAATTGCAGCACCCTACAATGGAACTTGAATAGCCAGTTTTTCAGTCCTACAAGCTCATCCAGCCCTGCAGCGCATACACCAGCATGCCGAGATACTCCTTGAGGGCACTGCTGGTGGCAGCCAGGCTGCTCCCGCCGGGCACCAGGACAATCAAAAAAGCTTCCAAATCCG
>Ga0209254_10003099_pt1 | contig 15187 bp, 9 predicted proteins | sample FrelakmetDIP11DI_FD_187148 | JGI IMG/M metagenome (GOLD analysis project Ga0209254, IMG submission 187148) | Freshwater lake sediment microbial communities from the University of Notre Dame, USA, for methane emissions studies - DIP11 DI (SPAdes)... | ecosystem: Environmental > Aquatic >...
GAGATCGACCATGACCCAGATCCAACGCCGTCTGACTCAGGCCCTGCAGGGCCTGGTGATTGCCGCCGCCGCGCTCGGCGGCATCGCCCAGGCCGACCCCCAGGTCGGCCAGCCCGCCCCGGCCTTCTCCGTGTCTGACACCACGGGTAAGACCTGGAACCTCAAGGACCTGGCCGGGCGCACCGCGGTCCTGGAGTGGACCAATCACGACTGCCCCTTTGTCCGAAAGCACTATGGCGCGGGCAACATGCAGACCCTGCAAAAGGAGGCGGTGGGTCAGGGGGTCCTGTGGCTGTCGGTCATCTCCTCGGCCCCCGGCAAGCAGGGGCATGTGAGCCCGGCCGAGGCCGATGCCCTGACCAAGTCCAGGGGTGCCGCGCCCACGGCGGTCTTGCTCGACGAGACCGGGGCCATGGGCCGCGCCTATGCCGCCCGCACAACGCCGCATCTCTATATCATCGGGCCTGATGGGCCCCTACGCTACATGGGTGGCGTTGATGATCGCGCCACCCCAGACCCGGCGGACATTCCCGGGGCCAAGCCCTATGTGCGGGCCGCCCTGGCCGATCTGGCCGCCGGCCGGCCCGTGGCTGAGGCCGTGACCCGGCCCTATGGATGCTCGGTGAAGTACTGAATCCCTGGTCCGTCAGCAAAGTTCGCCCGATGGGGATTGGTGACTCCGACCGGCGAGGCCCGTTGGCATGCCAGACCGCTGGCGAGACGCCGGTGAACCTAGGGCCGGCCAGAGGCCGGCGCCGCCAGCAGAGGCCGGCGCCCCCCCAAGGACCGCTGAGCTGCGACGCCGATGACCTGCGGATATGGCCCCAGGATAGGGTGTCGCAGCTTGCCAAGTGATCCGTCGGTTCCCCCTGGCCGTACACCGGGTCTGGTATGGAGCAACTGCCCCAATGTCTGGCGGCGGTCGCGCCGACCTGGATGTCGGGTGAACTCGATTCCCAGGGGACCCGACAGACATGAATAGCTCTGGCTGCGTCCAGAGCTACGCCAGATCACCCCCAGGTCAGTGATTGAAATATCCCGACGCCCCCGAGCGTCCCAACCCAAGGAGCAGATAAGTGACAACAGAAGGCAACAGCAGGCAGCTCTTCGCGCCAGCCCAGATCGGCCCGCACCGGCTGCAGAACCGTATCGTGATGGCGCCCCTAACGCGCAGTCGCGCCATTGTCTTGCCGCACCCGAATGCCTGTTTGGCGAGCGCCGCGAAGCAGAGCTTCAACACGGGGGTGACGAAGCAGAGCTTCGTCACCAGGGGAAAATTCTCCGCCGCAGTAGCGGCGGAGACAGCGAAAAATTCCGGCATTATGTAGCAACCGCACATAGCTATCCGATCAATGAGTTACGGGAGGTTATTCGGCAACTGGTTGTGCCCCGAGCCGGCCAGCCACCGGGATCTGGAGAATTTCCGGTAATATTCTGGCTGCTAGACTTGGCGCGAACCGCAGGGCAGCGGATAAGTCACTGAAATAAAAATGTGCGTTTGCTCCATAACGCCGGAAAATTCTCCGCCGCTTTGCGGCGGAGACAGCGACCAGGGGCCAGCGGACAGGGGATCAGCGGACAGGCGCAATGGGGACCGACGACAACAACCGGAAACCCCTGAAGTAGCCGAGGCGGCCGCCCGGGAGAGACCAACTCCGGGAGGCGGCGCGCGCGTCGACTGGGTAGTAGTTCCAAGACCCGCCGCGCACCGCCCGCGAGGCGCCGCTGCTGTCGGGGGCGATGGCCCCCAAGTCCTCGTGCTTGTTGAGGCACCACTCCCAGACGGTCCCGGCCAGGTCTTCGACGCCGTAGGGGGAGCGCCCCTGGGGGTAGAGCCCCACGGCGGTGGTCTGCGCCAGGTACCAGTCGCCCACTCCTGCGCCCCTCTCGTCGACGTTGGCGTAGCCGGCCCTGTACCCCTGGCCCCAGGGGTACTCCAGACCCTGCGCCCCTCGTGCCGCCTTCTCCCACTCCAACTCGGTCGGCAGGCGCAGGGTCCCGTCGGGCAGCCCCAGACGGGCGTTGAGCCAGCGGGTGAAGGCGACGGCCTCGTACCAGTCCACATCCGTGCGGGGGCGGTTCCCCTGTGTCCAGGACGGTTTGGCCGCCTTTGATCGCTTGAGGTCGCGCCACCAGTCCCGCTCCGGCTGTTGGTTGTCACCGAGATGCAAGTCGTTGCCGTCGGCGGTGCGGCCGAGAGATGGATCGTTTCCTCTCCGATCCTTGGGCAAGTTTCCATAACCCCCGTCATCGATGAAGGCCTGGTACTGGGCATTCGTCACCGGATACCGGCCGATCCAGAAATCTGGCAGCTCCCGGGTCTCGCCGTCCTGGTAGATGAAGGGCCCGCTATGGACCTTTACCCAGTCGATGTCCGGCAGGCCGTTCGGACGCAGGCCGACGCCGGGCCGCGGGTCACCGAGCTTGTCTAACTCATCGCCAATCTCCAAACGTCGGGGTGGGGTGGTCTTGGGGTCGGCGATTTCGTCGAGCAGGGCCTGAATCTCGGGCGAGTAGGCCGGTGCCGGTTGGACGACCTGGGTCGGCGGCTCTACCGGCGGCGCTTCGGCTGGGACCGCCTCGTCCACCGGCACCTCGATCTCGACGGTGCCGACCCCGGGGCGCGGGTCGCCCAGCTCCGCCAAGCGGTCGCCGATGACGAGCCGGCGGGGGGGCTCGGTCTGGGGGTTGGCGATCTCGGCGAGCATGTGCATGATCTCGGCGACTTCGCCGAGTGGGCGCTCTGTTTCGGTGATCCAGTCGGTGTCTGCCACCGTCAGCCCCGCTGACTCCGCGGGTGGCACGCTGCTGACGGGACCTGTCGCCGGCGTGGATTGTTGGCTGAACGGTGCCGACCCTGGCCCTGGAATCTCGCCCTCACGCCACCAGCGTCCCAGCGCCTGAAGCAGGGCCGCCGCCTGCGGCGAGTCTGCGAGCCGCTGCCAGTCCTGCCAATCCAGCAGCCGTCCCGCGGCCGCGCCAGCAGACGGCGGGTCGACGGGCTCGATGCGCAGCAGCAGGCCCTGGGCCAGGTCCTCGGGCGGCTCGGCACCGGCGTGGGCCCAGAGGTCCCGGGCGGCTCGGGTCCAGAGCCGAACCGACCGCGGCGGGGCCGACCGGGCCTGGACTTGCTCCGCCGCCGCGCCGCGCCCCGGTTGGGCTTCGGTTAACAGTTCAACCGGGACCCCTTGCCCGCGCAGCCATTTGGCGATGGCGCCGGCCTGCGCGCGGTCCGCCTCGACGTGGACCAGGAGCAGGGGCTGGGGGCGGGAGTCTCCTTTCGCGCCCTCGGGCAGGGCGTCGGTGACCAGATCCCATTGGCAGCCATCCAGCGTGGTGAGCCGCAGTACCGCGGTCGCCGGGCTGATCGGGATGCGGGTGCCGCGGGTCACCGCGTGCCAGTCCCCCGCTTGCCCACCCGGGGCCACATGGAGCCGTCCGGGCAGGGGGCTCGGCAGCGCGATGGCGGGCCCACCCTCGGGTGCGTCCACTAGGTGCAGGGCCTGGCCGTGGGTGTCGTCCCAGCGGATCTCGACACCCAGCCGCGCCCGGGCCAGGGGCGGGGGCAGGCGCGCGTTGAGCCACGTGGGTAAGGCCTCGGGCGCACCAGGCTGCGAGTCGGCGGACCAGTCGCCCGCATCCCCCAAGGCCAGGGCCGCATAGCGGGCGAGCAACCGGGCGGTCTCCGACGACCTGTTCCCGAGACCGGGACGGATGGTCGGCAGGGTGCGTTTGGCGAGCCGGGAGAGACCGATGCGGCGGGACTCATCCCCGCCTTGTTCAGATTCGGCAGCGATGCGGGCCAGGATGGCCCTCAGCTCCCCGGCGAGGGCGGCATCGTCCCCGCGCAGGGCGTGGTAGCGCAGGTCCCGCTCCAGGCGGTCCTCCGCCGGCCAGTGGCGGGTGTGGTCGCAGGTGAAGGCCCAAACCTCGGTCAGTTCGGGCGGGGCGGCCCCGTTCGAGTCGCAGTCTGGCAAGGGGTCGTCCGGACAAGGGTGGGAGCCGCCGAGCTGCAGCGCCAGGACCCGGGCGATGCCGAGATGCAGAACGATCTCGCGGGTGCTACGGCCGGCCACGAGTGGGCAGAACCAGAGTTGGGACTCCAGCTCCGCCCCGGCCCCGGGCAGGAAGCGCCGGCGGGCATTGCGCAGCAACAGGGGCTCGATGCGCGGGGCCAGCACCAACAGCCGGGCCAGGGGGATCAGCTCGGGCCAGCGGTCGCGGGTGTCCGCGAGCAGGAAGCGCTCCAGGTCGTTTGGCGGCCGCCAGGTCATGGGCAAAGTGCCGCCACCGGTCGATGGGCGTGGCCGATGCCGTAGGGTCCGCTGCGCGGACCGACGGCCTCGCCACAGACCGCGATCCGGGCGGTTCGCCACCGCCCCCGGTCCGCGCAGCGGACCCTACGGGGGAGGCCTGGGCGGGGTGCCGGGGACATCAGGACCGCCCCCCTTTCGACGCGGCCTGGCGCCGCACCATGCCGGCGCTGGTGCGCGGCCCCCAGGGGAAGAGGGTGGCGTTGGCCGGGAAGACCGGGGGCCAGCGGTCCTGGGGCCAGGGGACCAGGACCAGCAGGGGGCTGCCGGCCCGGGCGCAGACGGCGGCGAACTCGGCCCAGTCCGGGCTCGGCTCGGCCGGGGCGCGACCCTGGATGCCGAGGCCCGTGGCCACCAGTACAGGCCGATCGTCCGGGGCCCAGGGGATCGGCTCCCCGGCCGGGCTCCAGCAGCGGGCCTCCGTCGGTCGGGTGTTGAACGAATAGACCCGGGTCGCCTCGGCCCCGGCCAGGTCGCGGACCTGGTCGGCGAGGTCGTTCAGGTCCTCCCAGAAGGGGACCATGGGGTCGCTGTAATCGAGCAGGAGTTGGCAGCCCCGGTCGAGGCTCGCCTCCAGGCGCCTGGGCAAGGCCCTCAGGGGCGCGCGGCGAGCGACGGCGGCGATCAGCCGCGGCAGGTGAACGGCCCCGCCGGGGCGAGGCATGGCCAGGGCCGCGGCCAGAACGTGGCGGGCGGTGCGCTCCGGGAGCAATGTGGCCCGGGCCAGCCTGGGCTCGGGGGGCGGCGGAAAGGCGGCGGCGCCCGCGGCCAGCCAGTCCGGCCGCCCCTGCTGGGGCGGGGCCAGGTCGGGCAGCGGGCTCAGCACGGCGGGGATGGTCCCCTCCGGCAGCGGTACCGGGCGCGGCGGCGTCGGCGGCAGAAAGACCGGCGGCTTTCGGGGGGCCGCCTCCGGCGGTTGAGGCCGGATCGGGGCGCTGGGGCGGTCGTAGACCCGGTGCGGGGCCGGGGGTGGCGCCAAGGTCGGGCCCGCCCCCAGGCCGAAGCCCAGACAGGCGGCGATGGCGGCGGCCTGGTCCTGACCCCGCCAGGGCAGGTCGGCCAGGGCCCGGGCCAGGTCCCCCAGGTGGATCTCGCCCCGGTCCGGCGCGTCGGTCATGGGCCAGGGATCCGCAGGGCCGGGTCCTTGGCCAGGACCACCCCCTCGATGTGGGCCCAGACGGACCCTGGCTCGTCGCTCGGTTGGATGCCGAGTCCTTCGCAGGCGCGCACCGCATCGAGCATCTCGGCCGTTCCCGGGGGCCGCACCCGCAGAGCCTTGGCCTGGCCCTGGAGGCGCACCAGGAGCCCGGCGATGGCGCGCATCCGGTCCTGGTCGCCGTCGGGGAAGTGGTGCCCGGCGATGTCGACCAAGCCGGCCTCGTCGGGGTCGGGGATCTCCAGCAGGACGCAGCGGCGCAGGAATGCCTGGGGCAGGTCGCGCTCGCGGTTGGTGGTGATGAGAGTCAGCAGGCGTGGCGCCTCGCCAGCGCGTGCCGCGATGCAGGTGTGCGCGCCGCCGTCGCGCTCGGCGCGGAAGCCGTCGGGCAGATCGAAGCGCCGCCGGTCCAGGGGCTCCAGCAGGTCGTTGGGCAGGTCGGGCTCGGCCTTGTCGATCTCGTCGATCAGGAGCACCGTGCCCGCCGCCCCGTCCCGCCTGGTGCCGGGGTAATCGAGGGCAACCTTGTACTTCTCGGCCTTGTCGGGGGTCAGGCCGCGTCGCCGGGCCCCCTCCGGGTCGAATGCCCACCAGAAGATGCCGGGGTTCAGATAGCATCCGTCCGGGCGCAGGGCGGAACCCGTGCCCTGGGCCTGGGCGTCGTTCAGACGCCGGAGCTGGTCCACCTCGGCGGTGAGGGTCTCCAGACGGGTGCGCGAGGTCATGGTGACCGAGAGCAGGTTCCACCCCTGCACCTGGGCCAGGGCGTCCGCCAGCCGGCTCTTGCCGCAGCCGGGGTTGCCGGAGACCAGCAGGGGCCGGTCCGTGGCCAGGGCCACGTCGATGGCGATGGCCATGGCCTCGCTGAAGACATAGGGGAGGACGCCCTTAGCCTCGTCCTTGGCCAGTACGCTGCCCTCGGGCAGCCCGAAGTACTTGGGGGTGTAGCTCATGGGAGTCGGCCGTAGGTTCGGTGGATGTTGGACGTCGCGGCGGATTCTGCGCTGTAGGCGTCATCTTCGACCCGGGGGTCCAGGGGCGGAACCAGGGCCCTCATCCCGTCGGGCAGGGCCTCGGCCGGGTCGCAGCACAGAAAGACCAGGACCAGCTTGGCGTAGCCCTCGGCCAGTCGAGTGAGGTCGCCGAGGCTGCGCGGGTCCGGGGCGCCGCCCGAGTCGGGTAGCGCCGGGATGCACAGGACAATGGTCTCCCGGTTTAGCGCCGTTCTTGCTCCCTCTGACTGTGGATTTGGATGGCCCGGGATGATCTTCTCGGCGATCATCGACCGGACGTCCTGGGCCGGAGTATCCAAACGGGTGAGGTGCACGACCACGGGGCGCTCCGCCGGCCAGGACCAGGCCCGCTCCACATACCGATCGAAGGTGTAGGCGGTACTGCCGACGTTCGGTCCTGGGCGGCTCATGTATGCCCCGCACAGGGAAAGGGCGGGCTTGCCGCCAAGTGCCGCGGGGAGAAAGGCCGCAGCGCCCGGGTGCACCCACAGGGACCGGATGCGCTCGAAGAGCCATTTCGCCTGCTCGAAGGACAGCGCGCCCTCGGCGTGCCGCAGGACGCCACGAAAGGTATCGAAGCAGCCCCACACGTCCTGCACCGATGCGCGCAGGAGCATTCGGGCCAGCGCCTGGGCGTTGCGATCCCGCTGGGAGAACCCCGGCTCCGCGGCTTGCGGCTCTGTGGCGGCGATGGTGTCGAGGGCCGCATCAAGTGCCGCGGGCGCCACGGCTCTGGCCAGCAGGTGTGCGATGGCGCAGCGCAATTGGTCCAGAGGCGTATGGCCACAGCGTCCAGCCAAGAGGCGTGGGTCGCCCATACCCACCGCGATCTGGTCCACGATGGCCTGAGCATCGTGCTCCGCATGGACGCATTGGATACGCCCCAGGTCCAGGGAGCCGAAGAACCCTTGGGCCAGATCCGCCGGGGTCGACTCGCCCTCGATGGTGACCGGGATCAGGGTAAACGTCGGGTCCAGGGCCCGGCGCCAACCGAGGATCGCCGCCTCCTTGGCCACCCAGTCGGATTTCTTCAGGGCGCGCTCGGACACCAGGATGATGGCCGCCTGGCACTCGGCGAGCCAGAGGTTCAGCTCCCGGTTCCAGTCGTCCCCGGGGATCAGCCCGTCGCGGTCCACCAGAATGCGGATGGCATCGCCATAGTGCGCCTTGAGCGCCTCACAGGTCTCCCGGAGCAGGCGCCAGTTGGCGTCGTCGTCCGAGTACCGGTGCGGCACATCGTCCAGACGCGAGCTGTGGCTGAGGAAGAGCTTGAGGGCGGGCATCCGGCGTGCGGGCTCCCAGTGTGGGGTTATCGGGCTCCGACGGGGATTCTAACGGGATTGGGCAATCTGGGTCTCCGGCCGATGACCGATGGGGCGGGGATCGGGCTGGGGTCGGCGGCCGCCCCACTGCCGCGGCGCCCGACCTTGGCTATGGGGCCTTCGGGCCCGGCGCGGGTTGGGCCGCAGTGGCAGTGGCCGCCTGGCCGGGGCTCGAGGCCAGGCCCTCGGATATCAGGGCCACGGCAAGCGTGCCGTCGATGACTGCGCCGACGACGCCATGGAACTGTCGAACAGGGCCGCGACTGGGGCGGCGGCGAAGTGGTCGATGCGCTGGGCCCCGGGCGGCCGGCCACGTCGTCGGCGACCCTGGCGGAGACAAGGGCCGGGGACTGGGTCAGGCGGGTGCTAGACATGGGGCGCATCGGGCTCGGACCGGGTCGCGCCGCTCTGGGGGGCTTCCGCGGTGGACTCGGACTGCCCCTGCAGGGCAATCCATTCCCGAATGCGCGGCTCCGCTCGCACCAACAAGGCCGGGTTCTCGCGATAGGCCATGAGCAGGAACCACCGATTGGCCTCGATCTCGCGCAGCAGGGTCAGGTTGCGCTCGGCGTTCATGCCCCGGTCCCTGCCTGGCCCTTGCGCAGTTCCTCGATCACTCGCTGGTAGCCCTGCAAGGCCAGGGCCAGCCTGCCGACCAGCACGAAGTCGATGCCGGCCAGTTCGGATGGAGCTGCGGCAGAATCCGGTGCCGGCCTTTCAGGAAAACAAAGGATCAACAAGTTGCTGCCCTGCGTGGCGGTCAGCGGCCTTGGGTGGTGCGGGGCTTGCTCGGGTCCGGCAGGTGGCAGAGCTGCTCGACCTGGTGGGCGATGCGCTGGATGGTGCCGGCATCCAGGGGCGCCTCCCCGGGGAGGGGCTTGAGCATGAACTGGCAGGCCTTCGGGTTGATGGCGAGGACCTCGCTTCGCGCCCTGTTCTCCACGAACCAGCCAGGCAGGGCCATGACCGGGCGGGCCTTCACCGGCAGGCCGGCAGCGCGGGTCAGGCGCTCGGAGAGCCAGCGGGCCTGGGCGGCGGCTTGGTTGGCGGTTGCGGTGTCGGTCCAGTCCGGGAAGCGCAGGGCCTGGCCGTCGAAGCTGACCTTGGCGTCCTCCTTGCCGTTGCCCGTGGTGGGCTTGAGCCTGTGCTTGGTCTCGATGGCGAAGATCCCGCCGGGGGCAATGGCCACATGGTCGATGTTGAACCCCGTCGCCTGGATGTCGTGCAGGACCCGTCCGCCGGCGGCGATGACGGGCTCCAGCAGTTGGGCGGTGGCCAGTTCGCCGTCGCGGCCGTTGCGGTAGTCGCGCAGGAGTGCCGCCAGGCGGATGGCTCTGAGGACGATCCAGACCAGGATGCCCAGGGGCCGCTGTGATCAGGATCAGGAGCAGGGGCGCCGACCAGGCGCCGGGCTGGGCCAGGTAGACCACCAGCAGCAGGGCCGGGATCAGGGAGGCCGAATAGAACGGGGATACCAGCTCGACGGTCAGCTCGTCCAGTTGCTCGGACAGGCCGTGACCCGGCGGGCGCAACAGCTCCCGGGTCAGGGGGGAGCGGCGCCTGCGGCGGCGCTCCAGGCGCTTCCACGCCAACAGGGCCCCCATGACCAGGGCCATGGGTAGCAGGACAAGGGCGGTGAGGGCGAGGGTGATCTTCAGGCTGTCCATGGACGCTGCTTGGGCTAATGGGGACGGAAAGGGCTGCCGTCGGGACCTGCTGAGCCGGGTTCAGGATCGGCGTCAGGGCCCAGGGCCCGGTCGATCAGATCGCGGACGGCGGCGAAGTCGTCGGCGGCCAATGCCTCTGGGGCGCGGGGGACCAGCACATCGTTGATGGCGGTGAGCATGGGGATGGCCTGGGCGACGGCCTCGTTGATGACCTGCCACTCCCGGTATGCCTGGGGGCCGAGCTGGGCCATGACCTCGGAAGGGGTGAGGCCCTGGAACTCGGCGTTCAGGATGCCCTGCTGCTCGACCCAATGCCTGCGATGGGCGGCCCGCTCCGGCAGGGTGCGGATGGCGAGGTCGTCCTGCACCAGGGGCACCAGGCGTCCGGTGAAGCCCGCCGGGTCCTGGCCCGCCTTACGCCAGATGCCCAGCAGCTCCGCCATGCAGAAGGGGGAGCGCAGGTAGGCGGCGCTTAAGACCACCAGGACGCAGCGTCCGGCACTAAGGCGGCCCATGAACTCGGCGATGCTGTCGCCGTAGCTCAGTTGGTCCTGCTCGCGCAGGACCTGGATGCCCTGACCGGCCAGGCTGGCGCACAGGTCGTCCACCAGGGGGGCCAGGTGCGCGCGCTCCCAGGCGTAGGAGATGAAGACCTCCGGCCGCGACGGCGGGGCCACCGGGGCCGGGCCCGGGATCAGGGCCGGCGGTTCCAGGTCCCCCGCATGGCGCCGCGGCCTCGGGTCCGGACCCGGTCCCTGGGCCCCCGGCCAGGGCGGCAGGCGTCGGCCGGACCAGCCGTGGCGGTCGTTGAGCCGTGCCACACGCTCGGCCAGGTTGTCCACCAGGGCCGCGGCCCCGGCCCCCTTGGCGCGGATGCGGATCGAGCCCCCGTAGCCCTGGGGCTCCGGGACCTCCTCCACCTGGGCCCAGGCCCGGGTCGCCTGGTCGTAGAGGGCCAGGCCGAAGCGCCAATACAGGGCGCTGTCCTCCACCAGTCCGCCCAGTTCGGAAAGCACGCTGCGGGCCAGCCCCGGGTCGAGGAAGGGGAAGGCGAAGCTGGCCTCCTCCGGCTCGCCGGGCAGCGGGTCCCAGTGGGCGGCGAGGACGGAGTCCAGGGCCTCCCGCCCGGGCAGGAGCTCTGGGGCCACGTACTCGGTGGCGTCCGGGTCCCGGTCGCTCCGGCGATGGACGAAGCAGATGCCGGACTCCACCATCAGCCCCAGCAGCAGGCCCTGATCCGCCGGGGTCAGCCCAGCCCGGCCCCAGAACAGCAGGTCCAGCAGGGGCCGGGTAAAGCGCCCACGCAGGGGACCGCGCAGGGCCTCGAAGCCCCCGCCCCCGCGGCTGAACAGGGCGTAGATCTCCCTCAGGGCCCAGGACTGATCCAGGATCATCCGGTCCCCGAAGAGCCCGGGGCTGTACCAGACCATGCCCGCGTGGTGCAGCACCTGGGCGAAGCTGGCCGGGTCATGGACCGCCTGGGCCAGGCACAGGGCCTCGAAGTTCGGGTAAGGGACCAGCCGGTGGCGGCGCTCGCGCTCCTCAGGGTTGGTCGCGTCCGCGTCCCGCCAGGCCCGCAACTGCTCCCAGACGGCGAGGCGATTGCGCCCCATGGTGGGTTGGCCCTGGGCCCGCCGCAGGGCCAGCACCGCCAGTTGCAGGGCCTCTCGGAGCCCAGCGCGGCCGCTGTCGTCCGCGGCGCTGTAGGCCACCCGGCGCAAGAGCCGGCCGTCCCGCTCGAAGGGGGCGAGCAGGGTGGAGTCCACCGGCAGGTTGGCCCGCTCCCCGCGTCCGCCGTCGCAGCGGTTCTGGATCAGGAGCAGCGGACTCCCGGCCCCGCCCAGGTGGCGGATGTAGTCGAGCCAGTAGGGCAGCGGGCGGTTCTGGAATTGCAGGCCGCCGTGCTCCTGGGTCCCGGTCTCGCTCTCCGGGGTCCAGACCAGGAGGAACAGGGCCCGGGTGCGCATGAAGAGTGCATGGGTGCCGTGATAGAGGTCCTGGCCGCCGAAGTCCCAGAGGTTGAGCAGGGCCGGCGGCCCATCGGGCATGGTCAGCTCCGCCGAGGTCACGCCTATACCATGGGTAGAGTCCGCCTCCAGCTCGAAGGCCAGTCCCCGCAGGCGCCGGCAGATCTGGGTCTTGCCGATGCGCCCGTTGCCCAGGACTATGACCTTGAGGTCCCGGAGGGGGGCGGCGCCGGTGTCCAGGTCCAGGAGGTGGGCCCGAAGGCGGGGGAGGCAGTTGTCTCGCTGGCTCTGGGACAGGACCTCGGCGGGGATGGGGGCCAGGGCTGGGTGGGGGGAGATGACCAGCTCTTTCAGTGTGGCGGATGCGATGAGGGGCGCGGCAAGGTCGACAACCGGGGTGTCCCAGCAATGGATACGGGTCAGCGCTGGCAGTCCAGCCAGCGGGCCAAGGTCCGCGACGAGCGTTCGCGAGCAGTCGAGGGACCTAAGTTTCGGCAGCCGGGCCAGCGGGTCGAGATAGGCGACCCGGGTGCGCGAGCACTTTAGTGACTCCAGTGCGGAGAGCCCAGCCAGGGGGCCGAGGTCTGCGACCCTGGTCGCCGAGCAGTCGAGTATCCGGAGTGCCGAGAGCTTGGTCAGGGGGCTGAGATCGGCATAAGAGTTCGCCCAGCAGTTCAGGGAATGGAGAGCGTAGAGCCCGGCCAGGGGCCCGAGGTCGTCGATCCGGGCGATCGAGCAATCTAGGAACTCGAGTGCGTTGAGTCCAACCAGGGGGCCAAGGTCGGCGACTCGCGTCGACCAGCAATCGAGGGACTCAAGTGCCGAAAGCCCTCTCAGCGGGGCGAGGTCCGCGATCTGAGTGTTTGCGCAGACCAGGGACTTCAGTCCCGAGAGCCCAGCCAGGGGACCGATCTCGGCGACCTGGGTGCTCCCGCAATCAAGGGACTCAAGTGCCGAGAGCCCGGCTAACGGGACGAGTTCGGCGACCCTTGTGCCCCTGCAAATAAGGCACCGAAGGTTCGGGAGTCTGGCAAGGGGGCCGAGATCGCTGACGTGGGTATGTGAGCAGTCGAGCGACTGAAGCGGCAACAGCCTGGCCAGCGGGCCAAGGTCCACCAGGTCGGCGCCCGAGCAATCGAGGTACCGCAGTCGGCTCAGGCGGGCCAGCGCCGGGGCCATGGCGGCAATGCGGTTGGGGTTGTAGGCCGCGGTTCGTTCCCAGCGGTCGGTTCGAACGCGGAGGTAAGTTCCAGTAGGGCCGTCGATAACCCCACCTAGGCTCAGATCCTCCAACCAGTCGAGCCCGAGCAGCCCCTCCGGCACCCTGGTAAGCCCCAGATTGCCCAGGTCGAGCCGCCCGGTGCGGGCCTCCCGCTCGGCGGTGATGCGCTCCAGGGCGATGTCCTGGCGTTCTTCGGGCTTCGTGGGTCCCTGGCTCATGGCGCGGGATTGTACCGGACCTGCGGGGCCGCCGGTGTCCCGGCGGGTGCCTCGTCAGGAAGCCCCTGCCAATCCTCCTCACGAAGCTCCAGCTTGGTGACGCGGGGAGTCGAAGCTCTGCTTCGCGGGACTCGCGAGTCGCCCGCGGGGCCCAAGTCCGGGGCTCGATCCGAAGTCTCCGTGGACGGACTGGGCGCCCATGCGTGGGGCCCGAAGACGGGGTAACGCGTCTCGGGAAGCGGAGCTTCCAAGACCTGGGTGACGAAGCTGGGGCTTCGTCACCAGAGAAAGCTCCGCTTCGCGGGGCTTGCGTGCCGCCCGCCGAGGCCAGCACCGTGGGAGCGCCGCCCCGGCGCGACCGGGCGAGCCCGCCGACCAGAGTCCGACTCTGTCGCCGTGAGGCGCCGCTCCCCCAGGCGCCGATCTGACCCCCGCATTGGGAATTGCTGCGGCTGAGGCCGAGTTGAATCCTGTCAGGCTCGGCGGGATACAATCCCCAAACCGACTTGCTCCGACCCGAATGGACGAATCGCACAGGGAGGCGGACCGCAAGTCGTGGACGCCGCGGCGTACGCCAGGCTTGGGTCGATACGCACTCGGAGCGGTGCTTCATCTGGCCTAAGGGCGCGTGCGATCAAGGGGCTTGTCCGCAGGGACCAAGACCCACGGGTCCTGATCGGCGGATGCTTCCACCGGGAGATCGAGGAAATGCCTGAGCTCGGGTCTGTATGGCGCCCCCGCCTGCCGTTGGGCGGGGCGCGGATCTGGTTGTCGGGGGCGGTGCCGCCGGATGCCAGCCCAACCGAGGCGGAGTCCATCCGGGCCTTCGTCGCCGGCTTCTGCGATCGGGTCTTTCGCCTGGGCGGGAGCATTGTCCACGGCAGCCATCCGAGTCTGCGCGAACTGATCTTGACGTGCGCTCGTGCCTACCAGGCAGAAGGCGGGTCGCGAGAGCGCCTGACTCTGGTCTATTCGCAATGGTTCGTGGACCACCCGGAGGGCGATGATCTGCCAGCCCCGCAGGAGTGGGGAGCGCACGCCCTGGTCCACGCGATCCCCGTGGGCGCCAAAGACGGCACCGAAAGCCGCGAGGCCAGCCTGAGTCGGATGCGCGAATGGATCGCCGCACGCTGCGATGCGGTGGTGGCGGTGGGCGGGCGCTGGTGGGCCACGGCGCCGGAGCACGCCGGGGTCCCGGAGGAATTCGAGCTGACCCGGGCCCGCGAGCTGCCCTGCTTTCTGCTCGCCGGGCTCGGCGGGGCGGCGCAGCAGTTCTTCACCGAGAACCCCGGGCTGCTGGACCGGTTGAAGAACGGCCTGGACGCGGGGCAGAACCGGGGCATTGCCCAGGAGCGCGACCCGGCGCGGCTGGCGGACCTGGTGGCGGATCAGCTCGGACGCTTGCCGCTGGTGCGTGGCGAGCCCCTCGGCGGGACCAGCTTCCGGATCCTGGCGCTCGATGGGGGCGGGATCAAAGGGGCCTTCACGGCGGCCGTGCTGGCCAAGCTGCAGCAGATCACAGAAAAGGACATAGCGCGGCATTTCGATCTGATCGCTGGGACCTCGACGGGTGGCATCCTGGCCATCGGACTCGGGCTCGGCATGAGGCCGGATGAGATCCTCGATTTCTACAAGCGGCGTGGCCCCGTCATCTTCCCGCTGACCAGTGCGGCGCGGCGTTCGTGGTATTTGGCGCTTCAGTTCTGGAAGCCCAAGTTCGATCAGTCCACCTTGCTCGAGGAGCTGAAAAGGGCCTATGCGCCCTATGGCAAGACGCTCGGGGAGTCGAGGACCCGTCTGGTCATCCCCACCTATCTTGCGGCAAGTGCAAAGCCCCGGGTGTTTCGCACCCCGCACCATCGCCTCCTGCGCGCCGACGGCCACTTGGAGGCGGCTCAGGTGGCGTTGGCCACGGCGGCGGCCCCGACCTATTTCGCGGCGGCTAAGGTCGATGACGGCGTCGGTGAGACCCAGGTCATCGACGGTGGGGTCTGGGCCAACAACCCGACCCTGGCCGCCATGGTGGAGGCGGTGCGCTGGCTGTCCGTCCCCATCGAGCGCATCGAGGTCCTTAGCATCGGCACCACCGGATCTTCGTTCAGTGTCGCGGATCAGGGTCGGTCCGGCATGCTGGGCTGGAGTCGGAAGATCGTCAATTTGCTGATGAATGCCCAGGCCGACGGGACCCAGCAGCTCGCCTGCGCCCTGGCGATGGACACGCGCGTCCTGCGGATCGACCAAGCGCTGCCAGCGGGCCTGGTCAGCCTCGACAATGTGCGACGCATCGAGGACCTCGCGAGCCTTGGCGC
>Ga0209254_10003100_pt1 | contig 15185 bp, 10 predicted proteins | sample FrelakmetDIP11DI_FD_187148 | JGI IMG/M metagenome (GOLD analysis project Ga0209254, IMG submission 187148) | Freshwater lake sediment microbial communities from the University of Notre Dame, USA, for methane emissions studies - DIP11 DI (SPAdes)... | ecosystem: Environmental > Aquatic >...
TGGGCGGACTGTCCCCACGCCCGTTTCCCCGGGGGGAGCGGTATGTTATACCGCTTCCACCCCCTTCTCAATTGAGTCGGGCATCTGTGCTGAAATAGCAAGCCCATCCGACCGACGATGCGTCCGGCAGCAAGCTCACGGTACGGTTAGTCCACACCTTTGGGCTTCCATAGCCTCGGTCACACTCTTCAGCGCCCGCAAGCTCACTTGCCATGATCGCACTCACGAGAGATACTCGCGCCACGAAGACGCATTGACATAAGGATCTTTTCTGCATTCTGAGAGATCAGGAGAAGAATAACATGGCTCTGCTGGACACCATCATCCACGAAGCGGCGGAAAAGTTTGATCTTCGCACGACACAGGCGACCGATCTGGTGGCCGAGATCATTCGCCTCATGACCGATCCCGCCGAGGGGGGACTCCGACGCTTCCTTAATCGGTTCAGGGAGTTGGGGCTCGGCGAGTCAGTGACCTCCTGGATTGCCAGGGGAGGAGAAAAGAAGCCGCTGAGCGAGACACAGGTGGAAAGCGCGGTGGGGATGAGTCTCATCAATCGTCTGTCCAGTCGCCTTGAACTCGACAGCTCAGTTGTCAGATCCGCGCTGGCAAGCGCTGTGCCAAAGCTGGTCGATCTGCTCACCCCGGACGGCGTGGTCCCCGAGACGATAACAGCCGATCTCATCCCGGCTCCGAAGGCCAACTTTGCCGGGTTGCACGTCATACCAACGGCATCGACCTACGCTGAAGAGCCGGTCGAGGAAGGCTTTCGCCTGGGCTCTTGGGGATGGCTGCTTCCGGCTTTGTGGTGTTTTCTCCTCGCCTACTGGGCCCTCAGCTATCCGGGGGACAAGGCCGAGAACGTTTCTGCGGCTGCGGTTCAGCCCCGGCCGTCAATGCCTGCCCGCCTGTCACTGCGCAATGTCGCGGGTAAGGTGGCATATTCGGGTGTCGTATCGGACGAGAAGACGCGCGCAGTTGTGCTTGACGCACTCCGGAGTGTATTCGGAGCCGCTCAGGTCAGCGGGACCCTGGATGTCGATCCGAGGGTAGCGTCAGCTCACTGGCTGACCAAGATCAAGGCCGTTTTGGAGCAGGTCAAGATTCCGGGAGCGCATCTGGTGCTGGAGGGAAGCGACATCCGTGTCGGCGGCTGGATGCCAGATCTCGATCGCACCAGGCTGTTGGATGCCCTGAGTTCCATTCTCGGCCCCAATTTCACGTATGGGCTGTCGAACGACCAGGTGGGCGAAGCGGTGAGAGCGGCCTCCGCCAAGACCTTGGCGGCACTGAACGCCCTCAAACCGGGCTATACGGGCGCAGATCTCGTCAAAGCGCTTAATTTCTGGATCATCAACTTCGCCACCGACAGCTCCAAGGTGCCCCCCGAGAGCCGGGAGCTACTTGCCCGAGCCGCGAAAGCGATCAAGGCGGCGCCTGGGTCGATCGTCATCGAAATTGGTGGCCATACCGATAACACAGGCGACGCTGAAGCAAACAAGGCGCTATCACAAGCCCGCGCAGAAGCCGTCCGGAATGCCCTTATCAAGGCTGGAGTCGCTCCAGCGGCTCTGCGAGCCAAGGGGTATGGGAGTGATCGACCTGTGGTCAGCAACGACACACCGGAAGACCGCTTCAAGAACCGTCGTATCGAGTTTGCGGTACCCAAGTGACCATAACCTTTGCGCAGGGATTGTTCAATCGCGTCCAGGTGCCGAATCTCCCTTGTCTTCTTAGATTCGTGGCGAGCCTTCGAAAGAGTCCTTGGAACGTGACGTTTGCCAGCCTCAAGCACTTGTTTCGCACGTTTCGGTTAAGATTTGGTAGTTCGCTTTAGCAGATACAACGAGTCGGAGAGCCGTCATGGCCCAGTTGAAGCCAAAGAATTTGGAAACCGTAAACAACTTGAACGAAGTCAGGGAAGCGTCCGCCCTTCCCGGCGATGAGCCCACCCTGCAGCCCGTGATTGCGGAAAAGGCTGTTGAGGTGAAAGAATCCGAGGCGTATACAGAAGCGCCGAATCCTGCGGCGGCCGCAGAAATCGAGGCGATCAGCCACGAACCGACGGCCCGGCTGGTCGCCACGGCACCGCACGGAACCGACGAGGACAGCGACGCCGCCGAGTTACCCACAGACTATCCGTACCCGCAGCGGATGCGCCGCCGTGAGTACGAAAAGCTCAAACAGGAACTGCAGATCGAGCTGCTGAAGGTGCAGAGCTGGGTCAAGGAAACCGGTCAGCGGGTCATCGTTCTGTTCGAGGGCCGCGACGCAGCAGGAAAGGGAGGAACCATCAAACGCTTTACCGAACATCTTAATCCGCGCGGTGCGCGCGTTGTGGCACTCGAAAAGCCAACCGAAGTGGAGAAGGGCCAGTGGTATTTCCAGCGCTATGTTTCGCACTTCCCGACGGCCGGCGAAATGGTCTTCTTCGACCGTTCGTGGTACAACCGCGCCGGTGTCGAGCGGGTAATGGGTTTTTGCAAGCCTCTGGATTACCTAGAATTCCTACGCCAGGCCCCATTGTTGGAGCGGATGCTGGTCAATAGCGGGGTTCTCTTATTCAAGTACTGGTTCTCGGTGAGCCGCTCGGAGCAACTCCGCCGATTCATCTCCCGTCGTGATGACCCGCTCAAACATTGGAAACTGAGTCCGATCGACATCAAATCTTTGGATCGCTGGGATGACTACACCGAGGCGAAAAAGGCCATGTTCTTCCACACGGACACCGCCGACGCACCGTGGACGGTGATCAAGTCCGACGACAAGAAGCGTGCGCGCATCAACTGTATGCGGCATTTCCTGTATAGCCTACCCTATCCGGAAAAGAATCCGAAAGTTGCGGGCGCCCCTGATATGCTCCTGGTCGGCTCTGCCTCGCGCGTGCTCGAAGAAGACGAGCGTGTGATCAGCCGTTTCTAGGACGAAACGGGTGATCGGCGCGGCACACTTAGGTCATCGGTATGGACAATGGGGCTGAGTGAAAACCCAAGTATTGAGACGAATGGGTTGCCGTCGTTGCTCCTGCTTCTTACCTGGATCCTCTGGCAAACAACACCGCCTCGGCCGTTTGTATCATGATCAGAATATCCAAGAAAAGGCTTTGGTTCTTGATGTAATACAGGTCGTACTGAAGCTTTTCCGCCGCATCCCGCTCTGAATCACCATAAGGATAACAGAGCTGTGCCCAGCCGCTGATACCTACTTTAACGGCATGCCGTCGTTCGTAGAACGGTACCTTTTGCACCAGTTGCTGAACGAATTCTGGCCGTTCTGGGCGTGGTCCCACAAAGCTCATGTCACCCCGCACGACATTAAACAGCTGCGGAAGCTCATCGATCCTGTGCTTACGAATAAACCTACCCACACGCGTAATTCTAGTATCGTTCCTATCCGCCCATCGCGCTTGCATGTCCGCCTCGGCGTCGGTCAGCATACTGCGAAATTTCAATATTCGGAAGGGCTTTCCATTCTGCCCGACCCTGACCTGGCGGTAAATAATAGGACTCCTCCATCCATCCTCGCCAACAATTGCCAATACCGTAAATATCATCAGAGGCCAGACGACCGCAAGAGCGACCAAACCCACAGAGAGATCGATGAGCCGCTTCACAAACGCATAAAGCGTCCTACGCTGAAACCCCTCGGAAAATACCAAATAGCTCGGCGAAATTAAATCTAGCCGCAATTTTCCTAACTCACGTTCAAAAAATGCAACCAGGTCCGTCACATGAATTCCTGCATCTCGACACTGGGTTAGCTCCTCAATCGGGACACAGCCACGGCGTTCGTCCAAAGCGACAACAACCTCATCAATCCCGCGCTCCGTCACGTACTCAAGAAGGGGGCGGTCGACGTTGACAATCCTGTCAGTGTTCACCGCCCTTCTATTTCGCGGGACATGAACAAACCCGACAATATCGCAACCCAGCCGATTGGCTTCATGCTCCATATCCAAAAGACTCCGGGCGTTTTCACCAGCCCCGACAACAAGCACTCGGCGCCGAAAAAACCTTGGGCCCAGCCAATGCATAACAACGGCACGAACTGCCGCTATGACCAAGAGCGAGAAGGCAAACGTGATAACCAACGTGAGCCTATCGTCTTCGATCTCCGGAAGCAGGTAAAAGAAGATGGACAGGACAGCCACGCTCAACGGAAAAGACGCGGCAACGCGCAATAGGACCCCAGGCAGACCTCCATGCAGGTCATGACGGTACAGACCCATTGCAACCATTCCCAACACCGTAACTGAGGCGTATCCCGCCGCACTGTGCAACAAGGATCCATAGTGCGATCCAGGGTTCCAAGAGTCCAAGCGCATCAGTAGCACGGCATAAGCCGAGAGGGTGCAAATAAGGAATTCCGCCGCAAACGCCAACAGTACGTCCTTGCGTATGTAATGATTGAATAATCGGATCGTACCCATGGGCGATGATATGCGCGCAGCTGCCTTACTGAGGGAAGTCAATTTACGTTTATCAGACTTTTCGCTCAGCGCCCTGGGCCGGAGGGAGGTGAGAACTTGCGGTCAAGCCCGCACAGAAAGAATCCCGAAATGCTGGCAAGAATTTACCAACAAAGCATTTTACTCCAGCAACCAAGGCAATTCGAACCTCTCTTGGGTGCAAGTCGTCATGCTTATTCCTCAACCCGGGTGCAGATGCGGCGAAACGCTTCCGAGTGCTCGGTCAGCCATGTCGCCACCGCATCATCTTCATCGTGTTCGGCTTTCGGCAATCCAACACTAAGTTGAATCAACGCAGCCTGAGCGATGGGCTCAAGAAAAGAGGCTTTGATATGCCAGCTGAAGACCAGGGCGAAGATATGCGGCCAAAAGCCGGTTTCGAACGGCAGTAAGCCGGCGATCTTTTGGGACGGTATCAGCAGCACAACATAAGCTATAAGCCATCCCAGAAGCTCGAACACGACGAGAAAAAAACGGCTATTCAGCATCAGCCGCCCGTTCTTGGCGAAAGACAGGATTTCGGCACAGGCCAGGGTCCTGGGAGCAAGGTTACGGTGGGCCAACAAGGACGCAACAATCACGTCCGCATTCAATGCGCTGACTCGGTCGGTCAACCAGCCGAACAGTTTGGCGAGGACTGGACTTGAACTGTTCACCAGCTTCAAGTCCAGATAGGCAGGTAACACCGACAGCGCATCGCCAATCGATGTCCTGATCTGCCAAAGTTCCCCCGATTGGGGAAATCGGTCGTTCAGCGCCTGCTTCGCGAATGGGACTTGGGTCTTTCCCTGAGGAATCGATTCTCCTGCCACGATCCTTGCCAGAAGCAGCTGGTGACTCGCGATGACGTTGTAGAACAAGACCCTGCGGCTCTTATAGAGAAGCCAGCAAAAGCCGGCAAAGCCGAGAATGGCCCCGGCATTAGCGAACAGGGTGGGGTCAGTGCTCAGTGAACTCACGCCGATCGCTGTTCCAGCTCCCGAGAGAGTGGCCAGCAGAAGCCCGCCCGCAACCGCAAGAAATATGACCCAGCGGTAGAGAACGAAACCCATGGTCTTCTCTACCACATGCGTCGCACTCAGAAGATCGAAGTTCCACATCGTCCACGCTCCTTAGCGTACGTCACTCAGACAGTTAGGCGCGGGGGTTCAACATTGCTGCTGCGAACCGACCACACGATCGATAGCCTTCTAGCGATCTCGAATCTTCGAGCGCGGTATGCCTCGCTTCGAGTTGCTATCTTTGTTCCGCGGGTCCGTGGCACGCCAACCGGCGTGTTGGGTTCGAAACCGCGCGCTCTTATGGCTGGTCGACGCCGCCGGTTTGGACGGGTGACCCCCCGGTTGCCAGGCCGGAATCAGATGATGCTTGCCGTTGCCGATCAGTTCGGCCCGACCCATGCGTTTCAACGCCTCCCGCAGCTGGGGCCAATTCTTTGGATCATGGTAACGTAGAAACGCCTTGTGCAAACGCCGCTGACGCACGCTCTTCGCCACATAAACATCTTCCGTGTGATGACGCACTTTGTGCAGCGGATTTTTGCCCGAGTGGTACATTGCGGTAGCCATCGCCATCGGAGATGGCAGAAAGGCCTGGACCTGGTCCGCGCGAAACCCGTTTCGCTTCAACCAGAGCGCGAGATTCAGCATGTCTGCGTCGGTGGTACCGGGATGAGCGGCGATGAAGTAGGGTATGAGGTATTGCTCCTTGCCGGCTTCCCGTGAGAATCGGTCAAACATGGCCTTGAACCGGTCGTAAGTGCCGATTCCCGGCTTCATCATCTTCGATAGGGGGCCGATTTCGGTATGTTCGGGGGCGATCTTCAGGTACCCGCCGACGTGGTGAGTCACCAGTTCCTGCACGTACTCGGGAGACGTAACGGCCAAATCGTAACGTAGACCCGAAGCAACGAGGATCTTCTTGATCCCCGGGATGGCCCGAGCCCGGCGATACAAGGCGATCAACGGCGTATGGTCCACGTTCAAATTCTTGCAGATGCCCGGATAGACGCAGGATAGCCGGCGACAAGCGGCTTCGATGGCGCGGCTCTTGCAAGCCAGCCGGTACATGTTGGCCGTCGGCCCCCCGAGGTCAGAGATAACCCCGGTGAAGGTGGGGGAAACGTCACGGATCGATTCGATCTCCCGAACGATGGAGTCTTCGGAACGGTTCTGAATGATCCGACCTTCGTGTTCGGTGATGGAGCAAAAAGTGCAGCCCCCAAAACATCCGCGCATGATTGTCACGGAATGCTGGATCATCTCGAACGCAGGAATTCTGGCATCCCCGTAAGAATCATGCGGCCTGCGACTGTACGGCAGTTCATAGACGCCATCCATTTCCTTGGAGGTCAGAGGGAAAGCCGGCGGGTTGACCCACACTTCGCGAAGACGGCCATGGCGCTGAACCAGCGGGCGGGCGTTGTAGGGATTCGTCTCGAGATGGAGCATGCGCGAGGCATGGGCGTAAAGGATGGAATCGGTCTTCACCGATTCGTAGGAAGGCAACCGTATCGCAACCGGACCCGGGTTCATTTCCAGGAACTTCATCTGCACGGAGGTTGCGGTTCGCCTTGGTTTTTCCATGGTCTTGCAGCGCGTCACCGCTTCCCCATAGGGATCGATGATGGCGCCAACCTGTTCAGACGCGTCAACGGCCTCGGAACCAATGATGGCGTAGCCGCTCGGAAGGTCCTGGAGCACGACGGCCGTGCCCCGGATGTCTCTCAACCGGGTAATCGCTTCACCGTCAGCCAAGCGGTGGGCAATCTCCACAACTTGGCGTTCACCATTCCCGTAGACGAGAAGGTCGGCTTTCGCATCGAGCAACACGGAGCGACGCACCGTGTCCGACCAGTAATCGAAGTGGGCCACTCGCCGCAAGCTGGCTTCGATGCCCCCGAGAATGATCGGGACGTTCTTGAACGCTTCGCGGCACCGCTGTGCGTATACCATAACGCAACGATCTGGCCTTCGATGGGGTTCCGCGTTCGGCGTATACGCATCGTCGGAACGAATGCGACGGTCCGAGGTATAACGATTCACCATCGAATCCATGTTGCCGCCCGTGACCCCGAAAAAGAGGTTGGGTTTGCCCAGCCTGCGAAAATCCTCTGCCGAGTTCCAGTCGGGCTGAGAGAGGATGCCGACGCGAAAGCCTTGGGCTTCGAGCAGGCGACCGATCAGAGCCATCCCGAAACTGGGATGGTCGACGTACGCATCGCCCGTTACCAGAATCACGTCGCAGGAGTCCCAGCCGAGACATTCGATCTCTCCCCGTGTCATGGGAAGTTGCTCAGCGCTTCCGAAGCGCGCAGCCCAGAATTTTCTGTGACCGAAGAGGGGAGGAGGAGTGGCCATTAAAGGTGCGCAGGGATCGACAAATTTCAGGCGATGGGTATTGTAATCCCAGTCTGTCGGTTCCTGTCGTGTTGTGATCGACATAGCGTCATCGCAGCGATCAAGCGGTGGCCAGTGCTGAGGCGATGTCTCATTGTGGGGCTGTCATTCGCCGCTTTGGTGCAAGCCGCTGCAATCGGTTCCTGTTCGAGCCCCCCAGTCCATACAAGCGCAAACCCCATGACCTATCAAGAGCTCTTGAGGATTCGTCAAAACCGGTTGAACATGCCCGGGCCAAGTACGAAACTTGCTTGTGTCTGTTTGAAGCAATCACAACCTAGCAAGGCCAAAGTCAGCTAGCCCTGAACTTTCCGTCGTGGACCATCGAACCAGCCTCGTTCAGTTTCGTTCCAGCCACCAAGCCGCACACCATGCAAAGCACACCCAGCGCAAGCTATAGCCTGACGTTGCGTATCAAGCTGCCGAACCGCGCCGGCACACTGGGAGCCGCAGCTACCGCCATTGGTCGGGCAGGCGGCGACATCGGCGCAGTCGATATTGTCGGTGTCGAGCGCAATTTCATCGTCCGTGATATTACGGTCAATGCCGCCTCCAGCCAACACGGAGCGGAGATTGTCGCAGCGTTGCGGCAGGTAGCCGGGATTCAGGTGATTAATGTCTCGGATCGCACTTTCCTCATGCACCTCGGTGGGAAAATCGAAGTAGTCTGTAAGACACCCCTGAAGACGCGCGAAGACCTTTCCATGGCTTATACACCGGGCGTTGCCCGCGTATGTGAGGCGATTCACCAAACGCCGGAAAAGGTCTTCACGCTTACGATCAAGAAAAATACAGTAGCGGTGGTCACGGACGGTACCGCGGTGCTCGGGCTGGGCGACATTGGCCCAGCGGCAGCCCTACCCGTCATGGAAGGAAAGGCCATGCTGTTCAAAGAGTTTGCCGGCGTAGACGCATTCCCGATCTGTCTCAATACCCAGGACCCGAATGAGATCGTGCGGATCATTCAGGCGATCGCTACGGGTTTTGGCGGAATCAATCTGGAAGATATCTCGGCACCACGCTGCTTTGAGATCGAAAACCGGCTGCAGGAGTCCCTCGACATTCCTGTTTTCCACGACGATCAGCACGGCACGGCGGTGGTGGTCCTGGCAGCGTTGATCAACGCCCTGAAACTCGTGGGCAAAGAGATGCGCAACCTGAAGGTCGTCGTCAGCGGTGTCGGTGCTGCGGGTGTGGCCTGTTCGAAGATTCTCATGGCGGCAGGCGTTCGGAACGTGATCGGCTGTGATCGGCAGGGAGCGCTCTATCGGCAGCGGCGGGAGCATATGAACCCAGCTAAAGCTTGGTATGCCCAGAACACGAATCCAGAGCAAGAGCGGGGAACGGTAGGCGATGTGATGAGGGGAGCCGATGTTTTTCTGGGCCTTTCAATGCCCGGAGTCATCGACGCGGAGGACCTGAAACGGATGGCCCAACAGCCCATCGTGTTTGCGATGGCGAATCCAACCCCCGAGATCATGCCCGAAGAGGCCGAACCAAACGTAGCCGTGATGGCCACGGGCCGCTCCGATTATCCAAATCAGATCAACAATGTTCTCTGCTTTCCCGGAATCTTTCGTGGGGCACTTGCCTGCCGAGCCTCACGCATTAATGAAGAGATGAAACTCGCTGCGGCCAATGCGATCGCCAACATCGTCGCGGAGAAGGAACTTCATCGGGAGTACATCATTCCTTCGGTATTCGATAAACGCGTAGCGGAAGCGGTCGCACGCGATGTTCAAGAGGCGGCTCATCGAACCGGCGTGGCACGGCGTGACCGGATACACGGCGAAGCCAATTTGTGAGGTGCGCCATAATTCTTCTCCACGGACTTCTCGCCATCAAGGGATGATGTTCATCTCCTCCTGAGGGTTTGCTGGCCTGATGACCGGCCAGCCCCGTGGTCACAGCATGAAAACTGCCTTAGCATAGAGACAGAATACATCCTGTAGCCTCTCATGCTCAGCAAGACATTGACCATTGTCCTCGCCGGTGGAACCGGGCGGAGGCTCCACCCCCTGACGGCCCACCGGGCTAAGCCGGCCGTGCCCTTCGGCGGCAAGTACCGGATCATCGACTTCACCTTGAGCAATTGTCTGCATTCCGGCCTGCGGCGGATCCTGGTGCTGACACAGTACAAATCGCACTCTCTGCACCTCCACCTCCGCGATGCCTGGTCGATCTTCACACCACAATTGCGGGAGTACATCACGCCTATTCCCGCCCAAATGAGGACTGGCGAGTCGTGGTATGCCGGAACCGCCGACGCCATCTACCAGAACCTGTTCCTTTTAAAGCGGAGTGAGGCCGACCGGGTGCTGATTCTCTCGGGCGATCACATCTACCGGATGGACTATGCCGCCATGCTGCAATACCACGCAGATTCGGGTGCCGATGCGACGGTGGCTTGCATGGAGGTCCCCCTACCGCAGGCGCGGGATTTCGGCGTGATGTCGGTGGACGAAACCCAGCGGATCGTTGCATTCCACGAGAAGCCAACCGTGCCGCAGCCGATCCCCGGGAATTCGAACCACGCCTTGGCTTCGATGGGTATCTACGTCTTTCCGTTGAAGATCCTCTGTGGCATTTTGGAGGAAGATCACGCATCGGCCGATTCCAGCCACGACTTCGGCAAGGACATACTCCCGCGCTTGATCCACACGCGCCAGGTTCATGCGTACCAGTTCGGCGGCCCACGGGGCCGGGTGACTCAAGACCGCTACTGGCGCGACGTGGGTACCCTCAATGCCTACTATGAATCCAACATGGACCTACTGCTCCCCACTCCACCCATCGATCTGTATCAGGTCGACTGGCCCATCCGCGGCTACGAGCGCCCCTACCCGCCCGCCCGCACGGTGCCCGGCAGGTCCGGCAGGCAGGCGGAACTGGTCAACTCGATCCAGGCCTCGGGGGCAGTCATTAGCGGCGCCACGGTACGTCACTCCATCCTCTTCCCCAATGTGCACGTGGAGGAGGGAGCAGTGGTGGAAGACGCGCTGTTGTTCGAGGGCGTTACGGTCGGCGAGGGGGCGCGTCTGCGCGGATGCATCGTGGACAAGCAGGTCATCGTGCCCGCCGGCGAAACCATCGGCTTCAACCGCTCGCAAGACGTCGAGCGATTCACGGTGTCGGATCAAGGGGTGGTGGTCGTCCCGGAAGGTTATCAGTTCACTTAGCGTCCGGAACGATGAAGCGTCGAATAGCCTTCCCGAGACGACTCGAAAAGCGCCCGATAGCGGGCTATTGCGACCGAAGCCCGTCGCTGAAGCAAGGCTGATCCGAGCCCACTGCGCCCAATGTCGCGGCACGAGAACCGCGAGTACCCTGGGTTCCTGCTCAACCACAGGCCGTTGAACCATGAGCGATGGAGACAGCGATATGAAGAAGGGTGTTTGCGTGGTCGTCGGTGTCGGTCCGGGTAACGGTGCCGCAATCGCTGCCCGGTTTGCCCGCGCCGGTTATCAGGTAGCGCTTTGCGCACGTGATGAAAGGAGACTGAGGGAAATTGCGGGGACGATCAAGGGTTCTGGCGTCTTTTGCTACGATAGCCAAGACCCGGAGGCTGCGCCCAAGGTCTTCGCTCAAATACGGCAGCAACTTGGGCCGGTGGGTATTCTGGTTTACAACGCCGGTGCGGGAGCCTTTGCCAACGTTGACGACTCCACGTTGGATAGCTTTCAAGCCGCTTGGGAGGTCAATTGCCGAGGGCTGTTTGTCACCGTGAAGGAAGTGCTACCGGACATGCGTGCCGCTGGAGCCGGCAGCATTGTTATTATCGGTGCGACGGCTTCGATCAAAGGTGGGGCGAATTTCGCACCCTTTGCATCCGCAAAGGCAGGGCAAAGGGGACTTGCCCAGTCGCTGGCAAGGCACCTCTGGCCCGAGAAGATTCACGTCGCCTACGTCATACTCGACGGGATCGTAAACTTGCCACGAACCCGACTGGAGATGGCTGACAAACCAGATGAGTTCTTCATGGAACCGTCCCAGATCGCTGAAACCGTCTACTTCCTCACCCAACAGCCGTCGCAGGCCTGGACCTTTGAACTCGATCTTCGACCCTTCGCAGAGAAATGGTGATAATCAAGCAAGCTCTCGGTGCGGGCCGTTCCTGACCGCACTCCAGTTTGGATTCATTCGCCTTACTCGCGGATGACTTTTCTTGGGAAAGGCAATGCGAGACAACCGGGTGCGCGCAAGACTGAAACGCGGAAGAGCGGTTTTCGGGATGATGGTCACCGAAATCGAAAATCCGGCGGTTCCGGTGATCCTGGCTGATGCCGGATTCGATTTCTTCACGCTCGATATGGAGCATGGGACGTTCGATCTCTCAACGGCGGCGACTATTCTCAAGGTGGCACGGCTGGCTAATATCGCGCCGATCGTGCGCGTGCCGGATGGCTGGTATCACCTGATCGCGCCGGTGCTCGACGCTGGCGCGATGGGCATTATCATTCCGCGCGTCGAAACACGCGAGGTTGCCGAACGTTCCCTGGCGGCGATGCGCTACCCCCCTGTGGGTGTGCGCGGTGTTTTCTGCGGCAAGGCCAACAGCGACTACACCACGCCGAAACTGCTCGAGTATACGCGGCACGCGAATGACAATATTCTCTCGATCATTCAAATCGAATCGAAGCTTGCCGTCGAGCGCGCCGACGAATTGCTGGCGACGCCGGGTTTGGATGGCGTGATGGTAGGGCCTTGGGACTTGGCATTGTCCCTCGGCGTTGACCCGAGCGATCCGCTTGTCGTAGAAATGACGCAACACGTGGTGGACGCCGCCCAACGGCACGATGTCGCGAGCGGCATTCATGTGGGCGACCCGGCTCAAATCAAGATGTGGCAGTCGCGAGGGATGACTTTTCTCTCGTGCCTCACCGATCTCGAGATGCTGCGCAACGCAGCACATGCGCTGTTCAAGACGTTGCGTGGATGATACAGATCACCCCCGCCGCGGGGGCGGGTTCGACGTCCATGTCAGTCCGCGACGTCCTTATCGGTATGAATGGACCGCTGCCCCCGGAGAGCGAAACCGACAACTCGGCTTGCTCCACCGGGACAGTGGGATCCCTCTTCTAGAAGAGGAGAAAGAAAAGACCGATGCCAGCCAAGAGCATTCCACCAGCGGTCCTGATCGCCCATCGCTGAGGACGGGAGTTATTACGTTTCACCTGTTTCCTCCAAAGAAATAACACTTTGTTCACGTGGGACCGAGCCTTTGGCCGGCCGCTTGGTACTGAGAGCACCGCGAGGACGATGGCGTGTATTCCCACCACGGTCTTCAATATGTGGTCGACCGCGGGAATTTCAACTACGTTCGGTGCCGTGGATAACCCCAAGGAACGGGCGATTTGCGCACGCGACCAACCGCACGGGACTTCAGACACTCTCCGCACCGGCACCCCCTCCCCGAAACGCTGGGTCATGCGCAACCCCCACTGTCCTTCGAGCGAATCTTTTCGATCTCGTGACCGCTCGTTTCGCTCACCTGACCGGCCGGTTCGGAAACCCATCAAAATCGGTCACGCTCGACCGAAATGAACGGTCACACTTCGCCGAAACAGCCGGTCACATCACTCCAAAATACGCAGGCTGGCTGCCCGCGTTCACAGTATTGCCCTTCGCACTGCCTAAACGGACGCACCGCACCGCGAAGCCGCTTCTAAGCGATTTGATCGGTTTCGCTCTAGCATCCTAGCCGAGCAGCTTTTTGACCTGACCCATGATACCCAGGGGGTCGATTCCCTGGTAGGGGAACTGTTCCCAGAGGCCACCGCAGCCTTCCTTGTGGGTACCCAAGTGGGCAAACTTGGGCGTCAGGCCGCGCTCCAGGAGCCAGGAACCGAAACGGCTTCCGAGTCCTGTGCGACGGTTGAAGGCCTCTACGACCAGAACAAAGGGAGAGGCGCCGAGTTTCGCCAACATGACCTCGTCGACGACGTTCAAGGTGTGCTTATTGATCAGCCCGACGTCTATGCCTTCCTGCTTGAGACGTTCCACTGCATCCAGCGCCCGGTAAAGCGACTCGCCGTAGCTGACGATGTACCCGGCAGTGCCTTCTCGCACCACTTCGTCCTTTCCGGGTACGAAGGTATAACCCTTTGCGTACAGGTCATTCCCGGCGGGATCGAGAATGTTGGGCGTCTTTGAGCGCGTCGAGAAGATGAAGCGCAACCCAGGATCATGAAACACCGCTTCGACACAGGCAGTCATCTGTGCCGCATCGGCCGGGAAGTAAAGGCGCGTTGCGTAGCCGTCCTCCAGCCCGTTGTCGGCAAACATGTTATTGATGCCGAAGTGGCACGTGTTGTCCGCCATATCGTCTATACCGGAATGGGAGAAGTGGCACAGCACGTTGCAGCAGTTAAGACGTGCCATTGTGATTTCGGAGATAATCATCTCCAGGAAGGCGCTGAAGGTGCCGAAGATACCCTGCTTGCCTTTCTCCATGCCGAATCCAGCGGCGGCGGCAAAATTGGCTCGCTCCATGATCCCAGAGCTGACGAAGATGTCCGGATAGGCGTCGTGAATCTTCTTGAGGCCGCAGGAGCCTTCCAGATCGCTGTCGATGCACATCACCCGCTCTTTGCGCTCTTGCTCGCTCATGCGACTGAGGACGGATACGACCGCGTCGCCAAACACATTGCGGTTGGCATCCGAATTTTTTCCGGAGCCAAGGTAGGCATAGGTATCCTTGGGTTTCTCGATGTTCTTCAAGAAGCGGACGGCCTCGGTGTGCCCGCGCTTCTCCAGGTAGGCGATCGCCCGATCGACCGAGATCACGTCGTGGCCATGCGTCGAACCTTCCAAGCCTTCGATGCCCACGCACATCTTGCGTTTGTTGACTACCGCAACCGGTCCCGGCGCGATCGCTGCTTCGCACAGACGCCAGTACAGTGAGTCTAGGTCTTCGCCGTCACCCTCGGTGACGGTCAAGCCGTGTGCAGCCAGCGTCCCGGTTACATTGTAGCCGGGCAAATAATGAGAAGGGTGTCCGGCGATGGTCACATCGTTGTCGTCGATCACCAGTTTGATGTTGAGACGACGCGCCACGGCAATGCGGGCCGCTTCGGCGTCATTGCCCTCCTGCTGCGATCCGTCGGAGCCCAGGCAGAAGATTACCTTGTCCGGATTCGCCATCGCCACACCGTTGACATGGGGCCACATGTGTCCGAGCCGGCCGGAACTGAATTTGATGCCGGGCGTCAGCCCCAGTTCGGGATGTCCGGGCAATCGTGAGTGGGCTGCGCGGTACTGCAAGAGTTGCTCGAAGGGTAGATCGCCGTGCAGCGCCGCCATCAGATATTGTGTAGCCA
>Ga0209254_10003101_pt1 | contig 15183 bp, 12 predicted proteins | sample FrelakmetDIP11DI_FD_187148 | JGI IMG/M metagenome (GOLD analysis project Ga0209254, IMG submission 187148) | Freshwater lake sediment microbial communities from the University of Notre Dame, USA, for methane emissions studies - DIP11 DI (SPAdes)... | ecosystem: Environmental > Aquatic >...
TCCGCGAGAATCGAGTCCGCGAGTCTCTCGCGGGCCGGGGTCGCGCCTGAAGGCGCTCCTACACGCGCTCCCACAAAACCTGTTGCTTCACCGAGATTAGCGACTTGTTGCGGCGGTCGCGCGGAGCGCAGGATGCCCGGCAATGACTGTGCGACTGATTGCTGCCTGGCCACTGGAGCGTTACCAGCTCTGGCTCGCCTACGCCGACGGCACGGAAGGCGCCGTGGACCTGGAGAATCAACTGGCACCCTGGTCGCTCGAGCCGCTCCGGGACGTCCGGGAGTTCCGCCGGCTCACCCTGGACCGGAGCCAGAATCTGCTGGTCTGGCCCAGCGGCGTTGATCTGGACACCAGCGCGCTCTACCGGGAACTCAAGCTCCGTAAACGGCGCAAGCGCGTGGGCTTCTATTAGAAGGTCACGACGCTCCGGATGGACTCCCCCGAGTGCATCAGGTCAAAGGCCCGGTTGATGTCCTTGAGGGGCATGGTGTGGGTGATCATCTCGTCGATGCGGATCTTGCCGTCCATGTACCAGTCGACGATCTTCGGCACGTCGCGGCGGCCCTTGGCGCCGCCGAAGGCAGAACCCCGCCACACCCGGCCGGTCACCAGCTGGAACGGTCGTGTGCTGATCTCGGCACCGGCGGGCGCCACGCCGATGATGATGCTTTCGCCCCAGCCCTTGTGGCAGCACTCCAGCGCCTGGCGCATCACCTGCACGTTGCCGATGCACTCGAAGCTGTAGTCCACGCCGCCGCGGGTGAGGCGAATGATTTCCTGGACCACGTTGTCGCAGTCTTTGGGGTTGATGAAGTGGGTCATGCCGAAGGACTCAGCCATAGCCCGCTTGCCCGGATTGGTGTCGACGCCAATGATCATGTCGGCGCCCACCAGCCGCGCGCCCTGGAGCACATTGAGGCCGATCCCACCCAGGCCGAAGACCGCCACCTTGGCCCCCGGCTCCACCTTTGCCGTGTTGATGACAGCGCCGATGCCAGTGGTGACCCCGCAGCCGATGTAGCAGACCTTGTCGAAGGGGGCGTCTTCCCGGATCTTCGCCACAGCGATCTCCGGCAGTACCGTGTAGTTCGAGAACGTCGAGGTCCCCATGTAGTGCAGGACGTTCTTGCCTCCGAGCCGAAACCGGCTGGTGCCGTCGGGCATCACGCCCCGGCCCTGGGTTTCCCGGATGGCCTGGCAGAGGTTGGTCTTGCCGGACAGGCAGTACTCGCACTGGCGGCATTCCGGCGTGTACAGCGGAATGACGTGATCACCCTTTTTCAGCGAGGTCACGCCGGGACCCAGGTCCACGACCACGCCGGCCCCCTCATGACCCAGGATGCAGGGAAACAGGCCCTCCGGGTCCTTGCCCGACAGCGTGAATTCGTCCGTGTGGCAGACGCCGGTGGCGCGGATCTCGATCAGCACCTCGCCCGCGCGGGGCCCATCCACTTCAACGGTATCGATGACCAGCGGCTGGCCGGCGGCGAGGGCAAGGGCGGCGCGGGACTGCATGGGAGGCTCTCCGGGATTGGGGTCCCGGAAAGTGTAATCCAAGGCCTGCCATCAGGGTTCACCCCAATTTCCACCAGTGAACTTTTGGGTGGTTGTACTCCAGGTGGGGAGCGTTGGCCTGTGACACCCGGAGACATTGCAGTCCTTGGTGTTGCTGGTGCTCTCGTGGCTCTTTGTAATGACGGCAAACGACGTTTCTGTTTGCCCGGTGTAGTGACAGTAGACGCATTTAACGCCGGTCACGGGTTTCGCGTGATCGTAGGCAATAATTTTTGCGCTCGTGTTTGTTCCATGACACGTCGTGCAGGTGAGGCCCGTCTTCGCAGAATCGATGACGGGGTGCGGAGCGGTAATGTTGGGCCAGGCCTTCCCGGTAGGCGGCGTCAGAATGACGCTCGACGGAATCGCCGAGGCTCCGGTCCACTTTTGTCCGGGAAATGCATGGCAACTCTTGCAATCGCCGAGCCCCGCCTGCGAATGATCAAAGCCCGACACGACAACCGTGGGTTTGGTGACTGCATGGCACGTCGTGCAGCTTGCCGGTACCGGACTGTGGCTGTAGTTGCCTCGCGTCCAGTCCGTTTGCGTTGCGCTTTTCACGAGGTGGCAGCTGACGCAGTCGCCGGCAATCAGGCTGTGCAGATAATCGTTCTGATAGGTCCTGCCGTCTGTGGAAACGCCAGTGCCCCGAACGGCTGCTGCGGGTTTCAGCGAGATGTGGCAGCTCGCACAGGTGGTGGGCTTCGGTACGTGGGTGAACGTGCCGCCCGTCCAGTCAGTCTTCGTTGCGCTCTTGATCGCATGACAACTCTTGCAGTCGCCGGTGCCAGCAATCGCGTGATTAAACGGGGGATTGCCGACCAGCCCCGTTGGCCGCGTGGACGCGTGGCACCCTGCGCAGGCCGTTATGGCATTCGTGTGGGTGAAGTTACCGCCCGTCCAGTCGGTCTTTGTTGCGCTCCTCACTGCGTGACAGGCGACGCAGTCGCCCGTGCCACCCAACGCGTGGTCAAAGACTGGTGAACCGGCAGGCCCAACGGGACGCTGATTCAAATGACAGACCGTGCATTGGCCCGGATTCGGGTCGTGCGCATAGAGTCCCGGAGCCCATGCGACACCTGCATCCAGATGGCAGACCTTGCAATCGGTACTGGCTGTCACTGAATGCAGGAACTGATTGGGTTTAGTGGGGTTGCCGGGCCAGGCAACGCTGATGGCAGCAGTCGGGCGCTGGGGGGCGTGGCAGCTGTCACAGCGGGTTCCCGCCGGGATCGTGCTGTGGTCATAGCCACGCGCGCCCGTCCATCGGACCCCGGGATCCCGGTGACAGTCGGCGCAATCACCAGTGCCATTCTTTGCGTGATCGAAACCACTGCTCGTCAGGGTCACGGGGCGCTGGGGAAGATGGCATCCGATACAGGTCGTCGGTGCCGGGACGTGAGTAAAGGTGCCGCCCGTCCAGTCGTTTTTCGTTGAACTCTGCACGACGTGACAGCTCTTGCAATCGCCCATTCCGGCAATGGCGTGATCAAACGCGGGAGTGCCGACCGGTCCTGCTGGCCGATCGCCCACGTGACAGTCTTTACACGCGGCAGGGGCCGGACTGTGCGAGAAGGCTGCTCCGGACCAGTCGGTCTGAGTGACGCTCTTCGGCAGGTGACAGCTGACACAATCACCCGTGCCGCCCTTGGCGTGATCGAAGGCTGGGGTTCCCGCAGCCCCGACGGGACGGATGCCCAGGTGACAGTCGATACAGGTCGTCGGTGCCGGGATGTGAGAGAAGCTTCCGCCGGTCCAGTCGTTCTTCGTATCGCTCTGCACGGCGTGACAGCTCTTGCAGTCGCCTGTTCCGGCAATGGCGTGATCAAACGGGGGCGTGCCCACTGGTCCTGTCGGACGGATGCCGGAGTGGCAGCCGGAGCAGCTCGCCGGAGTGGGCGAGTGCGCGAAGAAGCCGCCGCTCCACGTCACTCCGACGCTTTTGTGACAATCTACGCAATCGCCAGTTCCGCCCGCGTCGTGCGAAAAACTGTTTATGACCGTTGTCGGGCGCTGTGCTGAGTGACATTCGGCACAACTGCCGGGAAGCGGTTCGTGGACGTACGTTCCGTTAGCCCAGGTGACACCTGCGCCGGGTGCGTGACAGGCGACGCAATCCCCAACGCCCGCGTAGGTGTGCACCATCTTGTCGTTCACGATAGCGGTGGGCCGCGACGCGAGGTGGCAGGTGTCACAGGTTGCGGGAAGGGGGGAGTGACTGAAGGGAACAAACGTCCGCCAGTTTGCCGCACCCGCGATATGACATTCGCCACAATCCCGGCCGCCACCATGAATCACCTCGGCGCCGGTCTCCGCAGCAATGGTAGGAGCGGGTCGATCGAGGGAGTGGCAGGTCTCACAACTCGTGCTGCCGAAAGCAGCGTGGTCAGGAATGCCCCCTGCAATCACAGCATTAACCTGCTCGCTTGAAGGTGTCTGCAGACATCCGGTCAGACTAAACAACGACAATATGATCAGGCCACACCAGCTCATCATTTGGAGTGATCGTTGCGCCTTCAGATAAGGAGACTGCATATCGAGATCCCTGGCTGTATGCCAATAAGACTTCAGCTTCATGACGCTATCGGCCGTTATCCGCAGCGGATCTCGTCCGTACCGCTCCGGCCTCCTGGTAAAATTCACTCAGCACAGCGGCTGCCCGATCATCACCGCGCCACAGCCGGGATGCCCCGCCGTCCGGACGGTCAGTCAGCGTCAGGACCCGCGCACTCCCGAGCCGCTGGATCTGGCTGCGCGTGACCGGGACCAGGAACTCCTGGATCGGCGGGACCGGGGTCGCGTAGGGCATTTTGCGAATGCCGGCCGGATTCGAATCGACAGACTGCGGTTCCAGGTCCATCGGTTCATCGTCTGCAACGATCTGCAAGGCTCCAAGCCTGAGAGGACTCGCGTCTTCATGGCGAGCCTGGCGATCGACCGTGCTCCAGACGCCGAGCCACAGCCAGTAGGAGCGATCGCCGCCGCTACTGACAACGATCGGGGCAAGATAGACGTAGTCGCGCCCGCTCTCTGCAAGCCCAGGCTGTCCGAGTACGAAGGCAGCGGGCGTTGTGACATAGGTGACGCTGCTGCCGGTAGCCTCCTCAAGGTATTCCTGCACGTCTGAACGCGGCCGCGTGCCGGCACATCCCCCCAGCAGCGAGGACAACAGGATTCCGGCCAGCAGTTGAACGAGCAGTGCTTTCATCAGAAATCCGCCCGGTAACCCATATAGATGTAGTAGGCCGTGGTATCGGTGTTCGCAACACCGCCAGTCCGGCTGCCCAGTTCGCCGCCACCCTCCAGCTCGATCTCATAGTGGCGCGCGAAGCTATACAGCAGGCGCAGGCTGGGGCTCACCAGCCATTCACTGGAGTTGTCCTCGGAAATGTCCCGCAGCGATAGCGCCAGTGCGGGGTTCAGCCGCAGCCCGCTCGTGACCGGAAACCGCGAATCGAGGTAGACGGTGGAAGTGCTGGTGTTGTAGCTATCGCTATATCGAAGACCAAGAATCGATACATCGCCCTCGGTAAAAAGACTTGAGCCGACCAGACTTGTTTCAACGAAGTACTCGGTGCCGGAGTCCGGCAGGGCAAGAACGCCGCCCGACCCTGACCCCTCGGCGATTTGAGTTGCCGCAAAATCGGCATTGATTTGCCAGCGCTCCGCGAGCGGCCGGGACAAGCCGAGTGAGTAGGTCAGCATCTCACCGGAACGATCGAGGGCGAGCTCGCGAATCTGGCTCTCCGTCAGGGACTGCAGGAGTTCATTGATCGATCCTGCTGTCTGGCCGATCAGTGCATTCTCTATAAGGGGGAATGGGCTTCTGCGGTAGTCCGCGGAGGCGCTGATCGAAAGTCCACTATCGAAGGACCAGTTGCCGATCAGGTTCAGAGTGTTGAGTGTGGTGAGATTTATGTCGTAGTCCACAAGCCCGACCACCGAGCGGGAACCGTCGAAATAGGTCAATTCGGTTCCGACTGCCTGCCGATCAGTGACTCCGTCAATGCTCTGCGTGTTAACAAAGAATGACGTGTCGATGCCATAGAACAGGTGGTCCAGGTCGACGCTCAGGCCGTAGAAAGTACGGTCTGTGTCCAGACCGTCGTAGGAGGAGTAGACGGGGAACCCGCCCCTGAAGTTCAGCGTGATATCCGGGCGCACCTGGTACGAGAGATGAGCGCCATCATAGCGTCCGAGGACTCCACCTCTGCGCTCGGTCTGGCGACCAACCCGCGCCCCGAGATCCCGGTCCCGATCGTAGAGATCGGCGTAGAGCTGGTAGATGCGCGAGCGGCTACCCGGCGCGCTGGGTTCATTCAGCAGGTCATAGTCGTAACCGAGCGTCGCGCGGCTGGCGAAGTCGAGGTGGTCTCCGCGATTTCGCAGTCCGAAGTCGCCGTCAGTCAGCACCAGCGACGACATCGTCGTCATCCCCTGACCGTTGAAGTCACCCGAGTCGCGACGGTAGTACTGGGAAAAGCTGCCGAAGGTGTCCCATGAGCTGGTCTCCCCGCCCCGATTGGCTGCACGGAGGCTGCTCTTCGGCACATCACGAGCCGTCGTCAGGGCCACGAGCCTCTGGCTCACCCGGTCCGCGCCCTCGCCGTCGGGATACTCCTGCAGATAGAGGCGATACTCAGCGATCGCGAGCGAGTACTCGCCGTTGCGCTGCCGCGCGACGCCGAGCAGCTCCCGGGCCTCCTGGGAAAATTCGTTCTGCGGCCCGGCGAGCACCACCCGGTAGATTTGCGCCGCCTGACCGAAATCCCCGGCGAGCAGTGCAGTGCGGGCCTCAGCCATCAGCGCCGCGGGCTGGTCCGTGGACCGGGTCGCGATGGCTGCCCGGTCCAGGGCGGGCGCGGGCGACCCTGCCGAGGTTCCCCGTCCGGCTGCAGGCGCAGCCGCAACAGGGAGCGAATTCTCGTGGTCTGCGGCACCAATCTTCACGACCCAGGCGGTCGGATAGCGCGCGCCCAGGCGCGCCAGTGCGATTTCGGCTTGCGCCTCCGTCGTGAAAAACCCGAGTCGAAGCCTGAACACCGTGCCGGTGTCGAGCTCGGATTTCATGACGTAGAGGCGTTCACCACTGGCCGCTACCCCGTTAAGGTCAGCCGTCACCGGCTGTGTCGCAGTGGATTCGAGATTGATGGCGTAGTTGCGGGTCGGTTCCGCTACGGGCGCCCTGCTCCGCGCCGTGCGTTCAAGCGCCGCTGCGTTGGCACGGGCGAGACGCTCCGCTGTCAGGGCGGTCGACGGCGTGGTTGCCGTGAGGAGCTTCTCTGGATTCCTGACCTCCTCAGCAGTGCCTGTCGTTGCAGTTGGCCTCACCTGCAGCCCCCTGAGATCGCCCGTCTGGAGGATGTCGATCTGGACCGCTCTGTTGAACCACAACTTTACCGTGGCGTCGCCGCTGTCCTGTAAGACATAGTCCACCTCGTCCAGCGCCACGATCTCGCGGCCAGCGGGCCGGGTCGCGGCCTGACTGCCGTCACCCGCCGGAGGGGAATCGCACTGGTTCACGCGGGTCAGGCTGATCTCGAAAGTCGTCGCGGGACCCTGGGGCGACTGGCTTGCAAAGCGATGGGAACAGTTAAAGCGGATGTCGATGACCGCCACACCATCACTACGGGAGACGAGCACGTTCTGTAACGGGCTTGCGGACGCCCGTGCGCCGGGGCCAGCGGCGAGAAGCCCAATAACGATGCCGAGACATTTGCACCGAAAACTCACTGACTTGGCCGTGGCATTCGCGCCGGTGACGCGGGCGTCCCGAAGGTCGCGGGCACCCAGGCGGTCGTGCGATGGCACAACTCACACTGAGTGGAGGCGGGCGGGTGATCGGGCGGCTTACCCGTGGCGGTGGTGCCGTTGTGGCAGGTCCGACAGCTGCCCAGTACCTGCGTGTGATCCACTCGCCAGACCCCCGCCCAGGTCGCCTCGCTATGACAGTCCTGGCATTGGACGGTGGAGCGAATGTGATTGGACGGCGGCGCTGTGGCCTTTACCAGACCGCCGCGACTGTGGCACGCGACACATTGACGGGGCGTCCCTTTGAAGATGCCCTTGATATGGCAGAGTTCGCAATCCACATTCTTGTGAGCCCCTTCAAGCGGCCAGGCGGTGGTGAAGTGATCGAACCCTGAACGGAAAGCCGATTGAGCGTGCGCTTGCCCCGGACCCAGGGCGAGAAATCCCAGACCCGCGGCAAGGAACCACGCGCACAATCGTTTTCTGCTGGCGAGGTGTTTAGACCGCTTCACTAGAGCCTCCCCAGGAGCGTCGCAACCTGCTGATGATTCGCTGCAACGGCCAGATCCTTCGCCGTACGGTGGTCCGGATTGACCAGGTCGGGATCCGCGCCCGAGTCGACCAGCACCGTCACCGCTCCCGGGTGCCCAGCCATGGCAGCCACCATCAGGGCCGTCAGTCCACGCCGATTGCGGGCATCAAGAGTCGCCCCGCTCTTCAGCAGCAGCCTGAGAACTGCAATCTGGTTACCAGCGGCTGCAATGTGCAAAGCAGAGTTGCCGTCGCGAGTCACGGAATTCGGCGCGGCGCGCGCCGCCAGCAAGGCGCTTGCCACAGACTCCGAACCCCGGCGGGAGGCGTGGATCAGCGAGGTCTGGCCTTCGGCATCGGCCGCATCAACCGCCGCGCCGGAGGCAAGCAGTACCTTTATCGAGGCCAGGTCGCCACGACGGGCTGCAAGGCAAAGCAGCGAACAATCCTGCAGATCGGCCTGACTCGGGTCGTCCCCGTGCCCGATCAGCTTGGACAACACGTCAGGAAACCCGAGATTGGCCGCGAGAATCGCCGCAGACGCCTCATCTGCGCCCACTCGTGTATCCCTGGCTCCGGCCTTGAGTAGCAGTCCGACTATCTCTGCCTGGCCGGCTCGCGCCGCTGTATGCAACACTGGCTCTCCAGCCGCATTTTCCGCCGCCGGATTCGCTGATGCATCGAGTAGCAGACGGACAATGGCCACATGCCTGCCCGCCACAGCCCGGGTAAGAGCCGTCTCACCATTTGCCTGCTCATTGGGATCGACACCCGCAGCGAGCAAGCGGCGCACGACTTCGGCGTCGCCATCCCACGCTCCGCGAATCAATGCGGAGCTGCTCGGCGCCTCCTTGCGGGTGGCAATCGGGATGGTCCGAGCTCCGGAACCCGCGCGTGCTCCGCGCCTGACGAGCAGCGCCTCAACGTCGCGATGACTACGCTCGCGGGCGGCCTGTAGCGCTGTCCAGCCCCGCTGGTCCTCGATGTTGATTCCTGCATTGCCATCCAAAAGTAGCCCGACCATCTCTACGTCGCCGTTCAGTGACGCGACGATCAGCGGCGTGTTGCCGGCCGAGTCCGGTGCATCGACCTTTGCTCGGGCCTTCAGCAGGCTCCGGACAACAGGACGTGACTTGCCCTGGACGGCAATATGCAGTGGCTCGTTGCCCGTGCTGTCGACAAGATTCACGTTGGCACCCAATTCGATCAGGGCATCGACTGCCTCGACACGGGCGCCGACGATAGCCTCGACCAGCGCGGTGCGTCCGCGGGGGCCAACGGCATTTACGTCAGGCAGACGCGCCGCTGCGGCGCGGATCGCGGCGACGTCACCGCGGCTTGCGGCATGAATGAGATCGTCCGCTGTCAGCGCCGCGCCAGTACTGTCAGGTTCAGTCAACGCTTTGAGCCGCGCGCTTGCCAGAACGTGCCCCTTCTCTGCCGCCTTCCGGTACCACTCCTGCGCCACCACCGGATCGGCCGGCATCCCGGAACCCTTTTCCAGGAGCTGGCCCCAGGCGTACTGGGCATCGACATAATCCTGACCCGCCGCAAGTTCGAGCAGTTTCCGCGACTCGACCGGATCCGCCTTCACCCCGAGTCCGGAACGGTACAGCGTGGACAGCTGGTACAAAGCCTCGGCATCCCCCGCGTTCGCGAGGCTGCGGTAGATGTTTGCGGCTGTGCCGTAGTCGCGCTGACGGACGGCGGCACGGGCCTCGTCCAGTGAGGCTGCGAACGTATTGATGCCGACCAGCAGTAGAAGCGACGCCAGGTAAAGACGGGTCATATCGCCGTCCCAAACTTTCGCTCAACGACAACACCGAGAGAATGAAGGAAAGGAGTGGGGAGCACGCCGCCGGCACTCACGATGACCGTGTCATTCGGCAGAAGAAGGCTCCGCCCCGACTGATCCAGCCGCACCTGTTCGGGTTCAATGGCCGTGACCGTCGACTCAAGCAGCAAGCGCAGACGTCCCTCAGCCGCTGCACTCTTTACCAACTCCCGATTCCGCTGTTTGGCACGAGTGAAGGCAGAGGATCGGTAGGCAAGCGTCACATCGACAGCCGCCAGGTCTGCCAGGGAGCAGGCGGCCTCGATGGCGCTGTCGCCTCCACCGACGACGAGGACCCGACGATCACGATACTGCTCGGGTTCGATCAGCCGGTACGTGGTCTTCGGCAACTCCTCCCCCGGCACACCGAGCTTCTGCGGGGTTCCCCGCCGCCCGATGGCCAGCAGGATGGCGCGGGCTGAATAGCTGCCCTTCGTCGTTACCACCGTAAAGCCATCCGGACCCGGAGCAACGGACGCGAGGCGCTCGCCATAGCGAATCTTGACGCCGGTATCCGCCTCCACTTCACGCCAGAAGCTCAGCAGGGACTCTTTGGACGAATCTTTCAGCCGCATCTTGCCGACCATCGGCAAGTCGGCGGCGGACGTCATGACAATCTTGCCCCGTGGGTAGTGGGCGACGGCTCCCCCGAGCGCGTCCTGTTCTACCGTCACATAGCGCAGGCCGTGTTCCATTGCGGCCAGTGATGCCGAGAAACCCGCGGGTCCGGCGCCCACGATCACGACGTCAAGGCTCTTGCCGCGGCCGATGCCCGGGAGGGCGCGTATGGAATCGATAGCCTGACGGCCCTGGGTGATGGCATTGCGAATGAGGCCCATCCCACCCAACTCGCCCGCCACGAAAATGCCGGGCACGTTGGTCTGAAAGTCCGGGCCCACCTGGGGGATATCTACTCCCCGGCGCTCGGTCCCCAGCACCAGCGTGATTGCGCCCACCGGGCACGCCGTAAAGCACGCGCCATGGCCAATGCAGTCCGTCGGACCGATCAGTGTGGCCTTGCCCCGGATCAGCCCCAGCACAGGATGGTCCGGCATCTCGGGACACGCGGCGATGCACGCACTGCAGCCGATGCAGGTGGACGCATTGATTACGGGATGCAGGGACGCCGGTTCGGTGAGTCCGGAGGCAACGGCGGACTCGCGCACGGCCACGCTCGCCACATGGATGCGCCGCTGGCGCCGCCGCCAGAACAGCATGAAAAGCACCAGCGGTACGCAGTAGGTCAGTACCGCCAATGGATCAGTCAACACCCGGTTGCGCTCCCCTGATTTAGTCCGGCCCGACGCTGCCTGCGTCCGGCCTGCCTTGGCCCTTCCGCAGCTTATCATCTTGCGTATTTGTGTGTTTTATGAACAACTGTGACCTGTGTCGCAATATTGATGCGGCGCAGGGTTTAGGGTTCCTTTGGGACTCAAAGGGTCTATGGAGTCATTTATGGGTGTTTCCGTCTCCTCCAGGGAGGCGCCGGGCCAGCGCGCGAGTCGGAAAAACGGGTCACGAACCTCGTGGTTTACCTATGGAGAGAAGTACGCCGCCCCGGTGGGTTACGCGCTGGCGGCCCTCGTCATCGGTATCGGCTGGCTCGGTCGCGACTCCAGCAATCTGCAGGCGGGCGAAGGCCTGGGCTACTGGCTGGGCATCGTGGGCGGGGTTACGATGGCAGTCTTGCCGCTGTATTCAGCCCGGAAGCGGGTGCGGCTACTGCGCTGGCTGGGACCGATCAGCCACTGGTTCAAGGCACATATGGGCCTGGGCATCGTCGGCCCTGTGATCATTCTCTTCCACTCCAATTTTCAATTGGGCGACCTGAATTCCCGTGTTGCCCTCTATTGCGCCCTCCTGGTGGCGGGCAGCGGCATTGTGGGCCGCTATCTGTATGCCAATATTCACTTGGGCCTGTACGGCAGGCGCGCGACGCTGGCCGACTTGCAAAAGCGGGCCCAGGAGTCGCTTGAGCGCACAGATAGCGGTCTGTTCAGATCCTTGTATGAGCAGTTGTCGGCCATCGACCGCGAAGTACTGCACGACACGGATACCCTGGGCGCCGCGGCGCTCAGCCCCGTGGCAGTCGCGTGGAAAACTCATGTCGCCACCAGCAAGCTGGACCGGGCGATCACAGCCCAGCTTGCTGAAGCGGCAAGAACATCACCCTCGATCGCCGAGCAGCGCCAGCGGCTTGAAGGCGTGGCGAAGCGACATATTCGCGAACACCTGCGGCAGGTGCGGGCCGTTGCATTGTTTGGCTTTTATGAGCGCGGCTTTGCCCTTTGGCACGTCATCCATCTGCCTTTTTTCTTTCTGCTCGTCGTAGCGGCAATCGTGCATGTGATTGCGGTTCACCTCTACTGACCAACGGATCGAAGGTTACGTGTCGGTGCGAATTAACTGGCCACGCCTGAGTGCCGCATTCGTACTCCTTGCGCTGGGAGTTGCCGCGGACGTTCGCGCGGCGGAGATCGAGAAACTCGTAATGCCTGGGCCGGTCATCGCTGGCCATGCGAAGTTTGAGGCCGACTGCCGCAGTTGCCATGTGGCCTTTGCGAAGACTGAGCAAAACACCTTGTGTCTCGACTGCCACAAGGATGTCGCGCAGGACCTGAATGCTGCTGTCGGCTTTCACGGCAAGTCCCCGAATGTCGTGAAGGCAGACTGCGTCAGCTGTCACACAGACCACGAGGGGCGGAGCGCCGATATCGTCCGGCTCGACAAGGACACCTTCGACCACCGGGTTACCGACTTCCCGCTTCGCGGGGCTCACCCCGGAGTCGCGTGTAATGAATGTCACGCTCCCGCAAAGAAGCACCGGGAGGCCGGGACCCAGTGCATCGCCTGCCACCGGGACGATGACGTCCACAAGGGCGCACTCGACGAGAAATGCGCGACCTGCCACAACGAGCAGGACTGGCGGGCAGCCGTTACCACCTTCGACCACACCAAATCGACCAAGTACCCACTCCTGGGCGGGCATGTGGGCGTGGCCTGCGGGCTTTGTCATGCCGATCGCACGTTCAAATCCACCCCCACCGGGTGCATCGACTGCCACAAGGGTGACGACGTGCACGCCGGGCGCAATGGAAAGGATTGCGCGTCCTGCCACACGGTTCAGACCTGGAAAACGCAGACTTTCGATCACACGAAGGGCACGGACTTCCCGCTTCTCGGCGCACACGTCAAGACCAGCTGTGTCGCCTGCCACACCAGCGGAGACTTCAAGGCGCCGATCAAGAAAGACTGCATCGACTGCCACCGTGGTGACGACTCTCACCAGGGGCTCAATGGCACGAAGTGCGCCGACTGCCACGGTGAAGATCAATGGTCAAAGGTGAAATTTGATCACGCCAGGAACACGAAATTCCCCCTGCTCGGCGCGCACAAGGACGTGAGCTGCCGGGGTTGTCACGCGGGTCCGGTGTACACGGTCAAGACCGAGACAGCCTGCATTGCCTGCCACAAGCGGGACGATGTTCACGCCGGCAAGCTGGGCGATGAATGCTCGACCTGTCACACCCCGGTCGGATGGACCGAGAAAGTGGCCTTCGACCATGACCTGACGCGCTTTCCGCTGAACGGCCTGCACACGGTGGTGCCGTGCGAGGCGTGCCACGTCACGGCCGACTATAAGGGCACCTCCTCGGGCTGCAACGACTGCCACGCCAAGGATGACGCGCACAAGGGCCGCCTTGGATCCGCCTGCAGCACGTGCCACAACCCGAACGACTGGAAGTTGTGGACCTTTGACCACGCCCGGCAAACGGATTTTGTGCTGGACGGCGCCCACCTGGGCCTGCAATGCGTGGCCTGCCACACCAAACGTGTGACCGACAAGATCGAGCTCTCCGCCCAGTGTGCCGAGTGCCATCGACGGGATGACATCCACCGGGGAGCCTTCGGGGGGAACTGCAGTCGCTGTCACAACACGACCACCTTTGCAGATCCGAGGAGACCGACATCATAATGTCCCGCATCTGGCTGCGCAGGGGCGTTGAAGAAAGCCAACAGTCGTGAGAAATGAGCTCAAGCGCGCTGCCCTGACAGCTCTCCGGCTGGCGATGCGGCCCCTGTTCAAAATCCTGCTGCGGAGTGGGGTGACCTGGCAGGAAGCCAGCGAAGTCTGCAAGGCCACTCTGGTGGAAGTCGCGACCAGCGATTTCGGTTTGCACGGGCGGCCGACCAATATGTCGCGGGTCGCGATCATGACCGGACTCAGCCGGCGGGAAGTCAGGCGACTGCGGGATCTGCTGGGTGCTGAGCCGCAGATCGACGCGGGCCGTATGCATGGCGCCACCAGTGTCCTGACAGGTTGGCATCTGGATCCGGACTTTTCCGACAAGGCTGGCCAGCCTCTGGACCTGGCGTTTGAACGCACCAGTGTTGACGACATCGGCATCACGTTCACCGAGCTGTGCGAACGGTACGGTGGCGACCTGGCTCCGGTCACCATGCGACGGGAGTTGGCTCGCGTGGGCGCGATGGCGGAGTTGCCTGCCGGTAATCTCCACGTGCTGATGCGCTACTACATGCCTCTGCAGATGGATCCGGATGCGGTGGTCCGGGGCGGGTCGATGCTCGAGGATCTGGGAACGACGGTCAGCTTCAACCTTGGCAAGGCCGAGGACGAGGTGTCCCGCTTTGCGGGGCGGGCAACCAACACCCGGATCCGGAGCGCCGATGCCCGGCGCTTCCGGACATTCCTGGAGACTGAGGGCCAGGCTTTTCTGGAGCGCGTCGACGAGTGGTTGTCCCGGCATGAAAAGCCAACAACCGATGTTGGCAAGAAAACGCGCTCCATCCGCGTCGGAGTCGGGGTCTACGGTATCGAAGACGAGCATAAGCCCTGAGGCAGTCGCGTGCGATACTCCGCCCATGGGCCTGCGGATCATTCGGCAAGAGGACCTTGATACAGGTTTCTCCCATGGGCTTGGCGTCCAGCGCATGGCAGAAATCACTCATTTGCCCACGGGGTCTGCCGGCAGCAGCATGGAAACTGTGACCATCCCTCCAGGCGGACCTGCGGCAGCGTATCGAAGCGGGCCGGACGATGCGGTGCTCCACGTGGTCGCCGGGAACGCCATTCTATCGTCGGGCAGCGCGCTGGAAGAAGCCATTGCGGCTGGCCCTGGCGACACCGTGCTCGTGCCGGCAGGGACCATGTTCCAGGCGCTCAACGACAGCCCCGTAGAGGCGTTGCAATTCATTCTGGTGCGTGGCAATTAGTTCGCGGAGATGCCCGTCACCCTCCTCACCCTCGATCTGCTCCAGACCCTGACGCTCGCGGCCGTCGTCTACTACACCGGGGTGCTGGCCCGCCAGCACATTGCCTTCCTGAACCGGCTCAACATCCCCTCGGCGGTGGTGGGTGGGCTGCTGTTTGCGGCCCTGGTCCTGATCTGCCGGGACCGCTTCGTGAATCTGCAGCTGGACACGACGGGCCAGCCGCTGCTGCTGGTGGCGTTCTTCACCACCATCGGCATGGGCGCCAGCGTTGCCCTGCT
>Ga0209254_10003102_pt1 | contig 15180 bp, 11 predicted proteins | sample FrelakmetDIP11DI_FD_187148 | JGI IMG/M metagenome (GOLD analysis project Ga0209254, IMG submission 187148) | Freshwater lake sediment microbial communities from the University of Notre Dame, USA, for methane emissions studies - DIP11 DI (SPAdes)... | ecosystem: Environmental > Aquatic >...
TCGGAACCCTTGAGCTCTGCCAACACTTCATAAGGTCCATGGAGCATGGAAAGGGTTTCTTTAGACAGGTAAAACACCTCATCTTCCTGCTTCACCCTGGCGTAGGTGAGCTCAGGACCCACGGCCGCAGCCACGTTACTGGTCAGCGTCCAGGGGGTGGTGGTCCAGACCAGCAGGGATTCCTTATACCTCCCAAGCAAAGGGAAGCGTAAGGTGATTGTGCGATGGGTCAGCTCCTGGTAGCCTTCGGTGGCGATCTCGTGCTGGCTGATGCCGGTGGCACAGCGCGGGCACCAGGGCATCACGTCATCACCCTTATACAGCCAACCGTTTTTCCAGCACTTTTTTAGGAATGCCCAAATGTTGTAGTTGTTCTCGTTGGAGAAGGTGAAGTACGATCCACCCAACTCAGGCAGACCCAGATGAGCCACCACCTGCTCAACTGTCCCAGTAAACGGACCCTCTGGTCCAGGCACGGTGATGATCTGGGAGGGGTCTTCCATCAGCTGATCTGCCAGGTCGTTTAAAAACACCGGGTCATTCCAGTCCATCCAGTAGCCCAGGCGGATGGATTGATCGGTCTGCACGGCCGCGTAGCGCAGGACGCGTTCCTTGCACTTCAACACAAACTTCGCCAGGCCGTATTCTTCGATATCCAGCTTGGACTTAAAACCCAGGTCGCGTTCGACATTGACCTCCACCCACAAGCCCTGGCAGTCGAAGCCGTTCTGGTAGCGTAATTCATGCCCCTGCATGGTGCGGAAGCGCAGCATCAGGTCTTTATAGGTGCGTCCCCAGCCATGGTGCACGCCCATCGGATTGTTGGCGGTGATCGGTCCATCGATGAACGACCACTTGGGCTGTCCCTTGTGGATGGCGACCATCTTCTCAAAGGCGCGGCTCTCCTTCCAGAACTTGAGCACCTCCAACTCCTGGGCTGAATAATCTACTTCTTTGGGGACTTCTTGAAATGGCATATTGCCTCCTTAATAAAAAAAGCTCCCATCCCGCATCAGGGACGAGAGCGCATACAAGCATACTCCCGCGGTACCACCCTGGTTCCTGCCCGGTCTGGGGCAGGCACCTCCGCTGCGTGGGCAGTTATCTACATAGATAATGATCCACGTGCCCATGCTAACGTCTGGCAAATCCGGCTTTCCTACTTGCGCTCATCGCTTTCAGATTGCAGCTCCGGAAGGATTTTCAGCCTGATTCACTCGCCCGGCTCACACCGTCCCGGGGTCGCTGGAAGGAATTTGAAGGCTTACTCGTTTCCATCATCGCTTTTTCAGGTTCGATTGTGCCGGATTATGCCATAGTTCGTGGGATTGGTCAATTGGAGGGATCGTCGCTGCTTGAGATTCTGAACCTAACGCTACCCGGGCAAGCAGCAACTGACTTTTCAGGGTCCAAAATACCTTCGGCTCTCCGAATACTACCTCACGCTGTTTATGGCAGCAAAACTTGCTGTTCGCCACTCCGAAATCTGTTTAAAAATTTCTGGAAAGGTAAGTTCAGCCCCAGCTTGAGCGATCCTTTATCAAGATATGCCTGCAGTTCTTCGTTTGATTTGAGTGAGATAATACCGCGTTGCTGATTTCTGCGGGTTTGATTGACAAGATTTTTCATTAATTTTGCATAAACGGCACTGACAGGCTCGCCACCCGCTAGTGAAAGTGCAATTGCCTTGGCCGCCAGCCTTCCACTTAACGCAGCCGCGTCCATGCCTACTCCCCGGGTGGGATCAATCAGCCCTGCAGCGTCACCGACCATGAGAAAATTCCTTTCTCCGAGCCAAATTCTCTCCTCATCCATCAAAGACATAGAGCTGCTGTACCCTTCTTTCTTGACAATCTGCACGTTTTTCAGGTGGTAGAGGTCTTTGATGTGATCAAAAAAATACTCCAACCGTCGGTGAATGTCATAGTCGTAGCCTGTTCCAATAACCCAGTAGTCATTTCCATCATCCAGGGTTTTGTTATAGACCCAGGCGAACATCGAGTTGTTGTACTCGATATTCCAGAATTGATAGAGTTTGTCAGATTCAAGATTTCCATCCGCAGTAAAGTAATAATTCAGGGTGGCTCCGGTACTATTATTATGAAATCCACTCTCTCTTTTAAGTTTTCGTCTGATCGCGGGTCTCATTCCGGTTGCATCGATAACAAACCTTGCTTTTATTCTTTCAATGCCTTCATCCGTGTCTATTTGCACAACAATGCCGTCCTCGGTTTCCTCAAAATCCTTGAAGGTGCAACAATCTCGGAATTCAGCCCCATAGCTTTGTGCCAGCAGGCAAAGCCATTCGTCGAAAGTCTTCCTCATGAAGTTGAGCATGGGAAACTTGATTGAGAATACTCTGCCGTTTGGGAAATGCAACTCGACTCTTGTGAGGGAGTTATGGCAAAGCCTGTCGGCTGGGATTGTTTCACCGATGATTTTCTCGAGATACGGGAATTGAATGCCTGAACAGGGTTTATCTCTGGGAACTTTCGCTTTTTCGATCAGCAAGGTATTAATATTCTGCCTGGCGCAGAACTTGGCAGCCACCGGGCCTGCCACTGCACCGCCAACGATGATGACATCATATTCTTTCATTATGGTAACCCTCGTTCGATAATAATCCGCAGGAAACTACCCTCGATTTGAGTATCTTGTGTGAGTGGGTGTGGGTTATGTCTGTATTGGATTAGATTATATAATGAGGATGCAAAAGGTACGATCTTTTGTATGACTAGTCTCCGGCAACATGGTGGGCGGCTAAATAGCCAAATGTCATTGCCGGACCGATGGTGGCACCTGCACCGGGATAGCTATTGCCCATCACCGATGACATGCTGTTACCGACGGCATACAAACCCTCGATGCTAGTGCCATCTGTGCGCAGCACCCGCGCCCATTCATCGGTAACCAGTCCGCCCTTGGTGCCGAGATCGCCAGGCCACATTTTGACCGCGTAAAAGGGTGGTTTTTGTAAAGCTGCCAGGTTGGGATTCGGCTGTATCGTAGGGTCGCCATAGTAGTTGTCATAAGCGCTTTCGCCACGCCTGAAATCAAGGTCTTTGCCGTTGCGGGCAAATTGGTTAAAGCGCTCGACCGTGCTTGCCAGCATCCCCTGATCAATGCCGATCTGATCAGCCAATGATGCGATTGTGGCGGCTCGACAAATATAGCCATTTTCGAAGTAGCGCCTGGGGATGGGCAGTATGGGAAAGAACAATCCAAAAATATACTTGTTGCGGTAACGCTGGTCAAAAATGAAGTACGCTGGTATGTGAGGTGTTTCTTCGCTGTGCTGTGAGTACATGCTGTGAACCACATCGATATAAGGCGCAGACTCGTTGACAAAACGCCGTCCAGCACCGTTAACCATCAGTCCACCTGGATAGCCGCGTTCCCCAACATGAAAAAAAGGCTCTTCGTTCGGCGAGCGGGATGACGGTCCCCACCAGGCATCGTCCATCAGGTCGGTTGCGGCACCCAGTAGGATCCCCGCCTGGATGGCGTCGCCAGTGTTGCCCGAAGCCGCCACCGTCCACTGGGTGGATGTCGGTGCTGGGAGATATTTTTTCCGCATTTCCAGGTTGTGGGGGAACCCACCGTCAGCCAGAATGACGCCTTTTCTAGCCAGAATTCGGATTGATCGCCCTTCCTTTTGTGCAACGATACCCACTACTCGCTCGTCTTCTACAATCAATTCTTGAAAGGCAGTATTGAGCCACAATGGGATGTTGGCTTGCAGCATGGCATAGCGCAGGCGCGCGCTCAAGGCCTGTCCCATGGTCAGGCAGCGCACGCCCGTGAGCAGATTGCGCACCCAAAGCAGGGCTGCATTAATGGCGGTCTTTTTCCCCGTCCAGGTGGAGGTGAGCATGCCTATTTTTTGATAATCCGATGCGGTAAACGCCAGTCCGCCTGGTGCTTCAGCCATCGGTTTGCGTAAATAGGCAAGTTCACCCCCCAACTTTTTCCCATTAAAGGGGATCGGTTCCAGGCTGCGACTGGCAGCCACACCGCCAGGACGTTCAGGGTAGTAATCAGCATAGCCCGGTGTACGCTGAAACTGAACACAGGTGTTATCACGCAGCCATGTAATCATGCGTGGAGAATGGGTCAGGTAGGCATCCTGCAATTTTTGCAAAACACGATCCCCGACCGTATGTTTCATATACTGACGAGCCATTTCAAAGGAATCATCAACGCCATCTCGTTCCAGGAGATAATTATTGGGAATCCACAGACCACCCCCGGATCGGGCGGTCGATCCGCCGAAGAACTCGGTTTTTTCGATGACGAGCACATCCAATCCCTTGTGCTTGGCTACCAGAGCTGTGGTCATGCCGCCACCGCCGGAGCCCACCACGAGCAGATCAACCTCTTGATCCCAACCAGTATTCATATTATCTCCTTGGGGATCGATGCAACGGATCCAATACCATGATTTTATAGCTGCGCTGGCTGCAATCTTCCATTATTTGCCACCTGGGGAAGATGGTGGTCAGCTGTAGCCAGAACCTCGCTTTTTCTTCTGTCGAAGAAACAAGGTTTTTCATCTGACAAATTTTTCACCGCACATTAACGGACACTTTGGGATTAGCCTGAATATTCAGCAGCCAGGCCGGGTCGGTGGGAATTCCAGCATTGGATGCCACAAGTACGATCTGATCCTTTACCCCAAGAAAATAGAGTGGCTGTGTACGCGGCTGACCAGACTTGCGACCAGCGCTTTCAAATTGCAGCTCCGGAAGGATTTTCAGCCTGGTTCACTCACCCGGCTCACACCATCTCGGGGTCGCTGGTAGGAATTCGCGGGCTTACTCGTTTCCATCATCGCCTTTTCAGGATCGATTGCGCCGGATTATGCCATATATTCAATAAACGGTCAATCAGTGACCAGACCCAGCAGAGTTTTACTTTTGATATTTTAATTCCATCTATATGTTAGCAATCCGATTTAAATCAAGAAACCGGCTGCGCAGCCGGTTTCTTGGTTCGATTATCATTTTTCAATGTATTTGTTGGATGGTTTCTCCAGTTTGGTGACCTGAGTAGGTCGTTGATCAATCGATGTAAAATCCCCTATTCAATTTGGCTTCGTCAATCATTGTAATTAGCTTAAGCGGCGCCTCCTTTCGTAATCCATCGAACCTGAAATCAGAAAGAACACGGTATTGAAAATTTCTCCAAACGTTTCGTGCTTAATTGCCCTTGCACACCTGTAAAAAAAATCTAAAATAAAAAATCAATCAATCTGAAATCATTATAGCAACTTCCAAAAAAAAGTAAATGACAGAACTGTAAGGTGGACCGGGGGTGTATCCATTGAAAAGTTGACTAATATCGCTTCACCGCTCTTGTGGGCTGCAAGAAGCGTTCCAATTTAAAGCGCGCAGAGATTTTATTAATCATCTGCGCGCCTGGCGATCTCAGCGTTGAAGTGTTTTAATTACAGCAGCGTGATGTTATGCGCCTTGCACTCTTCCACCATCTCTGCCGGCCACAGGCTGGACTGGATCTCACCGATGTGCGCTTTTCGCAAATAGAACATGCACAGGCGAGATTGACCGATCCCACCGCCGATGGAGAGTGGCAGCTCATCATTCAGCAAGCGCCGGTGGAAAAGCAGATCCTTACGCCCCAGGGCACCGCGCAGCTCCAGCTGGCGCAGCATGGCGGGTGGATCCACCCGGATACCCATCGACGAAAGCTCGTAGGCGCAGTCCAGCAGGGGATAATTCACCAGGATGTCGCCGTTCAAGCCTTTATAGCCACTGTAAGAGGGGCTGGACCAGTCATCATAATCGGGGGCACGCCCGTCGTGCGGCTCACCACCCGCAAGGCTGGCACCGATGCCGATCACGAAAACCGCTCCATGCTCCTGGCAGGCAAGTTTCTCGCGTTCCTTCGGTGACAGGTCAGGGTGATGTCGTTGCAGATCCTCGCTGTGGACGAAGGTGATCTCATCCGGAAGTATGGGCTCAATCCCCGGATAAAGGTAACCCATATAGCGCTCGGTTCGCACGATGACGGAATAGATCTGTCTCACCACTCCCTTGAGATATTCTACGTTGCGCTCCTCCTTGGTCATCACCCGCTCCCAGTCCCACTGGTCCACGTAGATCGAGTGCAGGTTGTCCAGGTCCTCATCCGGGCGGATGGCGTTCATATCGGTGTATAAGCCCTCACCCGGCTGCATGCCAAAGTCTGCCAGCTGCAGTCGCTTCCACTTGGCCAGTGATTGGACGATCTCTGCCCGACCATCCAGTAATGATTTGACCGGGAATGCTACCGGTCGCTCGATGCCATTCAGGTCATCGTTGATGCCCGTGCCAGAGAGCACAAACAGCGGCGCAGTCACGCGAATCAAGTTGAGCTCAAAGGCCAGGTTGGTTTGAAAGAACTCCTTCACCTGTCGGATGGCCTGTTCCGTCTGGCGCAGCCCTAATAGAGGGCGATAATCTTGTGGGTATTCAGTACATACTTTCATGCTAATTCTCCTAAATAAAATGAATGCCAAGGTTTGGAACACCTGGCAAAAGGGCAGGGGTCGGCGTAGTTGATCAAGGATTTCTCCCCATCCACGCTTCCCTGGATTCGTTGGACGATTATATCACCACGATATTAAGCCAAGCTAAAGATTAGATTACGAGAGAAGAAGATCAGCTTTGTGGATTAGCAGGTGGGTGGGTGTAAAATTAGTGAGTTATGCTCTTAAATACATCTTTTATTGGGTGAACCAACCATGAACTTATTTTCCTTCCTGCTCTCACAGATGCTTTTTGCCTATACTGTCCTGGTCGAGCCCTTCCTGCGGATCAACTTTTACCGGCGATTAAAGAAGCAGTTGAGTATCACACCGTCAGCCCGCATCCTGTTCTACCGCACCCAGGTGCTGTGGGAATGGAGCTGGGTGGTGGTGTTGGTGTTAATTACGGCATCTACGGAGCGTCCGCTGGCTTACCTGGGGCTTACCCTTCCGAACCCAATGGGTTGGCTGATCATGGTTGCGCTGCTGCTGGGGATTGGCTTGTCGGTCGTGCTGCTCAGACGCAACCCGGGGGCAATGGCTTCCATGCAGCGCAGCCTGGAAGGGTCTGCACTTTTTTATCCTTACACATCTGCTGAACGTAAATGGTATGCTGCCGCTGCCATCACCGCCGGTATCTGTGAAGAGCTGCTCTACCGCGGTTTTATGATGCGCTACCTACCTGCCATGTTCCCTTTCCTGGATTGGCTATTGGTGGCAATCATATCCGGCATCATTTATGGGCTCAGCCATGCCTATCAAGGCTTAAAAGGCATTCTACAGACTACCCTGACAGGTTTTAGCTTCTCGATTGTATTTTTCTTAAGCGGTAGCTTGCTGCCTGCCATGGTCTTTCACATCCTGGCGGAATTACGCACCTTGATGCTGTGGAGTCCGGAAGAAGATAAGCAAAAGAATAAATAAGCTTCCCTGAATTGGTTAATTTCCCCATTCCATAACTATCAGAACATTCAGGCCTACTATTAGATTACTATCCGATTCTCGACATCCTGGAATGAATAATCCTTCAAATAGAGATATCCCACTCCTGTTCATCACCCGCCTGATGCGTATGTTTGGCTATGGGTTCCTGTCGGTGGTGCTGGTGCTATACCTGGCGCAGCGTAGCTTGAGTGAAGGGGAGATTGGCTTATTGCTCACCCTTACCCTGGCAGGTGATGCAGCCATCACCCTGGTTATTACCACCTCGGCGGATCGGCTGGGCAGGCGGTGGATGCTTGTTTTAAGCGCTGGCTTGATGGTCATCGCGGGGTTGATCTTTACCCTGACCGGGAATTATATTCTGCTGGTGGTTACCGCCATCATTGGGGTGATCAGCCCCTCGGGCAACGAGATTGGTCCGTTCCTTTCCATTGAGCAGGCATCCCTGTCACAGCTCGTGCCGGACGAAAGGCGTACTCAAACCTTTGCCTGGTATAACCTGGTGGGTTCATTTGCCACTGCCACGGGTGCTTTGGTTGGCGGCGTGTTGGCTCAACTGCTGCAAAATGCCGGTTATACGCCCGTGAATTCCTATCAGGTTGTATTAATGGGTTACACCCTGATCGGCGTGATGTTGGCTGCACTATTCCTGCTGCTGTCGCCATCCATTGAAGCTCCCAGCTCGTCTGAGGCAATCTCGATCCAACGCAGGTTTGGGTTGCATAAGTCGAAGAAAGTGGTGTTCAAGCTCTCCAGCCTGTTCGCCTTGGATGCTTTCGCCGGTGGGTTGGTGGTGCAGAGTATGGTAGCTTACTGGTTCAATACTAAGTTTGGCGTTCAGCCAGCGGTGTTGGGGGGTATTTTTTTTGCTGCCAACATCCTGGCGGGGATCTCAGCCCTCTCGGCTGCCTGGATCGCCAAACGCATCGGACTGATCAACACCATGGTTTACACTCACATCCCATCCAATATCCTGCTGATCCTGGTCCCATTCATGCCCACGCTACCCCTGGCAGTCATTGCGCTCCTGCTGCGTTTCAGCATCTCCCAGATGGACGTGCCCACCCGCCAGTCTTACACCATGGCAGTGGTCAGCCCGGATGAGCGCTCCGCCGCCATGGGGGTGACGAGTATCGCCCGTTCGGTGGGGGCAATGCTTTCACCCGCCATTACGGGTCAGTTTCTGGCGGTAACCAGCCTGATGGGTGCTCCCTTCGTCATTGCAGGAAGCTTGAAGATCGTGTATGACGTGCTGATCTGGCGCGGCTTCAGGGCTGTCAAGCCACCGGAGGAACAATGAGCCTGACCTTCCGTTGGCTGGGTGTGGCGGGGGTGGAGCTGAAGGCAGGCGAACAGGTGATGGCGATCGATCCATTTTTCACCCGCCCATCCCTCCAAGGTTTTTTGAAACCGGTTATTCCTGATGAACAGCTGATCTCTGAAAAATTGCCGGTTTGCCACTTTGTATTGGTGACTCACTCACATTGGGATCACCTGATGGATGTGCCGGGGGTGTTGCAGCGAACCGGAGCGGTTGCCCATGGCTCTGCCAACACCTGCCAATTGTTGCACCTGTTGGGTGTGCCTGATATTCAGGTGAAAGAAATCCAGGTTGGAGATAAGCTATCACTCGGAGCGTTTGAAGTGCAGGTCATCGAAGGCCAGCACAGCTGGATCCCGTTCAGCAGGTGGTTGAATGGCAGGTTGCCACCTGGCTTGCAGCCCCCGTTGCGTTTGCAGGATTATCGCATGGATGTATGCCTGGGATATAAAATCCAGGTGCCTGGTATGCGGGTGTTGTTGTGTGCAGCAAAATCTCAGCCTGCCGAGGTATTGTTTATGGTCGCCCAGGAATCAAAGGATTACTATCAAGGTTTATTCCTGGGAGTTCATCCGCATACCCTAGTGCCGATTCATTGGGATAATTTTCTACGATCTCTAAATAAGCCCATTCGAAAGTTCACACGACCAGGCAGGATGAACCTACCCCAAATATTGAAACTGGCCCAACAAACCCTGCCACAGGCAACCATGATCATCCCGGAGATGTTTAGGGAGTATACTTTGGGATAATCGCGATAACGGTGCCCGGCATCCGGATAGCACAGGCAGATCACCCGATGAAATATAAGTGGGTTTAGTACGCTACTGTGATAATGAGTAGAAGGAATCATAAATGATCAAGAAAATACCCTTATCGGCTCTAATATACCTGCTGATTTTATTGGTGATTGTCATTTTACGCCTGCTGCTCTCGCTGTTCCCATCCGAGCAGATCGCCAGCCAGATGGTGAACCTGACTGACACACTTTCGATTGGAGCGATATGGTTGGTGGGTTGGGTGGGAGTCTTCCTGGCACCCAGGTCTGGTTTCTCTGAAATGTGGCAGCCAGATATCTCAAATATTAAACGCCTGCTTATTCCATTTCTCATCGGGCTGGGTTTTGCAGTCCTGAATATCCTATTTGATCATTTCCGACCGTTGGGTGATAGCAGCCTGATCAAGTTCCCTGCCTCCCTGGTCGCCTATCCACTGGCGGGTATCCTGGAGGAGATCATTTTCCGCCTGTTCCTTACCACCACATTCGTCTGGATCATTTCGAATGTGCTGCTCAGTGGAAGATCGCAGCAGGCGGTTTTCTGGGGAGTAGCCGTATTCCTGGGCGTTTTCTATACCTTCTCACAGCTTAGCATTTACCGAGAAGTAACCGGGTCGCTCGATTTACTTACCCTGGCACAGTTTTTTACTGTTATTGCTGCCAACTTCATCGTAACTGCGTTCCTTTATAGGAAATTTGGCTTCCTGGCAGCCATATCCTTGCGCATGGGAGATTATCTGCTGTGGCACATCATCTGGGGGGCGATTGCCAAGGGGTAAGTTTATAGAAGCCCCCGATTTTATAGCGATGATCTCTTAGCTGGCTGCATATTATTTTAAATTTTTATAACTGGTTTTATTCCAGGTGGTAAAATCATCGCCAAGCTGGATTCATGTTAAAAATGAATATTAGATCAAGTGCATTAACAAAGCAAAACCTTCAATATTTTTTCCCAACCAGGAGAGCATAACCATGACCGATCAGGATAAACAAGCCCCCAAAACCGAAGAAATCCACCCACCCTCGCCCAAGGATGTGCTGGTGGAGACGAAGCACAGCCTCACCATAGCGGGAAGTGAAATCCGCTACACCGTCACCTGCGGAACAATGGTGTTAAAGGAAGAGGCCGAGAAGAAAGGTGAAAAGGAAGGCGAGTCGGAGGGTGAAAGACCCCGCGCATCCATCTTTTTTGTAGCTTATACCCGGGATGGGATGGATGATCCTTCAAAAAGGCCGCTTACCTTCTCCTTCAATGGTGGTCCGGGCTCATCGTCGGTTTGGCTGCACCTGGGCTTGTTGGGTCCGCGCCGGGTTCTCCTGGATGATGAAGGCTTTGCTTTCCCACCGCCGTATCAACTGGTGGATAACGATTATTCGTTGCTTGACCAGACTGACCTGGTATTCATCGACCCGGTCAGCACGGGTTTTAGCCGGGCAGTACCGGGTGAGAAGCCCAAGCAGTTCCATGGTTTTAAGAAGGATATTGAATCGGTGGGGGATTTTATCCGCTTGTACACCACCCGTTATCAGCGCTGGAATTCCCCCAAGTTTATTATCGGTGAAAGTTATGGAACAACGCGTGCCGCAGGCTTGTCCGGTTACCTTCAAGATCGGCATGGGATGTACCTGAACGGAATTATGCTGATCTCCTCAATCTTGAATTTTCAAACAGCCGATTTTCACCCTGGGAATGACCTGCCATACATCCTGTTCCTGCCCACATATTGCGCAACTGCCTGGTTCCACCAGCGCCTGAATGAGGATTTGGAGAAGGATTTAAACTCCACCCTTGAAGAAGTAGAGGCGTTTGCCCAGGGTGATTATTCTCGTGCTCTGATGCAAGGCGATAACCTGCAGGGTGAGGAGCGATTGCAGGTTATTGACAAACTGGCACGTTATACCGGGCTTTCAAAAGAATACATCGAGCGTACCAACCTGCGCATTGGAATTTTTAGGTTCACCAAGGAATTGCTCCGTCATCAAAGCCGTAGCGTGGGCAGGCTGGACAGCCGTTTCACTGGTATCGACCGCGATTCTGCCGGGGAGACTTTTGAATCGGATCCCAGCCTTAACAATATCATCGGACCATTTACAGCCACGTTAAATGACTATGTTCGCGGCGAGCTTAAATTTGAATCTGACCTGCCCTACGAGATTCTGTCTGAACGGGTGTATCCCTGGAGTTATGCCGAGTTCGAAAACGAATATGTAAACGTAGCTGAAACCCTGCGTAAAGCAATCACCACCAACCCCCATCTGAAGGTGTATGTTGCCAATGGTTATTATGATCTGGCGACACCGTACCTGGCCACCCAGTATACATTTAATCACCTGAGCCTGGAAAAGTCCTTGCAGAGCAATCTGCGCATGGGCTACTTTGCAGCCGGGCACATGATGTATATCCACATTCCTTCCCTGGTGAAGCTAAAAGCAGATCTGGTTGATTTTATGAAGTGGTCAATCCCAGAAGCTTGATCTATGCAGGCATTTAATTTTCAATGTACCTGTCTATTGCAGCTGTTGGATCACGCGGGGATGTCCAGCCATACCTTGGTTTTAGTACAACCGCAACCGGGTTGAGACATGGGAAGCCCGCCTTTATCGTGCCATTCATTGCCGACCAGCCATTTTGGGGCGAGCAGGACCGCGCCCCGTCCCATTCTCCAGGTTGAGTGTGGAGAACCTGACCCAGGCTATCGATCGCCTGGTGAATGACCCTGATCTGAAACAAAAAGCGGTAGTGTTGGGGGAAAAAATTCAGCAAGAGGCTGGGGTTAACCAGGCGGTGCAGCTTATCAAGGCTTTCCTGATGCATCCAAAAATCTAATTTGTTCTAGAATCCGGGAACCAACTCGAGGGGGCTAACGTTAAACGGGTATATCTACGGAAGAGAAAACTATGCATAAAAAATTATTAGTGTATATTTTTACGCTTGAAGTGATTATTGGTGGATTAGCCTTGGCTTATATCTTCTCAGCCTATTGGCACAAACCGCTTGGTCCCAGCCTGGCGATGGCTAACCAGGCGGTTGAGCTTGTGTATGATTCTTCAGGCAAAGCCCTGGACGATGAAATCCTTGGATTTGTGCCGGAACCTACACCGACCTCACCATCCCTGTTGGCTCAAATTGCCATGATGCTTAAGAAACCAAACGAGAGCAGCAAACCCCTGTGCGGTGGTCCAGCCGTGATGACTCTCCTGGTTGTTGGTTCCGATGAGAGGGGCAATGATTACCTTTATGGGCTGGCAGATTCCATCCGCATTGTCCGCATCGACTTCACCGTCCCCGGGGTAATGGTGTTGGATATCCCGCGTGATTTATGGGTGGATATCCCTGGTATCTCCGATCATTATGGGATTTCCCAAGGAAAGCTCAACCAGGCATATTTCTTTGGGAACCCTGGCATGGGATATTACGATGGCTCTGGTGAAGGACCTGGCTTGCTTGCTGAGACACTTGACCAAAATTATGGATTGAAGGTGGACCATTACCTTGCCCTGGATCGGGCGACCTTCGTGGAAATCATCAACAATATTGGAGGCATTGATATCCAACTCAACTCCCTGGTTGATATGAACGATGGCCAGGATGGTGCAAACCCAAGCCTGGTTTTAGACCCTGGTGTTCACCACCTGGATGGTGACATGGCATTGAAACTGGCTGTCAACCGCTTTCCATCCACATTTCAACGCGCAAGGTACCAGAATATTGTCTTAAAGTCACTCCAGGCGAGGTTACTAAATCCATCCATGCTCCCGGAAATCCCACAGCTTGTTTCGCAATTTGTCGGATCGGTCCAGACTGACCTGAGCCCCAGCGATATCAATCAGCTGATCTGTTTGGGGAAGTCATTAACCGAAGAAAATACCGAGATTGTGGCGTTTCCTGATGAGATGTTCGTATCTGGGAGAACTTATGATCCCTATCGCCAGGTCAACACCTTCACCTTATCGGTGGATTTGAACCTTTTCCGTGACTATATCGCAGATTTCATGAATGGCACCTGGCCAATCGACCAGGGTTAAGTTGAATATTCAATTTTCCTGAAGAATATAATCAGGCTGGATTTCCACTAAAGAAATTGGATACACGTGTTGATTTCTTTTCCCGGATGGGTGGGTATATCATTTGTTTCCAGTTGATCTGCGTGATATCAGCCATTTCGTTGTAAATATCTCAGCTATTCTATACAACTTGGGTGAACCTATCATATTTGTTGATACAAGGCTGCAGGGTTTGGAGTAGAATTCAAATCATATCATGACATATGCGTAAACAAAATTTTGCACTGTGGGTAATACTGGTCATTGCCTGTGGGGGATTATCCTTGTCCCTGGTGGTTTTATATCGGTGGAACAAGCCTTTAGGTCCCAGCCTGGATTACGCCACAGTAACTGCCAGCTCGACCTCCCGGGTTTCAAGCACAATTGTTTCGACCCTATTCCCTGAAGGAACCTCAAGCTCTAATTCAGCTCTATCATCCACCCAGCCATCCGATAGAGTTGCCCAGGCAACTGCACTGCCATCCCTAACCGCCACCCGGGAACCGATTTGTAATGGACCCTCAAGTATGACCTTGTTGGCAATTGGTTCGGACCAGCGCGGGGCGAGCTATCTCTATGGACTGGCAGATTCGATTTATGTTGCCTATATAGACTTCACGGTTCCAAAAGTGATGGTGATCGATTTTCCACGTGACCTGTGGGTTGATATACCGGGAATCTCAGACCATCACGGCATCACCCATGGGAAGCTCAACCAGGCATACTTGTTTGGGAACCCGGGTATGGGTTATTATGATGGCCCAGGTGAAGGACCGGGATTGTTGGCTCGCACGTTGGATGAAAACTTCGGCTTGCGTGTGGATCATTATCTGGCCATCGACATGCAAACGTTTGTCAGGCTGATCGACACACTGGGGGGTGTGGATGTTAAAGTTGATTCGCCCATCAACCTGAACAATCCCAAGAACACTCCCGACCCGAAGCTGTCTCTTTCTGTGGGCACCCGCCATCTGGATGGTGAGACTGCCCTGCTCCTGGCAACCAACCGCGTCCCAAACACGTTTACACGCATGCAATATCAGAGGATTATCCTGAGTGCCCTGCGCGAAAAACTGCTCAGCCCCGAAATCATCCCCCAATATCCAATATTATTGGCACGCTTCATCGGTTCAGTCCAAACCGACTTGAGCCTGGGTGATATTAACAGCTTGATTTGCCTTGTCCAGGCTTTGCCCAAGGAAAACATCCAGGCTGATTCTATTCCACAGGAAATGTTCACTGCCAATGTGACCTATGACCAGTACCGGAATGTCACAACCTTTATTTATGAAGCGGATTTTAACGAATTACGGGCGATCGCCAGCGATTTCATGAACGGCACCTGGCCTTTCCCAGAAAAATAATCAAGGGTTTTTCCCTCACCTCGTACCCATCCTATAAATCTATCGGTTCCCGCGTGGTATCATATGCGGGTCATACCTGTATATTAACCGCTCGACGGAGATACGTATGCCTGACCCAAGCCTGGAAATTGAGATAACCCAAGCACGCGAATTGACCGAGGACTTGTATGAGGCTTGCCAGCGCCTGGTGCCTCAGCTTACCCAC
>Ga0209254_10003103_pt1 | contig 15178 bp, 10 predicted proteins | sample FrelakmetDIP11DI_FD_187148 | JGI IMG/M metagenome (GOLD analysis project Ga0209254, IMG submission 187148) | Freshwater lake sediment microbial communities from the University of Notre Dame, USA, for methane emissions studies - DIP11 DI (SPAdes)... | ecosystem: Environmental > Aquatic >...
GAGCCACCTGCATGCCATCATATACAGCCTTGAAAGCAGCCCTCATTGCAACCTCTGTTTTTCCATATCCCACATCACCGCATACAAGCCTGTCCATTGGTTTTTCTGATTCCATATCCCTTTTGATATCTTCAATTGCCTTTATCTGATCAGGTGTTGCTTCATACGGGAAGAAACTGTCAAATTCCCTGTGAAGTTCAGTGTCATAGCTGAATGGAAAACCCTTATATACCTTCCTCCCTGCATAGAGCGCAACAAGTTTTTCCGCCATGTCCTGAATCTTCTTTTTAACCCTCTCCTTTGTCTTTTGCCAGGTTTTCCCTCCGAGTCTGTCAATCTTTGGAAAGATGCCCTCTTCAGCGTGGTATTTACTGATCTTGTTGATGCCCTGCAATGGCAGATACAGCCTGCCTCCATCGTATTCGATTTGCATGAGGTCTTCTCTGACGCCTTCTATGCTCTGCCTTACAAGACCATGAAATTTTCCGATGCCATGGTCTTTGTGGACAACAAAATCTCCCGGGATGAGGTCATCAAGAGATGTAAGGAGCCCTGAGACCTTTGATTTTTTAATAGGCCTGTAACCGGGCCTGCCTCCAAATATCTCTTTTTCAGTCAGGATCAGCAGTCCGGGAAGATGGAGACCTGATGAAAGGCCACCGATTGTTATCGAGACAGAGCCTTCGTATCCAAAGATATTCTCCTTGTCTATAAGCGGAGCAAGAACCCCTCCGTCTCTCAAAATATCTTTCAGCCTCTCAGCCTGACCTTCTGATGAAGCAATGATCGCTATCCTGTTTTGTTCCTGGAGAACCCTGATATTCCGGGACAGATCATCTGTATTTTTTCTCTCTTCCGGCATTATGCCGAGACCCTTTATGGGAAGCGCCCCTGCATCATAACCGGGTCCTTTGATCGAATAATGCGAAAAAAATATGACATCTGAGGGAAGTCCTTCTCTTGCCTGAACAGAATCTGAGACAAAGTATTTTGCTCCTTGCATTAATTCAGGAAGTGTTGTCCCTGTTAAATTGTCTGATGCAGGAAAGATCAGGAAATCAGATGCATCCTCCCGTGATCTCTGAGTATCAATTTCAAAAAATTTCAGAGCCTCTATTTCATCGCCGAAAAATTCAATCCTTAAAGGCAATTCTGATGTTGATGGAAAAATGTCGAGAATCCATCTGTGCCTGCTGAATTCTCCCCTGTCAGAAACAAGCGGAACGTATTTGTACCCGAGTTGCTGAAGCTTATTTTCAAATTCTGACCTGTTTATCTCCATGCCTTTTTCTATGTGGATAACATTCTTCTTTATTTCTTCCCTTGCCCAAACTTGTGATTGAAGATTTCTGAAAGAACTGACGATAGAATCGTTTTGTTTGAGAGAATAAAGCACCTTTGCCCTTTCGCCGGAGACAGACGGTCCATCAGGCTCCGGAAGGAAACAGACAGGGTCTTTTTTGAAAGCCTTTCTGAAATAATTAATATCCTTACAGAGTTCTTCAGCGCGTTCCCCGGTTAATTCGATAGCCAGAAATGGCTGATCGTGCAGTGCAAAAAAGAAACCGGCAGATGAACCGCCAAGGTTGTAAATACGTGAGTATTCACCATTGCGGATCTTTGATAAGCTGTCCGTGATGATGTTTTGAAAAGATGTAAAATTCATTGAAATTGTAACAACAGTTATAATATGGTAAATTATATAACTTTGAATTACATAAAGATGAAGCCGCAATCTTCAGGTTGTCTGATTAATTCTCTGCTATGATTTCCTGTAACCACAGGCTTCAGCCTGTGGTTACAGGAAATCATGATGAATTATATCATAAGGTTTCAAATCACACATTACTTGAAAGGGTGAAATTATGAATAAGATATTAAAACTTGGTCTTCCGAAAGGAAGTCTTCAGGAATCGACATTAAAGCTTTTCAGAAAGGCGGGATATCACGTTTCAATCTCAAGCCGTTCTTATTATCCATCCTTTGATGATCCGGAAATAGAAGCCATGCTGATCAGGGCGCAGGAAATGGCAGGTTATGTGGAGAACGGGATTCTTGACTGCGGTCTTACAGGCAGGGACTGGATTATGGAACAGAATGTATCTGTGCATGAAGTTGCAGAGCTCATTTACGCCAAAGAGGGTCTCAGGCCTGTTAAATGGGTCATTGCAGTCCCAAATGATTCAAAGATAAAAACAGTAAAGGATCTCAATGGAAAGCGCATCGCAACAGAGCTCGTTGGTTTTACAAAGAGGTTCCTGAAATCAAAGGGCGTAAAAGCTGTGGTTGATTTTTCATGGGGTGCGACTGAGGTGAAACCGCCCCACCTTGCTGATGCTATTGTTGAATTAACTGAAACAGGCGCCTCTCTTAAGGCAAATAATCTCAGGGTTATCGAGACTATCCTCGAGTCAAGCACGCGTTTTGTTGCGAATAAAAAGGCATGGAATGACAAGTGGAAAAGACAGAAGATGGAGAACATCGTAATGCTCCTTAAGGGCGCCCTTGCCGCAGAGGAAAAAGTCGGGCTGAAGATGAATGTCTCGGCACGATACCTGAAGCGCGTGATGAGCCTTTTGTCTGCCATGCATTCACCGACGATATCCGCTCTCTCTGATGAAGGCTGGAATGCCCTTGAGGTTATGATAAATGAGAAGCAGGTGCGTGAGCTTATCCCGAAGCTAAAAAAAGCAGGCGCATCAGGCATTGTCGAGTATCCGCTGAATAAGGTGATACCGTAAATTTGCAAGGACATACTTAGAAAGTTGCAAACAAGTCATCTCTCTGATATTAATACAGGTTTTTCTACTTTCTTCTCTTAAAGATTAAAGCTGCAAAGAATATCGAGGTAGCGGTAAGGACAATGCTGCCGCCGGGGGCGATATCGAATTCATAGGAGAGAATCAGCCCCAGGACTGTAGAAATAACAGCCACTCCACATGAAACAGCAATCATAGAAAATAAATTCCTTGCGAATAGTTGTGCGGTTGCCCCTGGAATTACAAGGAGGGCAGAGACGAGAATGATACCCACAATTTTCATGGAGATAACGATGGATATGGCAAGGAGAATCAGAAAGAGTGTGTTGATTGCCCTGACAGATATGCCACTTACGCGTGCTATCTCTTCATTATACGTTGTTATGAATATCTCTTTAAGAAAGAGCATGATAACTCCGATTACTGATATTGCTATAACCATTGAGAGGATTACTTCTCCCCGTGAAATGGCTAATATATTGCCGAAAAGGTAACCGAAGAGATCAACTGTATATTCTTTTGAGAGGCTTAGCAGCACAATACCGAGAGCCATTGAGCTCGCAAAGAATATACCTATAGAGGCATCCTCTGACACTTTACCCTTCCTGCTGATAAATTCAATACCGAGCGCAACCGCAATGGAGTAAAGTATGGCTGTGAAGATTGGATTTATGCCTGCAAGGAAGCCTATAGCTATTCCACCGAAGGCAGCATGTGAAATGCCGGCGCCTATGAAAGACATCTTGCGAAGTACTATAAAAACAGAGATGAGGCCTGAGAGCAGGCTGACTATTACGCCAACGAGCAATGCCTTCTGCATAAATGAAGAACTGAAGACTTCGAGCATAAGCTTTTATAACCTTCTCAGGCGTTCACACTTCTCGCAGATATCAGTATGCATGAGCAGGTCTACATTCTTCCCGTACAGGTCAGTCAATACCGATTCATTCAGCGCCCCGACAGGGGTGCCCTGATAATGGAAGGTATTATTGAGACAGGCAATTTCATCAACATAGGAAGTTATTGCCCCTATATCATGTGAAGCCATAAGAATGGTAATATGAAACCGCTTTTGAAGTCCCTTCAGCAGGTGATAGAAATCTTCCTGGCCTATAACATCTATCCCTGTGTTTGGTTCGTCAAGGATGAGAATCTTTGGTTCACCGGCAAGCGCCCTTGCGATAGATGCCCTCTGCTGCTGGCCGCCTGAGAGTTCACCAAAAGGCATGTTTTTCAGTGCCTCTATCCCCATTACAGAGAGGTATTCAATGGCCTTTTCCCTGTCCTGTTCCCCCGGCCATCTCAGCATTCCCACTCTCCCGTATCTTCCCATCATGACAACATCTATTACCCTGACAGGAAAATCAGGAGATACTTTCGAGAGCTGCGGAAGATAACCGAATATGTTTCCGGATCTCAAAACTTCTTGCGGCTGCCTGCCAAAGATAAGGATCTTGCCGGACGCTGGTTTTATAAGTCCGGTGACTGCCCTGAGGAAAGTTGTTTTTCCCCCACCATTCGGGCCGACGATACCGAGGAATCGCCCTTCATCCAGAGACAGGGTTATATTATGAAGGACTCCCTTCCCATTCAATTTCACAGTTAAATTATCTATCTCTATCGCCTTCATTTCATCACGTTTTCCATTACGGCAATATTATATCTCATCATATCAATATACGTCTCTCTGCCTTTCTGTCCTCCAATAGGGTCAAGATATACAACCCTTGCCCCGCATTCTTTTGCAATAACTTCTGCAATCTTTGGATTGAACTGAGGCTCAACAAAAACAACTTTACTGCCTATCCGTTTGATTTCTCTTATAATCTTTTCAATATGCTTCGGGCCAGGCTCTTTGCCGGGTGACTCTTCTATAACGCCTGCTACTGTTAGTCCATATCTTTTTGAGAAGTAATTCCACGCTGGATGGAATGTGACATATTCTTTGACCCTTAAAGTTTTTACTTTATCGGTTATCTCTTTATCGAGCCGGGAAAGTTTTTCTCTGTAGATTGAGGCATTCTGCATGTAATACTCAGTATTTTGAGGGTCAGCTTCAGCAAAAGCCTTTTCTATCTTAGTGACAATGCACTTTGCAATCACAGGGTCGAGCCATATGTGAGGATCAGCCCCTGATGAGCTGTGTGAATGGCCTTTCTCATGATATGTAATTAATGGCAGATCAGAAGATGAAACAACGATGATAAGATTTTTGTGTCCTGACGACCTTATGATTTTTTCAGCCCAGAACTCTAAACCCAAACCAATCTTGATGAAGACCCTGGCATCGGATACATCTTTCAGAGCCTTTGGAGTCGGTTCATAGGTGTGCGGGCTTGCTCCGGGAGGAAGGAGCAATTTTACCTCAACCTTATCCCCTCCTACCTGTCTTGATAAATCGGCAAGCGGTGTGATACTTGCGATAACTTTTATTTTTTCAGCATAAGCAAGATCGGCTATTAATGGAAATAAAAAAAACAAAGCTATTATTGCAATCTTTTTCATCTATCGCCTGTAACAAAGAGAAAGGATAATCTGTAAGAAAATAGCTTACCACATGATCCAGTGATTATTCTAACAGGATATTTTCTTTACACACTCAATCGTTCATGCAAGTTTTTAGAATTTGACGGTGATGGGAAAATCACCCTTGTATTGTGAAATAGAAAAGAGATAAAATTATAGCATGAGAATTATAAGGGTATATCTCACTCTTGCAGCGGTAGTTATATCGCTGCTGCTCACCTCATGCGCAACAGGAAAATTTTCTGATCAAGACATCCCGGAGGATATGGTTCTCATACATAAAGGATGGTTCATGATGGGTTTTAATGAGGGGGAGATTAATGAAAAGCCGGAACATGAGGTATTTCTTGACACCTTTCTGATGGATAAAAATGAAGTTTCAGCACAGGATTTTGCTATTTTTTTGAATGAAAAAGGCAATCCTGAAGATAGATATTTTTCACATGATCAATATTCAACCATTATTGGTATATCCTATGTGAACGGTAAGGCTGTTGAGACAAAGAAAAACCCTGAAAAATATGTACCGAGAGAAGGATTTGAAAATTATCCTGCAAACAATGTCTCATGGTTTGGTGCAGATGCTTATTGTATTTGGAAAGGGAGACGTCTTCCAACAGAGGCTGAATGGGAAAAGGCTGCAAGAAGTGATGACGGAAGGGTATATCCATGGGGGAATAGTAAGCCTGAGGCTACAAAAGCCAGATATGATCAAAAATGGGAAGAAAAAAGTCTTAATGTCATGGTGCCTGTAGGAGATTTATCCGGTGGAAAATCCTATTATGGTGCCTTCAATATGGCCGGGAATGTCTGGGAGTGGACAAATGACTGGTACAGGCAGAACTATTGTGACTTTTGTAATCCGGGAAACGAGTTTGCTAACATTGATGTGGCAATGAGGCTTGCAGGGATAGAAGCAAATACCTCTGATGTCAGGAAGAAAGATCCGAACGTGCCGCCAATGGATAATCCGGAAGGTCCTTCATTCGGAATTTTTAAGACATTACGTGGCGGTTCATGGTTTGATACTTATGCAGACTTCACCATGCGAACTACATACCGGTACTGGTTTTATCCTGAACAGAGACATTTAAATACAGGTTTCCGCTGCGCTTATTAGCATTTTGGCCACCTCTCTGCCCAGATTTGTCTTGACAGAATCGTTTTTATTTGAAATAATTTAATTATAAGCATAAAAAATATAAAAACATTATTATGGGTAAAGGCGTTATGAAATCTCTTTGTTTATCTGCAGTTTTTTTGCTTTTTGCCAGTATGGTTTTTGCACAAGAGCCTGTCAGGGAAAAGTTAACCCTGAATAATCCTAAAGAAAAGGATATTTGTACTGCTGTGAAAAAGACTATAAAAGAAGGATTAAATACCAAGGATATTGTCAAAACAGGGATACAGCTTGGCTATAGCGCGTGTCTTGTTATCAAATGCGCTATAATGGCTGAAGGGAATTTAAAGGATATAGTTTTCGGCGCCATTGAAGGGGGTACCCCGCCCGAAGTTGTTGCAAGATGTGCTACTGATGCAGGGGCAGAGGCAAAAGACGTTGCGCAATATATTTCTTCAGCAGGTTCGCCGGGCTTATGTTATGTACAACCTGAGAAGTTAGAGACAATGGAAATTTGGTTGCCTGGTGAAAATCCAGATCGTGGATATCTTAGCCCATCCAGTCCATAAGTATTTCAGAAAATATTTACCTGCCATTATTTAGGAATTATATCGTCAAAATATCAATAAGTTATCGTCTGTAATTTAATGTTTTACTTGACTTTCTGGTAAAGTTCTATTATTCTTTTGTTGTATATAATGAATACATTTATTATAATAAATAAATATTTTACAATAAAAAGATTATAATTTAATGAAACGAATATGTTTATTGTGCCTTATTAGTTTATTGTTCCTGAGCCCTGGAATATTATTTTCCAAAGAGATAAATTCTTCCAAAAATATTCATAAAAAAATCTCTAAACCTAAGTCTCATGAGTTACAGCAAGTGGCCAGCTTCAAGAACAAAAAGAATGCAGAAAGGTTTGTTAAGACATTAAGTAATAAGGGTCGGGAAGCTGTAATAAAAAAGAGTCTTACCAGAGATAAAAAGGTAGTTTATAGAGTTTTTGTAAAAGAGGTTAAAAATTCACACGAAAAACCCTCGTCTCAAAACAGAGCAAAACAGGAGCTTGCTTTAGAGAAAAAAGCTATCGAAGAAAGATATACTGATGCCCAGGCTTCTTTAAGTAAACGTGCAGAATCTTCAAAAAATGTTTCAGCTGCCGTAGAAAAGGATCAAATCGTTATTTTTAAGGTTTTTGATAAGATTGAAGACGCTGAGAAACTTACCAGGAAACTCAGAGAAGATGGTTATAAAGTTACAATACGCAGTGTTGCTGAGAAAGATGATAAAATAGTTTATACAGTTTTTGCAGAAAACCTTCCTCAAAAACCGAATATTACCATGCTTCCTTCTGAGATTAGACAAGAGACCACATCTGAAAAAACACCTTTAGAGGAAAAAGCTAAAGGAAAAGAAAAAATTTATACAGCCCGAAAAGATCCGTCATCAGATGCAGTATTGCCGGCTCGTATGGTAAAACCAGCGACTTCAGGTGCAACTGAACCTGTTGAAAGTAAACCTCTTGCAGCCAAACAGATGACCGCTCAAATGAGTGGAGCATCAACCGCTGCTGCTTCATCGGTGGCAAGCCAGCAGGCTCCGGTAACTCCTCAGCCTTCAGCAAATGACAAACCTGCCATGACTGATCAGGATAGACCCTCAGAAGCAGTGTTTGGGAGGCAGAGCAGGTCTATTCATCCGTTCCTGACCATAACTGAATTCTATACAGATAATGCCTTCAGTACAAATGATGACAAAAAAAGTGATTTTATTACTGTTCTATCCCCTGGAATATGGCTGACAGTTCCTGTTGAACTCGAAAAAATGTCTACAGTTGATACTTCCACTCTTTCCCCAGGCGGTCTGAGTCTTAGCAGGTATCCTCCTGATGCCTTTAAAAGATATCAGGCTTACTTATCATATGTTGCGAATATTGAGCTGCACTCAAGAGATTCCAATGAATTGAATTTCGTTGGCCATAAAGCTGAGGGGCTTTTGCAGTATAATTTCAGAGGCGGACTTTCTCTGGAACTCCTTGACCAGTTTGAATTTTCACATGACGACTTTGGAACCGGCATATCATCATCATCAGAAGATGAACTGGTAAAATACAAGACAAACCTGCTCAGTTTTATCGCGACCTATCGCCTCAGCGAGAGGTTTAATCTCAGGGCCGGTTATGCAAATTATATCGTTCGCTATGATGATACAAATGAGTTCAGGGACAGAGATGACAATACATTTTCAGGTTATATATTTTATAAATTCAAACCAAAGACATCTCTCTTCGTGGAATACGATTTTATTGATGTCCAGTACAAAAAAGATACTGCATTGAACAGTAAGGAATACCATTACCTCGGCGGCATACAGTGGGATATGACTGCAAAATCATCAGGAACCATAAAAGCCGGGTATGGCTTTAAGGACTTTAATGAATCGGATGCTGAAGACAGCAAAGATTTTATTATGGAGTTGCAGCTCAGCCACAGGTTTACCCCAAAAACGTCAATGACACTTACTGCATCAAGGACAACAAATGAGACGAATATATCAACAACAGATTATATTCTTTCTACAAGAATAGGAGTTGGATATGTCCAGATGCTTACCTCAAAGCTTACTGCTGACATACAACTTGCCTATACAAATGATATTTACAGACATGATCTGACCTATGATGACAGGACAGATCAATTAAATGATAAGTACTACACAGCATCATTTTCACTCCGGCATAAAGTCAAGACGTGGCTCGAGACCTCTGTAGGATATTTATTTTCAAGGAGAGACTCAAACTTTTCTGATTTTGATTATACAACGAATTCAATATTTCTCAGGGCAACAGGCTCCTGGTAAGTCAGGTGGCTTACAAAAGATTCCCGACCATCTTTTAGTTCAATTTCTCAATTGCTTTATATATAATAAAACATGAAGTATTTTACCTTAGCGGCAGTATTGATAATTTTTTGCAGCTTTGTGGAGATTTCTTTCTCTCAAGATTATATTATAGGTGAAGGGGACGTTTTAAATATCTTTGTTTATGATAATGAGGATTTGAAAACAACTGCAAGGGTAAGTGGTGAAGGGGTTATTGTTTTACCATTAATAGGGCAGGTTGTGGTAAAAGGTCTTACACTCCCTGAAATTACCCAGAAGATAGAGACTATCCTGTCAGACGGGTATATTGTTGATCCGCAAGTGAGTATATTCATCCAGGAATTCAGAAGCAAAAAAGCATTCATCATGGGTGAAATAACAAAACCCGGCCTTGTTGTCCTTCCAGGTCAGACCACATTTCTATCTTTGCTTTCGCAGGCAGGGGGCCTAACAAAGGATGCCGGTGACAAGGCGATAATAAAAAGAAAAGCTAATCCTTCAGATAAGACTGAGAGCACAATAACGGTTAATTTGAAAGCCCTTGTTGAAAGAGGTGATCAATCTCAGGATATTCCTATAATGGACGGTGACAGCATCTATATAACAAAGGCAGGGGTTTTTTATGTAACCGGTGAGGTTAAGAACCCTGCTGCCTATAAACATGAAGAGGGATTAACAGTCATTAAAGCTATTACCATGGGAGGGGGATTTTCTGATAAGGCATCAAAAGGCAAGGTCAGGATCATCAGAAAAACCAACGGAAAAGAAGAGGTTCTCGAAAAGGTGAAAATGGATGAACCTGTTCTCGCCAATGATGTGATTGTAGTGCCGGAGAGTTTTTTTTAGTCTATGGAAGAAAAAGAGATACATTTACGGGATTACCTGAGAGTTGTCTATAAAAGAAGATATACTGTTTATACCTTCTTTACCATTGTCTTCATTGTTGTCATAATCGGAACCTTATCATCCACACCGATTTATCAGGCATCGACAAAGGTACTTATTGAAAAGGTTGAACCTATTAACCTTTCTATGATGTACCCTTATTTCAATATGTATGAACCTGAATTTTATGAAACACAAAATCAGCTCATTAAAAGCACCCCTGTAGCTCAGAAGGTAGTGAACATGCTTTCACTTGAAAATACATATGAAGCATTTTTTAAGGACCAAAAGATTGTCCCCAGCGGCCAGAAATCCAAGGCTGATATCCTTGCAGATATCATAAGGGGGGGGATTATTGTAGCCCCTGTTAAAGATACGAGGATTGTAAATATCAGCTTTATCTCGACAAAACCTGAATTTGCTGCTCTGGTTGCGAATTCCGTTGCAAAGGCTTATATAGAACAGAACCTGGAGATGAGAATGACATCTTCACGATACTCTATAGAATGGATGACCAAAAAGGCTGAAGAGGAAAAGGACAAAGTCCAGAGATCAGAAAGGTCATTGCAAGACTATATAAGGGCAAACAATATCGTCACAATTCAGGATAAGGTTGCTTTAACGCCCGATAAGCTCAATGAGATTAACAGCCAGTTAATAAAGTCAGAGACAAAGAGGAAGGAGATGGAATCGCTATATAATCAGGTCAAGAACATATCCGTAAACCTGAGAAATGCGGAAACGATACCTGCTATTGCATCAGAACAGACTATTCAGTCTTTAAGAAGCCAGATACTGAAAGCTCAACAGAATGCAGAAGAGCTTTCGAAAAAATATGGCAGGAAGCATCCTGCGTTGATAAAGGCAGAAGACGAACTGAAGGGTTTGCAGCAAAAGAGAGATCAGGAAATAAGGAGGGTTATCACCTCCATTAAGAATGAATACGAACTCGCGCAGTCCAATGAGACTAATCTCTCGAGAATGCTCTCAAGTACCAAGTCAGAGGCCCTCAGTCTGAATGAAAAATTTATTGAGTATGGTGTTTTATCAAGAGATGTTGAAACAAACCGTCAGCTTTATGATGCACTCATAAAGAGGATCAAAGAGCAGAGTGTTACAGAAGAGATTAAGACGGTTAATGTATGGGTTGTTGAGAAAGCCGAGAAACCGGGTTCTCCTATAAAGCCCAGAAAAGCTCTGAATATCATGCTTGGCCTATTAATCGGTCTCGGTGGCGGAATTGGTCTGGCATTTTTCATTGAATACCTTGACAATACGATCAAATCCCCTGAAGAAGTTGAAGCAAAATTAGGCGTGCCTGTCCTTGGTGTAGTGCCTCTTCTGGAATCCGGGGAAGAGAATATTGAAGAAATAATCCAGAAGGAGCCACAGTCTGTTTTTGCTGAAAGTTACAAAACAATAAGGACAGCTATTTTGCTTTCTTCAGCGGATAAACCTCCAAAGAATATCCTTATAACAAGCATGGGACCTGAAGAGGGCAAGACAGTTACTTCTGTTAACCTTGCCATGACAATCGCCCGCTCCGGATATTCAGTTTTACTGGTTGACGGAGACTTGCGGAAGCCCCGCGTCCATACAGTATTCGGGCTGAACAATTTAAGCGGGCTCAGCACCTATCTCGTGGGCACTTCAACTGATATCGAAACTATTTTTAAAAAACCGGTTATGAACCTCAGCATACTGCCTTCAGGCCCTATTCCCCCAAACCCGTCTGAACTCCTTGGGTCTAAGAGAATGCTTCAACTCCTCAGAATCCTGGATGAGAAATTTGATATTATCATCTGGGACTCTCCGCCTTTAATGTCTGTTACAGACAGCGTTATCTTAAGTAAAATCCTCGACGGAACAATTATAGTGACAAAGGCAGGGAAAACAACATATGAGATCGCAAGCAGAGGTTTGAAATATCTGAGCGGCAGACGCGAAAGCGATGTCGAATTCCGTATTCTCGGCATAGTGATTAATTTTTTCAATTTAAAGAAGAGCGACCATTATTACTATCAATATTATCAATACTCCCCTTATGCCGAGAAAGATTCAAAAAAGTCCACCTGATTTATTTAACAGACCACTGACAATTCCCTCCTGTAATTGATATAATTCAGTTATCCCAATAAATGCAGTTGGATTAAAAAACGGCAGGCACATATGCATCAAAAACTCTTGAATGCAGGATTTGCGTCTGTATAGTATCTAATCGCTAAGAATGAAAACGTGCACGTTATACGGGTTATTAAAGCGCTCACAAAGGTGCTGCTCAAGCGCTTTTGCTGCACATATGCCTGCCGTCAATTGCATTTTTTGGGTTCTATAAAATGTCCAGAAGTATTTTTATTATATTCATCTTCATCCTAATCTTTTCACCTCTTGCTTTTGGAACCGTTGAGCCCTGGTCATTGACCATAATGGAGACTTCATGTTCCCTCGCTATTTTTATATTCCTACTCAGGAATATAAGGGATAAAAAGTTTTTTCTTTACGAGATTCCCGGTATTATTCCCTTAACATTTCTATTAGCGTTCATATTACTGCAGCTTGTCCCTTTGCCGGCAGAAATGGTGAAAATCATTTCTCCGGGGACATACAACATATATAAAGACACTATCTTTGCAGATCAACAAACAAGATGGATATCACTTTCAATCAATACCAAACAGACCTTAAGCGAGTTTTTTCGTATCGCATCATACGTTGTTTTTTATGTACTTACCATACAGCTTCTGACAAATAAAGATAATCTGATCAAGACGATAGCTGTCGTTGTTGTGTTTGCATCATTACTTTCTCTCTTTGGTATACTACAGCATATTCTGTTTAATAATAAAATTTACTGGATCAGGGAATTGTCACAGGGTGGAACTCCGTTTGGACCCTATGTCAATCGCAATCATTATGCCGGGCTTATGGGGATGTTGTTCCCTGTAGTTCTCAGTCTTTTTCTTTTCTACAAACCGAACGTTGCCAACACATCATTGCGTGAGAGAATAATTGAACTCTTCAATAAGCAATGGACTAATACGTATCTGCTCCTCGGATTTTCAGCTGTTCTAATAGGCACCTCGATCTTTCTGACCCTCTCAAGAAGCGGTATAGTCAGCCTCTGCCTCTCAATGATAGTTTATGGACTTATATTTCTTTCAAGAGGAACAAATAAAAAGCGGGCTGTTATCATTATTGTTATCTTTATGCTGGTAGTCCTGTCTGTAGGATGGTTTGGATGGAGTCCAATTTTTGAGAGGTTCGAGAAGATTAGAAATCCTCAAGGCGATATCTCTGAAATGAGGATTGAGGTCTGGAAAGACAGCCTGAAGATCATACGTGAATTTCCTCTTGTCGGAACAGGTTTTGGAAGCTTTATAAACATTTATCCGAAATATCGCACCATTCCTGGCGATTCGGTTGCAGATCATGCACACAATGATTACATAGAAGTTTTAGTAACTGGTGGCTTTGTAACCCTAATGATATTCACATGGTTTTTAATTGCCTTGTTATACAAAACATACAGGGTATTTCTGAAAAGACACGAGACATACTCAATTTATCTTTTTATCGGCAGTGTTACAGGGATAATCTCGATACTGCTTCACAGTATTACTGACTTTAACCTGCATATCGGAGCCAATGGACTCTACTTTTTTTTCCTGTCAGGACTGGTTGTGTCAGCAGCCAACTCAAGATTACGGGATGGACTGCATGACACATATCTTAGAAAGATAAGCCTTCCACATCGATTTCTTGTACCAGTTATATTTATCATTATGATTGCAGGATTCATTTTTCAAACAGGTGTTACCATAGGTAAATACTATTTTTCATCAATAAGAGATGTGAAGCTGAATGAAGATATTTCTCGCAATGACCTCATATCTCTGAGGGATAAGGCTTACAGGGCTTCTTTTTTTGATCCGCTGGAATCACAATATCAATATGCAGTTGCAAATATCGAAAAGCTTATCTCACAGAACGAAGTCGCCCTGAATGCATACAGGAGAGCGGTTCAACTGAATCCGGTAAATAGTGAATATCTCCAGAGGTTCGGACTCCTCTTGTCTGAATTCAAGCATTACGACAAGGCCGAAAAGTTTCTTATGGCCGGAATCGAGTATGATCCTGATAATCCGATGAGATATAAACGTTATGCCTTATGGCTTTTTGCCTTGGGCAGGAAAGATGATGGCATCAAAGTTATGCAAGAGGCCATATCCTTAGAGCCTCAAAAGACAAGGGAGTACATAACGATTATGGTGCTGAACCGGCTGAGTGATGAGGATATCCTGAGGGCCCTGCCGGAAAGGGTGGAGCCTCATCTCCTCTTTGCGGATTATCTTTACAGGATAGGCAAAAACAGCATGGCTGAAGGAGAATATCTGAATGCCCTTAAATATATAAAGAATGAAAATAAGATAACTCCTGCATTTTTTTATTCAGTCTATAATTATTATATGAAAAAAGTCCTCCATGCGGATGCGCTCAGCATTATGAGACAGGCTGCAGAGTCCCTGCCTGATGATGCAGGGATAAGGATAAGAACAGGTGACCTCTACGAAAAGCTTAATCTGACGCACAAAGCAGCAGAGGAATACAAGCAGGCATTGGTGATTGATCCTAAAAATGAGGAGGCAAGAAAAAGGCTCAGCAATATTCTGTCAAAGAACAAAAATCAATAAAGAAAGGAGTGATAAGAGGTGGTAGAATTAGGACAGATTGACAGACCGAATGCAGAAGATTTTGCCGGGAAAAAGAAGCTCTATTGTGTAGCTAACATTTATGCTATTGAAGACGCGCCTGAGGATTATAAAAAACTTGTGGATAAATACTGGGATGAGGTGGTTCAGCAGATAGACAAGATCGAGGCTGCCGGGAAGATAAAAAGGATATTTTGTGAACTTATTTATCAGGAAGGTGACGAGGCTTTCAACATGCTGATGAAGATAAATGAACGAATACCGCAGATCATAAGAAACAAATCAGAGGAGGG
>Ga0209254_10003104_pt1 | contig 15174 bp, 13 predicted proteins | sample FrelakmetDIP11DI_FD_187148 | JGI IMG/M metagenome (GOLD analysis project Ga0209254, IMG submission 187148) | Freshwater lake sediment microbial communities from the University of Notre Dame, USA, for methane emissions studies - DIP11 DI (SPAdes)... | ecosystem: Environmental > Aquatic >...
CCGACGGCAGCTGGAGCGCGGCGAAGCGCCTGACCGACCCGACGGCGCCGGTCGATGCGTACGCATCGCGCGCCGCTGTCTCCCAGGACGGTTCGCTTGCACCGGTGGGCTGGATCGACCACTACCACTTCACGGTCCAGGTTGCGCAACTCGCGGGTGGCCTGCAGAGCGCGACCGACAACTGGACCACGACGACCATCGGCAAAGGCACGGCGTTCTCGTCGTACCTGGAGGTGCTCAACCTCGAAATCGGCTCCGGCAAGATCGCGCGGGCCGTCTGGAAGAATGCAAGGACCGGCACCCAGTGGTACGCGGCCGGCATCGGACCCTGAATCCATCAGCCCCGAAGGAGCCATAGCCATGACAAACGCCAACACCCTGCCTCGTCGCCGGCTCACGCCCTTGACCGGTGTCCTGTTCGCACTCGTCCTCGCGGCCGGCGCATCGGCCGCGCACTCGGCCACCTTTCATCTCGAGAGCGTTTGCCGCACCGATCCGGCGGTGAACAACAACGCGGTCGCCGTGACCCTGCACGACGATGCCTCCCACTCGCCACTGCCGGACGTCAGGCTCAACGCGCTGTGGACGTTCGTGGACTATCGCCAGAACCGTGCCGTGTTCCGCTACAAGGTGGCCTCCTGCACCACCGACCGCAACGGCGTGGGCACCTTCAGCGGCGGCAGCGGCCGCGCGCGCTGGCAGCTTGCCGAAGTGGTGGGCTACGACCTCGGCAGCGCGACGTTCGACACCGCGCCCACGACCCTGTGCCCGAATACGTTGATGATCGACTTCTGGTAATCGCGCCTGACAACGACTCTTGCATAGGAGGCCTCGCGCGCTCCCGCTCCGGTTCCTGGGGATTACTCGGCCCGCCGCGGGCCTGGCCCGGAGATGTCTTCGGGAACCGTTCGAGGCAGGACGACGAGTGCGAGCCTCCACGGACGGATCCGCGGCGCGCCCGAGGGGGCAGGCTCCGGAACCTGGGTTGCGGGGAGTGGGAGGCCGACAGAACGCGACGGTCCGTTTGACCTGCATCAGTCGACACGCTCGAGCACGACCACGCCAAAGTCGGGCAGACGCAGGTCCCGCGCGCGCGTGATCCGGGCATCACGGCCGCCGTTGCTTCGCTCGGCTTCGGTCTCGCTCACCACGGCAAACGCCGGCCAGGTCGAGTTCCAGAGCTCGCGGTACGTCCCTCCCGGCAGATTGAGCGCGCCGAGCCCGACCGCGCTGCGCCCTCCGCCGAAATTCAGCACGACGAAGAACTCGCCACGCTGGCCGCGGCTGAACGCGAGCAGTCGGTCCGCGGCAAACGTGACGTGCAGGGGTGAAGGCCCCTGGATGCACTCGTTGCGGCGGAGCAGGGCCATCTCGCGCCACCACGCACGCAGGCGAGATCGATCCGCATCGTCCAGGTAGCCGTGCAGGTCGAGCGAGTCCGCGACGCCGAAGGTGAACTGCCGGTCCTCGCCCGATTCCGCACCCATGAAATACATCGGAATGCCGCGGGACAGCAGGCAGCACGCGGCCGCGACCTTCGAGATGCGCAGGCCGCGCCCCCAGCCGCCCACGTAGCTCACCCGGTCGCGGACATTGCCCACCTCGTCATGACTCTCGGGGTAGTTCGTCACCTTGTACCAGTCGTCACAGGCGGTGTGGCTCAGCTGCAGTGCGCTCGCGAGCCGCGACAGGTCGGTCGCTCCGCGGCAGGCATCGACCAGCCGGTCGTGGAAGTCGTCGCACCACTGGGAGTCGAGCGGCCCCCCGAAGTTCGTGACTGACCACTCGTTCGGCAGGTGCTCGCCGATCAGGATGCAGCGCGGACCAATTTCCGTGACGACGGCGTGGCGCAGTGCATGCAGGAATTCCCAGCCTCCTCCGGAGCCGAGGTCACGGACGAAATCGCTCCACGGCGAATGCCGCGCGCCCGAGTGCACGATGGTCGCGGTGTGGTCGAGCCGGAACCCGTCGATGTGGTACTCGCGCGCGAGGTAGACGAGGTTCTGCGCGAAGAAGTGCCGGACCTGCGGGTGGTCGAAATTGAGCATCGCACCCCAGCGCGTATCGCCGTCGAAGAAGCTGTCCCGGGCAACCTCCCAGAGAATGTTGTCGACCGTTCCGGCGTGGTTGAACACGACGTCGAGCAGCACTGCGATGCCGTGGCGGTGACAGGTATCGACGAGTTCCTTCAGGGCATCCGGCCCGCCGAGGTCGTTCTCGATCGCGAAGAAGAAGGCAGGATCGTAGCCCCACGAGTTGGCGCTGCCGACCTCGTTGACCGGGAGCAGCTGGATCGCAGTCACGCCGAGCGTGCGCAGGTATCCCTGCGGCTCGCTGATCTCGCGTGCGATCCGTCGCAGCGGTGGCTCGTCCGGGTAACGGTTTGTGAACCGTGCCGCGTGCAGCTGGTAGATGACCAGTGACTCCCAGCCGGGCCGTGACCAGGCCTGGTCGCCCCACGCGAACCGGTCGGGGCGCACGAGGCGGGACGGCGCATCGGCCGAGGAACCGTCGACCCACGCAGCGGCGGGATCCTGATATCGCTGCCAGTCGTTGAAGAGGAACTGGTAGCCCTCGCCGTGGTAGTCCGTGGCCCCGTGGCCCAGGCCATCGAGGACGTCGCTCACTGGGACGCGCGCCCACCAGTAGGTCCCGTCGCGCGTCGAGTGCATGGGCAGCGGGGCCGCGAGCCAGTCCGTCCAGGCACCGATGAGCCGGGCGCGGGCATGGTGCGGGGCGTGGACCACGAAGTGCAGCGCGTCGTCCTCCTGGTACGCGCCGGGCCGGCGGATCGTGAAGGGCGGGTCCAGGAACTGGTCCGACGGGGGCGCCTCCTCGAGCAGCGGCGCGCGCTCGAGGACGACGTGGCGGACCGTCGAGGTCTGGTCGGAAGGAATCGAGATCGGATGCCGGCTGAGACCTTCCCAGCGACCCGCCACGTCGCGGAACTTCACGGAGGTCACGACCTCCGGATAGGTCTCCAGGGTGACGCGCCCGTCGGCACCGACCGGGTGGTCGGGTGCCAGGGGCGCCCGCGCGCGGTTCACCCACACGTGCGCCAGCAGCGGACCGTCGAGCGCCGAGAACGGCGGCTGCAGCGCGACCCGCAACTCGAGAGTCCGGTCGCGCCGGGGCTCCGCGTCGAACATCCGGCGATCGCCCTCGAGCGTCCAGTAGTCGGTGTCCCCGGCGATGCGCACGCCGCTGCGCCGCGCTTCCGGGTGCTCCCAGCGCCGGTGCTCGGGCAGGTCCGGATTCCAGAAGGACACGCCGTAGCCGAGGCTCGTGTACAGCTCAGTCGTGAAGGCGACCCAGCCGTCGCCCCCGGGCACCCCGTCGACGTCGGCGACATAGTCGGAATTTTCCTGCCAGATCCGCATCCTGGGCGGCTCGGCGAGCTGCTGGCGGAACCGCAGGCGCAGCTGACGCCGCTGCGGCAGCGCGGGCGTGAGTTCGGGGGCCTCGCTGTGCGTCCAGACCTCCGCGCCGTCGGACGCGCACCACAGCCGATTCGCGAAGTCCGGCTCGAAGGCCGTGAACTGGCCGTCGTCGCCGGCGCGGATGAACTTGAACAGTGCGAGGTGCCGGTGCACGCCGCTCAGTTCGAGCTCGAACCGTGGGCCGTCCGCGTCGAGGCCAGCGGGTTCCATGCGCCGGCTCGCGCCGCTCGACGGGTCCCACAGGAAGAGCTCGCTCTGCCGGTACCGGCGCTTCGATATCAGGTGCACCGTCAGTCGATCGGCGGACGTCAGCATCGGATCGGCGAGGAGGACTCGGCCTGCGCCCTCTGCGAACCAGACCGCGTCGGGATAGGAGCCGTCCGCCCGTCGGGGCAGCGCCCGCCCGTGGGCGTCGTACTCGAAGCGGCCCGGCCCGCCGCTCTCGGTGAACTCGAACAGCATGAACTGCGTGTCCTGCCCGATCCGCGGCTCGAGGTCGTACTCGAACGTCACCCAGCCTGGTGCGGGGCCCGGTGCGACGGGCTGCAGGTACAGCTTGAGTCGGGTGCCCTCGCGCCACACGTGCAGCCCGGGGCGGGCCAGCTGCGTCCAAGCAATGAATCGCGTCATGATGAGTGCTCCCTTCTGGCCGGTCGTCGCCGCGGTTGCGCCGAGCCCGGCGGACCCGACGACGACGACACACGGAACCGCCGGTGGATCCCACACAGCCTACACTACGCCGTCAGTCGTCAGAGTGTCATGGGACTTGACCATCGTTTCGAAACGATGAAACCGAGCGAAGCCACGAACGATCAGGCGGTCGATGCGCCGCGTGGTGCCTCGGCGGCCTCAGTCCGCCCGGTGATGTCGGTGGAAGCGCCCATCAGACGCGCTCGCCATGCCCATGGCCTCCTTCCGCACGTAACTGGGCCGCCATCCTGGTCGCAGCCGGTACTGGGTGCGAGAAGAACCGCTTCAGCCCGGGACAGAGGTAGTTGAGCCCCGGTTCGCCGTCCGGCGTTCGCAACAGGCGGTTCTTCGGACACTCGCCCCAGCAATCGCGAAGGAATTCGCACTGTCTGCAGTAGGCCGGAAAAGTGTCGGACTTCGGGTAACCGAACTTCACCTGGGCCGGATCAAACACCATGTCGCAAAGCGAACGCTGACGGATGTTGCCAAGCCGGTACTCTGGATAGACGTAGTGGTCGCAGCTGTAGACGTCGCCGTTGTGCTCGACTGCAACACCTTTGCCGCAGAACTCACCATCGATGCGCCGCGCGGGTCCACGGGCAGTACCAGGGTCTCAAGAGCATCCAGAATGTAACCGAGCCGCTGGCCCCCCCTCCTCGCCGACTCGATCCCGGTCGTCCCTGGATCCCGACGACCTCAGTGCATCGACTCGCGCTTCCAGCGAGGCACGGGTTTGCGCGAGGTCGTCGCCGACGATGAAGGTGCGAACCTGCTCGCCAATCGGGCCCACGTCCTGTGCGAGCGAGGCGATGAACATCGCGAGCGATTCGTGAGAACGTTGCCGTAGCCGGACGACCGCCGTCTCGATGTCCCGAGGTGTCTCGATTCGTATACCCAATCGCCCGCTCCTTCGCCGCCCACTGCCAAACCAAGTCCGGGCGCGGCGGCGGCGCGCGAGCTGCGTAGCGGCATCCCGCCCTTTCTCTCAGCGCCCACAGCCCAGAACCCACGGCCCAGTACCCCAGCCCCCGTCTGTCGACCGAACACTCCCAGGACTCACCGCTCGCCCTTGCTCGGTTCGCGAACTTCCGTCACCGGTTCTTCATGCGTGGAATCGTCCGGCACGAACTTGATGCGCATGCCCCATCCGGCATGCGTGACGAGCAGTCGCCCGAACTCCTCCCAGCTCAACTCTTGCTCATCGATATGGATGACGGGTTCCCGGTTCTGATCGTCCTCGATCACGCAGCGCAGCACGTCCCCACGCGGCACCCACTGCCGGGACTGTTCCGCATAGGTGATCTGCGGCCGGCCAACCGGGATTTCGATGGCAACATGTTCGTACGTGGCACTCAGCTGATCCTGGGCGCGCACGCAGTCGTTGTAGCACTCGAGGATGTCCTGATCCGTCATGCCGGCGATGCCCGGGCCGATCGTCAAGTGCGTGCTCGCGATCGACGAGTCGGCAAACTCAATGAGCGCCGCCTCCCCTTCGCGGCTGATGCGTACCTCATCCGGTGAGGCGACTCGAGGGCGCTTTATCCGCATGCCGAGGTCCTCCGTTGGATCCGCCTAATGCACCGGCTCGTCGAGCCGCCCGCAGCACTGCTTGAACTTCTTCCCCGAGCCGCACGGACAAGGATCGTTACGTCCCACTTTCGGTTGCGCTCGCCGGTAGGTGGCTGCTTGGCGCGCGGCCCGTGCCGAGGAGCGTCGCTGCTCGGAGAAGTAACGATAGGCGCGTCCGGCCCCAGCGGCCATGAACACCGCGGTCTCCTCGGTCTTCTCGGCGGTCATCGGCTCTTTAGGGAATCCGGGGTCCACCTCCCCGGCCACGATCGGAATCATCAGCGTGAGACCCTCATTCTCCTCCTTGAAAATTCCGATCCAGCTGTGGCGGCGCAATGCCACGCCTTGCATGTACCCTCGCGCCCATTGTCGGCCCGGCACGCCGCGCTCATCCGGCGCGTCGAACAGTGGCTGATACACGCCATCAGTCTCGAACTCGGCGACGATCGCATTCCAATGCCGCATCAGGAGCATGATGAGCGCACTGGCGGCCTCCTCGCTCTCGAAGGCGTTCTCGTCCGGCAACTCCCCGCCCCATACCACGGGCAGATACTCGCTCGGTGCCACGAGATCCGGACCCGCCACCAGGGCACAGAAGAATCCGTCCAGGCCCTCGAGCGTCAGCGCGTTGTCGTTCGCGATGCCGCCGAGGAACGCGGCGAGCCGTTCCAGCTCCACATCGGAAAGCGGCGCCCTCTCAGTTGTCATCGCTCGAGTCATGGTGGTTACGTCGGACCTATTGTCAGGATGGCGAGCTGACTCTACCAAATCGCGAGCTGCACGCCCCGGCGCCGGTAGCGGCGCGAGGACACACCTCAACAGGTGTGGGTCCGTCTGCCCGAGCGGACCTCCGCTCAGGCTAACCCGCTGCGACCGACACACCTGCCGGGCTGAGCGGCTGCCGGCACGCTCCCGCGAGCACCCGCTCTCGTACGACGCTGCCGGTTGATCTTCCGCTTCCGCCTCCCGTGGATTTTCTGACGCCCCGCGCCGCAGGACCCGCGCCAGCCTCCCCGCAAGAGCACGAGTTCGGCTGTCACGCGCCCTGTCCCTGCCGGTCTTCAGGCGCCCTTGGTGGGTGAACGCGGCTTGTCCTGGCAACGAGACTGAATGTCTCGTTGCGCCGCGCGAACGCCGGGACATGCCGGCCGGTCCGCAGCGGAGCATGGGTGAGCCGCATTGCGGCGAACGCCACGGCACAGACGCCGTGGCCGGTCCGCCTGAGGAGCAGGGTGAGGCGGTCTGATCGTTCGAGCGCACTGAGTGTGCGGTCGACCCGCCGAACGCCCGAGCACCCGCGAGGTCCGAACACCGGAGGGCGCAACAGAGCGGCGCAGCGTCGCGGGGCCGAGTAACTCGCTCCCCGCAGTACGGGCACTGCACGGTCACGAACTCCCCGAGCGCGACGGACGCACCCGCCCCCGGCTCGAGACCGTACAAAGCATCGATGACCTTCGGACCCAACGGCTCACGTGACGTCATGGCGTCGTGATCGTAGCGAAACTTGGACGCACTGTTCGCAGACTTCCGCGCCCGACCACCGCGCCCACGCGGTTCCGCGGCTCGCTTCCGGCGAGCGAACCGCCGCAGGCGGGCCCAAAGGGCGAGAGCCGGGGACGGCTCGAGTAACTCGCAACGCGGCGTCCACCCCAACTCCTACTCCGAATCTCTGCCTCCCGTTTTCGGGACTCCCGAAAACCCGACCGGCGTAGAGGCGCAGCTCTTTGTCGCTGCACGCGTCGCATAGCAAATCTTAGTCCCGACACTCAGTGACGCGGATAACCCTCCACGGCGCGATCAGTGATCGCGCGAGCTGCGCAGCAGCGTCCACTCAGCTACTTCCCGCTCCCCTCCTTGACCCGGTACTCCTGGTCAAACTGCCCCTTGCGGACCTCCAGCACGTCTTCGTATTTCTTGAGCACGGCTGAGAAGGTCGCGGCGCCGTAGGTCTTCTCATCGAAGGTCGGATCGAGTCGCTGCACCATCGGTCGAATGCGAGCTTTCAAGACCCACGGCTCGCCCGTGTTCGCGGCCAGCCGGCCGATGGCCCGTCGGATCAGATCGATGGCTTCCGGCGGCACCGAAGGCGAGGACGACGGCTCCGCCTCGTTCGGCTCAACGTCGAGGGGTGGCTCGTCCTCGGCCACCAACCGCTCGTAGTAGCGGAACTCGTGACAGCTGTGGGCCCAATGCCGGTTAGTGGCGGCCTCAATGCCCACACCGACCAGCGTGCGGCCCGCCGCCTTGATCTTTTGCGATACCGGCAGGAAGTCGCTGTCCGCCCCGATGATCACGAGCGTCGTCAAATGCGGAAAGCGAATCATGTCCTCAGTGGCGTCCAGGCACAGCTTGATGTCCGCCCCGTTCTTGGCGGCTGCGCCCGGCGGAAACAGCTGGATCAGCTCGACAGCATTGTGCAGCAGCGCTTCGCGGTAGCGCGCGAACCACTGCCAGTTGCCGTAGGCACGGTTGATGGCCACGGAGCCGAACGACGCGCAGAACTCCATCAGCGCCGCCACATTGACCACCGGATCCTGGGGCGTAAACCGCGACTGCCGATACGTTCCAACTCCCTTCAGTTGGTCGATCAGGCTCGCGTGTATGTTCTCGAAGTCCCAGTAAATCGCAACCGAAGGCTTGTCGATGTCCATCTCGCCTCGTCCTGATTGATCCAGAATCGGTTTGCCAGCTTGGCGTTGGCAGTCGCCCGACCGAAAGATCGTCGCCCGGTGCGCGGCGAGGCCGCGGCGGTGGTCGCTGCGTGCACTCAGGCCGCCGCCACCAGAATTCGCCCCGGTGTGTTGGCGGTGCGATGTGCCTTGATGCGGATTTCGACGTCACGGCCCATTGCCGTCAGAAACACCATCAGCCGCTCAACCGAGAATCCTTCCAGCTTGTAGTGCTTCAGCGCCGACACCTTCGGCTGACTGATGCCAAGCAGCGTCGCTGCCCGCACCTGGGAGAGGCGCCGCATCGTCAGCAGCCGATTGAGTTCGACCGCGAGGCGCAGCTTGGTGTCGAGTTCCTCGGCGTCGGGCAGGCCGAGATCGGCAAACACGTTGCCGGAACTCGCCTCGATGAGTCCGCGCTTAGCGGTCCGTTTTGCCATACCTCACCTCGTAGTCCGCACGCGCCAGCTTGAGCCGCGCGCTGATCAAGTCCACATCGGTCCGCGCGGTCCGGATCCCGCTCGGCGACTTCTTCTGAAAGCAGTGCAGGACATACACCGCTCGCGGCAGACGCACCGTGTACACCGCACGGAAAGTGTCGCCATCGAAGTTGCTCGCGATCTCGAGCACCCCCGGTCCCTCACCGGTCCAGGGCTTGGCGGCCGGATGCTTGGCGCCGTACTGCGCCACACCCAGAGCCGTGCCGAGCTCCCGCACCACGGGCCCCGGCATCGCGAGCAAGTCGCGCTTGCTTGAGCTGACCCAGAAAAGCGGCCTTTCGCCGGGTCGCGCCGTGGATCGCATGGCGCATTATCCCCGTTTCGGGATACCGTGTAAATCTACCCTAGTAGTTAGGATGCCAGACCCTGTCAAACCAACGCGCCCCGCGCGGTTCTGAAGCTCGCCTCCAGCGAGCGAGCGGGCCCCGCCAGCGTCCGCCCGATCTCCGGACCTCCCCTCCCGATCCGCCCCGCTCCCCGCGCTGCCGCTCCTTGAGTCGTGCGTGGTCCATGCAACTAGGTCCTGCCACGCGGTCGATGGCCGCGGGCGCCGTTCCGACCCTGGTCGACGTCCCTGACCCACTGATACCGCTCCGGATCGAGCGCGAGCAGGTGCCGCTTCATCTGCTCTCGATGGGTGCCCGTGGCTCGCCGTAGGATCGAGCGCAACTCATGGTCGATGCTTTCAGGCTTCGCTCCGCGCTCCACCGCCTTGGCAAACCACGCGCCGCCTTCGGCACGCTGATCCAGCTCGTAGTGGAGCGCTCCGAGCAGCGTGCACGGATGAAAGCTCCTGGGATCAAACCCATGGGCTCGCTCTGCCGACGCTACCGCTTCGTGCAGCCGACCGAGGTCCCGGAGCGCCCCGCCCTGGGTCGCGCACACCGCCGACCTCAGGTGCGCGTCGCCGCAGCTGTCCAGCGCGACCCGTCCTAGTACGGCGAGCGCATCGGAGGGCGACCCCGCCTTGCGGAAGTGGCTGCTGGCATTCACCGCTTCCCACGGATCCCCGCCCTCATCGAATCGTGCAAGGTGGTGCTTCGCTTCGTGCTCGTGAAACGCGCACCGCAGGGCATCTGAGAATAGCTCCCGCTCGCTGAGCCAGAGTACGTCGTCGTCGGTGAGCCGCCCGCCGCGATCGACCTGCCGCAGAATCTTCATGAGCCGCCACTTGTCGTGCCGCTCGAAGTGCCCAATGCCGTACTGCCGACGCAGGCGACGCTCCTCCCGCAGGCGATCCCGCCGCTCGACTGGCCCACGCAGGGTCCCGTAGTCGGCCTTCCCAGTCGCCTCGAGCCTCTCGACGAAATCACACAAGCCAAAGAGCCCCTTGTCGCGCAGGTACTGCTTTTCCTCCGGGGACAGCGCCCGCGACGTATCCAGCCGCTCGAGTATGGTCGACAGCAGGCTTCCGACCACCGACAGGTCGCCCATGCCGGGGACGCAGTACCTGGCCAACAACTCAGCGTGCCGCTCGGCGCTCGGATGGCAGGTCATTCCAGATTGCTCCCGGGCCGGCCGACAACCATGCCACGCCCAAGACGCTGCGCTGTCCCTGCGTCTGGAACCCCTCGTACCTCGCATTCCTGGGCGACCACAAGAACGATCCTGAGCGATGGTTGTCCGTCCTTGAGATGGCACGGCAGGGTCCGGAACGCGGGCGCCCGCGGACTGCTGGATAGCTTCGTCGTGTCCATGTCGAGGGATTGCCTCGCTTTCCTCAGTTCCATTCGCGGTTCCGTCGGACCCTCCAGGCCGCGTGGTCGCATTGAACCACCCAGCCCCCGCTCGAGCGCGACGCAGTTCACACTTCGTACCCGCGTCGCCGTGACCCCGTGGAAACCTGTGAGCCGATGACACGGTCGCCGGGCACGAGGCTCACGCGCTGAGCCTCCCCCGCGTAACGCTCCGCGCATGGACCGCGGTTTCATTCTCGGCCTCGCCGCCCTGCTCTTCGCCGCCAGCATCCCGCTCGGCTGGTAGGTGGGCGCCGTCCCGCTCTTCGTTTCTGCGACTTATCGGCCCCGCCGACGGCTGTCTGGTACTCAGCGTCCTCGCGAGCCTGATCGCGCTCGCGCGCGGCGACTGCGCTTGTGACCCCTGCACTCGTGCGCCAAGCAGCACTCTGGAACCCTCCGTCCATGGATCCGACCCAGACCCTGACCCTCGAACCGTACTCGGTGGCGGCAGAAGCGGCGCCCGCTCGAACACCTGTGATCCCCGCCAGCCAAACCTCGCGCCGGTCTGGTACGTATCAGGTTGCGTCCATCACCTTCCTCTCAATGGCCGCGCTCGACGCCTTCGAGCCGACTATCCTCGTCACCGGCGCCTGGTGGCTCGTGCTGCTCTTCGTCTGGCTGATGCCCTGACAGTTACATCGCCGGCATCGACAATGTCTCGATTACGGCTTCCTCGGTGGTCCCCCTCCCGGCCGCCGCCTGGCTGCTGCTCTCCGGACTCGGTGCCCTCGGCGCGCTCGCCCGACGCCACAAGACCTGAACTCCGGCTGGACCCCTTCAGGACCCACAGGACCCCGCTCTGGCGGGGTCGCTATTCCCTGAGCATCCGCTCGCACGGCCTGCACGACCGGCGTCGCGGTCTGGCTGCTGATCTACGGCATTGCCGTCAGCCCTTGGCCGGTCATCATCTGCAACATGGCCACACGGGTGCTTGCCAGCGCCGTCCTGATCTTGACTCTGACACATCGGCAATTGTTTCCGGGGGAGCTCCCGACTCACGGGCCCGCATTGGCGGGGCACTGTGTTGAGCAGCGCACAATGGCACGACGCAGCTGGCTGCCACTGCAAACTAGTCGCAGACCGTACGCGCGGGTACATGCCCCGGATGAACCGCCGGCGGCCACTGCCCCACCTGCGGCACAAACTCAATGACACGTGCGATGCGACCGGCCGAGTCCCGCAGCCGGATCACCGCCTTGCGGTCGCCATAGTTGGCACCGGAGCCGACGTTGTGCGCCGCGAGCCAATGCCCGTTCTCCCAGTTTCGGCCCCAGACGAACGTCTTCGTGCCACCCGATAACCGCTCGTCGGGACTGTAGACGTCGTCAGGCAGCCAAGGGTCATGCTCGGGTTGCCATCGGCCCGCCGTTCCGTAGTGGAACAACTGCGCATCCGCGTTGGCTACGCCCGCTCCGGTCCCCAGTCGGACCGTCACCGACAGCGCGTCGCAGGCGACGTTTTTCGCGAGCGGCACCTTGTACATCTGTTGGTGGTCCGGCCGATCGACCCGGAACAGACTCCGGGCGGGCGGCTCACGGAACACGTAGCGCACGGAGTAGCGGAGCCGGCCCGGCTCAGCGACGGCGGACATGCCTTGCTCTTGCAGGCAGGTGACTTCAACACCGTAGGTGAGGGGTGGCGCAATCTCGATCGTCCGCACCTCGTCGTCATCGAACTTGAGATACACCGTGGTGCGCTTCGCAACGACGCCGCTCGACCCGGCGGCCTGCACGAGAGTGTCGCCGTCCGACCACTCGCGATCCCACACGACTTGCGATGCAGGTCCCATGCGCCCCGCCGGGGGCACGTTCTGGACCACCGGCGCCGCGTCCGGCGGTGAGGTTGAACGTTGGACCCAACGGCCGAGGTCCGCGTTGAAGTCGAAGCGATAGACCCGTGCATGCGCCACGCTTCGGCGACCGTCCTGCCAGCGGAGGCTCAGCCGGTCGCAGCCAGTGCTGCGTTTTTCGCTAATGAACAGGTCGTCTTCGTAGACAAAGTAGCCTTCGAGCTTATCGAGCTTGCCATCTCGATCCGTGTCGCGTTCGCACAGCAGTACGGCGCCGTAGTATCGATTGCTGCCGCAGGCTGACGGCGTGCCGCAGAGCCGATACTGGTCGGCGATGGCTGCGCCATACGTGACGCGAATCTCGTCATCGAGCTTGCGCCCCCATCCCCCCGCCTCGCAGCCCCGGTCGAGGTGCTGGTTCCACGGCGAGATGCCGACGAGGGAATACCGCTCCGGAAAGTTCCAGACCTTGAGGTCGACGAGCCAGTACACCTGCTCCACCGAGTCGGCCGTAATGGCGGTTTCCGGCAACCCCCGGGCATCCAGGTCCGCATAGCCGACGATCGGGATCCAGTGCCCGCCACTGTTTACTCCGGCAAGCAAGGGGACGTTGTTGTCGACGAACCCGCGGATGATGCGGCGGACGGCGCTTCGTTCGGCGGACGTACTCGCCGCCAGGTTGAAGTTACGCGCATCCCGGCAGCCACCGGCGCCCTGGCCGCTTCCATTCAGGAAGTGGAACGCTCCGCACGTCGCATCGGCCGAGCACGGGCAGGCACCATCGCAGCCGGCGCCCAGGGTGGCGAGGAACCTGGGATAGGTATCCGCGCTCGCGGGCGGCGTGAGCGACTGGCACGTACCGTACTCCTGTCCCGGCTTGAACACTGCCGTGCATGGAATCCCGGTCTCGTTGATGGCAAGCCTTTGCGGCGAATGCGGATCGCACGGGGTGGCGTCGGCGGCGAAGAAATCACACGGATAGATCTCCGATCCCTCCGAGCCAAGCATCGTGCGGTTCACCGTCTCGACCGTGAGGTGACGCTGCATCAGGTCCTCGGGCGATCCACGGTAGCCAGCGTCGAAGTCGTACCACCGCAGCCCGTCGCTCGCGCGATACAGGAATTGGCGTGGGTAACGCCCCTGATGCTGGAACCTTGAGTACCCAAGGTAGTCGAGGATTGGCGACACAGCGAAGAAGAAGCAGGCCGACGGGTACTGGTTGTGGATGGCAATAGGCGCCGGCTGACCATTGCGGCCCTGCACGATCCGAAACGTCTGGCTGCGACGCGTCGGCCGCGTCAGCTCGTCCATGAGCTGCTCGTAGTCCTCCCAGCACTCCGTCTGGCACCGGAGGTATGACGGTGGCCCGTGCGCACCTCGACAGAGCGCCGCCGCGCAGGGGGCCTGCAGCAGAGCAACCGCGGCCAGCACGAGCGGCACCATCCCCGCCGATCGATGATCCTGACGTCGCATGCCTTCACCCTTGATGTGGCTTGTACCGACCCGCCACGCTCGCCGCCCATCAGCCTCGGCCGCGCAATCCCCCTGTGCAGTCCTCCCCCCTCAGCCCGTGAACTCACCGACGGGTTCCCGCGTGCCGGTCTTGAGGCAACCGCGGCCGTTCGTTGCCGCACCGAAACCGGCATCGACGTCAATGTAGAGCTGGAGCGGCTTCTCCTGCCGGAGCGTCGCGGCCACGACCTCGAAGCGGCTCATCGGCATTTGCAGCACCACGTAGGTCACCGCTCGGCTGGAGGGGTGCCAGAGATGGTCCGAACTCAGTGTCGCGCCATCGGGATAGAAATCGATGCGGCCCACAAAGCTCGCACCCTGGTAGCACATGACGAGACCCACCCGCCCGCTGTTCCCGCCGGCGATCTGCATCTCGTAGGAATCAAAGGCCTTGGTTGTCGTCATGAAGGCTCTCCCGTACTCGGCCGACGAAGTCCGCAATCCCGCGTGATGGGACGGCGTCCGTCCGCGTCACGCAAGGCCTCGGCACTCGACTTTGACCCACCTCCCGACCGTCCTGGCGACGGTAAGCCAACGACCCACGGCGTCCTTCGTGGTCTTTCGCGGAGGGCAACCGGCAGACCGCCGGCGATGTTTCACATGTACGCCTGCAAACGTGTCCCGCCAATTCGGGAAACTCGCTAGCGCGCATGTCATGCGGCTGCATGAAGGTGCCCTGTGCGCCCGACGACGCGCGATCCCTGGCCGGAGCCCCGCCATGCGCCAGAACTTCATCACCCTCCCTCGCAGCGAGCTTTACGACCGCGTCTGGTCCAAACCGGTCCGCGATCTCGCGCGGGATTTCGGCAGGTCCGACGTTGCCCTCGCCAAGCCCGCCGCACGCCTGTAGATTCCGGCCACGCCAAATCACAAATGGCAGCGGGGACAGACATGGAACTCAAGCTTCGCAGCGCGCGGCTCCGCGCGGCAGTCGTCCTTGCCACGGTGATGCTCGCTCAAACAAGCCTGGGCGCGGACACCCCGCCGGCCGCCAGCCTCTCCGTCGACACCATCACGAAGATCGACGCGGCCGCAGCCGAGGTTCTGAAGAAGACCGGCGCGCCCAGCGCCTCGATCGCGATCGTTCGCGACGGCCGGACCGCCTACCTGCGGGCGTACGGTGAGGCACGCCTCGAGCCGAAGCTGCCGGCCGAACCCGGCATGCGCTACGCCATCGGGTCCGTCTCGAAGCAGTTCACCGCGGCAGCCATCCTCCTGCTGCAGCAGGACGGCAAGCTCTCGCTCGACGACAAGGTCGCCAAGTAC
>Ga0209254_10003105_pt1 | contig 15172 bp, 18 predicted proteins | sample FrelakmetDIP11DI_FD_187148 | JGI IMG/M metagenome (GOLD analysis project Ga0209254, IMG submission 187148) | Freshwater lake sediment microbial communities from the University of Notre Dame, USA, for methane emissions studies - DIP11 DI (SPAdes)... | ecosystem: Environmental > Aquatic >...
CGCCGAACATATCAACGCTCGCCGCGCCCTGCAGCTCAAGCTGCTGACCCGGCGCAACGACCCGGCGCCCGCCCAGACCTGGGGTCAGGACGCCGCCGCGGTGCTGGCCAGCGCGTTCGACGCCAGCAACGCGCGGCGTGTGCAGAACGTGCTGAAGGCGCTGCTCAAGCGCTGAATGTCGAGGGGCAGTCCGTCCGGACCGGGCGCCTCGCGCCTTCACGCCGCAACACAGCACGACGGGTTTGCTGCGGGGTGTACCTGCCCCATGTGCGGCATGGGGGGCCGCGGGAAAGGCATGGCCGGTCCGGGCTCTACAGAACTGGCAAACGATGTCGAATGCCCGAAAAAGCCTGCGTATGACTATCGTTCAATGGTCGGCGACCCCTATCAATGAAAGAGAAATAGTGAATTAAGAAAGCTTTCATCTGGCCTTTGCATGATGGCGGCATGTCAAAAGCAATGAACCCCCGGATGAAGCATATTCAAGCGCTTGCCGCTGGCCTTTCGCTGGCGGCGATGCTCTACCCGCTGGCGGCGCAGGCAGGTGACACCACGGCCGCGTCGCAACTTGCCCAGTGGCAGACCCAGGCGGGCGCGCCGGCCAGTGTCGAGCGCGGCAAGATGTTTTTTTCCAGCAAACATGGCAATGACCTGAGTTGCACGTCGTGTCACGGCACCCCGCCGACGGCCCAGGGCAAGCACGCCTCCACCGGCAAGCTCATCGAACCGCTGGCGCCTGCCATCAACCCGACGCGTTTCACCGACACGGCCAAGGTGAACAAATGGTTCACCCGAAACTGCAAGGACGTGCTCTCGCGCGAGTGCAGCGCCTCCGAGAAGGCCGACGTGCTGGCTTACCTGACGGGTCTGAAGCCATGAACCAAGGGACATTGAGAACCACCATGAAATTCAAGTCTGTTTCCGCAGGGGCTGCCTTGTGCTTCGCCCTGATGGCCCCGCTGGCGCAGGCCGACGGCGTCAGCCTGCCGCGCACCGCCTTGCCTGTATACGCGCAGGAATGCGCCACCTGCCACATGGCGTTCCCGCCGGGCCTGCTGCCCGCGGCTTCATGGCGGCGCATCATGAATGGGCTGGACAAACACTACGGCACCGATGCCTCTCTGGACGCGGCGACCGTGCGGCAAATCAGTGACTGGCTGCAGGCCAATGCAGGCACGTACAAACGCGTGCGCGAGGAGCCGCCGAAGGACCGCATCACCTTGTCCAACTGGTTCAAGCGCAAACACCATGAGGTGGCGCAGGATGTCTTCAAGCGCGTCAGCATCAAGACGGCCGCCAACTGCGTGGTCTGCCATGGCGGCGCGGACCAGGGCAATTTCAGCGAACACGCCGTCCGTATCCCGAAGTGAGGAAGTCATGAGCCATGTAGACGCAACTTTTTCCACATCAGCGTCAATGCCGGCTACCCGCCGCACGGTGGACGCACCCACGCGGGTGATGCACTGGCTGCTGGCATTGAGCTTTCTGGGCGCCTACGTCACGGCTGACGGCGAGACCTGGCGCCTGCTGCACGTGACGTTGGGCTACACCATGGCGGGCCTGTTGGCGTTTCGCATCGTCTGGGGAATGGCCGGACCACGGCATGCACGCCTGTCCGCGCTCTTACGCAAGCTGCGGGGGCTGCCCGGCTGGATCAAGGAGCTCAAGGCCGGCACGCCCAACTGGCGTCTGGCGCAGAACCTGCTGCTTACCCTCAGCGTGGCGGTCCTGCTGGCGTTGATCGCGCCGCTCACACTCAGCGGTTACGGCACCTACAACGAATGGGCCGGCGACTGGCTGGAGGAGGTACACGAATTTTTTGGCAATGCGCTGCTGGCCGCGGTGCTGGTGCATATCGCCGTGATTGCCGGCGTGAGCCTGCTGAGGCGCAAGAACCAGGTCACGCCGATGCTGACCGGACGGGTCGAAGGGGCAGGACCTGATCTGGTGAAAAGCAATCACCACACCGTGGCGGTTCTTCTGTTGGCCGCAGTGCTGGGTTTCTGGACCTGGCAGTGGCAGCAGTCGCCTGCCGCGGGTGGCGGTGCGGCTGCCCAGGGTGCAAGCCTGTCCAGCGGGGGGCGCGACGCCGTGGCGCGCGATGGGGCGTACGATGGGCGACGCACCCGGAAACACGCAAAGCGGCACCACGACTGATCGATCATCATGCGCATCCTTCTGGCTGAAGACGACGAATTGCTGGGCTCCGGGATCAAGGCCGGCCTGACGCAACAGGGCTTTCATGTGGACTGGGTCCGCGACGGGGTGGCCGCCGAGCGCGAGCTGCTTGCCGGCGACCATCAGGCGGTAGTGCTGGACCTCGGCCTGCCGCGCCAGGATGGCATGGACAGCCTGCGGGCGGCGCGGGCTCGGCGCATCGCCACCCCTGTGCTGGTGCTGACCGCACGCGATGCCGTGGCTGCGCGTATCGAGGGACTCGACGCGGGCGCGGACGACTACCTGATCAAGCCGGTGGACCTGCATGAGCTGGCCGCCCGGCTGCGAGCCCTGGTGCGCCGCGCCCACGGCCAGACGCAGACCCGGCTGGAGGCCGGTCCCGTCACGCTGGACCCTGCCGCGCACCAGGTTTGGCTCGACGGCGCGACGGTTGAACTTTCGGGGCGAGAATATGACCTGCTGCAGGTTTTCATGCTCAATGCAGGGCGGGTCCTCAGTCGTGAGCAGATCGAGCAGCACCTCTACAAATGGGGAACCGAAGTGGCCAGCAACACGGTGGAAGTCCATATCTACAACTTGCGGCGCAAGCTGCGCGGCGAACTGATCGAAACCGTGCGCGGCGTGGGCTATGTGCTGCGGCGTGACGCTGGCCCGGCCGCATGAGCCCGTCCGGTGCTGCGTTGCCCCGGTCCACGCTGTCTTTGCAGGCGCGCCTGCTCGCCACGGTGCTCGGGCTGGTCGGCCTGGTATGGCTGTCTGTGGTTGTCGCCACTTGGTACGACACCGGACACGAACTCGACGAGTTGCTGGACGCGCATCTGGCGCAGGCGGCATCGTTGCTGGTGATGCAGCGGCTGGACGAACTGGAGGGCGACAACTTTCCTCCACCCCCGACGCTGCACAAGTACCAGACGCGCGTCGCCATCCAGGTCTGGCATGAGGGTCGGCTGGTCGTGCGCTCGACCAATGCACCCGAGGCCCCCTTGGGCTTCGGCGAGGCACCGGGCCTGCGCACTTCGGTGATCGACGGCGAGGCCTGGCGCGTGCTGACGACGCCTGGCCGCGAGCCGGATGTGCTGATTCATGTCGGCGAACTGGAATCTGCGCGACATGACATCCTGCTGGCCAGTCTGCGCAGCATCGCCTGGCCGATGTTGCTGGCGCTGCCCCTGCTGGCGCTGGGCATCTGGTGGGCGGTGCGCGGGGCCATGCGGCCGTTGCGCCAGCTTGGTCAGGCCGTTGCGCTACGCCGGCCACAGGCGCTTCAGCCCCTTTCAGCCCACGCAGTGCCGCCGGAGGTCGCGCCATTGGTCAGGGCCCTCAACGGCTTGTTTGAACGCATGGCTGATTTGCTGGAGTCGGAGCGGCGCTTTACCGCAGACGCCGCGCATGAGCTGCGTACACCGATCGCCGCGATTCGCATGCAGGCCCAAGTGGCGCAGGGCGCTACCAGGGAGCCTGAGCGCACGCAGGCGCTGGCTGCGACGCTCCTGGGTTGCGACCGCGCGGCCCGGCTGATCGAGCAATTGCTGCAACTGGCGCGACTGGAGGGCGAGGTGGCGCGTGGTGGGGGGGCGGTCGACCCCGCTGGCACGGTATCCGCTGACCTGACGGCTACGGCGCTCGGCCTGATGGCCGATCTGGAACTCAAGGCCCAGGTGCGCGGTCAGTCCTTGGCGCTGCTTGCGCCTGGACCGGTCCACGTGCCAATGCCCGGCGCGCTGCTTCAGGTGTTGCTCAGAAACCTCACCGACAACGCCTTGCGTTACAGCCCGGACGGCGCGCGGGTGCAGCTGAGCATGGAAGGACCGGCGCCGGGGCAGGTCGCCGCACTGGTAGTTGAAGACGGCGGTCCGGGCTTGCCGCCCGAAGCCGTGGCACGCCTGGGTGAGCGCTTCTTTCGGGTGCTGGGCACGGGTCAGACCGGCAGCGGGCTCGGCTGGTCCATCGTGCAGCGCGTGGCGCGCCTTTACGGACTGAGCGTGTCGGCGGATCGCAGCCCGGCCCTCCGCGGCTTGCGTGTGACGGTCATCTGGATCGATACCCCCCGCGCAGATATTGATGTCGGTCAAAGTGCGGGGTTGCATTAGCATATCCAATCGTGGGCTAATTCACGAAGGAGTGGCGTCATGCGCACAGACATGTTCCAGCAGTCGCTGGAAGACCTCAACGGCTCGACGGCCGACATCGAGGCTTCCGCGCTGATTTCAACCGACGGCCTCATGATTGCCTCGGCGCTGCCCAACGGCATGGACGAGGACCGCATCGGTGCGATGTCGGCGGCCCTGCTCTCGCTGGGCGACCGCACGGCGCGGGAGCTCGTACGAGGCACGCTACAGCGCGTGCTGATTCAGGGCGAGCGCGGCTACGTGATCATGAGTTCCGCAGGCCCCGAGGCGGTGCTCACCGTGCTGGCCAAGCCCAACGCCAAGCTGGGGCTGATCTTTCTGGACATCAAGCGGGCTGCTGAGACGCTGTCCAAACTGATCTGATGGCGGCCATCATGGGACTCCCTGACATGACTCCGCCCCCGATTCCCTCGCGGGAAGCGCGGCTCACCTATACCGACGGCACATCCCGCACGGTCTTTGTCACCGATGTCGAGATGCCTTTTCCCGAAGGCCGGCTCATCGTTTCACGCACCGACCTGAGCGGCATCATCACGCATGCCAACGACGCTTTCGTCGAGATGAGCGGATGGGCCCGCGAGGAGCTGATCGGCGCGCCGCATCACATCCTGCGCCACCCGGACATGCCGGCGATTGCCTTCAAGGGCCTGTGGGACGATGTCGCCGCAGGAAAGAAGTGGCACGGCTACGTGAAGAACCTGCGCAAGGACGGCGCCTTCTATTGGGTCTACGCCACGGCGGTACCCAACATCCGCAACGGCGTGATCGTGGGCTATACCTCGGTGCGGCGCAAGCCCTCGCGCACCCGGATCAACGAACTCGTGCCGGTCTACGCGCAGTGGCTCGCCGACGAAAAGGCTGCATCATGACCCTCAACTTCCTGATTGCACCGGACTTCGCGCCGGAACGTTTCGCCGGATGGCACATGCTCAACACGACGCTGCAGAGACGCTCCGGCGTTGGTCTGCACCTTCTGACGCCGGCCAGCGCGCATGAGCAGGCGGAACTGCTCTCGGCCGGCAAGGCCGACCTGGTGTACGCCAATCCGTTTGATGCGACTGACATGATCCGCACGCACGGGTACGTCCCGTTTGCGCGGCCGGCCAAGCGTTACGACGAGATGGTGATTGCTACTGGCGCAGAGTCCGGGCTGACCTGTGTCGAGGACTTGAAGCCGGGGTGTCGCGTTGCGTTGACCGAAAACAAGGACGTCAAGCTCATCGGCCTGCGCCTGCTGGAGCCAGCCGACCTGACCGAGGCCTCGATTCGCTGGGTGCCCGTGGACAGCTACCAGGCGGCAGCGCGCCTCGTCATCAAGGGCGAGGTCGAAGCGGCCTTCTTCCTGGCCGATGCCTATGCGTCGCTCACGCGCATGACGCGCAGCCAGCTGCGGGTGCTGGTGGAAAGCGCCATCAGCGACATCTCCCACGTGGTGCTGGCGCACCCTCGCGTGGCAGAGAACCTTCCGGCCATCGAAAAGGCCTTGCTGGGCGTGGGCCAGTCGCCCGGCGACAGCGATGTACTCGATGCACTCGGTCTGCCCAGCGGTTTTGAGCCCATGACGCAGGAAGAAGCCGAGTTCATGATCGACCTGATGGACACCTTGCTGGATTGAGGGCAAGCCGATGCATGTCGAGCCGGTTTCTTCGTTGCAGGCCCGTCGGGCCGTGCGTCAGCATGCCCGGCGGCTGTTGCGTGATCCTGAGGATGTCAGTGCGCATTTCGCGCGTCTGCATGCATCGCTGGAATTGCCTGGGGCCGAGCCGGTGCAGGGGGCGCTGGCCGATCTTTTCGTCGCATTTGGCGAAGGTGGGGAGTCGCTCAAGCGCACCGCGCTTCAGATGGCCCGCGACCGGTTGGCGGTCCATGCGGCCCGCTGGTTCGACGCCCAGGCCGCACAGGGCCGGTTGTCGCGCATCACGCCGCTGGCCACTCGCTGGAGTGTGCTGGCACGGCCTTCCGCGGACATCTCCACGCGGGCGCGACGCTGTAGCGGTGACGATTCACGAGCCCTTGCCGAACAGGTCATTCGGGACGTTGAGGCTGGCGATGCCCAGGGTCAGCATGCATTCCTGCATCATTGCGTGACCTGCCACGACAACCTGGCTTTCATGCTGGCGCGTCGCTCGATGCTGCGACGTGGTGCGCCACTGCCCAGCGATTGGGAGGCGGTCAGCCAGCAGCTTGAGCAAACACGGGCCGGTGCATGAACGTGCTCGTTGCCGGGTTGTCGCAGCGCGATGAAGCGGCGTTTGGCTTTTTCATGAGCCGCTCCATGAAGGGCTGGTCCTGGGAAAGCACGCCGGCCGGTCGTGGCACGGTATTGCCCAAGGCGGATCTGCTCGTCGCGGACCTGGTTTCGCTGGGTCTGGCCCAATGGTCGGCGGCAGCGGAGGCCGAGTTGCTGCGCGTACTGCAAGGCTCCACTGCGGTTCTGCTGCTGCCTTCGCACGACCGGACGTGGGCGTCGATGGATGCCGACACCGTGAAGCGGCATGCGCTGGTGTGGTTGGCCAAGCCCTATGGCACAGACGACATGCGCAAGGCTCTGGAAACAGCGGCTGCGGTGCGCCGCATTGCGGCGCCGGCCCACCCGCATGCACCGGTACCCTCGCAAGTGCACCTGGTTCCGACGGCAGCGCCTGCGGTGGTCGTGCGTGCGCCGGCATTGGCCCCGTTGTCGGTGGTAAAGGCGAACCCGCCGGCAGGGGGAATGCCGGCGGGCATGGCCAGGCCGCTGGTCTCTGCGCCTGCGCCAAGTGTTGCGCCCGCCATCACCGCTGATTCGATGGATGAGGTTCCCGGACTCTCGGTGGCGGCCCTGCAAGCCCGGCTCGCGACCTTGCCCGAAACCGGACGGCACGTGTTCCTGCGCAAACTTTCGGCCATGCTGGCGATGGGGCGTCCCTTTGAAGCACGCTTTACGGTTCAGAACTCGGTGATCTTCCATCCTTCCGACGGATGGGTCGCCAGCAACACGCCGATGCTCGTGGTCGAACGGGTCGGTTTGAGCGATGCCCTGGCCGCCGCCGTGATAGTGCGTGAAATCGATGGCGCCCAGGCAGAGGAGCGGGCGCAGCGCCTGGGCATGCCCATGCAAGAACTCGACACTTTTTTGTGGCGACTGGCGACGGCAGCGCTGGACAAGGGCGCCTCGCCACCGGCCGGCGCCCGGCCTTTTTAAGACAGGCCTGAACGTGCAGGGGCAATTCTTGATCTCTGGCAGGCCAGCACGCCGTGACGTGCCGCACACTGCGAAGCGATCTTTTTCATGATTCAACAATGACGGGCAAAGCGATGACGACACCAGCTACTCAATGGTTCATGTTGACCCCGGCGGGCGTGCTGCACGCCTTTGCGAACAAGGAACCCGACGGGACTGAACTGGCCCTGCAGGCCCTGCTGGAAGGCGATCGCACGCTTGACGCCGCAGGCTGGGCCGAGAAGTCCGCGGCCGCTCCCGCGATCGCGACACAGGCGCTGGAACAGGGATGGGTGCAGGTCCTGCAGCGGCCCTTGCAGGGGCCCGATGCCAAACTGGACGATTTTCTCCAGCATGTCATTGCCTCGCTGTCGGGCGAACGCAAGGCGGTATTGGCGTCTGAGGGTGGTTTCTGCCTTGGGCGCACAGGGGTCGACCAGGATGAGGCCGACGCGCTCAGCGCCGCTGCCGCCGACTACTCCGACTTCGCCGCCCGTCAGGCACGTCGTGGCTGGCAGGGCGCGACGCGCTATGTGTCTTTCCACACCGACGCAGAGTTCCTGTTGCCCAGTTTTTCATTCATACCCTTCTGGGTCGATGGGGCTGGCTACTGGCTGGTTCTGGCCGGTGAGCCCTTGCTCAACAACCCCGCCCTGGTTGAACTGCTGTGGGGCATCAAGGAAGCGGGTACCCGGTTTACCGCACACGCGGGAAGCTAGAGCCTGCCGGCTTGCGGGCGGAAGAACTGATCCAGCAGATCGTGCAGGGCGGGCGAGTGGTCCGAGAGCCGATCCGGACTGACAAAGTAGGCTTCCGCCGCCACTGCGAAAAACTCGCTGAGGGATTCCGCGGCATAGGGGTCGAGCCAGGGAGTGTCGACCAAACCTCCAAAACGATCGGCGGCAGCAACCTGGTCGCAAAACTTCTCGAACTCCGGCTTCAGGCGCGCAAACCAGCGCTGGCGGGCCTGCGCGCCACGTGTTGCGCCCAGGAAACCGGGCGGCAAGGGGGGACATCCGTCGGCTTCACCATCGCGCATGTCCATCTTGTGAACAAATTCATGAATGACAACGTTGTAGCCCTGCGCTGCGCTGCGGCCGGCATCGGCCACATCGGCCCAGCTCAGCATCACCGGGCCACCCTCCATCGCTTCGCCCGTGAGAATTTCCGGATACTCGTGCACCACGCCGTCGTCGTCGGTCACCTCGCGATGGGCAAGAACTTCGTCGGGATGCAGCACGATGCCGACAAAGTCGTCATACCAGCGCAAGGTGGTGGCCGCGTCAGCGGTCGGCGCAAGGTGCAGCAGGGGCAGGCAGGCCTGGGCCGCAACGGCCACTGCCATCGCGTCGGTGATGGCGAGTCCACCGGCGCCATGGAACTCCTTGCCGTTCAGAAACGCCACCGACAAGGCGCGCAGGCGGATTTGTTCCGCAGGCTTGATGACAGCCAGGAAGGGGTAGGCGGCCAGTGTGGAATCCCACAGGTCATCGGGGACGTCCGGTCGGCTGGGTCGTCGTGTAGAGGCTCTTGAAGCCTGTCGCCGCAGCCAGTCCAGCATCAGGCAATGTCAATGCGTTGCAACCCGTCGGCAGACAGGCGCAGAACCTGCGCGCGCGGCGGCTGAGCGGCTGCGTCCCAGTCGCTCAGCACCACCCTTCGAAGTTCGGGCGCTCCTGCGCCGGGGTGCTCATCAGCAGGGGATGACGAAACACCCAGTTCATGTTCCCCCGGCTTGTGGGTGTGCCCGTGAATCAGGGTTGCGGCCCCGGCCGCGGACAGCCAGACGCGGGCTGCGGCCGCATCCACATCAGCGTAGTCCGTTGGGCCGTTATCGCCCTCACGACTCCCCTGCTCGCGAATTTCGCGGGCGAACGCCCGGCGCTCCGCCAATGAGCGTGCCAGGACCGCCTGCTGCCAGGCCGGGTTGCGAACCATCAATCGGTATTTCTGGTATTCGACGTCGTCAAGACACAGGGCGTCGCCATGCGACAACAGCCAGCGCTGACCAGCGAACTCCAGCGCGGTTGGGTCTTGCAAAACCTGCATCCCGGACGCTGCCAGAAAGGCTTCGCCTACGAGGAAATCCCGGTTCCCATGCATGAAAAACACGTCGTGCCGGCTGGCGGCTGCTGCGAGAATCAGGCCGCAGTTGAACTCGAAGCCCGGCGGCTGGGCAGCGTCATCGCCTACCCAGACTTCAAAAAGGTCGCCAAGGATGACGACGGCGTCCGCCGGCGTGTTGGCCAGGTAGTTCTGCCAAGCCTCAAAAGTCGCAGCATCGCCGACATGGAGATGAAGATCCGAAATGAAATCGATGGTGCGCCACGCCGGAGATGCCGCTAGCACGGCGATCCGGGGCGCAGCAGTGTTCATCGTTGCCGCCGGATCAAAGTGCGACGGCTTTCTCGATCACAACATCGGTCAGGGGCACATCGCCATGGCCGCCTTTGCTGCCGGTCTTGACAGCCTCGATCTTGTCGACAACCTCAGTGCCGGAAATCACTTTGCCGAAAACGGCATAGCCCCAGCCCTGCGCGCTGGGGGCGGTGTGATTGAGGAAGCTGTTGTGGGTGGCGTTGATGAAGAACTGCGAGGTGGCGGAGTGGGGCGCATTGGTGCGCGCCATGGCGACGGTGTACTTGTCGTTCTTCAGGCCGTTGTTGGCTTCGTTCTCGATTTGGGCATCGGTGGGCTTCTGGCCCATGCCGGGCTCCATGCCGCCGCCCTGGATCATGAAACCCGGGATCACGCGGTGGAAGATGGTGTTGTTGTAGTGCCCCTTTTTGACATAGCTGAGGAAGTTGGCCACCGATTTGGGGGCCTTGTCCTGGTCCAGTTCAAGGGTGATGACGCCATAGTTGGCGATGTGAAGTTCGACTTGGGGATTGCTCATTTATTTCACCAGTGTGGCTGAGTTGATGATGACGGGTGTCTTGGGGACATCCGAGGGGAAGGGGCCACCCGCTCCGGTGGGCGTGGCCTTGATGCGGTTGACGACATCCATGCCACTGACGACTTTTCCGAAGACGGTGTAGCCATAGAGCTGAGGTGCGTTCAGCAACTGGTTGCGCGGCGTGTTCTCATAGACCTTGCCTTGGTACTCGAACCTGGGCACCGGGTCGCCGGGTGGAATCGGCGTGGGGTCGAGGAATGCGTTGTCTTTCACGTTGATGAAAAACTGTGCGCTGGCGGAGTTGGGGTCGCTGGTGCGCGCCATCGCCACGGTGCCGACGACGTTCTTTGATCCGCCCTTGGCCAATGCTTCGCGGCCTTCATGCGCCACCGGGGCACGGGTTGGCTTCTGCACGTATTTCGCGTCAAAGCCGCCGCCCTGGACCATGAAATTGTCGATCACGCGGTGAAAGACGGTGCCGTCGTAGTGCTTGTCCTTGACGTACTGCAGAAAGTTTTCCACGGTCTTGGGCGCCTTGTCGGGGTAGACCTCGATCACAAAATCACCGTCCGTGGTGGCGAATCTGACGCGGGGCGCGTCGGCGGCAAGCGCCAGCCCTGACACGGCCAAGGCACAGGCTGCGACGGTGAATTGCCGGCGTGCAGCGGAAAAACTCAGGGGCGCCATCTGTTTGCTCCTTCAAGGAAAAATTTCCAACTTGCGATCCGGCGCAGCGCATTGTGCCGTTGGTGCGGACAGGGTCGACCTCGCCAGAAGTGAACGCCTGGGCACTGGGTTGCAAGGGCAGCGGGATACCGTTTCACCAGAAATTTCAACTCGTCCAGCGCATCGCGTGCACCGGGTTGACTTTTCTTTCGCTCCGCGGTGCGGAGCGTCGCGCCGCCGGCGTTCGCATCAGGCGCCAATCGTTTCCTTGACAATGACCCATTGGTCGCCGGGTTTCACGAAGTCCAGCGTCTTGCGGGTCGAGAGGTTCAATGCGGCATCGCGGTAATCCTGGCGGAATTTGGCCGAGGCCTTGTCGCCGTTGATGGCGATTGACAGGTCGCTCACCTTCACGGAGATACGCGACCGGCTGGCAATGCGGTTACGACGATCAGATTCCCACGACTGGCGGGATTGCTTGGGAAGGGGATCAAAGTCCTTGCCATAGGCCGCCAGGTAGCGGTTCACATCTTTGGCTGACCAGGCCGCAGCCCACGCCATCACGGCGGCCTCGATGTCTTTCTCCGCACTCGATGTCTTGGCTGGAGCAGGCGCAGAAGCCGGGGCGGAAGCCGGTTTCGCCGCCGGTGCGGCGCTTGCAGGCGCTGCGGCCGGTGCTTTGGCAGCCGCGCCGGAAGTCGGTGTCAGGGCCGACGCTGCTGCCGGGCTCGCCGGACGGCCACCCTTCGCGCCCGTGGAGAACAGATCGCGCATCAGTGTCAGCTTGGACTGCACACCCTTGTTGGTGCCGTCGAGTTGAAGCGCCTTGCCGTAGGCCTGGCTGGTGAGCTTGGCGTAGACGTCGCCTAGGTTCTCATAGGCGGTGGCGTAGTTCGGATTTGTTCGGATGGCCATTTCCAGCGCCACCCGAGCCTTGTCGTACTGGTTCTGGCCAGCATAAAGGACGGCGAGGTTGTTGTAGGGCTCAGGGAGTTCCGGGTACTCTTCCGTCAGCTTGAGAAACGTGACGATGGCGTCATTGGGCTTTCCGGCCTCGGTCTGGATGACGCCTTTGAGGAATCGCATCTGTGGGTCGCGTGGCTTGGCGACCAGGTACTGCTCGGCTTTGACAAGGGCATCATCGAATTTCCCGGAACGCACGAGCTGGCTGACGTCGCTGTACTCGTCGGCGTGTGCCAGCGGGAGCGCCAGCATGGCCGTCAAGGCAACAAAACGAAGGACCTGGCGCAGGGATTGCGTGATTGCAAAGGGTTCGTTCATCATGGTGTCTCTTCTGAAGTGCACAGTGGCATGACCCAAATCCGGGCGATATACTGACAACGATTGTAGCTGAGGGGTCGAGCGCCGACCGGTGGGCGCAGGCCAGTTCAGAACCCTGACAAAACGCCGAAAAATCGCCGACCCGACGCAGCACCTGATTGCCCGTTTCCCTGGATCCCATGAGTCTTCGCATCTACAACACCCTGGCACGCGCCGTGGAGGTTTTTCAGCCGATCGAGGCAGGTCATGTGCGCATGTATGTCTGCGGCATGACCGTCTACGACCTTTGCCATCTCGGCCATGCCCGCTCGATGGTGGCCTTTGACGTGGTGCAGCGCTGGCTCAAGGCCAGCGGGCTGCGTGTGACCTATGTGCGCAACATCACCGATATTGACGACAAGATCATCAAGCGCGCCGTGGAAAATGGTGAAACCGTTCGGAGCCTGACTGATCGCATGATCGACGCCCTGCACCAGGACGCCGATGCCTTGGGCATCGAGCGCCCTGACCACGAACCACGCGCGACCGACTACGTGCCACAGATGCTCTCGATGATCGGGCTGCTGGAGCGCCGGGGCCTGGCCTACCGAGCAGGCAGCGGCGACGTGAACTTTGCGGTGCGCAAGTTCCCCGGCTACGGCAAGCTCTCCGGAAAATCACTCGACGAACTGCACGCGGGCGAGCGGGTGGCGGTGCTGGAAGACAAGGACGATCCGCTGGATTTCGTGCTCTGGAAGAGCGCCAAGCCCGCCGAGCCCGAAGATGTGAAATGGGACAGTGCTTACGGCAAGGGGCGTCCGGGCTGGCACATCGAGTGCTCGGCCATGAGCTGCGAACTGCTCGGCGAGACCTTCGACATCCATGGTGGCGGGGCTGACCTGCAGTTTCCGCACCATGAGAACGAGATTGCCCAGAGCGAGGGCGCCACGGGCAAACCGTTCGCCCGGACATGGATGCACAACGGGTTCATCAACGTGGACAACGAGAAGATGTCCAAGTCGCTGGGCAACTTCTTCACCATTCGCGAGGTGCTGAAGGTTTTTGACGCCGAGACCGTGCGGTTCTTTGTCGTTCGCAGCCACTACCGAAGCCCGCTCAACTACAGCGACGTGCATCTGAACGACGCCCGCGGCGCGCTCAAGCGGCTGTACACGGCACTGGATTCCGGCGATGTATTGCTGCAAAGCAACGGTGTGGTCGCAGGCACCAAACTGCTTGCTGACCTCAGCAGGGAAGATGGATTGGTTGAACTGTTCATCGACGCGATGAATGAAGATTTCAACACCCCAAATGCCATCTCGATCCTGTTTACATTGGCTGGCGATATTGGCGCAATACGGAACACAGTGATGCACTCAAGTTCAGACGAACTTCGTGTCTTCAGTTTCAAGGTATTGGTGGAAAAAGTCACGGCCTTGCGCTCGCTGGGGGCTGTCCTCGGGCTGTTGCAGCAGCGGCCAAAGACTTTCCTGCAGGCTGGCGTGGGTGGTGACGAGTCTGCCATTCAGGCCCTGATCGAAGCCCGCGCCGCGGCGAAGCAGGCCAGAGACTTTGCCGAGGCCGACCGTATTCGCAACCAGCTGCTGGCGCAGGGCATCGTTCTGAAGGACTCGGTCAACGGAACCACCTGGGAAGCGGCCCAGTGAGCATTTTGTTAGAGATTTTCGGTATTCCCCAGGGTCGAACGGTCAATGTCTGCTACAAAAATTAAACCGATCGAGACCAGCACGCCCGCCTACTGGGATGAGGCGCGCAAGCACCTCGTCAAGAAAGACCGGGTCATGAAACGGCTGATCCCGCAGTTTGGCGATGCCTGCCTGCAGTCCCGCGGCGACCCGTTCTCCACGTTGGCGCGCTCCATCGTCGGGCAGCAGATTTCGGTGAAGGCGGCGCAGACTGTCTGGGACCGGTTCTCGCAGTTGCCGCGCCGCATCACGCCGGGCAGCGTGCTGCGCCTGAAGGTGGACGACATGCGCGCCGCGGGCCTGAGCGCGCGCAAGGTCGAGTATCTGGTCGACCTGTCCCTGCACTTCGACTCGGGCGCCGTGCATGTGGAATCCTGGGAAACCATGGACGACGAAGCCATCATTGCGGAACTGATCGCCATCCGCGGCATTGGCCGCTGGACCGCCGAGATGTTCCTGATCTTCCATCTGCTGCGTCCGAATGTGCTGCCGCTCGATGATGTGGGCCTGATCAATGGCATCAGCCGGAACTATTTTTCTGGCGAAGCTGTCAGTCGCAGCGATGCACGCGAGGTGGCTGCGGCCTGGGCCCCCTACCGCACGGTTGCGACTTGGTATATTTGGCGCTCGCTCGACCCCGAGCCCGTGGAATATTAGGCGGTTGCGGTTCTAAGACCCGTTATCCGTGCCGAAGCAGGAGAAAAATCCTTGGCCAAAAAGACATTTCTGGATTTCGAGCAGCCGATTGCCGAGCTCGAAGGCAAGATCGAAGAACTGCGCTACGTTCAGAACGAATCCGCTGTCGACATCTCCGAGGAGATCGATCAACTCAGCAAGAAAAGCCAGCAACTCACCAAGGACATCTACTCGGACCTGACGCCCTGGCAGATCACCAAGATCGCCCGCCATGCCGAACGGCCCTATACGCTGGACTATGTCAACGAGATCTTCACCGACTTTGTCGAATTGCACGGTGATCGTCACTTTGCCGATGACCTGAGCATCGTCGGCGGTCTGGCGCGTTTCAATGGCACTGCCTGCATGGTGCTGGGCCAGCAAAAGGGCCGTGACACCAAGGAGCGCGGATTGCGCAACTTCGGCATGAGCAAGCCCGAGGGCTATCGAAAGGCCTTGC
>Ga0209254_10003106_pt1 | contig 15171 bp, 12 predicted proteins | sample FrelakmetDIP11DI_FD_187148 | JGI IMG/M metagenome (GOLD analysis project Ga0209254, IMG submission 187148) | Freshwater lake sediment microbial communities from the University of Notre Dame, USA, for methane emissions studies - DIP11 DI (SPAdes)... | ecosystem: Environmental > Aquatic >...
GTTTGGGAAATCCTTATCCACAATTACATATTTATTTGATAACCTGGCAGCACGCTCCAATAAACGAGAATGTAGAAAAAAAACATCTCCTGGATACGCTTCCCGGCCTGGGGGTCTTCTTAACAACAACGAAACCTGACGATAAGACCAGGCATGTTTGGATAGATCGTCATAAACGATCAGCGCATCCTGACCATTTTCCATAAATTCTTCACCAATTGCACAACCCGCATATGGGGCAATGTATTGCATTGCCGCTGGTTCATCTGCTGCGGAAAGGACGACTACCGTGTAATCCATCGCCCCATTTTTTTCCAATGTCGCAATTGTCCTGGCAACGGACGATTTCTTCTGTCCGATTGCCACATAAATGCAGATTAAATTTTGACCTTTCTGGTTGATGATGGTATCAATTGCAATTGCCGTTTTTCCAGTCTGTCGGTCACCGATAATTAATTCTCGTTGACCTCTTCCAATTGGAATCATTGCATCGATTGCCCTTATTCCAGTTTGTACCGGTGTATCAACATCCTGCCTTTCAATGACACCCGCAGCTACCCTTTCCAATGGACGGTAGGATTTAAATTCAATAGGACCTCGACCATCAATCGGGTCACCAAGCGCATTAACTATTCTACCGATAAGTCCATCACCAACCGGGATGGAAGAAATTCGTCCAAGTGATCGTGCGGTCATGCCTTCGATAACAGAGATATAATCCCCCAGGATAATGACACCTACCGAATTTTCCTCCAGGCTGAAGGCTACTCCATTTACACCATTTTCAAATTCTACCAACTCCTGGGACTGAACTCCTGATAAACCTTTTATCCTGGCAATTCCATCACCGGCCTCAACAACCGTCCCAATATCTTGAATGTCATATTGCGGTTTAAATAAGTCGATTTTTTCCTTGAGACTCCCGGTTAGGTTTTGGATTGTTTCCTCTGACATCGATCCTCCGACTCCGTTAAAGATCATTAGGATTACTGGTAAAACTTGAAACCACACCTGCATCCAACTTCATAATTAAAGATGCTATTAAATCAACTGCCCTGTCATAGTCATCGCGATGGATCATTGAACTATGCGAATGAATATGTCTTGCAGGCACCCCAATTATAACCGTTGGTACTCCATATTTATGAAGGTGAATGGCTGCCCCGTCTGTTGTCCCACCCTCCAGCATTGATGTTTGCACTGGTATATTATTTTTCGCGGCGACTTCCAAAACCAAATTTCGCAATTTTAAGTTGGGAATCATCCTTGCATCAAAAAACACAATGGATGGTCCTCCTCCGAGTTTTATTGAGGATTCTTCCGGTTTAACTCCAGGTACATCACCGGCAATATCAACTTCCAAAATAATTGCGGCATCCGGATTTACTTTTTCCACACTGGTGGTAGCACCGCGGATACCTACTTCTTCCTGTACAGTCGCAGTTAAAAATAGAGAATTTGGGTGTGCTTTTCCTTTAAGCTTTTCTGCAATAGAAATTAATAAAGCCACACCAATCCGGTTATCGAACGCTTTGGATAGGTAAGTTTTACCATTATGAAGAACAACAAAATCAGCTCTCGGAATTACTGGATCGCCAACCTTTATACCGGCTTCTTTCACTTCTTCGATACTGCTGGCGCCAATATCGATGTACATATCTTTCCGATTTACCACCTTTTCTCTATCTTCCTTGGATAAGAGATGGGGTGGTTTCACGCCAATAACCCCCACAACCTCCCCGGTTGAGGTTAATATTGTAACTCTTTGTCCGAGAAGAACCTGGTCAAACCAACCGCCTAGAGGTATGAAATGGATAAATCCTTCATTTGTTATATGCCTGACAATGAATCCAATCTCATCCATATGTCCTGCAAGCATTATTCGGGGGGAACCTGTTTTTCCATCAATTCTACAAATTAGGCTGCCGATATTATCTGATTCGATTTCACCATAAGGCTGTAAATATTTGTCAATTAATTTTCGAACAGGTCCTTCATACCCGGGAATACCAGGGGTTTCGGTTAATTCTTTTAGCAGTTTCTGGATGTTGTCCATATTTATTCCTTATTTAAGAAAGTGTTACGGTCTTTAAAACAATTTCCCGATCGAATTAGAAACATCCTCAAATATTACCAGATATGATTTCAAATGTCTAAAATCGGGAAATATTGATTCAATAAGGTCAGAGAGTCTGGCAAAGTTCTATTAATACTCCATAAGCATCTTTGGGGTGAATAAATGCAATTTTTCTGTTATCCAATAAAATTGGGGTTTCATTAATAAGCCTTATACCTTTTGTTTTCAATCCGGAAAGTGTGTCCTCAATATTTGTTACCTCAAAACATAAATGATGTAATCCCGGACCATGGCTCTTGAGATATTTTGCAAGTCCTGATTCATTATCGGTCGGCTCTACCAGTTCCACCTCAACCTCGCCCAACGGGAAAAAAGCCACATTTGAATTTTGATTTGGAACATTTTCAATATGGTCTAGGGTTAACCCTAATGCATCTTGCCAGAAAGAAATTGCTTGCTGCAAATCTGGAACAACAATTGCCACATGACTCATTTTATTAATTGAAGGAATTAATTGCATTCTTTCTCCGCTTTTGTAGCTAAGAATTATCAAGTCCAATCAGGAGAATGGTATTCACCCCAAACGCTTCGTAAGACATTGCAAATTTCACCCAGGGTTGCCCGGTTTTCAACACATTCTATCAAGATTGGCATTAGATTTTCCCCACCCTTTGCTTCCTTTTCAAGAATCCTAAGTAAACCCGATACCATTTCTTGATTTCTAGCCTCTCGATTCCTTTTAAGCCTTTCGAGTTGTTCTTTCTCCACAGATTCATTTACTTTTAGGTTTTCAAGTTTATATTCCTCGGGAATCGTATAGGAATTGACTCCAACAACCAGTTGATCGCCGTTTTCGATTGCTTTTTGTGATAAATAGGATGCCTCCAGGATTTCTTTTTGCATGTATCCATATTGAATTGCCTTTAAAGCACCACCTAACTTATCAATTTTTTCAATATAGTTGCCGGCTTCCGCTTCTATCCGATTGGTAAAGTGCTCCACCAGGTAAGATCCCCCAAGGGGATCAACGCTGTCTGCAACACCTGTTTCAAACGCAATGATTTGCTGGGTTTTTAGAGCAATACGGACGGCATTTTCCGTTGGCAACCATAAAGCCTCATCCATACTATTGGTATGCAGTGACTGAGTTCCTCCCAGGACTGCTGCCAGTGCTTGGAATGCAACACGAACAATATTATTTTCTGGCTGTTGGGCAGTTAAGGTCGAACCGGCGGTTTGCGTATGAAATCTTAGCATGCAGGATTTTGGATCCTGGGCGCCGAAACGTTCCTTCATAATTTTTGCCCATAAGCGTCTTGCAGCTCTATATTTAGCCACTTCTTCAAATAAGTTATTATGAGCATTAAAAAAGAAAGACATTTGGGAGGCAAATTGGTCGATTTTTAACCCTGTCATTAATGCAGCCTCAATATATGCAATTGCATTGGCAAATGTAAATGCAACCTCTTGAACCGCCGTTGATCCGGCTTCACGGATATGATAGCCGGATATGCTGATAGTATTCCAATTGGGAAGATTTTCCTGGCAGTAAGCAAAGATATCGGTAATCAATCTCATCGAAGGATTAGGAGGAAAAATATACGTTCCTCTGGCAATATATTCCTTTAGAATATCATTCTGGATGGTTCCTCTGAGTTTTTTCGGATCAACACTCCTACGACGGGCAATTGCAATATACATTGCCAACAAGATGGCTGCCGGTGCATTGATCGTCATGCTTACAGACACCTTGTCTAATGGTATATCTTCAAATAATTGCTCCATATCTTCTATGGTGTTCACTGAAACACCAACTTTACCGACTTCGCCTGTCGAAATGGGATCATCCGCATCGTATCCAATCTGGGTTGGAAGATCAAAAGCAACAGATAAACCAGTTTGTCCCTGATCAAGCAGATAACGATAGCGCTGGTTGGATTCTTTCGCCGATGCATAGCCTGCGTACTGCCGCATAGTCCATAATCTGCCGCGATACATGGTTGGTTGTATCCCACGGGTATATGGATGTAATCCGGGAAAACCAATCTCATCAAAATTAATCAAATCAGTAGGAATCGCAACTCTCGGAATTTCAATATTCGATCCTGTGGCAAATATCTCTTTCCTTTCTGGAAAGCGATTTAGGGTAGGCAAAAGGATTTCTTTATCCCATTTATCAAAATATTCCTGAAAATTCATATTCCTCCTTTGATCTGTATTTAGTATACACGATCAAAATCCTCATATCATACGATCTGGTACATAAAATTGTAAAAGTATTACAGGATAACAGATGGGATTTCAACAAACCAAACACAAGCAATCTCGCAGTACTTTCCGTTATGTGCACATACGGCTAAAACCGTATGGATACTTAAGAAATATACCTCATCCCTTTAATCCAGATTTGCGTTGACGAAGATCAACTAGTTTGGTACAATGCCTCTCTAAACGATGTTGTACCCTTCATCGTTTTACAAAAAAATATTTCATATTAAGAAAGGGCTTGAAAAGTGAAAGTATTATTGCTGAAGGATATCTATAAATTAGGACATGCAGGAGATGTAAAAAAAGTTGCAAATGGTTATGGGAGGAATTATCTACTCCCTCAAGGTCTTGCCCTGTTAGCGACCCCATCGGCGCTCAAACAGGCAGAGTATATCCGTGGTAAAGGCACAAAAGAAAGAACTCAGCTAAATGACGAAATGAGAACAATAGCGGAAAAAATTTCCGGAACTGTTCTAACATTTATTGCCCGCGCAGGGGATACCGGAAAATTATATGGATCAATAACCACTCAGAGTATCGCTGAAAAACTTAGTGAGAAATTGGGGATGGAAATCAGCCGCCGTCAGGTTGAGGCACAACCAATTCGTAACCTGGGTGAACATAAAGCCGAAGTTCGGCTTACTGTGGATTTGGTTCCTGAAATTAAAATCATTGTGTATAGGGAGGGTGAGGCTCCGGTTGAGGATACAGCCACCCATCAAGAAATTCCTGCGAACCAAGAGTCAACAGCTGAAATTATTGATGAGGGAAATGCCTCAGACGATTAATCAAAATTCCTCCACTATGATAATATAAGATTTTCACCGGTCAGATAAGGGCATTTTACCAGACCGGTTTTTTTTTGGTTATAACGATGACAACAACTATTGGCGAAATTCTGAGATCAAAACGAATAGAAAGGGGGCTTTCCCTCGAAAAAATATCGGATGATATTTTTATTAAAATCCACTATCTCCAAGCGTTAGAAAATAACCAGCACGAATTACTTCCCTCGGATGTCCAGGGAAAAGGATTCTTGAGGATGTATGCCAATTATCTGGATTTACCAGCAGACCTGCTCCTAAATTCCTGGCAAAGTAAGGAAATTACAGATTTACAAATCCAATCTGATAGTTTTGAAAATCTTTCTGATGATGAAACAAAACCGGATCAATCAAATTTCTTCCAGGATGGGAGGATTTCGCCGCCTGGGGATGAAGGTGAATATTTACACCACCCGGAAATTGATACAAATCTACCGGAATCACAACGAATATTCATAGAAATTGGGAAAGAGCTGAAAGACCAGCGGGAAAAACTTAGCATTTCATTAGGGGATGTAGAAAAATACATTCGTATAAAACCTGGTCATATTGCCGCCCTTGAAAATGGAAGAATCGAACAATTAACTTCCCCTGTTCAGGCAAAAGGAATGCTAAAAATATATGCGGCTTTCCTTCAGGTAGACCCAGAAAAAGTATTACTTCGCTTTGCGGATGGTTTGCAGGCTCAATTGTCGGAGAAAAAAAAATCTGGGAGCCCCAACATGATGCTGCAGACTGGACAATCGGAAAGAACCATATCCTCCTGGAGAAGATTGATCACTTTGGATATAGTAGTTGGGAGCTCAATCATCTTATTTTTACTGGTATTTTCAATTTGGGGGTTAACCCAAATTACGTCATCAGGAAATCAGAGTATGGACATCTCAGCGCCGGGTATCGTCGAAATTCTCCAGAAGTCCCCTGATATAAATCCCGTTGAAATTAAGAATGGGATACCTCCCGACGAGACCACCCTGCCAAAAGAATTATCCCTGACAGAAACTGAGACAAACAGCCTGGATGATGCACAAATTGTTGAGATAACATCAACAATTCCGGCATCCGATAATGCATTAATTCAACTTTATATTGTTGGTTTACAGAGAGCTTACCTGAAAGTTATTGCAGATGGTGAAGTAGAATTTGAAGGCCGAATTATTCCTGGAAATGTTTACCAATTTTCGGGCAATAAGGTTATTGAAATGACAACAGGTAATGCCGCAGCTTTGGATGTATATTTCAACCAGAATAGCATTGGTACCCTTGGTGATGTCGGGCAGGTTGTAAAATTACAGTTTACAACTTCTGGAATCATCACTCCCACGCCAATGTTCACTTCCACAGCTACCCCAACCCCGGTAAAAACTATCACTTTACAACCAACTCCAACAGAGATGTCCCCGACTCCATCCCTTACGCCGATATTACCATGACGGCTATATTATGAAACGCACTTTCTTTATTGAATCCCTGGGATGCTCAAAAAATAGCGTCGATTCCGAATCTATCAAAATGTTGCTAATCAAAGCAGGTTTCCACCCTGCTCATTCAGCAGTGAGAGCAGAAATCATTCTTGTAAATACTTGCGGATTTATTGATTCAGCGCGGCAGGAATCCATCGAAATTTTAAAAGAATTTGCGATTAGGAAAAGGGATAACCAGGTCCTCATTGCAACGGGGTGTATGGCACAACATAATCCGGATATCCTGCAGGAACAGGTTCCGCAAATTGATGGGTTGTTAAGCACACGCAGGTGGATGGATATCGAAAAATTTATCAAAATGATAGATTCCTCATCTACTTCACTACCCATCCTCCATGGTCATAATGAGATAAAAATAGGCCAGGAGCAGAACGATATTCCACGGTCGGCCGTCCAAGGAGCAAGCGCTTATATAAAGATAGCCGATGGCTGCAGGCGGCCCTGTGCATTTTGTGCGATACCCAAAATTAAAGGCACGGTGGTTAGTCGGGAGATTGCAGCCGTAGTTGATGAAGCCAGGATGCTTGAAAAACAGGGGGTAAAAGAAATTATATTAATTGCCCAGGATACAACCGATTATGGCAAAGACCTGGGATATAAGAACGGCCTTGAAAAACTCCTTGAAGCACTTATCTCCCAGGTACCCGGGATTCCTTGGTTCAGATTAATGTATACCTATCCCGGAAATATTAGTGATGGTCTCATCAACCTGTTTTCTACTTCCAAACAGCTCCTCCCATATCTGGACCTTCCACTTCAACACGCACACCCGGATGTATTAAAAAGGATGAGAAGGCCTTTTAATATAGATTGGACCAGGGATACAATCCATCGATTAAGAATGAGCATTCCCGATCTTGCTATTCGCACAACTTTTATTGTTGGTTTTCCTGGCGAAAATGAGGTTGAATTCCAAACCATTCTGGAATTTATTGAGGAGCTTGAGTTTGATCACGTAGGTGCTTTTATGTATTCCCACGAGGAAAAAACATCGATCTATACCATGGGAGATACAGTTCCCGACGATATAAAACTTGAGCGGTACAATCAGCTAATGCTGACACAACAGGAAATTTCAGCGCGAAAAAACCGGAATTTTGTCGGCAAAAAGCTTGATGTATTGATTGAAGGTGTGGATAACGGGATTTCCATCGGCAGATCCTACCGGGATGCGCCTGAGATTGATGGAATGGTGATTGTTAAGGATAGTTGCCCGGTTGGTGAAATAATTGAGGTTCAAATAACAGACAGCCTCGCCCATGATTTAATTGGAAAAATTATCCCTATCCACCCTTAGAATATTCTTATTAAATTAAATTCGCTATTAATTATTACAGGGTCCAAATTCACTTAACTGTAGAAAATTGGACAACTCAAGCTAACGAATTCTTCCACTTTGGAGAAAATTCTCTACACTACACATTGATGTAAATATTGTATATAGTGTTTTATGCTTTATTAAGAGGTTGGTTCTGGTGCAGGAGGAGTCTCACCAACTGGTGGCGTTTCCGTCTCACTTGGTTGGGTTACCTCCTGTGTGGGTTCCTCTGCAGGTTGCGTCTCTTCAACTTTTGGACCTTTTTCAGTGGGTTGGGGAATTTCTGTTGGTGGTGAACACTCGTAGGCTACCCGTGTTGCGTTAGGGCTTAAGCTGTCATCCGGAGCAACCTGCAATGCATTCCAGTAAGAATCTCTGGCACCGCACCAATCCTCATCCGCCGCTAATTTGTCCCCATAACCTATGGAAGCCAGCCGGTATCTTTCACTGGCGGTTAACCCGGATGCATCCCGAAGACCTGGCATTGCAAGGTACATTTGGCTGAAATACTCCAAAACTTTACCCCAGTCAACTTCCCAAAAACTGGCTCCAGTATTGTAAAGACGGGCTGAATTTAAGTAACCGGCGGCTTCTTTATCAATCGGTCCAAATGTCATTGCCATTCTTAAATCATAGATACCTAATTCCAGGCTGCCTTCGCGAAGGATTTTATCGATCCCTCTATTCCTTAAGGCAATATAATACGCACCATCAACATCAACAGCCCGATATCCCGAATTTTTTTGGCGTATTGCATCAATACTGACAATTGCAGCATCCCACTCGCTCGCCCGTAAATGCTGCTGAATCTGGACAAACATTTCCTCCTCGCCCCGTAAGTCAGGTGTGGGTGATACGGTTGGAGTAGGAACCTCTGTTGGTTGGTTTTTTATTGCCAATTCGACCAAAACCTGGGTTAATTTTTCGGAAGCACCCGGGAAATTTGGATCGACCTGGATGACATATTCCAGCCTGCGTTGGGCGGTTTGGAGGTTTCCATCTTGTATATCTTTTTCAGCCATGGCATATTGCGTTGCCGCAGCCATAGCAATATTGCCTTCCTCTAGCTGTATTCGTAAACTGACTCCCTGGGAATATCCAAACCAGCCACCTACAGCCCCAAAGAGTAGGACAAGTAAAATACCTCCTAAAATTACTGGCAGATACCTTCTTTTTCTCTTCTTTTTTGAATCCGGAAGGTGATCCGTATTAGCCGCTACCTGGATGGTATTATCAGTTGCAATAGGGATTGTTTCGGAATAGTCCCCCTCAGAATAGGGTTCTCCTCCAGTGGGATTATCCTGTTTATTATCATCGAATGGACCGATGTTATTGGGTTGAGTATCTTCAGGTTCAAAAATCGACATTTTTATTTTTTCCCAATTTTTCATTATAACTTCAAAATTATCTTTACTTCAGGCCAGATAAATGGCAGCATCACTGCCCCACCGATCATCATTCCAATTGTACCAAAAACCAGGGGATAATAAGTATTACTCCCTGAATACGAAAATAGGATGAAAGAAATTATCGTGCCAACAATTGCAGCAATCGTTGTCCTTAAAATGGTTGACCTAAGATTTAAAGTAATTCTCCATCTCCGGTCTAAAATGAAAATCAGGAATATTGCCTGGCTTGTAAATGCGATCGAGTCAGTAAGGCTGATGCCTGCAGCCCCGAGGTATTTGTAAAGTTGGCTCCCCACCAGAATGTAAAGAGTTAAATTTAATAGTGCCCCAATAAGAGGTGGAATTGCATCCTGCTCTGCATAGAAAACCCTCGCAGCTAACTCCAGCATACAATGGCCTGTCAAGCCGACTAAATACCCCCGGGTAACCCAGAGGAGTAAATCAGTACCGGATTCACCAAAATTAAAGGCAGTGGACAAAAACGGCCGCAGTCCAATCATTAAAAGAACCGCTATTGGAACAGTAAGACCAATAAGTACTCTCATTGCTCTTTCAACCGTATTTTTTAGATTCTCCCGGTCCTTTTTTGTGACAAATTCAGATAACGTCGGTAAAAGTGCAGTGCCAATTGCGGTACCGATTATTGTTTCCGGAACTTGTTGGATCATCCATCCGTATGCTAATGAAGAAACAGCGCCTTCTGCCAATCTGGATGCCAGGTTATCACGGATAATAAAAATCATTTGGATGATTAATATGGTTAACAAACGGGGACCTAATAATTTCAAAACCTTATGAACATACCGGTCGTTTAATCCAAAACCCGGTGACCAGGTGAATTTATATTTTATCAATCCAGGGATTTGAATCGCCAGGTGCAGGCAAGCACCAAAGATAACACCATAAACAAGCCCATAGATTCCCAAACCAAACGCCGGCAGCCTTACACCGCCAATAACCAATCCAGTTTCTGGTGCAAAAACAAGTGCCCCAATAATTTGTCCAAAATTATAAAATATTGGCGCTAGAGCAGGTAAAAGGAAATGTTGGTTCGCCTGCAAAGCTGCCATTACCAGACCGCTGAACGAAAATATAATGGTAGCTATCAAATTCAGACGCATTAATTCAACGACTAAATCCTGCTGGCTGCGATTAAATCCGGGTGCGATTCCCAGTTCCCACCCAACCAGGGATTCAGCAAAGATTGCAGTCAATACTGCCAGTAAAAATGTTACAAAAAGAGCCTGGTTCGCTATCCTGGAAAACAGGGTCCACGCGGCTTTTCGCCCCTCCAGGGTAAGGGATTCAGATAGAACAGGAATAAACGCCACTGCTATAGCCCCACCGGAAATCAACGCAAAAAGAAGGTCTGGCAGGTTATTTGCCACATTATAGACATCCAAGGTGGACGATAAGCCGAATTGCCTGGCGATTAATATCTGGCGTATTACTGCAAGGACTTTATCAACGGCAAAAAATGCCGCCAGCATGAGGGAAGTTCTTGTTAATCGAGACATGGTTTTATTCAGACCCGTTCTTGTAGCTTGGATCAATATAACACAATCCGAATTGTTTGACCATTAACATTAATTCAAAAATTGCGGGATAATTTATTATCAAATATTAGAAATCCATCCTGGATGAATCGCTTACATTTATGATAAAAACTATCATTGGTCAATGCTATCTTGTTGCAACACCCATCGGAAATTTTCGAGACATCACCCTCCGTGCCGTAGATATCCTGGCGAGCGCGGATATTATCGTGTGTGAAGATTACCGCATAGGTACAACCTTGTTGAAAAAAATTGGTGTTCATGCTAAAGAAATTATTGAATTAAATGAGCACAACGAACAAGAAAACGCCATGGAGATTGTAAACCGTATTCTTAAGAATCAAAATGTTGCGGTCATATCTGATCATGGCACTCCCGGTTTTGAAGATCCAGGTCATTACTTAATTGAATTGTGCGTGGAAATGGGAATTCGCATCGTTCCAATTCCCGGACCTTCCTCTTTAATGGCGGCACTTTCCATTGCAAACAGAAAAATTGACAGTTTCATTTATGGTGGATTTTTACCGCGGGAAAAGAGCCAACGTAAAAATCAGCTCCTTCGCCTGAAGGCTGCAAATCTACCGATAATTTTACTGGATACCCCTTATCGGCTATACGACACTCTGGATCTTGTGGGTGATACATTTGGTCAAAGACATAATGTAACCCTTGCATGTAATTTGACCCAACCAGACGAGAGTATTTACCAGGGTGACCTGGAAATTGTGCGCAGGGATTTACGCCAAAAAAAAGCTGAATTTGTGCTGATAATATATTGATCTCCTCCTAACCCCCAAAAAAAAACGCCCATTTCTGGGCGATCAGATATGCCCCCAGAGAGATTCGAACTCTCGTCTTAGCCTTGAAAGGGCTACGTCCTGGTCCCCTAGACGATGGGGGCAAACTGTTGAAAATTTTACCATTATCAAGATCGTTGGTCAAGAAAAAATGGGCACAATATTCAAAATCAAAGGATCTAGTTCCCTCCCAGCAAGTAGATAGATATTCCAGGTTTATCGTGACAAATCCGATTATTCGATTACTCGCAGTGAGAGAATACCAAATACTACTATTGGATAAATCGATATATTGCTTGATGCAGTGAGGAAGTAACTTATCCGGAAATTGGGTCTATCAACCCAGGGTGATCATTACTGGGAGAGTTGACGAAACGAGAAACCGGTTGAACAATCATTTTGTCAGCTTTAAATGGTTGCATGATTATTCTTAAATCATCCGGATTATTCATTTCCAACCAACTCCAGCAATTATTATCATCCAAAATAACAGGCATCCGGTTATGGATGGGTGAAACCAACTCATTGGCTTCACATGTGATAATTGAACAGCTGTTTATTTTTTCATTTGCAGGCGAGGTCCAACTTTCCCACAATCCGGCAAACATAAATGGTCTATGACCGATAAGAGAAAAATAATATGGAATCGATGGATTCTTTTTTGGATTTTCTTCTTTTTTCCATTCATAAAATCCGTCAGCCAGGATCAAACATCTTTTATTGCGAAAAGCATTTCGAAAAGAGGGTTTTTCATGGATGGTTTCGCTGCGCGCATTTATCAAGGAATAACCTATATTGATATCTTTTGCCCATGCAGGAATCAACCCCCAGCGCATAATATCTATTTTTCTTTTTTTATAATCCGTCACAACTGGAACCGGTTGACTTGGGGAGATATTATATCGTGGATTAAATCCCGCAGAGAACTCCCCCAGATTGAGGATACGTTGTAATTCTGATATTTCGATGGTTAATGTAAACCTGCCACACATTACTGTTTCCACATCTCCTAAAAAAAATATATTTGTTGCCAGCAAACCATTATTTTTTTTATCTGTTTTCTCTCTTTGGTTAGATTATAATACTGCTTGAAATTCACAAAGGAATGCTGGGGAAATTAACATGGTTGATCAAGTTGTTGAATGTGTTCCAAATTTTTCCGAGGGCAGAAGATCCGATGTCATCCAGTCGATATGCGATCAAGTAACCTCTGTTCAGGATGTATATTTGATTAATCGCCACTCCGATAAAGATCACAACCGGACTGTTTTAACCTTCTTTGGTACATGCAGATCTGTTTCGGAAGCAGCTTTCAATGCTATTAAAGAAGCCGCGAATTTAATTGATATGAATCAACATACTGGAGAGCATCCCCGAATTGGCTCAACAGATGTTGTCCCATTCATCCCAATAAAAAATGTGGATATGCAGGTTTGTATAAATTTGGCAAGGGAATTGGGAAGAAGGGTAGCCAATGAATTAGGAATACCGGTGTATCTTTATGAAGAAGCCGCCATCAGGCCAGAAAGACGCAATTTAGAAACCATCCGAAAAGGTCAATTTGAAGGATTAAGACGAGAAATTTCCGAAAATCCGGATAGGGAACCTGATTATGGCCCCAAAGTAATTGGTTCTGCTGGAGCGACCGTTATTGGAGCAAGATATCCATTAATAGCCTTCAACGTGTTTTTAAATTCAAGCGAAGTGGATACAGCACATCATATAGCCAGGGTAATCCGCCATTCTACAGGTGGTTTGCGTTTTGTAAAGGCAATGGGAATGTTTGTTGAAGGCCGCGCCCAGGTATCGATGAACCTGACAAATTACAAACGGACTTCTATTGCCAGGGTGGTTGAAATGGTCCGCTCCGAAGCCGGCAGGCTGGGAACCAGCATTCATCATTGCGAACTGGTTGGAATGATCCCTCAAGATGCATTAATAGATGCGGGACTATGGTATTTACAACTTAATGATTTTAATCCGGATCAAATTCTAGAAAAAAAATTATCAGACCTCCATCCGAAATCATAAATGGCGAAAAGAATTTATTTTAATATGATAACAACCAACGAAGGCGTGATGGTTAAAGCATGAACGATCGATGGAAAAAAGTTGCCTCCTTGATCCTTTGGTGCCTATTTTTTTTCTTTGTCGTTTTTATCACAACCAGGGTCATCTCGTCAAATTCTAATATTATTCAACCCTCACCTTCACCCTCAATAAGCCCTACTGAAATTATCCCTCAGCAAAATTTAAATTTCCCGACAATAACACCTGAAGTTTACTCTCCTTCAAATCCGGTCAATTTATGGCTCTCACCATTACTCCCCGGAGATATTTCTGGTAATTTCTCTCAGTTAAAGGATATCCGCAAAACGAATAAACTGGAAGATGCCGATATTTCCATCGAATTAGGTGATCATAATATTATCAGCAAGTGGGTATACTCACTGGTCGCTCCGTTTCCAACAACCACAGATAATGTAACTTCAGATGAATTGATGGGATTATGGATAAATGGATCCTCAGAAGATATTGGACAAATTATACTTACCAGCTCAACTCACTCCGTATTAACCAATTTGTGGGGACCCTCATCCCAAAAAATAAAGGTAGTCCCCGAAACAAGCCTTCTGTCTACTGCCTGGGAAACGCCTCGTACGTGGGCAATCATTTCTTTCGAGGAATTGGAACCTCAGTGGAAAGTAATTTCGATTGATGGACAATCACCTATCTCAAAATCTTTCGATGAATTTGAATACCCGCTGGTTGTTCCTGTGTCCCTTTCCGGCCAGGATCATGCTGCAAAATGGTTTTCTGAACATTATCTTGAACAAACAGACAATCCAATCATACAAAAAACGAATAGGGATCCTTCCTTGCTAACGACGGTATTATTAACCGGCGTGACAGCACTGGTTCGCGGTACAGCCGACATGATGGAACTTAAGGGAATGACTTACCCAGCAGAAGAAATTCGGGATTTCCTGATTGACGCAGATATCTTGCATATAAATAACGAAGTACCATTTTCACCAAAATGTCCACCCTCCGCCCAGCGTATTAGCAATCAACTCCTGGTTTTTTGCAGTAAACCAGAATATAGTGACCTTCTTGAAGATATTGGAACAGATATCATAGAGCTCAGCGGAGATCATCTTCAGGATTGGGGTCCAGATGCTGTTTATTACACGATCTCACTTTATGAAGACCATGGCTGGGAATATTACGGTGGAGGCATGGATATTGAGGATGCAAAAAAACCCTTACTAATTGAACACAACGGAAACAAATTAGCATTTTTGGGATGCAATGCAAAGGACAAAGGTTATGCAGGCGCTTCAGCGACCAATCCGGGGGCAGTCAGTTGCGATTTTGATTACTTAGATAAAGAAATCAAACAGGTAATCCAGCGTGGATACATCCCAATTGTTACAT
>Ga0209254_10003107_pt1 | contig 15165 bp, 14 predicted proteins | sample FrelakmetDIP11DI_FD_187148 | JGI IMG/M metagenome (GOLD analysis project Ga0209254, IMG submission 187148) | Freshwater lake sediment microbial communities from the University of Notre Dame, USA, for methane emissions studies - DIP11 DI (SPAdes)... | ecosystem: Environmental > Aquatic >...
AGCTGTCCCTGGGCGACATCTTATGGGCGAATTCGGAACGGTTGAGCACGCCGTCACCGTCCTTGTCGAGCGTGTCGAACGGCGTGATCGGGGGGAGGCGCGACGCGGCCGCTGTCGGTTTTTGCGACGACTCCGGCGCCGCTGGCGGCGCGACCCGTGCGCCTGTTTCGGTGATGACCCGCTCGCTCGCGGAGAGGTGCGCGGTTTTCGAACCGCTCTCGATGGTAGCGGTGCCGGCCGGACGCGGCGCAGCGGCCGCGGGCTCGTCGGCATTCGTGACGGCGGGTGTGGTCGAACCACCTTCGGCGCGCACCACGTCGGGCACTGCGGGCCAGTGCGAATCGCTCGCAAAACGCTTGGCCTTGGCCAGCACGTTCGGATCGGCATCGAGCAGCAATACGCCGTCTTCCGTGCTACCGCGCACGAGCGCCTCGGGCGCAACGGCGATGAGGTTGTTCTCGATCAGGAAGCTGCCCACCGAGACGACGAGGTAGCGAACTTTCCCCGTGCGCTCGTCGATGGCGATGTCGCGCACCGTGCCGATTTCCTTGCCGTCGCGGGTGGTCACCACGTGCCCGAGCCAGCCGCTCGCTTTGGTAACCGCAGGTTGCGCTTCGCTGGCGGACGCCGAGACCCACGCCATACTCGCAAGGCCAAGGCCCATCATGATCAGTGTGCGCATTGTTTTGGATCGCAACATACGGTTGCGATCATCTCGCACGATCGGCGCGAGTTCAAACGGGGTGGCGAGGTGCGCCTACTTCGTCCACGCACCCGGCGGAAATCCGGCCAGAATCGCGTCCACCGGGTCATGCGCTGTTCCTTTGCCTGTCAGTTCATCGTCAAGGTCAATGTTTTTTGTTGCCGAACCGTGCCATATCGGCAGCTTTTCTTCGGTGTCGAAGATGTCGATCGTCAGGCGGCCCTGTGCGTATTGATGGACGTCGACGCTCTGGTAATAAGTGCCAATCCATGGATACCCGCCCCAGTACGGCCCTGGGTAGGGGGCCGAGGTCACGCTGATTTTTTCCTTCGAACCGACACCGAATCCGATCAGCAGTTTGGCGTCGGTCGGGTCGGCCACGTAGCGGATCCCTTTCTGCTGCAGCGCGTTGATGATCGACTGCTGAATCCTGGCTTCGGCGAACGGACTGACGTCGACCGAGTGCACGACCATCGGGTGCTCGGAGATCCACGCAAAGGTGTCGTGGCCGGCGAACGAGAAGGGTTCGTAGTAGTCGGTCTCGATCTTCGTCGTCGCGCACGCGGCGACCGCGAGCAGCAGCGCCGCGAACACGACAGCGCGCTGTGGGGTTTTCGAGTGCGTGACCATGGCGATGCCTCCTGATGCGTCGACGAAGAATGCAGCGGCGTGAGCCTGAGCGACGATGTGTGCCGAAGTCACCAAGGGCATCCGCGTATATCGGCAACACGCATACGCGGAGACACTGTTCGCCTCGCTGACTTTTAACGAAGGAACGTCATGCTCAAAGAAGTTACCGGCGACATCCTGCTCTCGGGTGCTCACGCGATTGCTCATGGCGTCGCGCCCAACGACAATTTCCATCAAGGGCTCGCGCTCGCGCTGCGTGAGCAGTATCCGGCGATGTACAAAGACTTCCGCCACTACTGCCAGATCGACCATCCAAAGCCTGGCACGTTATGGGTCTGGGCGGGGGTGAAGGGCGTCCGTGTAATCAACCTGCTGACCCAGGATGAGGCCCCCGCGCACGGCTCCAATCCCGGCAAAGCGACCACGCACAACGTAAACCTCGCGCTGAAAGAGCTGCGCAAACTCATCGAAGAGGAAGCGTTCGAAAGCATCGCGCTGCCGCGGCTCGCCACCGGTGTCGGCGGCCTCGCGTGGCCTGATGTCGAGCCGCTGATCGATCGCCACCTCGGCGATCTCGACATTCCGATCTATGTCTACACGACGTTCCGGCCCGGCGTAAAAGCGAAGGAATAACGCGCCGGATAGAGGACGCGATTCAGACGGCCCTCCTACACAAGACGATTCAGTGGTCGGATGCGCGCTGCTATCGTCTCGTGGAAACGGTGGGCTGCAATTCGAAATCGTCGAACAGCTCGGTGGTGCGGCCCTCGATGCGTTCGGCACGCTTTGGTTGCATTGCAACTGGCGTGTTGCGCGCAGATGTTGCCGCGGTCGATTTTGGTTTTGACCCGAACAGATCGAGTTGTTGTTCTTTCCGTTTCACGTTGCCCCCCTCGAAGGATTTCGTTCATTGCGGAGATTGCACGCCCGCGCCGCTTGCTGCAATCCGCCCGCCGTAGGAGGGCCGTTCCCGGCCCGATCCGGCCCGATCTGACGATTCGCACGGATCGGGCCGGAGACGGCCCTCCTGCGTGAGGAGCTTGTGGGGCGCAGATTTTGCGTCACGACTTGGCGGTTTCGCCCGCGGGGCCGACAATGCGGGCGACTGAACGGCGAGTTGCCGTGCGGCACCAGGCGAGTACCCCAGGCACCATGTTGTTCGGCATTGATCGGTTCATGCGCGAAGACGCGTTGCGCGCGGTGTTGAAGGGGCGGCGCGTTGCGCTGCTGGCGCATCCCGCGTCGGTCACACGCGACGTTGTACATTCGTTGGATGCGATCAGGTCGTTGCGAGGCATCGACGTAACCGCAGCGTTCGGCCCGCAACATGGTTTGCGGGGCGACAAACAGGACAACATGATCGAGTCACCGGATTTCGTCGATCCGGTGCACGGGATTCCGGTTTTCAGTCTGTACGGCACGGAGCGTCGTCCGACTGCGGCGATGATGGACACGCTCGATGTGTTGCTGGTTGATCTACAGGACGTCGGCTGTCGGATATATACCTTCGTGACGACGTTGCGCTATGTGTTGGAAGCAGCGGCGCACCAGGGCAAAACCGTCTGGGTGCTCGATCGGCCGAATCCGGCGGGAAGGCCGGTGGAAGGGGTACGTCTGCGCGACGGGTGGCAGAGCTTCGTCGGTGCGGGGCCCTTGCCGATGCGCCATGGATTGACGCTCGGTGAGCTTGGTCACTGGTTCATAAAGACACTGCGGCTCGACGTCGACTATGAAGTGATCACGATGTCGGGCTGGCAACCGCATGCGGCGCCCGGCTTCGGCTGGCCGCAGGATGAGCGCGCATGGGTGAATCCCAGCCCCAACGCCGCCAATCTATCGATGGCGCGCTGCTTCGCGGGCACGGTGATGCTGGAGGGCACGACGCTGTCCGAAGGACGCGGCACGACGCGGCCGTTGGAGCTGTTCGGAGCGCCAGACATCGATGCGCGCGCATTGCTTGCGACGATGCGCATGCTCGCGCCGCAATGGTTGAACGGTTGCCGGCTGCGCGAATGTACCTTCGAGCCGACCTTTCACAAACACGTCGGGCAACTGTGTAACGGCCTGCAGATTCACGTCGACGACGCCGCCTACGATCACCAGGCATTCCGCCCATGGCGCCTCGTTGCGCTCGCGTTCAAGGCACTGCGCAGGCTGCGCCCGGACTATCCACTCTGGCGCGATTTCCCTTACGAATACGAAGTCGGGCGCCTCGCGATCGACGTAATCAACGGCGGACCGTCGCTGCGTGAGTGGGTTGATGATCCGCAGGCGGGCGCCGGTGATCTGGAGAAGCTCGCCGTCGCGGACGAGACCGCGTGGCGTGCGGAACGTACCTCGGTGTTGTTGTACCGGCCATGAATTGTAGGAGGGGCGTCCCCGCCCCGACCGGGCAGACGATACTCGGAATCAACGCTTGTAGGAGGGCGTCCCCGCCCCGATCTTCCGGCTACGGCGCAATCTGTGGCACAGGCGTACCAATCGACTGCAGCGGCGCGCCGATGCCGAGCAACCGCGTCACGGTCGGTGCGACGTCAATCATCTGCACGGGCCCGATGCGCGCACCCTTCGGCACGCCGCGGCCCATCGCCAGCAAAATCGCGCCCATCTCGGGCAGGTTCGGATCGAAGCCGTGGGCGCCGGGATACACACCCGCGACCGGGCCCAACACCGCGTAGATCGTCCGTTCCCACCACGGCGGATACGTCAGCGGCAACGACGGATCGCTGATGACGACCAGATCGCCGGTGCGGTTTTCCGTCTTCAAGTGGAACCGTTCCGGCAACTCAGCGCCGCGGTACACCTCGAAAGGTCTGTGCGCTGACAACAACGTAAAGGCGCCGTCGATCTGCTTTGGATCGTCGAGAAATATCTGTACGAGCCCGGGACCACCGAAGACGCGCGCCGGGAAGCCGTGATCCGCGAGATATCCGGTGATGTCGAAATTGGCATGCAGTGCGGTCATACCGTGATCGCTGACGAGCAGCACGGTCGTGTCCTCCCACAGGTGCCGCGCGTCGATGCCGTCGAGCAGCCGGACGAGCTGTGCATCCTGGTCGTGGATCTGTTTGACGACGTCCGGGCTGTCGGGACCGGCGCGATGGCCCTCCGTGTCAGCGCCATGCCAGTACGCCATGATCAGCCCGGGACGCGCTTCCGCCGGCAGGTCGATCCACGCGAGCATCTGGTCGACTTTAGCGCTCTCGGGCACTTCGCTGTCGAACGGTGTCATCCGGTAGTGCTGTCGCGCACCGTGCCAGTCGGTCTCCGATGCGACCCAGAAATAGGTCGCCGCCTTGATCCCCTGCCGTTCAGCGGCGATCCACAACGGCTCCGCGTCGAGCCAGCTTGCATCGCTCGAATACGCATAACCTCCGCGCGTGCGATCGAGAAACTTGTTGTCGACGATGCCGTGCGTGCCGGCCCAGGCGCCGGTCGCGAGCGTCACATGGCCTGGAAAAGTCGATGACGGCCAGCCCGGAATCAATCGTTCCGCCCGCAGACCTTCGTGTTCGATTCGACCAAGGCCGGGAAACGGCGCGCGGTCGAGAAAGTCGTGACGCATGCCGTCCCACGACATCACGATCACCAGCGGTGCGCCGCCCCAGGCTTGCGCCGTCGTCAGCGCGATCAGCAGCCACAGGAGGCGCGCCTTCATCATAGCGTCAGTCGCTGCCGTCTTTGGGTAAGCCCAGAATCCGCTCGGCGATGATGTTGCGCTGAATGTTAGGCGTGCCGCCGCCGATGACGACGTTCGGCCAGTTCAGCGCCGCCTTCGCCCACTTGCCGCGATCGACCGCTTCGGCGCCGTCCTTCAGTTCGAGGCCGGCTTGGCCCGTCAGCAACACGGCGAAGTCGTCCATGTCGACCTCGAGACTCGCACGATGCAGTTTGTTGACCGACGTCTCGCTCGACAGCGGCTCGCCCTTCAACTGTTTCGTCAGATAACGCAGACCGTTGTATTTCATTGCCGCGATCTTCGCCTCGAACTTCGCCAGCGTGCGGCGCACGGCGGGATCCTGTGCCGCGGGGCGTCCGTTGCGACGCGTCTTCTTGACCAAGTCTTTCAGCGTATCGAGCTTTTCGAACATCTGGGTGACTTCGCCGATGCTCGAGCGCTCGTTCGCGAGCGCCGACACCGTAACTGCCCAGCCTTTGCCTTCGTCGCCGAGGCGATTTTCCACCGGTACCTTGACGTCGGTGAAAAACACTTCGGCGAAGTGGCGGTCACCGGCCATGTTCTCGATCGGCCGTACCTCGACGCCGGGCGTCTTCATGTCCACCAGCAGACAGGTGATGCCGTCGTGTTTTACCTTCGGCGCGAAGTCCGTGCGCGCCAGCAGGATGATCCAGTCGGCCCACGGCGCGCCGGTGGTCCAGATCTTCTGGCCGTTGACGATGTAATGCTCACCCTGACGCACTGCCTTGGTCTGAATCGACGCAAGGTCGCTGCCGTAGTTCGGTTCCGAATAGCCCGTGCACCAGCTGACCTTCGAATCGAGAATGTCTGGAATGAAGCGCTGCTTCTGCGCCTGGGTACCGTACTGAATGATGCCGGGTCCGACCCACGCGAGGCCCATGAACGAGGTGCCGAGCGGCGGTGCTTTCGCCAGCGCCATCTCTTCTTTCAGAATTGCCTGTTCGGCGAGTGTGCCATCGCCGCCGCCCGCATCGGCAGGCCATGCAAAACCGACCCAGCGTTTTGCGCGCACCTTCGTTAGCCAGTTGGTGAGGAATTCGGCGTTGCGCTGCTTCGGCGGCGGCAGATTGGCCTTGATGAACGTGCGTACCTCGTCGCGGAACGCCTGTTCCTGCACGGTGAATTCAAAATCCATTACAAGCCTCCCAGTGCCGCCACGCGTTCGTAGTGATGATCGGAATCGCCGTACATCGGCCGTGCCCATTTCGAGCGCTTCAGATAGAGCTGAATGTTGTACTCGGCGGTGAAGCCGATCGCGCCGTGCAGCTGCACGCCATCGATGCCGATCCGCGCAAAAGCATCGCTCGCGTACGCCTTGGCCAACGACGCGGCACGGGGGAGTTCGTCCGGCGCGTCGTCGACGGTCCACGCGGCGTAGTACAGCAGCGATTTGAACGATTCGATGTCGACGTACATCTCGGCGAGACGGTGTTTGACGCCCTGGTACTTACCGATCGCGCTACCGAACTGAACGCGCTCCTTGGCGTACTGGGTGGTCATCGCGAGTGCGGCTTCGGCGGCGCCGATCGATTCGGCGGTGACTGCCACCGCGCCGCAGTCCGACAGGAAGGCGAGGTCGCCTACGGACAGCGGCATTCGGTGGGTGTCCGGAATCGACAGATCCAGGGTCAATGTGCCTATCCGCTTGGTGTCGTCCAACATCGGCTGTACGGCGACACCGACGCCGGCCATGCCGCGCTCGATGATCGCGAGTGTGTGTTCGCTGCCGCTGCGGCACGCGATGATGAACACATCCGCGGCACCCGCATCGGCGACGAACGGCTTGGTGCCCTTCAAGCGACCGTCGGCTAAGGTCAGCGTCACCGCATCCGGATGAATCCAATTCGGTTCGTCATACAACGCGAGCGTCGCGACACGACTGCCGTCGGCGAGCGTGGGCAACCACTTCTGTTTCTGCGCGTCGCTGCCGCAGCGCAGCAGTGCGGTTGCGGCGAGCGTCTGCGAGATGATCGGCAGCGGCGACAGGCCACGGCCGGTCTCCTCCAATACCACGGTCAGATCGACCCACTTCAAGCCGACGCCGCCGAAGCGCTCCGGAATGACGAGGCCGAGCCAACCGAGTTCGGCGGCCTGACGCCACAGCGAAGGGGACGTGCCGGTGGCGCTTTTCATCAGCGCGCGGACCTCGCTCATCGGGCACGCCTCCTGCATGAAGCGGCGCACCTGGTCGCGCAACAGTTCCTGTTCTTCGGTAAAGCCGAAATTCATCGTGACTCCTCGTCGATCAGTTAGTTTGCAGCTGCTTTCGCTGCTTTCGCTGCTTTCGTTGCTTACGGCGGGGGCGCGGCGACGATGCCGCGAGCGAGCCAGTCATCGAGGCGCTCGGTGAGACCGAGTTCGGCGAGGATCTCGCGCGTGTGTTGGCCTGCCACCGGTGCGGGAGCACCGGGAGCCGCCGGGGTGCGGCTGAAGCGGGGCGCCGGGCGCGTATCGCGCAGCCGTCCGGCCACCGGATGCCCCAGCGTGCGGAACACCTGGTTATGTTCGATCTGCGGATCTTCGTGCAGTTCGGTCAGCCGCCGGGCACGGGCGAACGGCACGTCTTCGGCCCCAAAACGCGCCGCCGCTTCGGCGAGCGTCAGCCGCCGGGTTGCGCGCGCAATGTCGCCGCGCATCACTTCGAGCAGATCCGGGCGATTTTTCTGACGGGCTTCCAATGTCGCGAAGCGCGGGTCGGCGGCGATGTGTGCACAATCCAGCGCACGACACATGCCCGCAAACTCGTCATCGGACAGCGTCATCGTGGTGCCCCAGCCGTCGCGATACTCGGCGACGTTGCCGGAGGCGCCCACCGGCGGACGCGCATCGACGCCGTCGCCCTCCAGAATCAAGTCCGCCGCGGTGTCGGGCCACAGGAACGCAATCGCCGTATCGAGCATGGACAGTTCGATGTGTTGTCCGACGCCGCTCTTCGACCGTTCGAGCAGCGCCGCGGTGATCGCCTGACAACCGGTGTAGGCCGTCAGTTTGTCGAGAATCAGCTGATTGACCTGCTCCGGTTGTTCCGGATGTTCAAGGTGAATGCGCCCCTGGGTCGCGGCGATTCCGGAATAAAACTGGATGATCGGATCGTACGCGCGCTCACCGGCGCGGGGGCCCGTCTGACCAAAACCGCTGATCGACAGATACACGAGCTGTGGATTCAACGCGCTCAGTTTTTCGTAGCCGAGGCCGAGGCGCCCGATCACGCCGGGACGGAAGTTCTGTATCACCACGTCTGCGCGCTTCGCCAACGCTTCCACGATGCTGCGGCCCTCGTCGGTGCCAAGGTTCAACGCGATCGATCGTTTGCCACGATTGATCACGTGGAAAAACCCCGAGAAACCGTTACGGCGGCTGCCGACGTGGCGTTGAATGTCGCCGACCAATCGCTCCACCTTGATGACGGAGGCGCCTTGGTCGGCGAGCAGGGTCGCTGTCAGCGGCCCCGAAACGATGGCCGACAGATCGAGGACCGAAAAGCCGGCCAATGGACCCGGCACGTCAGGTCAGCCGAGGCCGCGCATCGGGTTGATCGGTGGCCACGCCTCTTTGCTGGCCAGGATCTTTTCACCGATGGTCTTGACTGCCCACGGCGCATCTTTCTGATCTTTCGACGCGATCGGCGTCACCTGCCACGACAGCAGGGACACGTTGTTGCCGGCGACCAGGAACTGACGGCCCGAAACATCCTTCGCGTCGTCGGTGCACAGCCATACGACGGCGGGCGAGACCTTCTCCGGCGGGAACGCGTCTTTCATCTGTTCCGGCAGAATGTCCTCGGTCAGCCGCGACATCGCGGTCGGTGCGAGGATGTTGACGGTGATGCCGTACTTGACGCCTTCGAGCCACAGGCAGCGCATAAAACCGGCGGTGGCCGCTTTTGCCGCGCCATAGTTCGTCTGGCCGAAGTTGCCGAGCAGGCCCGACGTCGAACTCGTCATGATGATACGGCCGCCATGGCCCTGTTCGATCATCTGATCGTAGGCCGCCTTGGTGACGAGATACGTGCCGCGCAGGTGCACGCTGATGATGATGTCCCACATGTCGTCGGTCATGTTCTTGAACGACTTGTCGCGCAGAATGCCGGCGTTGTTGATGCAGATGTCGAGCTTGCCGAAGTGTTTTACCGCCGTCTGCACCATCGCCTTGGCTTGAGCGGGATCCGCGACGGAGCCGTAATCGGCGACGGCCTTGCCGCCGGCCGCTTTGATTTCGTTGACGACCTGATCGGCCATGTTGTGACCGGCGCCGCTGCCGTCGCGGGCGCCGCCGAGGTCATTCACGACGACGGACGCGCCTTCTTTTGCCAACAACAGTGCGTGGGCGCGGCCGAGACCGCCGCCGGCGCCTGTAACCAGAGCGACCTTGCCATCGAGCATTCCCATGAGATTCCCCCTATCGAGTTATTTGAGTTTTGAGTTGATAAATTGTGCGACGCAACAGTCTATGGAATTGGACCGTGAAGGCAAGCGCGCTTCGAATTCCGGTGCTCGAGTCATCCGCGTAAGTGCGCCGTCTCGTTGAGGCTGACGACGTTTCGCTCACCCGAGCGCGCACACAGAAAACGATGGATGCTTGTGTACACCGGCTCGAAGAACAGCCGCGGCACCATCCGCAGCACATGGGCGGCCCATACGTTGATCACGCCGCCGTGGCAGAACACTGCGACGCGCTGGCCCTGGTGCTGCGCAATGATCGATTCGAGGGTGCGGACCACCGTGTCCTGGAAGGCGAGGATGTCGACCTCTTCGTTGTAGCGGCCGTCGACGAAGGCTTTCCACGCCGGATAGTCCGTGCGCTTGAGTTCTTCCATCGGCACGTAGCTCGACGTGTGGCGGTCGAACTCGACGATGCCCTCGTGGAACTGGATCGAATGGCCGCTACGGTGTGTGTAGGCCATCGCTGTCTCTTTTGCGCGCTGCATCGGACTCGAGTACACGACATCGATGGATTCGGCCGACAACCAGTCTGCGACCCGGGCAGCCTGCTCGAGACCGAGACCGGACAGCGGCGGATCCGCGGCGCCGGAGGCGACGTGCTGGCGTTCCGGCAAGGCATGACGGATCAAAATCAGTTCCATAGGTTCCTCGGTGATCGATCGGATTTGGACGGTCGCATTGACGAACGTCGTTCGTGTGTTGCGGCGGGCGCGCAAGCGTAACGACGGTTCGGCGTCGAAGCCAGCCGTTCGGTTTACTTGCTTGCAGGCGCAGGGCAGCATGGTCGTTCTCGCGATCAATACCTGTTTCCGGGGTGTCCATGTTCAACATCGGTGCTGTCAATGAATCCATTGCGTTGGCCTTTCCGGACCGGGAAGCCATCGTTTTCCGCGATCGGCGGATCACCTACGGTGCGCTCAACGATCGCACGCGGCGGCTGGCCAATTATCTGGTGACGTGTGGCCTCGGCGTACACCGGCCGCGGTCGGCGTTGAAGGGATGGGAATCCGGGCAGGATCATCTGGCGCTGTATTTGTTCAACGGCAACGAATATCTCGAAGGCATGCTCGGCGGCTACAAGGCGCGGGTCGCGCCGTTCAATGTGAATTACCGCTACGTCGAGGAAGAGCTCGAGTACCTGCTGAACAATGCCAAAGCCCGCGCGATCATTTATCACGCGTCGTTCGCGCCGCGTGTCGCCGCGGTGCGCACCAAAGTGCCGTCGTTGGCGGTGCTGATTCAGGTGGCCGACGAATCCGGTCATGCGCTGCTGCCGGGGGCGGTGGATTACGAGACCGTGCTCACGCGCAGTTCCAGCGAGCGTCCCAAGGTCGACGCATCGCCGGATGATCTGTACATCCTTTATACCGGCGGTACCACCGGCATGCCGAAGGGTGTGCTGTGGCGGCAGGCGGATATTCTCGTGGCCGCGCTCGGCGGGCGCGGCGCCGACGGCAGCATCCTGCAGACGCTCGATCAGTACGTCGAACGGGCCAGAATGGCCGCGATGAAAACGTTTCCGGTCGCGCCGTTCATGCATGGTGCCGGCCACTGGATTGCTTTGTCGGCGCTGCATCAGGGCAATACGGTGTTCATTCAGAATGACGTCGAGCGCCTCGATCCCACCGACATACTGGCGCTGATCGGCCGCGAAAAAATCAACTTTCTGCAGATCGTCGGCGACGCATTCGCGCGACCGATCGTCGATGCGATCAGGAGCGGCGCGTACGACCTGTCGAGCCTTGCGATCATTCTGTCGGGCGGTGCGCCGCTGAATGCGTCGATGAAACGCGAGATTCTCGAACTGTTGCCGAACGTCACGATCATCGATGGCCTCGGTTCGTCGGAGGCCGGCGGGCAGGGCATGCAGGTCAGCAATCGGCAGACCGGCGCGAGCACCGGAAAGTTTGTGCCCGGCGTGGACAACATCGTCGTCGACGAAGCGTTGACGCGTGTGTTGCCGCCGGGCCACGACGGCATGGGCTGGTGGGCGAAGCAGGGCTTCGTGCCACTCGGTTATCTCGATGATGCAGGCAAAACCGAGCGCACGTTTGTGACGATTGGCGGTGTGCGTTTTGCGGTGCCGGGTGATCGTGCACGCCATCTTTCCGACGGCAGCATCGAGCTGCACGGCCGCGATTCGGTAACGATCAATTCGGGGGGCGAGAAGATCTTCGCGGAAGAAGTCGAACACGCGCTGAAGCACCATCCTGCCGTATACGACGCGGTGGTTGCCGGACGGCCCAGCGAACGCTGGGGCCAGGAAGTCGTCGCGGTGGTGCAGTTGCGCAGCGGCGCGCGCGTAACCGATGCGGAACTGTCGGATGAATGCGCGAAGCATCTGGCGCGCTACAAATTGCCGAAGGCGTACATCTATCGCGACACGATTGTCCGCAGCCCGAGCGGCAAGGCCGACTACCGCTGGGCGAAGGCACAGGCGACAGGTTCAACAGACTGACGAGCAGAGGTTTTCATGGATCCGCTATTCGATTTCACCGGAAAAGTAGTGCTCGTCACCGGCGGCAGCCGGGGACTGGGGCGGCAGATGGTGCTCGCGTTCGCCGAGCGCGGCGCCGATGTCGTGATCGCGAGTCGCAAACTGCCGGCGTGCGAAGAGGTCGCGCGCGAGGTCGAGGCGAAGGGCCGCAAGGCGTTGCCGTTTGCGTGTCACGTGGGCCAGTGGGACGCCGTCGGCAAACTCGCCGATGCGGCGTATGAACGCTTCGGCCGCGTCGACGTGCTGATCAACAACGCCGGCATGTCGCCGTTGTATCCGTCGCTCGAAGAGATGTCCGAAGAACTGTTCGACAAGGTCGTCGGGCTGAATTTCAAAGGGCCGTTTCGTTTGTCGGCGATCGTCGCGAGTCGTATGGCGAAGGGCGCCGGCGGCTCGATCATCAATATTTCCAGCACCGCGTCGCTGAACCCGAGCCCGACATCGGAGCCGTATGGCGCGGCCAAAGCCGCGTTGAACTCGATCACGCGCTCGTTCGCGTTCGCGTACGGCCCGAAAGTGCGCGTGAACTGCATCGTCGCCGGGCCATTTCTCACGGATATCGCCAAGGCTTGGGATATGGATACGTTCAACAAACACTCGGCGCCGCGCCTCGCGCTGAAACGCGGCGGCGAACCGAACGAAATCGTCGGAGCGGCGCTGTATCTGGCGAGTCCCTCGGCAAGCTTTACCACTGGAACCCTTGTTCGTGTCGACGGTGGAACGCCGTGATATTTGTTGAATCTGCACCGCGAGTGGGTCAGGTGCCTGCTAGGCTGAAGGAGCTGACGCAACCGGGCTCGGGTATTCGACGGTGACAGTGGAAGACGAACTGCTCAACAACTCGCTGGATGACGTGATCGTGCTGCTGGAGCGCGAGATCGAACGCCTGAAGGCATCGCTCGAGACGATTCGATTGTCGGCTCATCCCGACCGCAACGCGCTGATCCGCTGGCACGTGCAGCAGCTCGATGAACGGCAGGATGCGCTCGAGCGGATGTTGCTGCTCATCGGCGCGACGGCGCCGCGTCCTGATCAGACGCATTGATTCCAACCACTGCGTCGCGTGCAATAGCGGTGACGACGCGCGGTGCCAGATTTTCGCCGATCAATCGCTCGATGGTCTCGAGGCCTCCCGGATTGGCGAGATTGAATTCGACGACCCACGGATAGGCGAGATCGACCGCGACGAAGTGCACGCCGTGATCGATCAGTTGCCGCGCGACCGCGGTCGCGAGTGCCGTCTCGGCGCTCGACAGCACAACGGTTTCGGCGCGGCCGTCGAGCGCGAGATTGACACGATGATCCGCACCCGGGCGCCGCAGATACGCACCGATCATTTCACCTTCGGCCAGCAACACGCGCGTTTCGCCGCGTTCGATTTCCTCGATGTATCGCTGCAGCAGGCAATACCGTGAGCCGTCGTGACCCGTCAACGAATCGAGGATCACGTCGAGATTTGGATTGTCTGCGTTGAGCCGGTACACGTCGCGGCCGAAACTCGCCGCCGGCGGCTTGACGATCCATTCACCGCCCGCCTGGACGATCTGCCGCAGCCACTGCGGATCGCGGCTTGCGTAGGTCTGCGGGTGGTGGTGCGCCAGCGGACCGAGCGCCAGCGAGTATTTCGCGTGATGCATCAGCAGAGCGCTTGCGCTGGTGACGAAGCGGCGCTGATCGAGCAGCGACAGCAGTTGCATGCGGTCGAGAAACGATGCCTGCGCACCGAGACCAATCGGCCAGATCAGTTCAAAACGATCGAGCGGCTCGTTGTTCGGTGCGATGCACACACCCGTCGGGGTCAAGCGCACGTCATCGTGATCGGCGCGTGTCACATCCCATCCGGCAGCAGCCCAGGCATCGGGCAGGCGGCGATGGTTGTCGTTGCGCGGTGCGCCTCTGGTGCTCGTCAGAAAGCAGATGCTCGGCATGCGTCGCCTCGTTCGCAAGTTGAGTTCTACAGGCTAAGGAAAGGCTGATCAATTCTTGCGAACGTGAGTATTGATCGGGCTTTGCCTACAATCGTCGCCACGCTCGCAATAATGCACGCAACGATGAAACTCACCGATCACACGCTACAGGGTGAACAGATCCCGACGTTCGAACCGCCGGTGGTCGAGACGCTCGATCGACGCCGCCTTAAAGACGAGATCAAGGCGTTGCTCGTCGCGAAGAACGCTGTGCTCGTTGCGCACTACTATGTCGATGGCGACATCCAGGATCTCGCCGAGGAGACCGGCGGCTGCGTGTCGGACTCGCTCGAGATGGCGCGTTTCGGCCGCGACCATACGGCGACCACGCTGGTGGTGGCCGGGGTACGGTTCATGGGCGAGACGGCGAAGATCCTGTCGCCCGAAAAGCGCGTACTGATGCCGACGCTGAAGGCCGAATGTTCGCTCGACCTCGGCTGTCCGCCCGACGAGTTCGAAGCCTTCTGCAATCAAAACAAAGATCGTACGGTGGTCGTGTACGCGAACACGTCGGCGAAGGTGAAGGCGTTGTCGGATTGGGTGGTGACGTCGAGCATTGGGTTGCCGATCGTCGAACACCTGGCAGCGAAGGGCGAAAAAATCCTGTGGGCGCCGGACAAATATCTCGGCCGTTACATTCAGACCGAGACGGGCGCAGACATGCTGCTGTGGAACGGCGCGTGTGTGGTCCACGAAGAGTTCAAATTTCAGGCGCTGGCCGACCTGAAGGCGATCTATCCGGACGCCGGTGTGCTGGTGCATCCGGAGAGTCCGGCGCAGGTGATCGCGCTCGCCGACGCGGTCGGTTCGACAAGCGCGCTGGTCAAGGCCGCAAAAACATTGCCGCACAAGCTGTTCATCGTTGCGACCGACCGCGGCATCTTCCACAAGATGCGCAAGGAAGCGCCGAACAAACGCTTCATCGAGGCGCCGACGGCGGGGCAGGGTGCGACGTGCCGCAGTTGTGCGCACTGTCCGTGGATGGCGATGAATCAGCTGCGCGAACTGAAGGAATCGTTGGCAAGTGGCAACAACGAGGTCGTCATCGATCCTGCGATCGGACGGCGGGCAATGGTGCCGCTGCAGCGCATGCTGGATTTCCCGAAGCCGGCGTGAAAGGGGGGCAGAAGGGGGTCAGAGTCTGAGGTTTACCCACGAATTTCATGGGACGCACGTTTGCGATGAGTGGGTGCGCGGGTTGATGTGAGGTTTAAGGGGGACGGCGA
>Ga0209254_10003108_pt1 | contig 15162 bp, 9 predicted proteins | sample FrelakmetDIP11DI_FD_187148 | JGI IMG/M metagenome (GOLD analysis project Ga0209254, IMG submission 187148) | Freshwater lake sediment microbial communities from the University of Notre Dame, USA, for methane emissions studies - DIP11 DI (SPAdes)... | ecosystem: Environmental > Aquatic >...
GACGTTCTTGACCGCACCCAAACCGAAGCGGATGGCGCACCTGATACCTGGCCGGTCTTCGATGGTGAAGTCCCAGCCCGAGGTGTTCACGCTGGGCGGCTGGACGTCAATGCCCATGCGGCGGCAGTCCGCTACGTACAGGGCCACCTTGACGGCGTCTGACTGCGAGTTGGACAGCACTGCGGTCATGTACTCTTCGGGGTAGTGGCATTTGAGGTAGCCGGTCTGGACAGCGATGATACCATAATCAGCAGCATGGCTCTTATTGAAGCCATAACGGGCGAACTCCTCCCAATCTTCAAAGATAGCGCTGGCCGTCTCCTGTTCAATGCCCCGGGCCACTGCCCCACGGATGAACTTCTCCTTATGCTTGAGCAGCTTATCCTTGATCTTCTTGGAGATGGCTTTGCGCAGGTCGTCCGATTCAGACGGAGAATAGCCGGCCAGCTGCATAGCAGCGTACATGAGCTGCTCCTGGTAGACCGGGAAGCCATAAGTCTCCTTGAAGAGGGGCTCGAGCAGCGGGTGGCGGTATTGGATGGCTTCCTCACCGTGCATACGGCGGATGTAAGCCGGGATGTACTCCATGGGGCCTGGGCGGAACAAGGCGACCATAGCGATGACATTCTCGAGGGCGGTCGGCTTCATCTGCATGAGCCAGCGGCGCATCCCCGAACCTTCCACCTGGAAAACGCCGGCGGTCTCACCCCGTCCAAGCAAGGTGTAGGTGGCGGGATCATCGGTGGGGATGTTGTCTAGGGTGAGCTGGATGCCGTGGCGCTGGTGGATGAGCTCACAGGCACGCGCCATGATGGTGAGGGTGGAGAGCCCGAGGAAGTCCACCTTGAGCAGGCCGAGCGAATCGATCACACCCATCTCGAACTGGGTGACAATCTTAATGGGTGATTCAGCCAAGGTGGCAGCGGTGCCGGTGGGGCGATGCAGTGGTACATAATCGAGCAGGGGCCGGTCTGCGATGACCACGCCGGCGGCGTGGGTGCCAGCGTTACGCACCACACCTTCCATCTCGACAGCTGTATCGATCAATTCCCTGAGATAGCCTTCCGATTCGTACATCTGCTTGAACTCGGGGATATCTACCAGGGCTTCTTTGAGGGTGACCGGCTTGCCGGGGATGTTGGGGATGACCTTGGCGATGCGGTCGACTTCGCTGAGCGGAATGTCTTTCACACGTCCCACGTCGCGGATGGCAGCGCGTGCCCCCAATGTACCGAAGGTGATAATCTGTGCTACGCGGTCTTCGCCAAATTTATTGGCGGCGTATTGGAGCATCTCCGAGCGGCAGTCGTCACGGAAGTCCAGGTCGATGTCGGGCATGGAGATGCGCCCGGGGTTGAGGAAGCGCTCGAAGATCAGCCCGTGATGGATGGGCTCGACCAGGGTAATATCCAAACAGTAGGCGACGATTGAGCCGTTGCCGGAGCCACGCGCGTTGTACCAGATGCCCTGCTCGCGGGCGTAGCGGCATAGGTCCCACACGATGAGGAAATAGGTATCGAAGCCCATCTTGTGGATGATCTGCAGCTCGTAATCCAGGCGTTCGCGTACTTTGGGGTCGGTCGCCTGATCACCGTAACGGCGGGACAGGCCAGCCTCGCACAGCTGGCGCAGGTAGCTGTTGACGGTAAAGCGTGGGGGCACATTGAATTTCGGCAGGTGGTAGCCCTTGAAGCCCAGGTCGAGGTCGCAGCGCTCGGCGATGAGCAGCGTATTGGTGAGGGCTTCGGGGATCTCGCTGAACAGCTCAGCCATTTCCTGCGGGCTGCGCAGGTAGTAGGTGTCTGAGCTCATGCGCATGCGCTTGGGGTCGGAGAGCAAGCTGCCGGTTTGGATGGCGAGCATGATGTCTTGCAGGCGGGCGTCCTTCTTGTCGATATAGTGCACATCGTTAGTGGCAACAAAGCGGGAGTTGTAGCGCTGTCCAAGCTCGAGCAGCTGTTTGTTGACCGCATCCAGCTCCGGGATAGGGTGCCGCTGCAGCTCAAGATAGTAGTTGTCGGGTCCGAAGAGGTCATAATACCACCCCAGCAGCTTGTCCGCCTGATCGAGCTGGCCGCGCTGCAGGAGGCGTGGAATCTCGGCGGACATGCAGCCGGAGGTGCAAATCAACCCCTCGGCGTGCTGTGCCAGAATATCATGGTCGATGCGCGGGTAGTAATAGAAGCCCTCTAGCTGGGCGATGCTGGCAAGCTTCAGCAGGTTCTTGTAGCCTTGAGCGTTCTCTGCCAGCAATAGCAGGTGGGTGGACTTCTTGTCTTCCTGCGGGTCGTGTTCTTTGATGGTACGGGCTGCCAGGTAAGCTTCCAGCCCAATGATGGGCTTGATGCCCACCTGTTTGGCGGCGTTGAAGAACTCGATCACACCGAACATGGTGCCGTGGTCGGTGATGGCAATGGCAGGCATGTCCATCGCGTGGGCGCGTTCTACGAGCCTGGGAATATTGCTGAAACCATCAAGCAGCGAGTATTCGGTGTGTACGTGGAGATGGACAAAAGACATGGGCTTGAAGTGAAAGATTATAGCATGGTGGTGAAATAAACTAACCGGCAGTTAACTTAAAATATTCAGGTTGAATCTTAAAGAATTCGAGCCTGGCTGAACTAGAGCCGCGTGAGTGATTCCTTGGCAGGTAATATTAATAAGGGTCCGATAAGCCTGGATACCTATCTGCATTGTGGTCATCCCCAGACATGCAATTAATAGTCAGATTGGATGTATTTAGTTTATGTCCAAATGGATGAAAAAGCAATCCCACAGAAGACAATCGGGAAAATATTAATCTAATTGAGGGCAGAGTGGGGCGTGCATAAAAGTTGACAGCCACTTTCTTTGGGGTATAATTCCCGTGCTAAAAAGCCCTAGCCCAACCCGGCAAAGCAACTGATTATTTATCTGCCGTCTGTTCTTTAAATCAAACAATCTCTGGCCCCGTAGCTCAATTGGCAGAGCAAGCGACTCTTAATCGTTAGGTTAGGCGTTCGATCCGCCTCGGGGTCACCAGTTTTGTAAGAAAAGAAGCTTGATATCCGATTTATCAAGCTTCTTTTGGTTTTATATGAGTCTTGGCTCAGGTGGGCAGTCTGCAGGATGCGAGGGTCAACATTGAGGATCCGTTAAAGTGCTAACCCCATCCGCCGTAATTCACCTTTGACCTGTTCGTACATCTGCTGCCAGGATTTGAGGGGTTGGACGGAGGAGAGGTCATACACCTGATCAAACGGCAGACCGGGGTTGCCACCTTCTTGGGAGAAGATATGCTCGTATAGGGGTAATAATTTAAGCACCCACTGGTTGGCTTCCTGAAGGGTCATGTGCATGCGGTGGGAGGCTAAAGCAACTTCTGCCATCAGGCGTGCTTCCAGGCCGGAGCAGTTGGGTAATCTGCCGTCTGCTGAGCCACAACCTTCCAGGTGGCTGGCAGTTACCGCGTTGACGATGGCATTGGCAGCCGTTTCGTAGAGCAGCTCCAGCGTTCCCGTACCCGACTTGGGATAGATATCGGCGACGATGATGGATGGGGCATTGCGTGAGAAAGCCTGGCCGACCACACTGATCACCCACAGTACCTCGCGGGTTGAGGTGGCTACGTGCCGGACGTGGATGGGGTGAAGGAGATGATAATGGGCGCGGCAGGTGATGTTGGCTACCAGGAATGAAGCCACGTTCACCACTGCCGAGCCTGGTGGACCTCCACCCAATCCACCGACGATGACACAAGGCAGGGAGGCGTTGATCATGCCATAATCCAGCGAGTTGACCACGCGAGAGAAGTTGCGGTTATCCATCTTAAGCTCGTTCAGCATCGGGACCACATGTGAATCGCAGGGGCGCAGGTAACGCGGATGACTGGCAGCAAGGTTGCCCAACTCGGAGACGCTCGACTGTGCCCCCAGCATGCCCATCCCAGGCCGCCCGACCTGATTAAGGGCAGCGTGCACAACCTGCAGCTCACGGCGGGTGGCAACGATCTCCATTGGGTGACCCGTGCGCACGGGGAAGCCATCCACCTCGGTCAGCGTACCGCAGGTGGCAAGATCAATCAATGGCTCCTGCACATACGAGACCACATTGGGCAGGAAGATTGGCTGGGGTATGGGATTGCCCGGAGGTCCACCGAAGAAAAGGGGTGGGCGTTGGTCGCCCAGGCGACGGGCGTAGAGGGTGCGAAAATCCTTGCCCTCGCCCATCACCAGGGTTTGGGGTGTGTGGGAGATGCCCTGGTCGATCTCTGCCTGCGACAAGGCAATGATACGTTCTGTGGAGCGGCAATAAGCACCCAGTTCGACTGCCATTTCATAACCAGCCTGATAAATCGCATCTACCAGGGAGGGATCATCTGTGACCACCTGGGTACGGTCCCATTCCAGGCGGTACTTTTTGACCAGCCTGCGGGCAGTGGCGGCTACCTTTTCCAGGTCCCAATTTTCTTCCGTGATGTATTCGCCATTGTTGGACCGCTCGAGGATTTCAAGAAAGTCGGACATAGATCGCTCCTTATGCGGTTTTAAGCAACTCACGGACCAGGGTAACTGCCTGGGCCGCGTTACGGGCGGTACCATCTGCACCAATGTCGCGTGCCCATGCCTCCGTCACGGAAGCACCCCCGACCAGCACGATGTACTTCTGGCGTAATCCCCGCCCCACCAGCAAACCGACCAGGTCTTTCATGTAAGGCATGGAGGTGGTCAGTAGAGCTGATATGGCAATGATCTGTGCTCCGACCTCTTCCGCCTTATCCACAATGGTTTTGAGGGGCACATCTACACCGAGGTCAGTAACCGTGTAACCTGCTGCAGTGAGCATGGAGGCGACGATGTTCTTGCCGATATCGTGGATATCGGTCTGCACCGTAGCGATGACAACCCGCCCACCGCCCCGCCCCCCACTAGTGAGGTTTTTTCCGGCTAAGGAAGGGTTGAGCACTTCCATGGCAGCCTTGAGGGCGCGACCAGCCAGCATCAATTCGGGCAGAAAAAACTCGCCGGACTCAAAACGCTTTCCAACCTCGTCTGCACCTGCCATTAATCCATCATTGAGGATCGATAATGGGTCCAGGCCAGCCTCAAGTGCGAGGCGGGTGGTTTCAGATGCAATCCCAGCTTCACCATCCATCACGGCCTGGGTAATCTGGCTGATCAGTTCATTGTCTGTCATAGGAAATCTCCTCAATTCATGGTTGATAGGTATTTCGCTCTTCACGGCTGGATACCAAAATCCCATTGCGGAATACCATCCGTTTTACCGGTTGAAGCTGGAGCGCCTCTCGGGCATTTTCAGCAGCAAGAAAAACAAGATTGGCTGGTCGTCCAACCATTATCCCATAATCTTCCAGTCTTAAGGCACGCGCGGCGCGCCAACGTGGCATATCGAAGGCAGTCTGGATCTGCTCCGGGCGGGTCAGGTGGGCAACTACGGAGGTGAGCATGGCAACCTCGAGCATGTCCATGCGGCTGAAGGGAAAGAAGAGGTTGCTGATGTCGTCTGAGCCGCAGGTCACGTTCACCCCAGCCTCGAGTAGCTGCTTGATGCGGGTGATGCCGCGCCGGACGGGTTGCCTATCGTACCGCCCCTGGAGATACAGGTTGACCAGCGGATTGGTGATAACGTTCAGCTCTGCCAGGGCGACTTTCTCGATCACGCGCATGGCGTAATCGTCTGGGTAGGCGGCTAAGGCGCAACAATGACCGGCGGTCACGCGCCCCTGATAGGCATGGCGAATAGTGGCTTCGGCGAGCAGCTCCAGGGTGCGGGAGGCTGGATCGTCAGTTTCATCCACGTGCATGTCAATATCGGCGTTGAACTCTTCAGCGATCTGAAAGGCAATCTCGATATGACGGGCAGCATCTGCAGAGGAAGCCTCGGCATGGGGCATTCCACCAATGACATCCGCGCCTGCATGCATGGCCGCACGCATCAAATCAATGCTCTCGGGGTCGGCGACCAGACCAAGCTGTGGGAAGGCAACCACCTGTATGTCTACGAGCCCACGGTACTTCGCTTTGGCTTCCAGGACCGGATGAAGCAATTTGAGTTTCGAGACCGAGTCGATATCGGTGTGGCTGCGCAACCAACCCGTACCATTTTGCAAAGCCATGCGCAATGCGCGACATGCTTTCTCGTATACATCCTCATCGAACCGGCTCTTTTTGATGCGGGCATTGATCTGAATGGCTTCCTCCAGTGTGCCAGAAATATTGGGTGGCTCGCTGAGGAAGGCGCAGTCCAAGTGGTGGTGAGGGTCAATAAAGAGGGGTGAAGCCAGCAGGCCGCTCGCATCAACGACCCGGCTATCCTGAGCAATTAACCCTTGGCCAATATCAGCAACCACGCCTGCGCGGATGGCAATATCCACGGGGGAGGGAGTATTTTCTAGGAGGGCATTGTGGAACAACCAATTCTCATGCATGGGAATCTAACTCCAGGTAGTGAGGACCTAAACCATAGCGACAGAAGTCAATCGCCATTTGGGGGATTTTCCGCATGGTGTGCTTCTATGGCAGCTAAAATTCGTTCGGGGGTGAGTGGTATTCGATATAGGGGAATGCCTATCGCATCCACCACCGCATTCAGGATGGCAGGGGCGGTGGGAGTGAGTGGAGGCTCTCCGAGACCTTTAGCGCCGTAGGGTGCGTAGGGTTCTGGAATCTCCATAAGCTTTACGACCAGCCCAGGAACATCTTTGGCGGTGGGGATGAGATAACTGCCAAGGTTGAGGTTTTGGGTGCTGCCCCGATAGACCAGAAGCTCTTCCATCAGAGCATAACCCAAGCCCATGATGACGCCACCTTCGACCTGCCCACGCGCCCCAGCGGGATTTATGACTTTGCCTGCATCTTGGACCGCAACCAGTTTTTCAAGGGTAACCTGTCCGGTTTCAATATCCACCAGCACCTGGGCCACTTGCGTGCCGAAGGTGAAAACCGAGGGTGCATACCTGTAGCTGTTGGGGGGGAGCGGTTCAGGATATTCCATTGCATAATATCCATCTGCATGCAAACGCCGGTTTTGTTCCATGGCTTTGACTGCCAGCTCGGATACGGTTAGGGATAGCAGCTCATCCTCAGCCAGAACCAAACCTTGCTTTAACTGCAATATTTCCAATGGGAGTCCAGTTATCTCACTGGCGGTCTGTAGGAGTGCTTCACGGATCGGTTGAGCAGCCCGCAGGACTGCATTGCCTGAAATAAATGTCTGGCGGCTGGCGACCGATGGACCGGCATCGAAGGTGCGATCGGTATCAGGCCCAATGACTTTGACTGCCTCGATTTTAACACCAATCGCCTCGGCTGCCATCTGAGCCAGGGCGGTATGTGCACCCTGTCCCATGTCTGCAGCACCCGTGTGAAGAATAACCGAACCATCCAGGGTCATTTCGAGCGTAGCAGTGGCGTGATCGGGGATATTACGCCCCATGCCGATACTGAACCAAATGGATGCCATGCCCCAGCCGCGCCGCAAGTGTGGCGCAGGTTTGCGATCTTCCTTGTCATGTTCCTTCCAACCAGACAGGTGGGCGGCTTCCTGGAGGCAGACCTTCATACCGCGCCCTTCACGAATGGTGACACCGGTTGGAACTAGCATCCCCGTTTCCAGACCGTTGCGAAGGCGGATCTCCAACGGATCCATATTGATTGAGCGCGCCAGGAGGTCCATCTGGGCTTCGCAGGCAAAACTAGCTTGTGGGATGCCGTAGCCTCGCATGGCACCGCAGATGGGATTATTGGTGAAAACGGTATAGGACTCCAGCCGTGCATGGGGGACAAAATATGGCCCGCTCAAGGTGGCAGCGACAAAATTCATCACATCTCGACCGGCATTGAGATAGGGACCGGTATCACCGATGGCTTCCGCATGCACGGCGGTTAAAATCCCATCCCGGGTAATGCCACTGCGATAGCGGATAATGACAGGATGACGCTTGACGTGAGTCAGGATGGACTCTTCCCGCGAGCGAATGATCTTTACGGGACGACCGCTGGCTTGAGCCAGTAAGGCTGCATGGATCTGAACATGGGCCTCATCCTTGCCGCCAAAAGCCCCACCGATATGCGGGGTGATCACGCGCACCTGGTTCTCAGGCAAACCAAGCGAGCGAGCAATCTGCGCCCGGTCACGGTGCGGTGCCTGGCATGAAGAGTAAACCACCATTGTGCCATCTGCATCCCTATAAGCAACCGCACCTTCAGTCTCCATAAATGCGTGCTCGACCAAAGGCGTTAAATAAATATGCTCAATAATGAGGTCGGCCTGTTTGAACCCGAGGTCAATATCACCATGATCGATGACCAGGTGGTCAACAATATTTCCCCGGTCAGACCAAACCTGGTGTGCACCAGGCTGCATTGCTTCGAGAACGTCGTACACTCCTTCCAATGGTTCATATTCGACTTGAATGGTGTCAAGGGCTGCCTGGGCTGCTTCTTCTGACTCGGCGGCGACTGCCGCCAAGGCATCGCCCTGGTAGCGTACCATATCCGGGACCAGCAAAGGCTGGTCGGCAGGCAGGGCATAACAATAGCTGTTCTCACCCGGAATATCCCTGCTGGTCAGCACCGTAACGACCCCTGGCAGTTTACGGGCTTCACTCACGTCCAAGCGAGTGATGCGGGCACAGGGAAGCCTTGAGTAGAGCAGTTTACCCACCAGCATCTGGGGTAGGCGAATATCCGGACAATAAAGTGCCTGCCCGGTGACAATTTCACGACTCCTAACCGCATCCGCTCGTCTGCCGATCACACTATAATCAACCACCCCTGGCCTCCTGGCTGAATTTTACCGTCGCAAGGACAGCTTCGACCACGCTTTGATAACTTCCGCAGCGGCAAAGATTACCTGAAATGGCATCCCGAATTTCTTCCGGGTTGGGATTGGGATTGTTCAGCAGCAAAGCATAACAAGACATAAGCATGCCAGGTGTACAAAAACCGCATTGTAAGGCCCATTTCTCTGCAAAATAAGACTGCAAGGGGTGGAGATTACCATCCTGAGCCAGCCCTTCCACCGTAATAATTTGTGTGCCTTCGGCTTGTGCGGCCAGTACCAGGCAAGCATTAACCGCCTGCCCGTCCATCACCACCACACAAGCCCCGCAGTCACCTGCCCCACAGCCCTCTTTTGTGCCGGTCAGGCCTAGCTTATCGCGCAGAACCTCCAATAGCGTGCAACCTGGTTCTGATTGTATAGTGCGAGGGATACCGTTGACAGCCAGATGGATCTCTATCTCATTCATAACTGTTTCCTGAAGCAAATTCCTGGCAGACCATTTCAAGTGCCCGACGTGTCAACACTGCGACCATTTTGCTGCGGTACCCGGAACTGGCGCGCAGATCGGATATGGGTGAGGCTGCATGCTGGGCAGCCTGAGCAGCATTCTTAATTATCTCTTCGGTTAAAGGATTAGATTGGATGATGGCTTCGGCCAGGTAGGCACGTACCGGCGTAGGAGCGACTGAGCCAAGGGCGATGCGGGCTTCGATCACCTGACCTAGCTCATTCAGCGATAGGCGTAGGGCAACGCTGGCTACTGCAATCGCCATCGCCTTGCGATTGCCTAATTTGAGAAAGACAGTTTTGGTAATGGAGGGCATTTTTGGAACTCGGATCTCGCGAATGAATTCATCCTCGGCCAGCTGAGTCTGACCGGGACCGAGATAGAATTCATTAAGTGGAATCACCCGCTCCCCACCCAACCGTGAGGTTACGATTTGCGCATCGTAAACCAAGAGAGGCAATGCGGAATCGGCTGCGGGAGAGGCGTTGGCCAGGTTGCCGGCCAATGTGCCGCGATTGCGCACCGGAGGCCCACCAATTTGTTGACATGCAGCCACTAAGGCTGAATACTCTTTCTTCAAGAGCATGGATGCCAATACCTGGGTGTGGGTGACATTCGCACCAAGGTGGATACATTCTTCCTTTTCAGCAATCCCGAGCAGAGGCAGGTGGCGTGGGTCGATCAATAGCTTTGGGGCGAGTTTACCGAGGCGCATCTGGGGGATAAGGTCGGTGCCACCCGCAATGATCTTCGCTTGCCCGCCATGCTGGTGCAGTATGGCGAGCAATTCTTGCAGTGATGCGGGGGCTACGTAATCAGCGTGAATCATTATTTTGTGTGGCGGGTCTCAACCATGGGTCTGTTCCTGCTGTTTGGCATGGTGAGATAATTCGGACTATCCATTTCGATGTTTGACTTAGCGACTTTTACAACCGAGGACACAAAATTGAAGAGGGATCATCCGATATTCACTTTCCTGGCGATCTCATTCCAAGATTTTGAAGCATCTGCTAATACCTCATCTTCGTCCATCGTCAGTAGTCTCCGGTTCTCCATAACCAATTGCCCATCAATAATGCTGGTTTGTACGCTGGTGGATTGGTAGGCGGAGACAATGCGCTTGACTGGATCATCGCGTTGGAAGTCAGGGAGGGGTGCGGCGTGCAAACCACCATCATCCAGGATGATCAGGTCAGCCTTCTTGCCGATCTCCAGCGAGCCGAATCCAGAACCTCCCAGATCCAGGGCTTTCGCCCCGTTGTTGGTTGCCATACGCAGGACAGCCGCGGCTGGCATGGCATCCGCACCGAGGCGGTATTTATGGATCAGGGAGGCGAAACGCATCTCAATGAACATGTCAAAATTGTTGTTGCTCGGCATACCATCCGAACCGAGAGCCACGTTAATGCCACGCGCCAGCATCTCGGGCACCTGAGCAATGCCAGAGCCAAGTTTCAGGTTGCAGCACGGGCAGTGTAATACATGGGTGCCGGTCTCCTCCAGGACACGCATTTCAGAATCATCCAGCCAGATACAGTGCGCCATCTGCACGTTCTGACCGACCACGCCAATGTGTTCAAGGTATTTCAGGTTGCGGCGACCACGCTCACGCAGCATCTGTGGAACCTCATCTTGAATCTCCCCGGCATGGCCATGAATACCCGCACCATGCCGGTCGGCTTCCTGCTTGATCTCTTTCAGCAAGCCTTCGGTATTCCACAGCTGCCAGCGGGGGGCGAAACCATAACGGATACGTCCATTGGCCTTGCCGTGCCAGCGATGGAGCAGGTCCAGGCTTTCTCTCAGTGAGGCTTCCGTTGTCTCTTGTAACGCGGGCGGCAGATTCTCAGTCAGGTCCATCATAGCCTTGCCAGCCTGGGCGCGGATGCCTGATTCCATAATTGCCTGGAATACGCTATCCTGATGGTGGAGCGTGCCCATATCGATCACACCCGTCGCCCCCGATTTGATCATCTCAGCCAGACCAAGGCGGGCAGAGGCGTAGAGTGTTTCCGGTGTGTGATGCGATTCAAGGGTGGTGATGGTCACCAACCATTTGATCAGGTTTTGGTCATCTGCCTGACCGCGGAAGAGCGACTGGCACAGGTGGATGTGCGACTGAACAAAACCAGGCAATACCAGCCTGCCAGTGGCATCAATGACCTTATCAGCCAGGACACTGATAGCCGGGCTGACCTGTTTTATACTGTTTCCTTCAATGAGCAGATCACCATAAAAACGATGATCGCCAGCATCCAGGGTGATGAGATAGCCGCCTTTAATGAGAATAGTTGTCATGAAAATCTCTCCTTGGGAGGTTGAAACTCAGATTGCAACCGCTGAAACATTGGTAGATGTGCCCGTTTCATCCGGTGATAGTCGAGGGAAAATTTATCACACCACTGGCGGGCGCGAGCTACAATCGCAGCTTCGTCCAGGAAAGTGAATTCAGAATCACGGCGCACGAACCCACCATCGATCAAAACATCACAGGCAACACTCCCTGCTCCGTTCAGGGCGAGCATGGAATAAAACACCTGCGGGCTGAGCGGGAACAAGCTTGAATTGGTCTTGAGATCAAGAGTAATGAGGTCGGCTTTTTTGCCGGGCTCCAACGAGCCGATGCTATCCTGCAAACCCAAGAGACGTGCACCACCGAGGGTGGCAAGATCGAAGATAACCATCGGATCCACACCGCGCAGATCTCTGGGCATAATGTTGTGATGCTGCATGACCGAGAAAATCACATTGAACATGTTGTGGGTGACACAATCGGTGCCCAGACCCACGCGCAGACCAACCTTCAACATGTACGGCAGGTAAGCACAGTAACCAAACCAGGCATTGGTGGATGGACAATGAACTAATGAAGTGCCGGTTTCAGCCAAAATGTCAATATCCCGCTCGCTTAACAAGGTGCCATGGAATAAAATCGTATCTGAGCCGAGCAGACCAATGCTGCGCAAATACTGGATGACCCCGCCTCGGCCAAGATATATTTCACTATACCTGTCCATTTCATCAGGGGATTCGGCGAGGTGAGTAACAAACTTCACCCCGTATTCATGAGCAAGCTCGAACCCCTTCAGCAGCAATCCTTCGGTGCTATTGAAGATGGCATTGGTATGCACCCCCACCTGGATCATGCCATCAGCCGTGTTGTGATACTTTTGAATGGCCTGCTCGGTGTGCGCTAAATATTCCCGCTCATCCCTTGCGTCCGCTAATTGCACACTGGAGATCATCTGGGGGTAAATCACCGTGCGTGCTTTGGCCTCTAAAGAAGCCCGGTAAATGGCATCCGGGAAGATCATTGCGTCGGTATGGGTCGTAGCCCCATGTTTCAGCACATGCAGCAAGCCAAATAAGGTCAGGTCGTATGCGCTCTGCTCGGTGAGCCAGTTGTACGCCGGCCAATACATTCTATCCATCGCATCGATGATGCCCATGATGGGGGTATCGAGCCAACCTGGCACTAACAGCGTATGGGCTTCACCCACATGGTTATGGGCGTCGACCAAGCCGGGCAGAACGGCTTTATTATGTGCGTCTAGGATATCAATACCTGGTCCTTGACCAAATTGGGCTTCGACCTGAGGGGATTTACCGACAGCCACGATGTTTGAGCCCTCGATATATACGGCCCCATCTTCAATAATCCCATCGATTGAACCAGGGCGTGTGACCAGGTATTTACAATTGCGGATGAGAATCTTATTCATAATTTAATTGAGGATCCAGCGCGAAAATCCACGATCTTATCCAAGGGGTAAACCCCAATCCGATACCTGTTCCTTGACTTTGTCATAAATATCTGTCCATTCTTTCCTTGGGAGGACCGTTTCCCGGTCATAGACCTGATCGAAGGGTAGACCAATGGGTTTTGATTCCAGCTGAGGAAGATAACTGGCAACTGCAAGCTTGACAATTTGGTCGGCCTGCTGGCGATCCATGCCAGCAGAGGCATGAGCAACTTCTCCGTTGAAACGGGTTTCAAGCCCTGAACAGTGATTCTCCACCACCCCGACCGCAGAGCGGACCCCGAGGACGCGTGAAGCGCCGCAGACCGAGGCAACCAGAGCCATAGCCGTACACTCATATAGCAGTGATTCGGTGCCGGGTCCACTGACAGGTGAGGTCATGAATTCTGTCAACAGGTGGGTGTTACGGGCGAAGGCGGCAGCAGCAACGCTGACTGCGCGTAAGATCTGTGGAGCGGTTGAATTGAAGGTGAAGGGGTGGGTAGGACATGATTCTACGCTATCTGGCATGTAGATCATGTGCAAGGCGATCCACCCGGCGATCAGCAATACGGCGACACCCTCCTCCGGTCCGGCAAGACCACCGAGGATCGGATTGTAAAACCCCAGGATAACCCCGTTTTGATGGATACTGTGAGCGATCTTGTTGAGCAATTCGTGATTGGTCTTCATTTCACCAATCATGGGAACCACATGCACATCGGTCGGTTTAAAACCACCGCGACTGATTGATGAAAGGTGACCCACATCACTGATCGACATCTCCACGCACATACGCGACAAACCCGGTCTGCCTGATCTGCTAGCTGCCTCGTTACCGAGGAAGACTTCCTGCCATGAAGCTGCGATCTCAAGCGGAGATTTCGCCCTGAGCTGCCTGCCATAGGTGGTTGACAGCGTCCCGGGGACAATCAGGTCAAGGATAGGTTCCTGCCAATAGGACTGCATGATCGAGACATACTGGTCCTCAGATAGGGGAGTGCCAATCGGTCCACCACTCACCTGGGGAGGAATGGAATCACTCACTTTTCGGGTGTGATACTGGCGCGCATCTAATCCTTCGCCAATCGTGACCTGTGAAGGAGCTGACTTGAGTGCATCCAAGATCTCATCCCTGGAGAATTTAATCAGTCGCCCCGTGCTTCGATTAAAGACACCGCACTCAACAAGAAAATCCAAGCCAGCCTCAAAAGCCCGGTCTATTAAAGCGTCGTCCTGCTGGATGATATTTTCCTTGTTGAATTTGATATTGTATTTTTGGAGGACACGCTGCATACCCCCGGCAACGTATTTTAGGTCGAATTCCTCTTCATCCACCATTGGACCGCTGTAAGTACGGTCAATTACATCCAGGAATTGGTCGAGTTTATCCATTGTGAGTACCTAAGTAAATGATATGGAACTATCTGATTTCTTCGTTGACAAAGGATGCCATTTCGATTATATTATTGATGTATGATGGCTGACATCTGACAAATGACGACTGTAATTATAATCAATATCACAGCACATTCAAGAGGAAAACCAACCACAATCCCTTCGACGTATTTTTGCAGCGATAAACATTCAAGACTATAATGGGCTATTCCAAACCAATCTGGTCTGAGCTTGAACTCTTCGAAAAACATGAATCCTCTGCAACCAATAAACCCGGTCGATCATTCTGCCAGTTGTTTATAAATGATTTATTGTTGAAACCTTCAGCATGAGTATCATTTTTATTGATATGATAAATCAGCAAACTCTACTCCGCGATTTTCAAAGACGCAACTCCAAAAAAATAAATAAACCTTGTATCGTTCAGCTATCCTTTAACCTTGGAACGGAAGGGAGGTAGCGATCAGGAATAACAAGCCTTGCCGTGACGATTCTAGATATAAAACTGACAACAAATATATTAAGTGATAGTGAGGAGAAGCCAAAAATGTCTAAAAAGTTAATGTTAAACATGATGCTCGTACTCGTTCTACTCTCAATTTTGATAAGTGCCTGCGGTGGGACACCAACCGAGACTCCAGCGCCAGTAGTGACTGAACCTGCAGTAGTTGTAACAGAAGCACCGGTTGTAGCCACTGAGGCTCCCGTTCAAGGACCGACAGAACTTCATAT
>Ga0209254_10003109_pt1 | contig 15160 bp, 15 predicted proteins | sample FrelakmetDIP11DI_FD_187148 | JGI IMG/M metagenome (GOLD analysis project Ga0209254, IMG submission 187148) | Freshwater lake sediment microbial communities from the University of Notre Dame, USA, for methane emissions studies - DIP11 DI (SPAdes)... | ecosystem: Environmental > Aquatic >...
ATCATTTCTTCAGCCTTAGAAATATTAACACCCCTCTCCAAGAGACGGCTGAGTTCTGCAGGGTGGACACCCACCACCGCAAAGGCCTTCACCTCGGTCTTCTGGTTAATTTCATCCACATATCTAATGACCAGTTCCATAGCTTCATTGAAGTTGCACCCAGGGCTCACAGTCCAAGTAGGCTTATTAGGAATGATCATTGCTGTGCCTCCAGATCTATGAAACTTCGTGGCCACTTTTAAGGGTCCTTCACCATTTATAGGATCCACATGGATGTGATTGTCAGTGGATGGAATATTATCCATATTGATGACTCCCTAATTATTATCTAATAACCTAACTCGCTCATCAGAGCCTTTTCAAAAACATCTAAAGGCGCATTAATCCCCGTCCAAATTCTAAAAGCTATAGCTCCTTGATAAATAAGCATTTTCACACCATTGATAATCATTGCTCCTGCCCTTTCCGCTTCAGTAAGCAGGCCTGTCTTCAGAGGATTATAAACTATATCATTCACCAATAAGCCCTGGTGAATCATTTCTTCACTCACAATTGGCTTTTGATGTTCATGAGGATGCATACCAACTGGAGTGGTATTAATAAGGACATCAGCATCTTTAAGCTCCTCACCGAGTTTCTTATCCAACTTTATGCACGACACCTCAGCTCTGAAATTTCGAAGAAGATCTTCTTTAAGTTGACAGGCATTTTCCAAGGTGCGGTTAGCTATCAATACGTTTTTAGCGCCATTCAAAAGCAGCTGGAAGCAGATGGCACGAGCTGCACCTCCAGCGCCAAGAATTACTATTTTTTTATCTTTAACAGATCTAACTTCTTCAATAGCCTTTACAGCTCCTAAACCATCGGTGTTATAACCTTTAGAGATTTTTTCATCAAATTTTACTGTGTTCACAGCTCCAATAAGTTCTGCAGCCGTATCAAGTTCATCTAGATAGTTGATCACTTCCCTTTTATGTGGGATGGTTACATTAAGCCCCTTCATTCCCAACGCCTTGGCACCCACTACTGCTATCGCCAGATTTTCCTTTCGAACATGGAAAGGTACATAAACATAATCCATTTGAAGATGTCTGAAAGCGGCGTTGTGCATGGGAGGTGATAAACTATGTTCTACGGGATCTCCTATTATGCCCACTAGGGACGTTTTACCAGTTATCATAACATCACCATATCAATTAGGGAACATTTTATATTGCATCCTTCCTGAGAAAGGAAAGTTATAGTGTTCATGAATGGCCCTACTTCATTTACTAATTATGTTTGTAATTTATAAAACTCGTTACAAGAAGATTATTACTAGATACAATATAAAAAAATACTGCATAGATGTAGTATTTAGAGTTTATATGAAAAAATTTGCTTTTAAATTGATATAAATGATATTTCATATTCTAAATTCGCAAAATTGAATATTCGGATGTTAATACAACCTTTAGACTTTATTGATATGACTGATCTCAAAAAAAGTATGATAAAATAAAGAATTAAATTAAAAGGTAATCACCTTCTCATCAGGCGGAAGTATATCTGAACATTATATCTTATTGTGCTTATCTTTTTTGAATTCTTATTATCCTTTGTTTCTAAAGAAAACAGAATTATTTATATTATTAAACAACCTTTTGGTATAATTGCTGAGGGTAAATCTGTCAATTATTGAAAAATCGTAAAATGATAAGCATATTAATTATCTAAATTTTTGTCATATAATGACAATATGATGTCATTTTATGACAAACAAGAATACAATCACGAGGAAAATTGGAAAGCTTCCATAAAAAAGGTTTCAAAAAATCTATACGAAAGGTATTAGGAGTCAAACCCTTTATAACCTAATATTCATAGATTTGCCCTGCAATTTAATCTTTATAATATAAAAAAAGATCGGATTAGTTTAAGAACAACAGAAAAGAAATTAGTATAATTTTTTAATTATATAATTATCTGATATGCTAACCGGAGGGGTTTCAGCATGTAATTTCGGAGTAAATGGTTAGGTGTCTCAAGTATCTCTTAAATAGTATTAGGTCCGAATGGGCGATTCTGAGGAAATCTTTTATTCTTGGATCGCCAGATATATTCATAATATACAACTCTGGAATAGAAGTTAATTATACAATTTCGGAAACCTTCTCTTCTCAGGGAAGGATGTATATTCATCTCTTTAGAAATTAATAAACAAGATGTATAGGATTTTTATGGACTTGCCCCATTAAAATCCTAAGGTTGATCAACCTTTTAATGGGAATTTAGATGAATTGTGGGGGTTTAACTATGCTCGCCAAACAGAGGTTTGTTTTGGATACAACTGCTTTTACTGATAACCAGCTTAGAGATGATTTTGGAGAGGGAGAACTGGACAAAACCGTGGATGTGCTTCTTGATCTAATCGCCAGCTCACGGATAAAGCTTAATATGAGCTGTCACATGCCTCCAGTCACTTACAAAGAATTTTTGGATTATATTACCCGTTATGAATGTCCTGGCAGTATTATGGTTAAAGCAGACACTTGGATAGTCAAAAAAACCCCAAACCGGTATGACACCAAGATACCATCGGAGATTTTCTACGAGTATGTGCAAGATATGCGTGAAAGAATGAACAAAGGGATGCGAATCTCGGAAAGTGCAGTATGGGAGGCTGCGGTTGAGTCTATGGTCATGATGTCCCGAGGTGAAAAAAAAGCTCAAATAGAGATGGAAGTAATCGGTAAGGCCATAAAAGATTTTCGGAAACATTACCGAGCAGCCCTGCGTAAAGGAACTTTAGACAGCGCCCCTGACTTAGACGTGCTTCTTTTAGCCAAGGAACTGGGAGCTGGAGTTGTAGCTGCCGATGAAGGCATAAAGGTTTGGGCAGAAAGACTGGGACTTCGATTTTTAAGTGCTAAATCATTCCCTAAGATGCTCAGGGAGTATCTTAAATACTACGAATGAAACTTTAGAAAGGTTTCTTCAACATCTTTTTAAATCAAATATCTGATCCTAGTCATTCTCCAGCTAATTATCAAATGACTGAAAAAATTAAATAGCAATATAATTTTATTGACATTTACAACTCAAATTAACATCAAAGGTAGGAAAAATAAAAATGGAAATGCAGAAACCCCGAGGAACTCGTGATTTCCTTTTTAAAGAGATGAAGGAAAGGAAATATGTGGAAAATAACCTAAGAAGAGTGTTTGAAACTTATGGATACCAGGAAATAAAGACTCCCATCTTTGAGGACCTCGCATTGTTCACCATTAAATCCGGTGAAGGAATAATAGAAGAGATCTATCACTTTCAAGACAAGGGAGGGAGAGATCTAGCACTGAGGCCGGAATTAACAGCACCAGTCGCCAGAATATACCTAAACAAACTTCAAAAAGCAGTTAAACCCCTTAAAATGTATTATTTTGGCAGTTGTTTCCGATACGAGCGACCCCAAGCAGGAAGATGGAGACAATTCTGGCAGTTTGGATGTGAACTCATAGGAGGTAAGTCACCTGAATCAGAAGCCGAAATCATAACCCTAGCTGCCCACTGTCTTGAGGAAATTGGCTTGAATGAATATGAGATTCATCTAGGCAACTTGGGAATCCTAAGAGGGATCCTCAGCCAAGACCGAATTTCGCCAGATGAACAGGATCAAATAATGGCCTTAATTGATAAAGGAGATCTCGAAGAACTTAAAATTATTTTAGAAGAGCTTAAACTTGAAGAAAAACCTAAAAAGATTCTACTAAAACTTATTGGAATGCATGGTCACCATGAAGTACTAGATCAGGTGCATGAGATCATAAATGATTATCCCGAAGCATTAAAATCTTTGGAAGAGCTTGAAACGCTCCTTAAAATTCTGGAAGCATTCGGTTTCTCAAATTACAATTTAAATCTTGGTATTGCACGAGGTCTGGATTACTACTCCGGAATAGTGTTCGAGATCTACGTTGAGGGACTGGGAGCCCAGAAACAGATAAGTGGAGGAGGAACTTATAATTTAATAGAGATATTCGGCGGGGAGGAAATAGAATCCACAGGATTCGCTTTTGGCTTCGATAGGGTGGTGGAAGCCCTGAGGATGCAGGAAAACAACATTCCCACCAAAAAAGCCGTGGAAGTTTTCGTGACCCCTATATCTAATGATCTCAAATTTGAAGCCTTTGAAATTGCCCAGAACTTGAGAATAAACGGTATTTCAACAGAGGTAGAGTTATTGGGGAGAAAACTAAAAAAAATTCTTTCCTATGCAGATAATCTAGGAGTAAATTATGTGATTCTGGTTGGAGCCCGAGAACTAGCAGCAAATAAAGTCACCTTAAAGGACATGGAATCCGGGAACCAGGAACTAATACCATTAAATGAAGTGACCAAGGTCCTCCTAAAAAAAATAGAGCGGGAAAAATAATCAAATGGAACCATCTCAACTAAACTTCCGACATCAAATAAATGGAGAACATCTAATAATAGCCGTGGCTCAGGACCACGATACTGGAGAAGTGCTCATGGTGGCCTACATGAACCAGGAAGCAGTTGAAATGTCATTTAAAACAGGTAAAGCCCACTATTGGAGTACCAGTAGGAAAAAAATCTGGCTTAAAGGAGAAAGCTCCGGCCACTTGCAGAAAATAATCTCTGTTAAGGTGGACTGTGACCATGACGCGATCCTGCTCCAAGTCGAACAAAAAGGAGGAGCATGTCATGAAGGATACTATTCCTGTTTCTTCAGGGAAGTGTTCCTCAAGGAAGGGCATGAAGTTAAGATAGTCGGAGATAAGGTCTTTGAACCAAAAGATGTTTATGGAGATAAGTAGATGAGAATTGTTCCAGATACAAGTGTAATCGTGGACGGCAGAATAACCCGCATTGTCCAGGAAGAAGATTACAAAGGATGTAATGTGATAGTTCCCGAAGCTGTTGTATCTGAATTAGAAAATCAGGCAAACAAAGGAAGAGATAGTGGTTACAATGGTTTAGAAGAGTTAAAAAACCTTCAGAAGCTTCATGGTGAGGGTAAGATCCACCTTAGCTACGTGGGGCGGCGGCCAACGCTGGAAGAGATATCCCTGGCAAGGGGAGGAGAAATCGACGCCATGATCAGGGACGCTGCTGGTGAGAACAAGGCCACCCTGATAACCAGTGACCGGGTACAGAAAGAAGTAGCCGAAGCAAAGGGTCTTAATGCCATCTACCTCAAACCAGAAATGTTGGAGTACGGGGATATAGAAGTAACCAAATACTTCGACAAAAACACCATGTCAGTCCACCTGAAAGAAAACGTAGCTCCCCTAGCCAAAAAAGGAACCCCGGGAAATACTAAACTGGTTCGTATAAGAACTAAACCTCTTACTAGGGGTCAGATTGAATATATGGCCCGTGAAATAGTAGAAAGGGCAAAAAGCGATTTCAAAAGTTTCATCGAAATTGAACGCGAAGGGGCCACCGTGGTGCAGTTCCGCGAATACCGAATATCAATTGCTCGCCCACCCTTCTCTGACGGAGTGGAAATAACTATAGTAAGACCCGTGGCCAAGGTATCCATAGACAGCTACAAATTACCTGAACACCTAATTGATCGACTAACCAACAGCGCAAAGGGTATTCTAATTGCAGGACCTCCTGGTGCTGGTAAAACTACTTTTGCCCAGGCAGCTGCCGAATTTTATCGAGATCTGGGAACCATCGTCAAGACCATGGAATCTCCCAGAGATTTACAGGTAGGAGACGATATAACCCAATATGCCCCCCTTGAAAAGGATATGAGCAAAACTGCAGATATATTGCTCCTGGTTCGACCGGATTACACTATATACGATGAACTACGCAAGACCGAGGATTTCCGCATCTTCGCAGACATGCGCCTGGCAGGCGTGGGCATGATCGGTGTGGTACACGCCACCAGACCCATTGATGCAATTCAAAGAATCATTGGTAGGGTGGAGTTAGGAATGATCCCCTCCATAGTGGACACCACAATCTATATTGACGAAGGGAGAGTGGCAGCAATATATGATATCAGACTCACAGTTAAGGTTCCCAGCGGTATGCTGGAAGCGGACCTATCCAGACCAATAATAGAAATCAGGGACTTTGAAACTGGGGACTTAGTACACGAGATTTACACCTATGGAGAACAGACCATAGTCATGGATGTCGGGGACAGCAAATTTGAGAAAACCCCCATCCAGAAAATGGCAGAGCGGGAGATCATCAAGGAAGTCAAGAAAAGGGTTCCCAGGGCCAAAGTAGAAGTGAACATGAAATCAGACCAGCGTGCCACAATCTGGGTGGATGATGAATACGTACCTCAGTTAATAGGGAAAAGAGGAAAGAATATTGAAGAACTTGAAGGTAAAGTAGGTATCAGTCTAGGTGTGGAGTCCATAGAATCAAAGAAGACTAATGAAAGATCAAATGCGGTTAAAAAAGAAAAAAAAGTTGGAAAATCAATAGGTGAGACGGTTCCTGTTAAAGTTGAACTCTCAGGTAACTATGTGGTTTTAAATTTTGGTAAAGAGGCAGTTGGAACTCCTTTCGACATCCTAGTAGATAAAGAATATTTATTCACAGCTACCGTAGGTAAAAAAGGCACCATAAAAATAAAGAAGGATATAGAATTGGCTGAAATAATACTAAATGCCCAGTCACAGGGCCTTTCTATCAAAGCTCGCATCAGGATGGAGTGAACAAAACATAATGCACAATATAACCAATTATTGCAAAAAATAGCCAATATTCACTACTTATTTTTTTATCGGTAATTTCAAAAACCGTATAGATAAAATCAGTACTTTATAAATCAAACTGGGAGTAAAAATGAAAATTGGTGTTTCAACCCTGGCACTTTATCCCCGACCCCTAAAAGAGGTACTTGAATTCTTGGAAAGAAGGAAAGTTGATTACTGTGAGATTATCAACGAATTTCCCTACCACCAATTAGATGATGGAATTTTAGAATCTTACAATATCAAGCTATCAGTGCATGCGCCTCTATCCGATATCAATATAGCCTCTCATAATCAGATCATCCGCAGATCATCTCTGGAAGAGGTTAAGAAGTCCATGGACCTCGCAGTTGAGTGGAATGCGGAGGTGGTGGTGGTGCATCCTGGAAGCATGCCCATTATGGGGAGTAAAATAAAGAACAAAATACTCGAGTACAATTTTACATCACTACAAAAATGTTCCTTTCATGCACATGATTGCGGAATTACCATGTGTGTTGAGAATATGCCTAATATTGATGGATTGCTCTACCAGGATTTGCTTGAACTGGATAATTTGGTAAGAGACATAGATGCTTACATGACCCTAGATGTTGGTCATGCCCATAACAACGGATTTTCTGCCGAAGAAATGCTTAAATATTCCAGCATTAAACATTTACACTTCTCTGACAATGATGGAACATTCGATCAGCACAACGCACTGGGGGAGGGTAATGTTAACTTCGAATCTATCTTAAAAACCCTTAAAAGAATTAAATATCATGGTGTTCTGGTGGTAGAAGTGAAAAACCTCCAGGATGTATTCCATAGTCTGGATTACTTGAAAATGGAAATGAGATTTTTAAATATGGTATAATATTAAATATAATAAAAAAACCAGATAGATTTAATTTAAAGGCTAGAAGAGTGGGGAATATAATATGAAAATCGGAATAATTGGTGGAACAGGTGATCAAGGATTGGGATTGGCCTTAAGATTTGTAAAATGTGGAGAAGAAGTTATAATTGGTTCAAGGGATGTTAAAAAAGCCGAAAATGCCGTTAACCTGGTGATAAACATGCTGAAATCTGAGGAAATCACCACCATTAAGGGGATGACCAATCAGGAAGCAGCCGAGGAAGCTGATTTGTTGCTTTTAACCGTTCCCCTCCAAGCCCAGATGGCCACCCTCAAAAGTATTAAAGACCATCTGGATGATAAAATTTTGGTGGATGCCACTGTCCCCTTGGAAAGCTGCTTAGGCGGCCGTCCAGACCGTTATGTTGACTTATGGGAAGGTTCTGGGGTGGAGAGAACCTCCAACTTCTTGAAGGATAAAAACGTAAGAGTCGTCTCCGCCTTTAACAACATTAGCGCAGCTAGCCTCACCAACATAGAAGAAAATGTGGAATGTGACTGTCTAGTTTCTGGAGATAATCAGGAAGCTAAACTTGAAGTTATGGCCCTGGCTGAGAAGATACCTGATGTGAAGGCTATTGACTGCGGTCCTCTGGAAAATGCCAGGATTGTAGAGAAAATTACTCCCCTTCTGATTCATATTAACATCCTTAACCGGATAAAACTGGCAGGTATCAGAATAACGGGCCTGCCCCCCAGAAAATAATTCAAGGATTAAGATCTTGGAGTACATTAAAAAAACGGCGGAAGGAATAGCTAAACACGCTCTGGAAGTTATAACCTTATCGATGAAGAAAAGGTCGAACAGATGATAAAAACCATCGAATCATTCGTATTCGACATTCATTGTGGGCAGCGGGAGATCTGGACTTGTCAATAAGGCCTTTGCCATGCGCCTGATGCATCTAGGCTTCCGGGTACACGTTTTAGGAGATGTCATCACCGCCGCCATCACAGAAAAGATGTTCTAATAGTTTTATCTGGGATCTGGGGAAACCAAGAACGTGACCTTAGCTGCCGATCAGCCAGTAAGTGGGAGCTAAGGTAGTAGGAATTACCTCCAATACAGATCTAATCTTGGAAAAACTATGGATGTGGCAGTAAAAATCCAGAATCTAACTAATGAAGTGGAAACACATACACCAAGTTCTTAAGGGTAACTACGATGATCTGACACCCATGGACACATTATTCGAAGATAGCGCCCATCTATTTCTGGACGGGCTTATTGCTGAGTTCATGTTCCGACTGGGAAAAAATGAAAGAGATTTGCAAAGGATGCACATTGAAGAAAAATAGTCAGAGAGATATAATCCCAAAATAACAGCTTTCTACTACAAATAGGTGAACCATGGATGCAAAGCTATCAGGAGAACTAGTAACTATCATAGACAAAAAAGCTACCGCTCTTAACGATAAAAGTCACTACGGTAAAATGGATCAGGATGAACTGCAGCTTTCCCTAATAGAAGCCCTACTCCTCCTAGAAAAAGAGAAAATTAAAGTCTTCGATAATGGAAAAGAACTGTCTGTCGGTGATATGATGGGATTAATACATGATAAGGGCCTGTTCAACAAATACTTAGTCTTCAGAGATCTGAGAAACAGAGGATACATTGTTAAAACAGGTTTAAAGTATGGATCCGAATTCAGATTGTACGAAAGAGGACAATCTCCCGGTGATGGTCATTCAGACTATCTTGTAAAGGTGGTTACTGAAAATCAGCAGATTTCCACATCTGACTTCTCCAGTTATGTGCGTGTGGCCCATGGGGTTAACAAGAAAATGTTAATGGCTGTGGTAGATGATGAACAGGACATCACCTATTACAATGTGGAATGGACCAAACCATAATAAGAGATAATTAACAGTGGATTTAATTAGATGAACAAGCATTTAGGTGATTTTACTGTGATGCAGTTCAAATAGTATCATTAAAGGTGATTTATTGATAGACCCCTGGAGTTCAGCAATTTTAAACTACGAAAAACTCATCAAAGAGTTTGGAATTAAACCCTTCCAGGACCTTTTGGTGGATTTAGGGGATCCTCTTCTTCTCATGCGCAGAGGAATCATCTTTGGACATCGGGATTACGGCAGGATAGTCAAAGCCATCCGGAAAAAGAATAATTTTGCAGTGGTGACCGGCATGATGCCCAGCGGCAAAATGCACATCGGCCATAAGATGATAGTGGATCAACTTATCTGGTATCAGGAAAAAGGTGCCGAAATTTACATTCCTATTGCTGATATGGAGTCCTATTCCGCAAGAGGCGTGGATTTTGATGAATCCAGGAAACTGGCCATAGAAGAATACATTACTAATTATCTCGCTCTAGGATTAGACCCAAAGAATGAGAATCTGCATATATACCTCCAATCGGAAAATAAGATGGTGTCAGATTTGGCTTATAAACTAGCTCGAAAAGTGAATCTGAGTGAGATGAAGGCTATATACGGTTTCAATGGTTCCACCAACATGGCACACCATTATGTGCCCCTTATACAAGTGGCTGACATCCTGCACCCCCAACTGGAGGAATGTGGAGGTCCTAAACCCACCGTGGTTCCAGTTGGTCCAGACCAAGATCCTCACATCCGCTTAACAAGGGATATTGCTGAACGTTTCCACAGGGACTATGGTTTCATCTCCCCCTCTTCAACTTACCACCGCTTCATAACTGGGCTTACTGGGGGTAAAATGTCGAGCAGCATGCCAAAAACTGCAATATTTCTGAGTGACTCTCCCGAAGTTGCTCTAAAAAAATTAAAGTCTGCTAAAACTGGTGGAAAAGATAGTTTAAATGAGCAACAGCGTTTAGGCGGAGTTCCTGAGGATTGCGTGGTTTACGAAATGCTCTTATATCATCTACTGCAGTCTGATGCAGAATTAAAAGAGATATATCGGGACTGCAGAGAGGGTAATGTTATGTGTGGGGAATGCAAAAGTAAAGCAGCCATAATGATAAAAAATTTCTTTATAGAACTGGGGCAGAAAAGAGAAAGTGCCAAAATGTCCGCAGAAAAAATATTAAACCATAATTAAACCATAATTAAACTCAAAGAAACTGGTAATTAAGAGAGGTGGTTGTGATGGCCAGAGAAAGATTTGAAGGTCTTTTAGGTGGGCTTTATAGACGAAACGAAAGTTATCTCATGATCTCAGCTATGATATTCCTAGTATCTCTCTTAATAGGCTACGCCTTTGCAGGAATGTTAGAACCAATCCTGGGCAGCGTTTTGGGGGATTTAAAGAGGAGAATTAGTCAGGGAGAGTTAAAACTCACAACCTTATCCCTATTTGTCAATAATTTCAAAGTCGCCTTTATCATCTATGCTGGAGGAATAGTCCTAGGAACAATAACCGCCATTTACCTCTTTGTAAACGGTGCCATCATAGGATACACAGCCGCCCAGTTCTCCATTGGAGATTTCATAATATACACCGCTCCTCATGGTGTTTTTGAGATCGCTGGTATAATAATAGCTGCTGCTGCTGGTTTCAGACTGGCTAATGTGGTTTTAAACTTAATTAGGGGTTTATTACACCTGCAATCTGATTTTTCAATGATGAATCAAGTTAAATACTTATTAGATATCAATCAAGACGATTTCAAAGATTCACTAGCACTAATGGGAATAGCAATTGTATTATTATTCATAGCGGCCTTTATAGAAGCCAATCTAACTATAATTTGGGCAAACTATATGAAAACTGTCATTTAAAGCCAATTCTATGATATAGATTATAATGTTGTCAATATTTAAAAAAAAATATTTAGTCTTTTTCGAAAAAATAAAGGTGATTCTATGATAAAATGCATATCCTGCGGTGCAGAATATCCAAACCAGGAGATTATTTACACCTGCAAAGAGTGTGGCTCTGTACTGGAAGTCATATGCGACCCCCATGTTTCCAAAGATATTTTCCATTGCCGCAAGTCCAGTATGTGGAAGTACATAGAGTTCATGCCAGTGGATCCATCTAAGATCGTAACCTTGGAGGAGGGGGGAACCCCTTTCTGCCGTTGCAATGAATTGGGAAAGGAATTAGGAGTAGATCTTTACGTGAAGGTGGAAGGTTCTAATCCCACTGGGAGCTTTAAAGACAGGGGAATGAGTGTAGGAATTACCAAAGCACTGGAGTTAGGTGTAGACACTGTTGGCTGCGCATCCACCGGTAATACATCCGCTTCATTGGCTGCGTACGCCGCCCGTGCCGGTCTAAGATGCATTGTTCTCTTACCCACAGGTAAAGTGGCACTAGGTAAGTTGGCTCAGGCCATGTTCCATGGAGCCAAAGTCATATCAGTGCGGGGAAACTTCGATCAGGCTTTGGAAGCAGTGACCGCCCTGGCTCTGGAAGGACAGTTATATCTCCTAAATTCAGTGAACCCTTACAGGTTGGAAGGTCAAAAATCAATTGGCTTCGAAATAGTTGATGAAATGGGTTGGAGATCTCCAGATAGAATTATATTGCCCGTGGGTAATGCCGGTAATATTTCAGCTATTTGGAAGGGTATAAAGGAGTTCCATAATGCTGGTTTTATTGATGAGCTTCCCCGCATGACTGGGATCCAAGCAGAAGGAGCAGCCCCAATAGCCCATGCAGTTTGGGAAGGTCTATATGACATAGAACCAGTGGAAAAACCAGAGACAATAGCAACCGCAATTCGTATTGGAGCCCCAGTTAGTGCCAGGAAAGCCATAAGGGCCATTTATGATTCGGATGGTCTGGCCGAAACCGTCAGCGATAATGAAATCCTGAACTCTCAAAAACTTCTGGCCCGGAAAGAGGGCATTGGAGTGGAACCTGCCTCAGCAGCATCCATTGCAGGCCTCATAAAACTATTAAATTCAGGTAAAATAGATAAAGGCGAAGAAATAGTATGCGTGGTCACAGGTCATCTTTTAAAAGATCCTAACATAGCAATTAGTGCTTGTGAAGAACCTGTTGAAGTAGATGCTGATATCAAAGCTCTTACTAATATCATAAAGCAATTATAAAGACTTAATCGTCGATTTTTTTCCTAATAAATCTAGACCATCTCTATATCCCAATTTTTTCCTCATGACCCAAGATCATATGATTCGTCATGAGGTGTCCAAAGATCATAGGGATCATGATTGCATGTCCCAATACCATATAGATCACCAAATAATCACTGAAAAAAACGATACATATATATAAGAGTACAACAACAGTGTATATTAACAATTATAGAAAAATGAGGTGATAAATATGGAATTACCAATTGCTCCAATTGGAAGAATAATAAAAAACGCCGGTGCAGAAAGAGTAAGTGACGACGCTAGAGAAGCTTTAGCCAAAGCATTAGAAGAAAAAGGCGAAACAATTGCCACTGAAGCTGTTAAACTAGCTAAACACGCTGGAAGAAAAACCGTAAAAGCATCCGACGTAGAACTAGCTGTTAAAAGGGCGTAAAAACGCCTTACTTTTTTATTTTATTTTTTTAAATCTTTATAAAGCTGTTTTTTTGTTGTTTACTGCCTTTCGAAGTTCGTTATATCTCTGAGCTGTTGTAAATAATTCAGATGGAAGATGATCATAATTTTGAACCGAAAGCAATAACTCTTTGACATTCATCCATTGATCTGAAACTGCTCTACTTTCTATTCCATTATCTCCAAGTAAAGTATATATATCATAATAAACTAATTTTTATCATCTAATTTTAGACTTCTATAACATTCTTTTACTGTTTTAAAATTAGAATTCAGGTCTTTTTTAAAATGACCAGAACTAATATATAGAAGCAAAATGTAAAATTAGAGTTTGCCGATGGATGGTTAAAACCAGATGAAAAAAGAGGTAAAAAAATGGCAAAAGCAATCTACGTTAAATTTGATGTACCTAAAGAAATATCAGACAAAGCTTACGAGGCTTTGGAAATAGCAAGAGACACTGGTAAAGTAGGCAAGGGAAGCAACGAAGTGACCAAAGCCGTGGAAAGAGGCGATGCTATACTTGTATTGCTGGCAGAAGATGTCGACCCGCCTGAAATAATAGCTCACCTGCCTGTTCTCGCAGAAGAAAAGGAAATACCATATGTTTACTTACCCACCAAGGATGAACTAGGAGAAGCAGCTGGTCTAAATGTAGGAACAGCATCAGCCTGTATAATTGATGCAGGTGAAGCCGAAGATCTTATAAAAGATGTCGTCGAAAAAGTAGAAGAACTAAAAAAATGATTAACACTATAAGAAGGGTCCAATGCCCTTCTCACTTTAAAAGGTGATTTTATGGCAGAAGCAACTCCTGCAGAAGTTATTGAGGTTCTCAAAAGAACAGGTATGACCGGTGAGGTCATGCAGGTAAAGTGCAGGATATTAGAAGGAAGAGACAAGGGTAGAATATTAACCCGGAACGTTATGGGAGCCATAAGGGAAGGCGACATTCTGATGCTCTTGGACACCATCAGGGAAGCCAAAGAAATCCGTACTCCCTAAAAAGGTGTTAACCATGAGAACATGTTCATTCTGCGGAGAAGAAATACATGAAGGTACCGGCAAGATGTACGTCAAAAAAGACGGTACTGTATATTTATTCTGCAGCAGCAAATGCGAAAAAAACAGGATAAAACTCAGAAGGGTTCCAAGAAAGGTTAACTGGGTCAAAAGATGAAAGAAAAAAGTTTCGTAATGCTAAAACCTGATGCCGTGCTGCGAAGAATCGCCGGGAAAATAATAAACCGTTTCGAGGACCGCGGCCTACAGATACTGGCAGCCAAAATGATGATCATCCCTAGGGAACAAGCCCAGGAGCACTACACAGAACACAAAGAAAAACCATTCTTTGGAGATCTTGTGGATTACATCATCTCAGGACCAGTACTAGCCATGGTAATAGAGGGTGAAGAATGTATTAGCCTGATCAGGAAAATGGTGGGGACAACAAACCCTAAAAACTCGGAATTGGGGACTATCAGGGGCGATTACGCCATTGATACAGGTAGAAACATAATCCATGCTTCAGATTCTCAAGCATCAGCAAAGCGAGAAATTGCCCTATTTTTCCAGAATGATGAAATATGCCATTACCAGCTTCCTGATATGGAACTGATATACGAACAACCATAAGGAGCTAGATTTAGGGACAAAAGGGCATTTTTTAGCCCTTCCCCTTTATAGCTGGAGGTTAAATTTGAAGATTAGATCACCCATAGTTTCTGTTCTGGGTCATGTGGACCATGGCAAAACCACACTGCTAGATTATATCCGAGGTAGTGCCATAGCCCAGAAAGAGGCAGGGGGAATCACCCAGCACATTGGAGCCACCGAAATACCGATGAATGTCATCTCCGACATCTGCGGGGACTTCCTACACAAACTCGACATCCTTGAAAAACTCCCCGGACTATTCTTCATTGACACTCCTGGACATGAGGCATTCACCACTCTCCGCAAACGTGGAGGGGCACTGGCAGATCTGGCCGTGCTCATAGTAGACCTCAACGAAGGTTTCAAACCTCAAACCTACGAGGCACTTAATATCCTAAAGATGTATAA
>Ga0209254_10003110_pt1 | contig 15159 bp, 12 predicted proteins | sample FrelakmetDIP11DI_FD_187148 | JGI IMG/M metagenome (GOLD analysis project Ga0209254, IMG submission 187148) | Freshwater lake sediment microbial communities from the University of Notre Dame, USA, for methane emissions studies - DIP11 DI (SPAdes)... | ecosystem: Environmental > Aquatic >...
TGCCCCTCATCGTCATCGGGCGCCGGGTACGCGGCCTGTCCCGCGCCGCCCAGGACCGGGTGGCTGATTCGAGTGGTATGGCGGGCGAGACGCTGAACGCCATCCAGACGGTGCAGGCCTTCACGATGGAGGAGTTTCAGGGCCGCCGCTTCGGCCAGGCCGTCCAGGCCAGCTTCGCGGCGGCCATCAAGCGGGCGAGGGCTGGCGCGCTGCTGACTGCCGTTTCCGTGCTGGCCCTGTTCGGTGCGATTACCTTCGTCCTGTGGATCGGCGCCCACGCCGTCCTGAATGGCGAGATCAGCGGCGGGCAGCTGGGTCAGTTCCTGCTCTACGCGATGTTCGTGGCGGCCTCGGCCGCCTCGCTGAGCGAGGTCTGGAGCGAGGTCCAGCGCGCGTCCGGCGCCATGGAGCGCCTCATGGAATTGCTCAACGCCGAGCCGAAGATCACGGTCCCTAAGAATCCGGTGGCATTGCCGCCCCGGCGGGAGGGGAGCATCCGGTTCGAAAATGTGTGCTTCAGTTATCCGTCGCGTCCCGGCGTGCCGGCACTGCAGGACTTCACGCTGAGCATTGTGCCCGGCGAAAGGGTGGCCTTCGTGGGACCCTCCGGCGCCGGCAAGACCACCACCTTCCAGCTGTTGCTGCGTTTCTACGACCTATCGTCGGGGCGCATCCTGGTGGATGGTATCGACATCGCCCAGGCGCAGCCGGAGGATGTCCGCGGACGAGTCGGCATCGTGCCGCAGGACACGGTCATCTTCGGCGCCACGGCACGCGAGAACATCCGTTTTGGCAGGCCCGAGGCGACGGATGCCGAAATCGAGGCCGCCGCCCGCGCGGCGGCGGCAGACGAGTTCATCCGCGCACTGCCGCAGGGCTATGACACCTTCCTCGGCGAGCGCGGGACGCGCCTCTCGGGCGGCCAGCGCCAGAGGATCGCGATTGCGCGCGCCATCCTCAAGGATCCGCCCATCCTGCTGCTCGACGAGGCGACCAGTTCGCTGGACGCGGAGAGCGAGCGGCTGGTGCAGGAGGCGCTGGAGTTCCTCGAGAAGGACCGGACGACGATCGTCATCGCCCATCGCCTGGCGACGGTCCTCGAGGCAGATCGCATCGTGGTCATCAACGAGGGCCGCATCGTCGACATCGGCCGCCACGAAGAGCTGGTGCGCCGGGATCCGCTTTATGCGCGGCTCGCCGAATTGCAGTTCGGCGAGGCGGAGCCGCCAGCTTTACATAACCCTGAAGTCGCTGTGGCTCGGACTGGCCTGGTGCGCTAATCTAAAAGGCTGACGCAGAGCTACACGGGACGTAGAAAATGCCCACGCCATGGATCAGTCTTGTCGCGGCCGTTGCCGCCGCGCTCACCCTCACAGCTTGCGGCGGCGGTGGAGGTTCGGCGGCGGGGCCGGCCCCGAGCGACGCGACCGCCACCGTGGGCGTACTCATCACCGACGCGCCTGTCGGCCAGTGGGACGAGGCGATTGCCACGATCACCTCAGTCACGCTCATCGGTGACGAGCGCCAGGTCGAGCTGTTCAGCGGCTCCCAGACGCTGGACCTGCTGAAGCTCGCCGATTTCTCCGAGCTCTTCGCGGTCTCCGACGACGTGCCCGCGGGCCGCTACAGCAAGATCCGCCTGCAGCTGTCCGACCTCGTCCTCAACGACATCAATCCCGAGACGGGCAACGTCGTCGACAGCGAGCGGCCGCAGCTCGTCGGCAACGGCAAGATCGACCTGAACCCGCGCAACTCGTTCGTCCTGGCTGGCGGCGACGTCGTCTTCATCGAGCTCGATTTCGACATGGAGAAGTCGCTCAAGATCACCGAGACGGGCAACGGCAAGCTGATCATCCGCCCCGTGGTGTTCGTGGACATCCGCACCGAGCGCCCCCAGGGCCGGCTGTCGCGGGTCCACGGCGAAATCACCGGGATCGACCCGTTCACCGGCGATTTCCGGCTGTGCCAGACGGTGTATGTCTCCAATTGGGACGACGACGGCCCGAATGACGCCATCGGCGCCGATGGGCGCCGCTGCGTGACCGTCAGCAGCGACGACGACACGGGCATTTTCGGCGCGGATGGCCTGCCCCAGACGTTCGCTGACCTCGCCGTGGGCGAGGAGGCCACGGTTATCGGCCGCCTGCGTGCGCTATCTGACGACGAGATGGGCGACGATTCCGGTGACGACGACTCGAATGACGATGACTCCGACGATGACCGGTTCGACGGTGACAGCCACTACTTCGCCCTGGATGCCTACGTGGTCGAGGAAGGCCCGCTGGGCACCTTCCGCCGCGTCCTCGGCACGGTCGCCTCCGGGGTAGACCCCTCGACCGGCCGCTTCGACCTCGACGTGGCCGCGGGCCAGGGTATCGCCACCGCGACCGGTCTCCCGGTCCAGCTGTTCGATGAGAGCCGCATCTTCAACCGCGATGGCGAGGAACTCGGCCGGGAGGCCATCGTGACCGACCGCGTCGCACTGGCGGATGGCGTCCTTCTCATCGGCGACGACGACGTGCTGCGCTCGCCACTCGTGGTGCTCGGGGCTCTCGCGCCCAGCAATGCCGCGGCCATCGAAGGCAGCGTCGTGGACGTGAACACGGCGGAGGGCACGTTGCTGGTCAACGACGGGACGATGGACCGCTGCGTCAGCGCGGCCGGCGCCGACATCTACCTCGTGGATGACGACGATGGCTTCTCGAGCTCCCGCGGCGATCTGGACGACCTCAGCCCCGGGCAGCTCGTGTCGATCTTCGGCACGGAGGACCTGGACGGGTGCCTGGTCGCTGACACGATTCTCGCCGAGGCACCGACCGCAGTTCCGCTGTAGCGCCTGGTTGCGGAGCCTAGTCTCCGCAACCAGGCGCGTAGCGCTTCCGGATCTCGTCGGCGCGCGCCCGGATGGCGGCGACCTCGCCCGCCCCAAAGCGATCGAGGTTGCCCAGAATGGCCGCCATCCGGGGATTCCGCGCCAGCGCCGTCCGGTGGCGGTGCAGGAAGTCCCAATACAGCGTCGTGAAGGGGCAGGCCTCGTTCCCGGTGCGCAGTTCCGGCCGGAACCGGCAGCCGTCGCAGTAGTTGCTCATCCGCCGGACGTAGTTGCCCGTGGCCACATAGGGCTTCGTGGCCATCAGTCCCCCGTCCGCGTGCAGCGCCATCCCGAGGGTGTTCGGCAGCTCGACCCAGTCGCAGACGTCCGTCGGTAGCAGCCCCGCCAGGACGCTGAAGTTACCGACCACCATCAGGCGCTGGATGTGGTGGGCATAGCCGTGCTCCAGGGTCTCCCCGATGACGTGGCGCAGGCAATTCAAGTCGACGTTGCCGGTCCAGAACCAGTCCGGTAGCGGCCTCGAGTGCTGCCAGTGGTTTCGTTCCGCGTAACCCGGCATGTGCAGCCAGTAGACCCCCCGCACGTACTCGCGCCAGCCCAGGACCTGGCGGATGAACCCTTCGGCTGACGCCAGTGACACGTGCCCCTCGCGCCAGGCCGCCCCGGCCGCGGCCACGACCTCGCGGGGATTCAGGAGCTTCAGGTTGAGGGACGAGGACAACAACGAGTGGTTCAGGTACGGCTGGCCCGTCCACATGGCGTCCTGGTGGCTGCCGAAGGCCGGAAGGCGGTGCTCGATGAAGTCCCGGAGGGCCATCAGTGCCTCGCGTCGCGTGACGGGCCAGCTGAAGTTCCCGAGTTGTCCCGGATGATCCGGCAGCAGGCGCGACACGTCGCGGATGACAGCCTGCGTGATGGTGTCGGGCGCGAAGCGGAGCGGCGGACGCAGCTCGCCCGGACCGGGCCGGCCGAAGCCGCGCCGGTTCTCCGCGTCGTAGTTCCAGCGCCCGCCGGCTGGCTGCCCGTCATCGAGAAGCACACCGTGCTTCCGGCGCATGGTCCGGTAGAAGTGCTCCATCAGGAGCTGGCGCCGGCCGTTAGCCAGTGCGGCAAACTCGCTGTTGGAGCAGAAAAAGTGCGTATCCGGCAGGACGTCCACCGGGACGCCGGCGGTGGCGCAGGTCCTGGTCACCAGCTCCGCAACCCGCCACTCGCCGGCCTCGGTGAGGCGTGTGCGTTCGGGCTGCAGCTCCTCGATGGCGTTCCGCAGCCCGGTTCCCAGGTCGGCCACTTGGCTGCCGAGATCCCGGTAATGCACCCGCCAGCCCGCCAGCCCGCCAGCCCGCCTGCTCGAGTTCCCGGCGGAAGTGCCGCATGGCCGCCAGGAACAACACCACCCGCTGACCGTGGCTCCAGACGTGCCGGGCTTCCGCGAGCGTTTCGATCATCAGCACCTGGTCCAGTGCCGGGTCGCCGGCGCACAGGGCCGCTCCGGCCAGGTTCAGCTGGTCACCGAGCACGAGGATCAGGTTGCGCATGTCAGCAGTTCACTGGCGGAGGCAAAACCGTTGTGGCCGGGCTAAGCTTTGCGCATGGCTGACGAACTCCAGTGCTGGCGCTGCGGGGCCTCCCTGGCCGCCCTCCGGCTCCCCATCGGCCGCACGGAAGAATGTGCCGCGTGCCGGAGCCAGCTCCACGTCTGCCGGATGTGCCGGTCCTGGGACCGGGCTCGCCCGAAGCAGTGCCGGGAAGAGGATGCGGAGGAGGTGCGCGACAAGGAGCGCGCCAACTTCTGTGACTGGTTCAAGCCCCGGCCGGGCGCCTTCGACACGGCAGGCGCCGCCACCGAGGCCGCGGCAAAGTCACTCGCAGACTCCCTCTTCGGCAAGAAGTAGGCGGCGCTCCTACCGCAGCTGCTTTCCGATGACCGTCACCCGGTGCATTTCCCGCGGCTCGTCGTAGTCGCCCACGGCGTAGTGCACCGTGCAGCGGTTGTCCCACATGGCGATGGAGTTCTTCTCCCAGTAGAAGCGGCAGTGCAGCTCCTTCCAGTCGATGTGCTCGAAGAGCATCTTCAGCAGCGCGTTGCTCTCCTTTTCCCGCAGGCCCTCGATATGCGTCGTGGTGAGTTCGCTGATGTAGAGCAACTTGCGACCGGTCTCCGGATGAACGGCCACCAGCGGGTGCAGCACCGGCGGGGCCTTTTTGAAGGTCTGCGCGTAGCGCTCAGGCCCGCCTTCGGTCTGCAGTTCCTGCCGCCGGTACGTCTTGGTCACGTCATGCCAGGCAGAGAGGTCGCTGACGATTGCCTGCATCTTCGGGGACAACGTTTCGTAGGCCCGGTACAGGTTCACCCACATGGTGTCGCCGCCCCGGGACGGCGGGCGGATGGAACGCAGGATGCCAAGCAGGGGCGGGTCGGCGGTGTAGCTCAGGTCGGGGTGCCAGGCGTTAGCCAGGCGCAGGTTCTCCTCGGAGCCGTTCTTCGCCTTGAGGACGATGATTTCCTTGTGGCCCGGCAGGCTGGGTATGAACGGGTGGATGTGCAGGTCGCCGAAGCGGCGGCCGAACTCAATCTGCTGTTCGGGAGTGAGGTCCTGGTCCCGGAAGAAAACCACCAGGTTGTCCAGCAGGATCTGCTTGATCTCCCGGTAGGTTTCGTCGTCCAGCGGTTGCCGGAGGTCGACGCCGTGGATGATGGCTCCGAGTGAGCCTGAAATCGGTTGCAGGCGGAGGTGCCGGTAATTCATGCGCGATGGTGCGGTCAGGTGTCGCCCCCAATGGGCAGGTTCGCAAGCTTAGGCGTCGGCCGGCTGACTCGTCCAGAGTCAGCCCTGGCGTCGGCCCAAAGGCGCGCGCTGAGCGCGCCGAGGGACTCCCGTGCGCCCTCATCCAGCCAGTTCACCAGGGCACCGGTGACGTCGGGGTAACTCTGGGGCTGCGGCACCGGAAGCGCCAGCCAGCGCCGCACTTCCTCCCGCTGCAGACGGTGTGCGACTGTCCCGAGGCCCAGCCGTTCCAGTGCGACCCCGTTCGATTCCTGCTCCAGCTGACCGCGGAGTGGCAGCACGAGGACGGCGATACCCAGGTGCAGGCATTCGCTGGTCAGCGTGAAGCCGGCGTTGGCGATGACGCCAGCACACCGGGCCAGGTCTGCCACGAAGCGCGGTCGGGAAATCGGGCGCACCGACACGTTGGCGTCCTGCTGGTCCTCCGGCACCCGCGCGTAGACGTGGAACCGGTGGTGGGGAAACTGCTTCAGCACGGGCACCAGGCGGCCAAGCGGCTCGAATCCCGCGTAAACGAGGATGAAGTCCGGATCGACAGGCCCGCGGGGGAGCGAGCGGATCTCGGGATCCACTGTCGGCGGGAGCAGTGGCGCGCCAAAGCTGTCCCAGTGGGTGCCCGCGGGGATGGACACGGGGGCAAACCAGTCCATGACGTTGCGGGTAATGACGTTGCCCCGCGCCCGCGGTACTCCCGGCCAGGCGAAGGCGTAGAGATGGCCGATGCCGACGCTGGGCAGGCCCGTTCGCCGTGCATACCAGGCCGTGATGGGCTCGTAGTCAGTGACGACCAGGTCGGGCGTCTGCGCCGGGCTGCGCAGGACATCGCGGAGGAATGCGATCGGGCGCCCCTCCAGCGCAGTCTTCACGTACCGGATGCGGCCGCCGTCCGCGGAGAACGTGAGTCCCGGCCGGGTCGAGAAGGGCGCGCCGATGCGCGCAGGCCAGGCAGGATCTGGCGGCGGGCCGCTGAGCAGCACGTCAACCTCGTGCCCGCGCTCGCGCAGCTGGCGGATGATCGGTGTGGACCGGACCAGGTGGCCGTGGCCTGTGGTCTGGACACCGTAGAGGATGCGCATGGGCAGCGATTACAGCTGCCGGGCATTACGGGGACATTACGACCCACGGGTGTAGGAGCGCCGACCGGCGCTCCTACTTCATGTGGAGCTCGATGATGTCCTTGTCCGCCAACACGTGCTCGGGACCGACTTGCTGGCCGGCGTACACCTCGGTGCCCCAGATCTTGCCGTAGCGCAGTCCGGAGGCGATGTCCTTGTGGACCTGCTGGGCCACGTCCAGGACTGTCTGCCCGCGCCGCAGCGTGAAGGGCCGGTCGTTATCGGCGGGCTTGCCCGGCTGCTTGGTGTACACCCGGACGACCTGGAGCGCCTTGAAGAGCAGAGGCCCCATTGCCTCGCAACCGGCGCCGGTGAGGGCCGACACGGCGACCGTCGGGAAATCCAGTTCGAGGAGTTCCGTCAGCACCTGCAGCTCGGCAGCCGGGTCGGTCACCAGGTCGCTCTTGTTGCCCACGAGGATGGCCGGCAGCGAGATGCGGAACGGGTCGTCGAGGATCTCCTCACCGTCCGCGTCGAAGGTCGGCTCGGGCACCGGCTTCGGACCCCGCAGGCCCGGCCACCAGCCGTGCAGGTCGATCTTGCGTTCCGTGAGCTGCCGGAGGATTGCCTGGATGTGCTCCGCACAGCCCGGATCGCCCAGGTCCACCACCAGAAGCACGCCATCCGCCGGCTGGAGTGAATTCACGATCCAGCCCTCGATGTAGTCACTGGAGACGGGTGGCATGTCGACGAGCTGAAAGTAGAGGTCCTCGAAGGGCATCATCCCCGGCTGGGGCAGTTTGGTCGTGAACGGATAGGGACCGATATCCGCCTTCGAGCCCGTCAGCTGGGAGTGCAGCTGGGACTTGCCCGCGTTGGGTGCGCCGATGAGGGCGATCTGCGCCGCGCCCTCGCGCCGGATCGTGTGGACCGGACCCTTCTTCTTGCCACTCTTGCTGGCGGCGCCGATTTCCTCGGTGATCTCCTTGATCCAGCGCTTGATGTCGCCCTGGAGGTGATCGGTGCCCTTGTGCTTCGGGATCGTCCGCAGCATCTCCTTGAGATGCTCCAGCTTTTCCGCGGGCTCGCGGGCGTTGCGGTAGGCCTCTTCGGCCTTGCGGTAGACGGGTGTGAGATTGGCGGGCATGGCAGCCCACTATTGTAGCCGCTCCTACACCACTACCTGGCGGCGACCTTCTCGGGCACCTTGACGGTCATGCTGACCCACCCATCCGCCTGCCAGGGCGTGATGTCCAGGTCCATGCCCATGACCTCGGCCTGCTTCTTCATGAGGGGCACCGTGTAGACCTCGTGGATCTCCTGCTCGGTCAGGTTGTGCTGGCCGAGCTGGCGGGTCACCTTGAGGACGTTGCCGTAGGGGGCCTTCCAGCGCATGGTCGTACCGGTCCGCTGGTAGTCCTGCACGAGCTGGTAGAAGCAGGCAGTCCGCTCCGTCAGGGCGATGGTGGCCAGCTCCGGGCTGCCGCCGTCGCGGATCATCTTGCCCACGCGCATGATCATGAAGCTCTGGGTCTTGACCTCGTGGTCGATCATCTCCTCGAGCAGCCCGTTGTCCTTGGCGAACTGGATGTTCGTCAGGTGCGCCTTGACGAGCGCGTCGTTCATCTCGTGCTGGTAGGGGGTGTCGTTACTGATCGTCTTGATGGCCTTCGCGACGGCCAGGCCCAGCATGCGCTGCTGGTCGGGCGTGAAATTCAGGGTTTCACCGTTGTTCGGCTTCGCCTCCCGCACCGCCTTGGTGATGGCGTCGGTGAGGACCTGCTCCCGGCCCTCGAAGCCGGTGTGCTCGTAAAAGGCGTCCGGGGTGGGCGGGGCCTTGGGCTTGCCGCCGGCGCCGGTGTGCGCCCCGGCGAGGACGGTGCCGGTGCCTGCCAGCAGGCCCGTCAGCAAGACGGCGGCGCTGTAGAGCAGGGTGGGGGTGAACGGGGACAGGTGCCGACGCATGTGCGCTTCTCCGCGGTGTTGTCTGACCGAATGCTAGCGCCTTCGGATGGGGGCAAGCCCGGATTCTGGCACGGGGACCAACAAGCGGGCGGCACGTTGGGCGCCCGCCCGGCCTCACCACGCCGGGCCAGGTACGCTAGACTTTCGAGTCGGCCGGCGTTTGCTCGAGGGCAGCATGAAACTACTCCTGGCGGTGCTACCGACGATCCTGCTCGCGGCCTACGGCCAGCTGGTCTCCAAGTGGCGGGTCGCGGCCCTGGCGGCCAGCGGTGGGGAGCCGGCGAGCGCACCCGCCCGGGTCCTGCAATACCTCACCGATCCGTACATCATCAGTTCCTATGCCTTCGCGCTGCTGAGCTCGATTGCCTGGCTCTATGTCCTCGAGAAGTACCCGGTCTCCATCGCCTTCCCGACCTACATCGGGGTGTTGTTCGCGGTGGTGACGGTCGGCAGCGTGCTCCTGCTGAAGGAGCAGGTCTCGGCGCAGCACGTGGTGGGCATGGCGCTGATCCTCGCCGGTGTCGTCGTCGTCAGCCGCGCCGTGTGAGCGTGGACGGCTTTATTGCAGCGTTGCGCCAGGACGTCGACGCCCGGGCACCGCGCCTGCTTCCACTGTTCGATGTCATGGCGGGCGAGGCCCGGTTTGCCCGCGCGTGGCTCGATGAGGACCTGAAGCGCCTGCCGAAAGCGGTACCGGTTCTCGAAGTTGGGGGCGGGGTATTCATTCTTGCCTGCCAGCTGGCGCGCGAGGGATTCGCCATCACCTCGATCGAGCCCACCGGTGTCGGTTTTGGCGCGTTCGAGGAGCTGGGGGCGGCGGTACTGACGTTTGCCGCGCGCGACGGCGCCCTGCCCACGGTCGTCCGCTGCAGGGCCGAGGAGTTCACGGGAGACACCCGCGTGGCGTTTGCGTTCTCGATGAATGTGATGGAGCATGTCGACGCCCCGGACGCGGTGATCGCCCGTGTATCAGCGGTATTGCTGCCTGGGGCAAGCTATCGCTTCCTCTGTCCCAACTACCTCTTTCCCTATGAGCCGCACTTCAATATCCCCACCTTCGGCGGCAAGGCGCTGACACGGCGGCTGATGCGGCGCCGGATCGAGGAGAATGCCGGGATGGACGACCCTGCGGGCGTGTGGCGCTCGCTCAACTGGATCACGGTGCCGCAGGTGAAGCGCATGGCGGCGACTGACGAGTCGCTGCTGGTCAGCTTCCAGACTGGCACCCTGGTGTGGATGCTGGAGCGCGCCGTGAGCGATGCCGAGTTCGCCCGGCGCCGGGCGGGCTGGATGGTGGCTGCCGTCAGCGCACTCAGCACGCTCGGGCTGTTGCGCTTTGCAGCCCTGATCCCCGCCACGCTCCAGCCGATCATGGACGTGCGGCTGACCAAGAGGCTTTGAGATCCCCAGTACGCTGGCGAGGAATCAACCCGGGTAGTCACGCTGGGTAGTTTAGTTCCGGCGAATACCGGACCTGGTTTCCCTTTGCGCCCAGTCCATCGGGATTCGAATTGGCGTACCTGGGATATTCCGCGGAAAAAGGGCATCGCGAAGGCACCCCTCCGAAAGGGTTTTCTGGAAGTGCGAAGCCTTGCGCAGGCTCACAACCCGGGCATCGCCACGGACAAGAACACCGACGCGCTTCCGGCGTTTCTTGACGACATCCAGTGCCCGAACCAGGTCGGAGTCATTGGACACGACTACTGCCAGATCATAGGTATTGAGCCAGGCATCGTTGACCAGTTCGACCGCCAGGTTGACGTCGGAGCCCTTTTCCTCGGTGGCCCACACTTGTACGAGCCCGCCGCTACCACCACCTGCCGTCACCCGTGGCATGGATTTCGGCTTGCGCCGAAACTCTCCAAAGAATGGTCGAAACTCCGGTATCGTGGCAGCCAATGCCCTCAGGTAAATATCCTGGCGGCTGGCCTTGCCAGGATCGTGCTGTGTATCTGAAACGCGGGCCGTGAAGTACTTGACGGCGACGATCTCATGGACCAGTCCGGGAGCCCGGATGGCGTTGGCAGCGAGGAGCTTGAGGTCTACCCAACGGTACGGCGTGGGCTTGAGCCAGTAATAGAGGTTGAAGCCGTCGATATAGACCGCCGTCCGCATGCCTGCTCCAGTCGTACGGTCCCAGACCCCTTTCCCGAAAAAGCCAGGCCCAGAAAAGGCTAGGGCCCCTTGCGGGGCCCCGCCGCCCGGAGACCGAAGCCTACGGGGGAGTCGACGGCAATTATCCGGACCGGCCCGGCGATTGCAATCGTGACAATCCATGTCTTTGCCCTACATACGTGCGCCGCGGCACGTTTTCTGGCGGTGCTTCCGCATCCTGCCAAGCGCGGGCGAGAATAGCGCTATGCCCTCCCAGTCCGCGCCCCCGTCCCCGCCATTGGCCGCACTCCGCACCCACAACCTGACCAAGGTCTACCACTCCGGCGAAGTGGAGGTCCACGCCCTCCGGGGCGTGTCGCTGGAGCTGTTCCCTGCCGATCTCGTGGTGCTGCTCGGCCCATCGGGCAGCGGCAAGTCCACGCTGCTGAACATCCTCGGCGGGCTGGATTCTGCCAGCGGCGGCGAGGCCTGGTTCCAGGACCTGCAGCTCACCGGCCTCGACGACCGGGGCCTCACGGAATACCGCCGCAATCATGTGGGCTTCGTCTTCCAGTTCTACAACCTGATTCCCAGCCTCACGGCGCTGGAGAACGTGGCGCTGGTGACGGAGATCGCCCGGCAGCCCATGTCGCCCGAGGAGGCGCTGCGCATGGTCGGCCTGGGCGAGCGGCTCCATCATTTCCCGGCCCAGCTCTCGGGCGGCGAGCAGCAGCGCGTGGCCATCGCCCGTGCCATCGCCAAGCGCCCCGGCATCCTGCTCTGCGACGAGCCCACCGGCGCACTCGACAGCCGCACCGGCATCCTGGTGCTGGAGGCCATCGAGCGCATCCACGCCGAGCTGGGCACGACCACGGTGCTCATCACGCACAACGCCGTGATCGCCGACATGACGGACCGGGTGCTGGTCATGGGCGACGGCCACATCATCGAAGAGCGGCACAACGCACGGCGCCGGCGGGCCGCCGAGCTGTCCTGGTAGGCGCTGCATGACACCGCTCAACCGCAAGCTCTACCGGGACCTTTGGCGGCTGCGGGGCCAGGTGCTGGCCATCGCCCTGGTGATCGCGTCGGGCATCGCGGTGCTGGCCATGTCCCTCACGTCCATGGAGGCGCTCACCGAGACCGCCATCGCCTACTACGAGCGCTATCGCTTCGGCGACGTCTTTGCGTCGGTGGAGCGCGCGCCCGAGTACCTGGCCGATCGCGTCCGGAAGTTGCCCGGCGTGCAGGCCGTGGACACCCGCGTCGTGAAGAGCGCCGTGCTCGACATGGAGGGCTTCGAGGAGCCGGTGATCGGCCACCTGGTCTCCGTGCCCGAGAGGCGTCCGCCGGACCTCAACCAGCTTGCCCTGCGCAGCGGCCGGGTGCCGCGGCTCGGCTACCCCGACGAGGCAGTCCTCTCCGAGCCCTTCGCGGAGGCCCATGGATTGACGCTCGGTGGCACGTTCCGGGCCGTGCTGAACGGGAACTGGCGGAAGCTCACGGTCGTCGGCATCGCGCTCTCGCCGGAGTTCGTCTACACCATCGGCCCCGGGGCCCTCATGCCCGACGACAAGCGCTTCGGCATCGTCTGGCTGGGCCAGGAGGCCATGCAGGCCGCCTTCGACCTGGACGGCGCGTTCAACACCATCTCCCTCACCCTCCTGCGCGGTGTGGAGCCGGACCTGGTCATCGGGCGGCTGGATGACATGCTCGGGCGGTACGGTGGCATCGGCGCCTACGCCCGCAAGGACCAGATGTCCAACTGGTTCCTGATGAACGAGATCCGGCAGCTGGAGAGCCTGGCGGCGATCCTGCCCACGGTGTTCCTGGCAGTCGCCGCGTTCCTCACCAACATGGTGCTGGCCCGGCTCATCCAGATGGAGCGCAGCGAGATCGGGCTGCTGAAGGCGTTTGGCTATCGCGACCGGGACATTGCCTGGCACTACGTGAAGTTCGTGGTGGGCGTCGCCGCGGTGGGCATCGTCCTGGGCTGGGTGGCCGGCTACTGGTTCGGCCTGCTGAACACGCGCCTGTATGCGGATTTCTACCGCTTCCCGTTCCTGCTCTTCGATCCGGGGCCGCGCTCATTCCTCATCGCCGCCGGAGCGAGCCTCTTTGCCGCGCTGGCAGGCACGCTCGGCGCGGTGCGCGCGGGCGTGCGGATCACGCCGGCGGAGGCCATGCGCCCGCCGTCGCCGCCGATGTTCCGGCGCACGCGCTTCGGGCGGGGCCGCCTCTTCGGTGCCCTCGACCAGCCGACCCGCATACTGCTCCGGCAGATCGGCCGGTGGCCCGTGCGCTCCGCACTGACGTCCCTGGGCACGGCCATGGCGGTGGCCGTGCTCGTCAGTTCCCTGCAGTGGCTCGACTCCATCGACCACCTGGTCGACGTGTACTTCCGCCAGGCCCAGGGCCAGGACATCACGGTCGGCTTTGCCAACACGCGCTCGGGCGAGGTCACCCGGGAGCTCGCGCGCATGCCCGGCGTGCGCACCGCCGAGTCGATGCGCGTGGTGCCGGCCAAGATGCGCTTCGGCTCCCGGGAGGAGCGGGAGTCCCTGCAGGGCCTGCCGGCGGTCCAGGAGCTGAGCCACGTCTACGATGCCTCGGGCCGCAACCTCAACCTGCCGCCCGACGGACTCGTGATCTCCACCCAGCTGGCCGGGATGCTGCAGGTCCGGCCGGGCGACCGGATCACGGTGGAGGTGCTGGAGGGCCGGCGCCCGACCTTCGAGGTGCCCGTCGTCGCCACCTTCGAAACGTACATCGGCAGCCCGGCCTACATGGACATCCGCGCCCTCAACCGGCTCATGCACGAGCGGGATGCCGTGAACAGCGTGCACCTGCGCCTCGACCAGAACGAGCAGGCCCGCTTCTACCGGGAGCTGAAGCAGGTGCCCCAGGTGAGCGCGGTGACGCTGAAGCAGGCCGCGGTGGACACGTTCTACGACACGCTCGCCCAGACCCTGCTGATCTTCATCGGCTTCTTCGTCGTCTTCGCCTGTACCCTGGCCTTCGGCGTGACCTACAACGCGGCGCGCATCGCCCTGTCGGAACGCGGGCGGGAACTGGCGACCCTGCGCGTGCTGGGCTTCACGCGCCGGGAGATTTCCTACATCCTGCTCGGCGAGATCGGCTTCCTGACCCTCGTGGCGCTGCCCGTGGGTTGCGTGCTGGGTTACGGCCTCGGCGCGCTGATCCTCACCGCCTTCAAGACCGAGCTGTACCGTATCCCCATGGCGATACAGCTCGAGACGCTCGGCCTGGCGGTGCTGATCATCCTGTCAGCGACGCTGTTTTCCGCGTTCCTGGTCCGGCGCCGCCTGGATACGCTCGATCTGATCGCCGTGCTGAAGACCCGCGAGTAACCTGCAAGACGAAGAGGGCTCCATGGCACTTTCCGCACAGACCCGCCGCGTGCTGTTCTGGCTCCCCCTGCTGGCGGTGGGCGGCCTCGCCCTCCTGTGGCTGTTCCGTCCGCAGCCGATCCCCGTGGACCTGGCGGTGATCTCGGAGGGACCGATCCAGCTCACGGTGAGCGACGAGGGCGAGACCCGGGTGAAGGACGTGTTCGTCGTCTCCGCACCGCTGGCCGGTTCTATGCGCCGGATCACGCTCAAGGCGGGTGATGCGGTGACGGCGCAAAAGACTGTCGTGGCCCGCATTGCGCCCAGCGATCCCACCTTCCTGGATGCCCGCTCGGAACGGGAGGCCCGGGCCGCCGTGCGCCGGGCCGAGGCCGAGCGGGACTTCGCCCAGGCCGAGCTGAAGCGCTATCGCCAGCTGGCCGGGCAGGGCGTGGTGTCGGCCAACGATCGCGACGCGGCGGAGCGCCGGGCAGAGACGGCTGCTGCCGCGCTGGAGGAGGCGCGGGCGCGGCTCACTGCACCCAGCGTCGCGCGGCGCCGGGCCGGACCGGACTGCGACTGCGTGGATGTGTACTCGCCGGTCAGCGGCAGCGTCCTGCGGGTCCTGCAGGAGAGCGAGGCCGTGGTGGCGTCGGGTGCGCCCCTCATCCAGATCGGCAACCCCGGGGACCTGGAGATCGTCGTGGACCTGCTGTCCACCGATGCCGTCCGCGTCGAGCCTGGCCAGCGGGTCCTTATCGAGGCCTGGGGCGGTGGTCCGCCACTGAACGGCGCCGTGCGCCGGGTCGAGCCCTTCGGTTTCACGAAGGTGTCGGCCCTCGGCATCGAGGAGCAGCGGGTGAACGTGGTCATCGATTTCACCGATCCACCCGCTGTCTGGGCGCGCCTGGGTCACGGCTACCGGGTCGAACCCCGGATCGTGCTGGCGGAGGCGGCCAGCGTGCTGAAGGTGCCCCAGGCGGCCCTGTTCCGCGAGCAGGGGCAGTGGGCCGTGTTCGTGGCCGACGGCGGCCGGGCCGCGCTGCGCACCGTGGAACTGGGCCTGGAGAACG
>Ga0209254_10003111_pt1 | contig 15159 bp, 16 predicted proteins | sample FrelakmetDIP11DI_FD_187148 | JGI IMG/M metagenome (GOLD analysis project Ga0209254, IMG submission 187148) | Freshwater lake sediment microbial communities from the University of Notre Dame, USA, for methane emissions studies - DIP11 DI (SPAdes)... | ecosystem: Environmental > Aquatic >...
AGCTGCCGTAGGCCATGGTCAGGTCCTTGACGACGATGCAGGGCTTCAAGTTGTCCATATAGGTATTGAGGTGTTTAGGCTGAAGGCTGAAGGTTATGAAACGCCTCGCAGAGCGCGAATCAAGCCATTCAAGACCTTCTCGGCTTCTTCGACTTTTGGTTCAATCAGAGATGAATCCTCGCTGTGCAAGTAGCCCAAGCGCTTCGACAGATTGAGTTGATAATGCAGTTCCCGCAATGACCCGAAGGCTATATTGAGAAATCTGAGATAATCTGCCTCGCTGTCGCGAGCGCAGCCCTCCACGATGTTGGAGGCAGCTGAAACTGCGGCCCGCCGCAATTGAGAAGTCAGGCCGAAGACCTCTTCTCTCGGAAACCCTGCCGTAACCTGGTAAACCAACATTGTTAATGAATCAGCCAATTCGAACGCCCGAAGTTTTGTGTGATCTCGCATGGTTTGGGCCCCAAAACCTTCAGCCTTCAGCCTTCAGCCTATCTACCTGAATTAAACCCCGATCACGTTGAAGGCGAAGGTGATGATGGCGGTCGCCACCACGATGGCGACGATCGCGGTCACCACCGCCGAGGTGGTGGCCTCGCCCACGGCCGAGGCGCTCCGCCCGCACTGGATGCCCCGCAGGCAGCCCGAAAGCGCGATCAGGACGCCGAAGACCGCCGAATAGAACAGGCCGATCCAGAAATAGGTCAGGGTCAGCGAGGCCCGGGTCTGGTTCAGGTATTCCATCAGCCCCAGGTTGAGCATCCCCACGCCGACGATCAGGCCGCCGAGAATGCCCATGATGTCCGCATACACGCACAGGATGGGCATCATGATGACCAGGGCCAGCATCCGCGGCAGCACCAGGAATTCCATGGGCGAGATCCCCAGGGTCTTGAGCGCGTCGATCTCCTCGTTGACCTGCATGGTGCCCAGCTGGGCCGCGAACGCCGCGCCGGTCCGGCCGGCCATGATCACCGCCGCCATCACTGCGCCCATCACCCGCACCATGGCGACCGCCACCAGGTTGGCGACGTAGATCTGGGCCCCGAACATGAGCAGCTGGATGGCGCCCACGAAGGCCAATATCAGACCGACCAGCAGGCTGATGAGGGTGACGATCGGCAGCGCCTGGGGGCCGCAGCTCCATATGAAGCCGAGCAGGTCGGTCTTCTGGAACCGGGCCCGGCCCGTGAAGAGCCGGCACAGCGCCAGGAACGCCTCGCCGAGAAACGCCAGGATTTCGGCAGCTTCGTCCTTCAGCCGCAGGGCGGCGCCTCCAACGCGGGCCAGGAAGGACTCTTTCTGGGCGGTGCGGCTGGCCCCCTCGCGCGCCGGCACGGCGGTCGCCAGCTTCAGCAGCCCCTGGACGCCCTCGGGCAGCTGCCCGGAATCGAAGGTCAGCCCCTTCTGGGTGCATTGGGTCTGGATTTTGAGCAGGAAGGTGATGAGGGTGCTGTCCCAGGCGGCGACCTGCCGGGTGTCCGCGGCGATGCGGGTGATGCCCGGGGTGGAACCGGCCTGCTGCAGCGCCTCGTCGGCGCCCGGGGTGGCGGAATCGATCTTCCAGCGGCCGGACAAGATCAGGCTCAGCGTGGTCGCGTCCGCCGGTTCGCAGCGGACGGCGGCGTTAGCGCCGGCCGATGAACCGGCCGGTGCATTCTGGCTTTCCGGCATGTCGATCCCGCCTCTTCGATTCTCAGACCGCCTGCGGCAAGTCCCCGAGCGCCGTCTCCGCAACCGATGGGTCGGCACACTTCTGGAGCCCCGCGCCCGGCCTCATGAATTTGGCCGTACGATAATCCCTTCCCCTTTGATTTTCAATCATTTTTTGGCTTTCCATCACTACCGGCCGCAGCACCGCAGATCAACGCTAGCACGGTGGGCGGGCTGAAAATCGGCATATTCGAGCACCGGAGGCTGAGCTTTTTCAGCCGGTTTCAGCAGCGGCCCAATTCTCTTGACAAGGTTCAACCGGGTTGGATATCAGTACGGGACCTGCCGGCCGGCATGCGCTTGGTCGCGGCAGGCTACTTCAATACGATGGAGGATTTGATGAAACCTGGGGACAAGCCGAGCGCTTCCGCCGCCGAATTGGCCGAGATGATCAATAAGGCGATCTTCGACCTGGAGATCTGCAACTCGGATTACGACAAGATAATGAAGATCGTCCACGCGGATCAGCACCTGGACGCTCAGGAGAAGAACCTCCTGAAGCAGCTGCAGGACATGCTGGCCAACGGAACGATCAAGCGGGTGGCGGGCTGACGCGGAGTTGCCGGTTCGCCGCGGCGTTCAGCGGACCGGCCTCGGTTCGATATATGCAGGGGGCTGCTGAGCGCTGCCCGATCGGCTTTTTCAAATCCGAGCTTTGAACGCGGAAGCAACCAGCCTTGTTGCCGCCAGGGAAATTGCTCCGAGAAGCACCCCTACAGCTGTTTCCGCCAGCGTCGCAACCAGCGGCCGAAGCATTCCGGCCATGGCCGGCCAACGCAGAATCCGCGCTTCCAGGAGGTGGAGGAAGTCCTGCACAGGTAGGCCCCGCCGATCATGAGCAGGGGCATGATGGCCCAGGGCGCCAGGGCGCTGATGGCGATGGCGACGGGGACGATGATCAGCTTGTTCCGGGCCGAGCCTTTCGCGACGGCCCAGACGACGGGGAGCTCCCGGTCGGCGCGCACACCGGCGACCTGGTCGGCGTTCAACGCCAGATCGTCGCCCAGGACCCCGCTGGTCTTCCTCACCGCCACCTTCGTCATGGCGGCGATGTCGTCGAGCACCGAGGCGATGTCATCCAGCAGGGCGAACAAGCTTGAACCGGCCATTGCAAACGTCTCCTGGGCGACAGCGGGGCGCATCCTCGGGATTTGCGGAGAACGTCGGCTGGATTCGAATTCTGCCGGCTGTGGCTTAGGTTCGGCGCCCGCCGGGCTGCAAGCCGGCGGCGAACAGCTTGATCAGCAGCATCCCGGCGATGAAGCCTCCGATGTGCGCACCGTAGGCCACGCCGCCGCCGGAAGAACCGGCCAGCATGCCGAAGCCGAGTATCAGCTGGAACACGAACCACGCGCCGATGGCCACCAGGGCCGGCACCTGGGTGACCGTGCGGAAAAACAGCACCCGCACGCTGCGTCTGGGGAAGAGCAGGATATAGCCGCCCTGCACGCCGGAGATCGCCCCCGACGCCCCCAGGCTGGGGATGAGCAGGCTGGCCCCCAGGGCCGCGCTGCTGAACACGTGGGCCAGCGAGGCCAGGATGCCGCAGGCGAGGTAGAACGCCAGGTAGCGCGCATGCCCCAGCACGTTTTCGATGTTGTCCCCGAAGATGTGCAGATAGAGCATGTTGCCCAGCAGGTGCATGAGCCCGCCATGCATGAACATGGAAGTCAGCAGCGTGAAATAGACCGAAAGCGGGGTCGGCTGCAGCCCGGGGACCCGCATGCGGGCGCCGGAGGCCGGGTCGGTGACGACCCGCTCCTGGGAGACGATGTCCCGGCCGGTCAAAATCTCCTGCGGCACCGTGGAGAACGCGTAGGTGAAGCGGTAGTTCTCCCCCAGGCCCTGCAGAAAGATGAACACCAGCACGTTCAGCCCGATCAACGCGTAGTTGACCGCCGGCCGGATCCTGCGGTCGGAGTTGTCGTCGCCCAGCGGAATGAACATCAGCAACTCCCTTCTCGGATATTGCGGGATGAAATTCGAAATCCGAATATCGAAATCCGAAACAAAATCGAATGCTCGAAAATCCCAAATTCAAAACGTCATTACACGGTTAAGGATTTCTTGCACTACATGCGCTAATTGGATTCATCCTATTAATTTTGTTATATAACAATTATTGATGCAACCCTAACCCTAAAAGCCTCCTCCCGTCCGGAAGCCTCCTCCGCCGATGTCGCCGCCCCCGCCGCCACCGCTTCCGCCGCCGAAATCGCCCGGGAATCCGCCGCCCCTGCCGGAGCCGCCGCCGAAGATATCCGGGAAGCCTCCTCTGCCGCCGAAACCTCCGGGGAAGCCGTCCCCGCCGTCATGGCCGTGCCGCTGCCGCGGCAGGCGGAATTCCTGCTCGCGGCCGATGCGGCCCCACACGTCGCCGGCGGACGCCCGGCCGGCCAGCAGCATGGCGATCAGAGCGCCCAGGTCGAAGCTTCCGGGAAAGTAGGAATGCCCGGAGTCGTACTGGCTGCGCCGGAAACGCCGCCGCAGCTCTTCGAGCTCCTGAAAGCTGCCCTGGTGGCGGCGCACCTCGGTCTGCAGGGATTCGATTTCAACCGAAAGGGATTGCTCCTCCTCCACCAGGTCGCGGATGCGGCTGACGATCACGTCGTCCTCCGGCCGGCTCGTGGCCCTGGCTTCCCGATAAAGGTTCGCCAGGGGCTCCTGCTTGATCTCGGACACCTGCAGCTGGAGGGCCTGCTGCGCGGTTTCGTCCGCGGCTCCGGAATACGACGCCCGTTTTTCGAGCAACCCCGCATGCCGATTCTCCGCCTCCTCGATGCGGGCCTCGATCGCCTCGATCCCTTTATGATCCGCCTGCAGCGCCTCCCGGTCCTTAACGATGCCCTCGGTCTGGAGGGCCTGGGCGTCCATCTCCTGAAGCTTGCGCGCCTCCTGGGCGGCCAGGGCTTTCTGACGCTCGGCGTGCTCGCGCAACCGCAGCGGCAGCTCGGTCAGCATGAAATAATTGCTGCGGGCGTCGGCGTAATCGATCAGCTTCGCCACCCAGCCGTCCAGCATGCGGGTCAAACCGCGTCCGGCGTAGTCCGGGGTCAGGAAGCGGCGGTTCCACAGGTACATGAAGAGGGTGTCCTCCCGGTAGGGCTTGCCGTTCTCGTCGCGGTCGGCCTCGGCCCGGGCGGCCTTGCTCTCGGCGCGCTCGGCCTTGGCCGCGACGTCCTTGGCGCTCTGCTCCTGCGCGCGATAGACCTCCTGGCCGGCCAGCTGGGCGCGGATCTCGGCGGCCTGCCGGTCGATCTGCGTGACCCGCTCGTCCCGCCGGCGCACCGCCTCCTCGCGCTCGGCCTTCAAGGCGGCCTGCCGCGCCAGGACCTGCTCGATCTCGGCCTCCAGCGCGCTCAGCTCCCGGCCGCGCTTCTCCAGTAGACTTAATACGGCGCGGTCGGTTTCGTCCAAGCGCGCGACCACGCGATTGGCGGTCAGCTCGTCCAGGCGGAACCTGGCCAGCCGGCGGAACTCCTCGGCCGTCTGGTTCCGGACCTGCGCCAGGCGCTGGCTGGCGGCCTCCAGGCGGCGGTGGCTGGCGTCGATGCCATTCTGCGCCGCGGCAATGTTCTCGTCGATGATGGATAGCTGGTCTCTTCCGTGAATCATGCCCCCGCCTTCTACCACGAGGTGATCGCCGCACCCGTGGTGGATACGCTGTACTCCGGCGTGAGGTAGCCGCGCTTCTTGACGCCCACGTTCTTGCGGTTGACGATGCCGTCGGCCTCCTTGTCGCGCCGTACCTGCTCGTAGACCTGCGGGTCCACCCGCAGGCCCCACTCGCTCAGGGTCCGGACCTTGCCGTCTTCCTCCGAGGTGATGGGCAGCTTGAGCCGCTGCCCGCTGGCGGTGACCGCTTCGACGATCAGGTAATAGTTGCGCGCCGTGCGGCTGTTGGCCGGGGTGCGCCACACGCCGCTGGGAGTTCCCGGCCGCGAGACGATCTGGAGGGTGTATTCCTGGCGCAGCGTGTCGTGCACGAACTGCAGCGCCTGCCGCGCGGTGCGCAGGCTCTCGAGGTCCCCGGCCTCGGCCGCCGTGGCGGCGTTGGCGAAAAGCGCTTCGATCTTGCCCGCGGCCTCCGGCTCGCGCGCCTCCTTCAGCACCTGGGCGCGCAGCGCTCCGAGGCCGGCGACTTCATCTTTGAGCGCCAGGATGGAATCGATCCCGGCCTGCGCGCCGTCGAGGTCTTTCTGCGCGCGGTCGAGCAGCTCGCTGCGTTCGGCGAGCCGGCGCTCGGCCCCGGCCGATTTCTGCGCCACGCTGCCGGCGTCGAGTCCGCCGACCGGCGGCAGTTTCCCAAAGGCTTCCAGCCGGCCGGCCGCCGCCGCCAGCCCCTGGCGGACGCGCTCCGCCAGCCGGCCGATCGCGGGCGACTCCGCCTCCGCCACTTGCCCCAACGCTTTCTGCAGCGCCTTGCCGGTGCTCTCGACCCGGCCGCGCAAAGCCTCCGCGCGCTCCTGCTGGCCGCCCGCCCGGCCGCCGAGCTCGCGGGCGAGCTCGGCCTTCCCGTGCTCGGCTGGAAGCACGTACAGAAAGCGATAGCCGGCCCAGGCGGCCGCCAGGACCACCAGCAGGAGGACGGCGGCCTTGAACCAGCGGCCCCGGTTCACGTAGACATGCGCCAGGCTCGTTTTCAGCCCCTTTTTGGGGGGGCGGTAGGCGAAGCGCTCCTCGCGCATGGCCCGCACGCCCTGGGCGACCACCTCGTCCGAAACCTCCAGCCCTTGATCGGCGTAAATCTTGCGGAGCTTGTCGATCAGCTCCTGCTCGCGGTCTTCGGACTGCAGCTCGCGCTCCACGAGCGAGCGCTGGTGCCGGAGCGTGTCCACCACGTCCATGGCCAGCATGACTTCGTCGAGCTCGAATTTGCGGGGTTCGGTGGGCTCAGGCATTTACCAGCGCCGCTCCTTCCCGGGCGAGCTCGGCCATGCGCCGCTTGCCGTCCTCGACCGCGCGGCTGATCTCGAGCTCGTTGCGCGCCGCCAGTTCGCGCATCTCGGCGATGAGCACGCGCGACTTGTCCTGGAAGCTGACCACGGCGTCGACCAGCTTCTTGACCGACCCGGCCTTGAGCGTCGGCCCGTATCCGGCGCGCAGCGCATCCTCCTGGACCTTGCCGCCCACCTCGGCGATGGTTTCGAGGCTCTGGTTCACCCCCTCCTTCATGGCTTCCAGGGTGCGGGTGCTCTCGTGCAGGCCCTGCAGGCTGGTGAAGGAGGCGTTCAGTGCGGTGAACACGGTCTCGTTGGTGCCGAAGAACGATACCGCCTGCGAATAGACGCGTTCCTTGACGTCGGTCGACTGCATCAGGCGCGCCATCACCACCTCGGTGGTGTTGTAGCTGACCGAGAGGTTCTCGGCCAGGTCCTTGGCGATCTGGTAGCGCTTGTCCTCGTCCTGGAGCTCGCGCAGCCGCTCGTCGCGCGCCAGCTCCAGCCGGGCGATCTCCTCGCGGTCCCCGCCCGTGTAGGACGCGATCGCCCGGTTGGCCTCCTCCAGGCGCCCCTTGCAGGCCTGCAGCACCGCCTCGGCCTTTTTCAGGAGCTGAAAGGCCGTCACCTGCGCCTCCTTGAGCGCGCCGCGGAAGTCCTTGTAGGACTCGAGGATCTTCTCCTCGCGCTCGATCTGGTCCTTGGTGTCGCCGGTGACGTCGAGGTAGGTGTCCTTGATCTGGCGGAAGCGGTCGGGGATGTCCCCGCGGGTGAACCGCACCCAGAGGTTCTGGAGCCGCTCCATGGTGGAGATCTTGCCGTCGTCCAGCTGGTCGACCATGGACTTGGCGTCGTCGCGGATGCTGTTGAAGGCCTGGGTGATCTTCTCGTAGCGCTCGCCCACCTTCATCTGGGTGATCTGCTCGCGGACGACCTCGTTGAAGACCGACGTGTGGCTGAGGGTGCGGGCGATGGCCAGGGCCTTCTCCTCGTCCAGGTCGCTGATCTGGTTGATCAGGGCCACGATGGGGGCCTCGTTGGGCTTGGCTGGCAGCAATCCCAGGTCGCGCAGGCCGTTGACGGCCTTGTCCAGGTACTTCAACGGAAGGCTAGCGATGTCGGTGGTGCCCATGGTTGACTCCTTGAAGGTTTGGGGGTTCTCAAAAAAAACCGGATGTCGGGAAGGTAGGATGCGTTTGACGGGGTTGCAATTGGACTTTGGTCCAATAGAGCCGATTCGCTCCAAAGGCCGCACCCCCTGCGGCCGCGGCGTGGACCACCTCCGCGGGGCCGGCTCCCGCGCTTCGTTTGAGGCGCGCGCCTCGGCGATGGCGGCCGGGATTGCCGCTACTTGATCAGCCGCGTGGCGGAAGCGATCTCCACCATGGTCTCGAGCCGGACCACGCGCTTGTCTACGGCGCCCACGTGGTCCTGAATGCGCTCGACTTCGCGGTTGAGCCGCTTGACTTCATCGGTCAGTTTCAGGATGTCGATGAGAAGCTCCTTCCATCCGGTCATCACGCCTCCCTGGCTTCGAGCTTGTTCAATTCAGCCGCTATCCGCTCCCTGGTCTTCCGGGTCTCCGTGATCGCCTCTTTGACCCTGGCATGGACAAGCTCCAGCAGTTCGGTTTCGGTCATGTCCGCCATGGCGTCGGGGTTGAAGGCATCAATGGCCTTGCGCACCATTTCCGCTGCCGAGATCTTTTGCCTTCTGGCGATCAGCTCGATTTTCTTGGCCTGGGTCGGATAGATGAGAAACTGTTTCCTGAGCAGTTTTTCGGCTGTCTGCATGGGTTGCCCTCCCTGGGTTTGGCGGCCGGCTGCATACACATACACACTTGCATACACAATACGGGCGCCGAGCCGTTTTGTCAAGATCGGATCGCAACAGGCCCGCGGCAATCGGCCCGCGGCCCGCGGAGAAAAACAGAACGCTGATCTTCTCGCCTTCCTTTCCGCGCGCCGCACGCCTTGGCCCTGGACGTTTTACGAAGGCGTCGGAACGGACGCCTTTTTACGAGTTCGTCAATGCTTCGGAACGAAAAATTCTCGAAAATTTTGTTGACCTGGACGAAATCACCTGGTATTAAAGCAAATTTTAAAAACCTTTCCAAAGTTCGTCTGTCCATCCTTGCTCTGGGGCCCGACTCCAGGGCTTGACACCCGAAAGGAGGATTCATGCGACGGTACGAGACGTTTATCATCCTTGATCCGGACCTCACCGCGGAGCAGCGCCTGCCGGTCGTTGACAGAGTCAGGGACATTCTGACCCAGATGTCCGGCTTCCTCGTCCGCATCGACGAGTGGGGCTCCCGCAAGCTGGCCTACACCATCGCCAAGAAAGAGCGCGGCTACTACGTGCGCTTCGATTTCTGCGGGACCGGCCAGTTGGTCAACGAAATGGAGCGCTTCTGCCGCATCGACGAGCGCGTGCTCAAGCACATGTCGGTGCTGCTGGACCAGAGCCCGGACATCGATCGCATCAAGGAAGAGATGGCCAAGGCCGAGGCCGAGGCGCAGAAGCCGGCCGAGATCGCCCCCGCGGCCCCCGCCGAGGCAGCCGCCGCTGCCGCCGAACCCCAGCCGACCGATTCTGCGGAAACCCCACAGGAGGCTTAACCCATGCCCGCACCCAACAATCGCGACTCACGGCCGGCCGCCGGCCCCAAACGCAAGCGCCGCGTGTTTCACCGCCGCAAGGTCTGTCGATTCTGCGCGGACAGCAGCCTCGTCATCGACTACAAGGATCCGCGCATGCTGCGCTATTTCATCACCGAGCGCGGCAAGATCATTCCGAAACGGATTTCGGGCTGTTGCGCCCGCCACCAGCGGACCCTCACCCATGCAATCAAGCGCGCCCGCACGATCGCTCTGCTGCCGTTCGTCGGGTCCATGGACCAGGGCTGAAGGCGCGGGGGCGCGCCACCCGGCCGGCTGATCGTTCTCCGGCCCGGGCCTCAGGGACATGAACAGAGATCTAGCCATCGGCGTCGGGATCACCTGTCTGGCGGTCGCCGTCTGCAGCCTGGTCCCGATGGCCGGCCTGATCGGGTCGACGTTCATTCCGGTGCCGCTGATCTTTTTCCGCGCCAAGCTCGGCCGCCCGGGGATCACGCTCATCGCCCCGGCGGCCCTGGCCTGCGCCCTGCTGCTGGGCGGACCCCTGGAAGCCTTTTTTTTCGGGGAGTTGCTGCTGATCGGCGTCGTCATGGGCGAGCTCATGGAACGCCGCCGCTCCCTCGAAGCCACCGTGGCCCTCGCCTGCGCCGCCGTCGTCCTGACCGGCGTCGCCGGGCTCTGGGCCGCAGGCCAGTGGAGCGGAGAGGGTTTGATGGCCACCGTCTCCGCGGGCGTCCGCCAGCACCTGGAACTGAGCCTTCTGCTTTACCAGCAGATGGGGCTCTCCCAGGAGCAGCTCGATTTCCTGGAGAATTCGCTCGATGTGATCCAGCGGGTGCTGGTGGGAGTCATGCCCGCGGTGGTGATCGGCTCGACCGTGATGGTGGCCTGGGTCTGCCTGCTCACCTCGCGGCGGTTGCTCCAGCGCCAGGGCCTGCCTTTTCCGGACTATGGCCCGCTCAACCGCTGGAAAGCCCCCGAGCCGATGGTGTGGGCGGTGATCGGCTCCGGCGTGCTGCTCATGCTGCCGGGAACCGGCGCCAACCTGCTGGGGCTGAACGGCCTGATCGTGTTCATGGCGGTTTATTTCCTCCAGGGACTGGCGATCGTGGCCTACTTCTTTCAGAAGAAGCAGATCCCGCGCTTCGCACGGGCGGTGCTTTACGCATTGATCGCCGTGCAGCAGGTGGTCATGCTGGCGGTGATCGGCATCGGATTCTTCGACACCTGGTTCAACTTTCGAAAACTGGATAAACCGCTCGCGCCGGGCTAACGGCGCCAGCCAGTGGAGGATATCCCCATGCGAGTGATACTCACCCAAACCATCGAATCCCTGGGCATCATCGGCAGCGAGGTCGAGGTCAAACCGGGCTATGCCCGCAATTACCTGCTGCCGCAGAAGAAGGCGCTCACGGCCACCCCGGAGAACCGGCGCCGGCTGGAGTCGGAGAAAGCCAGGTTCGAGCTGCAGATCGCCAAGGAGCGCCAGCTCGCCGAGGAGATGGCCCGGAAGCTGGAGGGCGTCGTCTGTCGCATCGCCGCAAAGGTGGCCGAGGAGGACCGCCTCTACGGGTCCGTGGCGGTGCGGGACGTCATCGACGCCCTGGCGGCCCAGAACATCGTCGTCGAAAAGCGCATGATCCTGCTGACCGAACCGATCAAGCAGCTGGGCAGCTACAAGATCCCCATCCGCGTCTACAAGGGGGTCGAACCGGAAATCACCCTGGAAGTCGTCAGCGAAGGCTGAATGACCCCGACCGCGGCTTCATCGGCGCCGCCGCGGAATTCTTCAGCTGGGAAGCGGGAACGCCCATGGCCGAAAAGGAACGCCCATCCGCCAAGGATGCGGAGCTGCTCGCGGTTCCGCCTCAGCACATCGAGGCTGAGGAGTCCCTGCTCAGCGCCATTCTGGTCGACAACACCGCACTCCTGGAGGTGGTGGAGATCCTCGCCTCCGAGGATTTCTACCGCACCGCCCATCAGCGCATCTTCGCGGCCATGGCCGATCTTTTCAACCGCGGCCAGCCGGTGGATGCCGTCACCCTCAACAACAACCTGAAGGAAAAAGGCCAGCTCGAGTCTGTGGGCGGCGCCGCCTACCTGGCGCGGCTGCTGGATGCGGTGCCGCTTGCGGTGAACGCCCAGCACTACGCCCGCATCGTGCACGACAAGGCCGTGCTGCGGCGGCTGATCGAGAAGGCCAACGCCATCACCAAGCGCTGCTTCCAGGAGCAGGGCAGCACCGACGAGATCGTCGACTACGCCGAGGGCGCGATCTTCGAAATCACCGACAAGAAAGCCCGCCAGTCGTTCTACCCGCTCAGCAAGCTCATCGACGGCAGCATCGACTTCCTCGAGGAAAAACAGAAAAACAAGAGCATGGTGACCGGCGTGCCCACCGGCTTCACGCTCATCGACAACCTCACCTCCGGGCTGCAGAACTCCGACCTCATCATCCTGGCGGCGCGTCCGAGCATGGGCAAGACCGCGCTGGCGCTCAACATCGCGCGCAACGCCGCCGTCGACCACGGGGTGCCGGTCGCCGTGTTCTCGCTGGAAATGTCCAAGGAGCAGCTGGCCCTGCGCCTGCTGTGCGCCGAAGCGCGCATCGACTCCTCGCGGCTGCGCAGCGGGTTCTTCAGCATGGAGGATTGGGAGCGGCTGACGGATGCCGCCGGCGTGCTCTCCGCCGCCCCCATCTTCATTGATGACTCGGCGACCCTGTCGGCCATGGAGGTGCGCGCCAAGGCCCGGCGGCTGAAGATGGACAAGAACATCGGCCTGATCGTGATCGACTACCTGCAGCTCATGCAGGGCCGCGCGAGCGCCGAACGCCGCGACCTGGAAATCTCGGAGATCTCGCGCTCGCTGAAGGCCCTCGCCAAGGAGATCAACCTGCCCGTCATCGCGCTGTCCCAATTGAACCGGATGCTCGAGCAGCGCACCGACAAGCGGCCGCGGCTCTCCGACCTGCGGGAGTCCGGCGCCCTCGAGCAGGACGCCGACGTCGTGGCCTTCATCTACCGCGACGAGGTTTACAACAAGGAAGAAACCAACCCCCACAAGGGCACCGCCGAGGTCATTCTCGCCAAGCAGCGCAACGGACCGACCGGCGATGTGCTCCTGACCTTCCTGTCCGCCTACACCCGCTTCGAGAACTTGGCCCCCGAGGCCATGCGCGCAACGGCATGACCGGTGCGCGGGCAGGCGTGCTCAGGAACGGCGGCCCGGCGCGATAGGGAGGCGCCGCCCCGAATCGAATGAAACGCATTTATGGCAACGTCGCCGGCCTCAAGGCCAGTCAGCTCCGCCGGCTGGAAAAGCTCTACCGCCGGCGGGTCCCGCCGGAAGTGTTGATCAGCCCCGAGTTCGCCCGGGACCTCAGCCTGCTGTCCCATGAAATCCGGCGCCAGCTCGGCGTGCTGCTCAACCGGCAGGGGCGCGTCAGCTTCGTGGTGGTGGGCGATCCCAAGAAGATCGTGATCCCCGCCACGGCCGAATACCAGGCCGCCCCGGGGCGCCTCAACGGCCTGCGCTGCATCCATACGCATCTCGACGGCGAGGCGCTCACCCGCGACGATCTCACCGACCTGGCCCTGCTGCGCCTGGACCTCATGGCCGCGGTCGGAGTGGGCCATGACGGCCTGCCGCGCACGGTGCACGCGGCCCATGTGCTTCCGGGGGCCTCCGAGCGCCTCCCGCACCGCCTGCTGCCGCCCCTGGCCCCGAGCGCGCTGAACATCGACTGCCTGACGCTCGTTCAGGCCCTGGAGGACGAGCTGCAGCGGGTGGCGACCGGCCGTTCCGCCGGCGTGGTGCGCGACCGGGCGCTGCTCGTCAGCGTCTCCGCGACCCCCCGGCGCCAGTCCGAGGAATCGATGGCCGAGCTGCGCGAGCTGGCGCGCTCGGGAGGGATCGAGGTCATCGGCTGCGTGATCCAACAGCGTGAAAAAGTGGACCACCGCTTTCTGATCGGCGCCGGCAAACTCCAGGACCTGACGATCCACGCCCTGCAGGAGGCCGCCACCATCCTCGTCTTCGACCAGGAGTTGAATCCGTCCCAGATCCGCTCCATCACCGACCAGACCGAGCTCAAGGTCATCGACCGCACCCAGCTGATTCTGGACATCTTCGCGCAGCGCGCCCGCTCGCGCGAAGGCAAGCTGCAGGTCGAGCTCGCCCAGCTCAAGTACCTGCTGCCGCGCCTGGTCGGCAAGGGCACCGCGCTCTCGCGGCTGGCGGGCGGCATCGGCGGCCGGGGGCCGGGCGAGACCAAGCTTGAGGTCGATCGGCGCCGGGTGCGCCGCCGCATCGCCCAGCTCGAGGACGAGCTCGAGGCGGTGCGCCGCCACCGCCGCCAGCTGCGCGCGAAACGCGACAAGAAGAGCGTTCCGGTCATCTCGATCATCGGCTACACCAACGCCGGCAAGAGCACGCTGCTGAATACGCTCACCCGCAGCCACGTGCTGGCCGAGAAGCGGCTCTTCGCGACCCTGGACCCCTCCAGCCGCCGGCTGCGGTTTCCGCGCGACCTCGAGGTGATCATCACGGACACCGTCGGCTTCATCCGCGACCTGCCGCGCGATCTCATGGTGGCCTTCCGCGCGACCCTCGAGGAGCTCGAGCGCGCCGACCTGCTGCTGCACGTCGTGGACCTCAGCCACCCGCGCTTCGAGGACCAGATCCGGGCGGTGGAAAACGTCCTGGCCGATCTGGAGCTCGGAGCCAAGCCCTGCCTGAAGGTCTTCAACAAGCGTGACCTGGTCGCGCGGGAGATCGCTGAGAATCTGGCCCTCCGGCACGCAGCGGTGGCCGTGTCGGCCCGGGACAAGACCACGCTCGCCCCGCTCATCGAGCGCATGCAGTCCATGATCGCATCCTCAGCGAACCCGGGCGCCGCCGAGGGCTGCGGCCGCCAGCAACCCCAGCCGATTGAAGCGGGTCCGCTTCGATCGAACGACGCAACGTGACGGCCTCATGGACCTGGCAGCAGTGATGCGAACCGCGGTGCGGGCCGCTTACGCGGGCGCGGACGTCCTGCGCTCCCGCTGGCCGCAGCCGCACTCGATCGGCGCGAAGGGCCCCAACGACCTGGTCACGGACGCGGACATCGCCGCTGAGGAGACGATCCTGGCCGCCATCCGCTCCGCCTACCCGCAGCACGGCATCACCGCGGAGGAAAGCGGCTCGCAGCCGTCGTCGTCCGCCGAGCGCTGGCTGGTGGATCCGCTGGACGGAACGGTGAACTACGCGCACCGCGTCCCTTTCTTCGCCGTTTCGATCGCCTTTGCCTGCGGCGACGAGGTGCTGGCGGGGGTGGTGCTCAACCCGCTGAGCGGCGAGCTGTTTTCGGCCCAGGCCGGAACGGGGGCCTTCCTGAACGGCGAGCCCATCGCCGTCGGCCCGGAGACCCGCCTGGCGGACAGCCTGCTCGCCACCGGGTTCCCCTACGACCGTTCGCGCGGGTTTGACGCCATGGCCGGGCGCCTGCTGCGCATCCTGCAGGCTTCGCGCGGCATTCGGCGTTTCGGGTCCGCCGCTCTGGACTTGTGCTTCGTGGCCTGTGGACGGTATGCTGGCTATTGGGAGAAAGGGTTGCAGCCGTGGGATTCGGCCGCCGGGGCCTTGATCGTGCGCGAGGCGGGCGGCCGGACCACCGATTTTTCGAACCGGCCGTTCGGGGCGGACGGCCGCGAGGTGCTCGCCACCAACGGCCGCATCCATGCGGCGATGCTCGCGCTGCTGCAATCCGCCAAGCCGTGCTAATTGAATTTTCCCGATTCGATCTTCTGCCGGAAGAACTCGACTTGCTGCCGGATGGCGCTGTCCGACTTGAGCCCTTTCTCGATGCAATGAATCGAGTGCAGGGCCGTCGCGTGGTAGCG